>SDGW01001001.1_pt1 | contig 11772 bp, 13 predicted proteins | sample 2873831 | NCBI WGS metagenome assembly SDGW01 (sample SAMN08132700, study PRJNA421101) | hypersaline lake metagenome | isolation source: celular fraction 0.22 microns magnesium sulfate-rich crust from ephemeral... | place: Spain: Penahueca Lagoon, Toledo | collected 2011-07
ACCAGACGGTTCGAGGACGGCTACGGCGGCGAGTACTTCCACAACGTCTTCGTGCCGGTGGACCTGCCCGGCGAGCGCGAGACGTTTCAGGTCATCGCTCGGGACATCACCGACCGCAAGGAGACCGAGATAGAGCTGAAAGAGACCGTCGAGAAGTTAGAGGAGTCGAACGCCCAGTTAGAGCAGTTCGCCTACGTCGCCTCTCACGACCTACAGGAACCGCTTCGGATGGTGTCGAGCTACATGCAACTGCTCGAACGCCAGTACGGAGACGAGTTAGACGACGACGCGCGGGAGTTCATCGAGTACGCCGTGGACGGAGCCGACCGGATGAAACAGATGATAAACGACTTGCTCCAGTACTCGCGGGTGGACACCCGCGGCGGCGACTTCGAGGAGACCGACTTCGAGGCGGTCTTCGAGCAGGCCCGCGACAACCTGCAAGTCGCAATCGCCGAGAGCGACGCCGAGGTCACGCGCGACTCGCTCCCGACCGTGGTCTGCGACGAGAGCCAGATGGTGATGTTGCTCCAGAACTTCGTGAGCAACGCCATCAAATACTGCGACGAGGGACCGCCCCGCGTCCACGTCAGCGCCGAGCGAGACGGCAACGAGTACGTCTTCGCGGTCAGCGACAACGGCATCGGAATTCCCGAGGACGAGCGCGACGAGGTGTTCCGCATCTTCGGGCGACTCCACGGCAAGGACGAGTACTCGGGCACGGGTATCGGACTGGCGATGTGCCAGAAGATAGCCGACCGCCACGGCGGCGACGTGTGGGTCGAGTCGGAAGTCGGCGAGGGGTCGACGTTCTACTTCTCGCTCCCCGCGGGAGGTGTCGCAGATGACTGAGCGACTCGCGGGCGAGCCGATAGAGATTCTGCTGGTCGAGGACAACCCCGGCGACGTTCGACTGACCCAGGAGGCGCTGGAACGGGGCGACGTACTGAACAACCTCCACGTCGTCGGCGACGGGGTAGAGGCGATGAAGTTCCTCGAGTGCGAGGACGAGTACGCCGACACCCCGCAACCGGACCTCGTGTTGCTGGACCTCAATCTACCTCGGAAGGACGGCAAGGAAGTCCTGAAGGAGATAGACGAGGACCGGGAGCTCCGGCGCATCCCCGTGGTCGTGCTGACCAGTTCCGAGGCCGAGGAGGACATCGCGCGGAGCTACGAACTCCACGCCAACGCCTACATCACCAAGCCCGTGGACATCGACCAGTTCATCGAGGTCGCACAGAACTTAGAGGAGTTCTGGCTGTCCATCGTCAAACTCCCACCCAACGATGAGTGAGCAATCACCCGACGAGACGACGATTCTCCTCGTGGAGGACAACGACGGCGACGCCCGCCTCATCGAGGAGATGATTCAGATGAAGGGCAACATGCTGGACGACAGCAGCAGCTTCCCCAACGTCTCGCTCGTCCGGGAGGACTGTCTCGCCGACGGCTTGGACCGACTCGCCGCCGAGTCCATCGACGTCATCCTGCTCGACCTGATGCTCCCCGACAGCAGCGGCGAGGCGACTCTCGACGCGGTTCTCGACCAGACTCGTGAGGTTCCCATCGTCCTACTGACCGGTCTCAACGACCGGGAGTTCGGCATCGAGGCGGTCCAGCGCGGCGCACAGGACTACCTCGTGAAGGGCGAAATCGACGGCGAACTCCTCGTCCGGACGATGCGCTACGCGATAGAGCGCAAGAAAAACGAGCGGGAACTCGCCCGCCGGACCGAGCAGTTGGCCATCCTGAACCAGATTCTCGAACACGACATCCGCAACGACATGAACGTCGTCTGCGGGACCGCCGAACTCCTGCGCGACAGGGCCGAGGAGGGCGAGCGCGCGACGCTCCTCGACCGGTTGTTGGAGAACAGCGAACACGTCGTGGAACTCACCGAGACCGTCTCGACCTTGCTGGAGACCATCACCGGCGAGCAGGACCCCGACCTCGAACCGGTTGACGCGGGCCGGATGCTCGAATCCGAACTCCGGAAGGCCCGGACCTCCCACGAGGGCGCGACCTTCGAGGTGGACGGCGAGATTCCGAGCGTCACGGTCCGGGCGAACAACATGCTCTCGTCAGTGTTCAGCAACCTGCTGAACAACGCGGTCCAGCACAACGATACCGACGACCCGCACGTCGAGGTCGGCGTCGCGGTCGGCGACGACACCGCGACGATTCGAATCGCGGACGACGGGCCGGGAATCGCCCCCGACCGCCGCGACGAAATCTTCGGCCGCGGAGAGCAGGGCATCGACAGTTCCGGCACCGGCATCGGTCTCTATCTGGTGGACACGCTGGTCGGTCAGTACGGCGGGTCGGTCCGCGTCGAGGACAACGACCCCCGCGGCGCGGCGTTCGTCGTCGAGTTGGTCTCGCTGTAGATTCTCGTGTGGAAGTCCGCTACGGTATTTCTCGGAGAAGACGCCGGTAGCGCGCGCCCGCCTCGTCGTCGGCCGCGATGGCGTCCCGAATCGTCTCGGAGACCCACGCGTCGCGTCTCAGTTCGCCGTCTTCGTCACCCAACTCCGCCGGGAGGTAGCGCCGATACACCGGCAGTCGCTCGCGGAGCGGAACCCCGGCCTCGTCGGCGATGTCCTCTAACTCCCGCAGGGCGGGCCACTCGTACTCGGGATTGATGTGGTCGTCGGTCACGGGCGAGACGCCGCCCAAGTCGTCCACGCCGCAGTCAAGCAACTCGCGGGTCGGCGAGAGGTTGGGCGGGACCTGCACCGAAATCTCGTCGGGGAGACAGTCGCGGGCCATCGCCACGACCCGGCGCATGGTCTCGACCGACGGCTGTTCGTAGTTCGAGCGCTCGTTCGGGACGACGTTCTGGACGATGACCTCTTGGACGTGGCCGTACCGCTCGTGCAACGCCCGGATGGCCAGCAGGCTCTCGGCGCGGTCGCGCCACTCCTCGCCGATACCGACCAGCAGGCCGGTGGTGAACGGCACGCCCAACTCGCCCGCATTGCGGATGGTGTTGAGCCGCTGGCCGGGGTTCTTGACGCGGGGTCCGGCGTGGGCGTCCACGTCGGCGGTGGTTTCGAGCATCACGCCCATCGAGGCGTTCACGTCCGCGACGAGTTCCATCTGCTCGCGGGTCTGGTCGCCGGGGTTGCTGTGGGGGAGCAGGCCCTCGTCCAGCGCGATTTCGCAGACCTCCCGGAGGTACTCGTGGATGGAGTCGTGACCCCACTCGGCGAGTTGGGCGTGAACCCGGTCGTAGCGGTCGTCCGGGTCGTCGCCGAAGGTGAAGAGGGCTTCCGTACACCCGGCGTCCGCGCCGGTTCGGACGATATCCCGGACCTCCTCGGGCGAGAGGAGCGAGGCCTCGCCCGGCGGGTCGAAGTAGGTGCAGTAGGTGCAGGTGTACCGACACGCGGTCGTGAGCGGGACGAAGACGTTCTTGGCGAAGGTGAGTTCGTCCGCCGCCTCCACGTCGTCCGGAGTGACCTCGAGGAGTCGCCGGACCTCGGCGTCGCCGATGGAGAGGTCGATGTCGTACTCGTCGGCTCCCGGAATCTCGGCACCAGCCATCGGTCCGAGTTCTCGCTTCGGGGAGAAAACGCTTGTTCTCTCGGCGACAGCCGTTTTTCACTGTCTTCGTAAACGCTGTTTTTGTATGAATAAGTAAACTGGCCTTTTATGAATGGCACTCCTCCGCTACAACGAATGTCGCTCCGACGGTCTCGAATCGAAGTTCCGAACCCTCCCGCTCGAAGTGCCCGCCGAGGAGACCGGCGGTCAACGTCGGGGTCCCCGAAGCGAGGACGAGTCGCCGTGAGACGACAATCGCAACTCTCTGCCCAGCGGAGGCCCTCTACCTGACGCTTCATGGCCCGAGAGATAGACGACCTGCCCGGCAAGCGGGCCGCCGAGACGTTGCAGGAACTCGGTCTGACCGAGTACCAGTCGCGGTGTTTCGTGGCGCTCGTTCGCGTCCCGAGCGCGACGGCCAAGGACGTGAGTCGCATCGCCGACGTGCCCTACACCCGCGTCTACAACACGGTCGAGGACTTACAGGCGAAAGGGTTGGTCGAGGCCCAAGAGACCGACCCCCGCGAGTTCCGAGCGATTCCGGTCGACGACGCCGTTCGAGCTCTTCGAGGAGAGTACGAGTCGCGGCTCGAAACCGCCGAGAAGACCCTGACCGCGCTCGAAACCACGGGCGACACGCGCCACTCCGGGTCGTGGGAGATAGCCGACCACGAGCAGGTCACGCGCCGCGCGGCCGAAATCGTCGCCGAGGCCGACGACGAGGTCATCGAGTGGGACACCATCCCGGACAACGACTGGTCGCTCGGGCGCATCCTGATGGTGGACCGTTCGACGGTCCTGTTGAGTTCACTCCGCGGGACCGAGCCGCCGGGCGTCCTCGACGAGTCGGCGGTCTGGGCGCGGGGGTTGGACCACGGCCTCGTGATGGGAGTCAGCGACCTCCTCGTGACGCTGATGAACGCTCGGGGCAGCTACGAGTAGTCGGTCTCTACGGGCGAGACGACTCCTCGTCGCGCTCGACGGTCGTCCGGCCCTCGTCGGCCGCGAGGTCGAACCCGGCCCGCCGGAGCCACGACCGGGCGCCACTCGTCCGGCGGGGGTCCGGACTCGCGTCGGTCTCCGAACGTTCCGGCGCGCTCCCGCCGTGAATCAGCACCTCGGCCAAGTCCTCGCGCTCGTCCACGTCGGTCGCCAGTCGATGGGAGTCTACCACGGTCAGGTCGGCTTCGACTTCCCGCGCGGCAGCGCGGTGGTCCAGATACGACGCCCCGTGGTAGTCCACCCGGAAGTCGTCGGCGCGCGCGACCAGCGCGTTCGTCCCGCCGCCCCGTCCCGGTGCGAGGACGACCTCGCCCTCCGCCTCGAAGAGTCGGGCGAGCGCGCCGGGGGTCGCCAGCGCGAGGTCGGCCATCACGACCGCGACCGGGCCGTCGGTCTCGGCCAGAACCGCGTTGACCGCCTCGGTGAGCGGTCGCCGGTCCACGGTGACGGGCGCGTCGGCCTCGACCGGTTCGGTGGCGAGCAGTTCCGGGTCCTCGCCGGTCGCCCGAATCGCGGCGAGGACGTCGGCCAGCATCTCGTCGGCGAACGCCGACCGCTCGGCGGGCGACAGCGCGTCGGCTAACCGGGTCTTCGGCTCCGCGGCGGCGTACGGGACGACGACTCGCATGCTCGATTGGCAACTCGCGTGTGCTTCCTTAAGAGGCTACGGAATGGCGGTCGGAGCGGCGTCGCCGAGTCCGAACGACGGGAGTCGCGCCGCTCGAACAGAAGAATGCGTCCGGTACATTGCTATAGATTGCTGAAGCAAAGATGACGATTGCTTTCGGGTAGCGGGCGTTCGCCGGTGAACGCCCGCCGTCGGTCACCCCACGACGGGCGGGCCGACGGTTTCGATTCCCCCGAAACCCCCCGTCGAACGCGAACGACGGTCCGAAAGGGAGTTCGCGTCAGCGAAGCTTGTCGTAGTCGTCCTGCTGGTTCGAGCGGTACCACAGCGCGCCGCCCACGACGACGACCAGCGCGAGGAGTCCCGCGCCGCCGTACAGCAGCATCTGGGTCTGCTGGCTCGACTGCTGGGAACTCTCGGCCTTCTGCTTGGCCTCGTCGGCGAGGTCCACTGCGTTACCGAAGTTCTCGGCGTCGAACGCCGAGACGGCGTTGTCGAGCGTGCTCTCGGCATCCGAGACGCCCGCACCGGAACTCTCGGCGGTGTCGATGGCGTCACGTGCCGAGTCGATGGCGTCGCGTGCCTCTTGGCTCTCTTCGGTGTAGGGCCGGAAACTCCACGAGTCGATGGGGTCGCTACTGCCGCCCTCGCGGACTTGGTTCAGGTCGGCCAGCGTCAGTTTCTGAGCGGGGTCGTAGGTGAAGTTCGACACTTCGGGCACGGTCCCCTTGACGACGACCTTGACCTCGTACGCGTCGCTCTTCTCCAACGCGTGGTCGAACGACTGGCCGTCGTAGGACTTCTGGTCTATCTTCGACCCGCCTTGGTCGAACAGTTGGACGGTCCACGTCACGTCCTGTAGCTCGGTCGTGCCGTTGAGCGTCCACGTGTCGTACTCACTGAACGGCTTGGTGATGGTGAACGTCGAGTTCACGTCCTCGCCGACCTCCGCCTCGTCGGGCGCGCCGCTGGCCGACGCCGACATCGCCGCGGCGGGACCGACCGCCGAGACGACCAGCGTGCAGGCGAGCAACAGCGCGAGTAGTTTAGAACAGTGGTTCGAGTTCATCGTCGTCGTCCTCCACGAGTTCTTCTAAGTTCTCTTCGCTCTCCTCCTGAATCTCGTCGATGTTGTCCTGAGCCTCGATGGCGACCTCCTGTAGCTCCTTGATTCGCGGGACGTTGTTCACGCCCGACAGGAGGACGACGCTGGCGACGTACTGGGAGTCGGCGACGGGGTAGTCGCCGCCCCGGACTTCCATCGAACCGGTCTGCTCTTCGAGCCACTTCCGCCCGCGCTCGATGCCTTTCCGGTTGAGGTGCTGGGGCGGACCGCTCAGCACGAGGAGCGCGCGCTCGGTGCCTTCGATTTCGCAGGGCAGGGTGAGTCGCCCGAGCGCCGCCTTCCGGACGAGGCTCGTGATGCGGTTTGTGGTGTTGGCGGTGTCGGTCCCGCTGTCCTCCTCGCCGCCGGTGAACCGCGAGAGGAGACCGCTGGACGACTGCTCGTTCTCGACCTCCTCGGCGGCGTAGCCGATGGTCGAGACGCCGCCGCCGGCGAGCGTGTTGATTATCTCGCTGGAGTCGACGACGCTCTCGGCCACCTCGTCGTCGCCGGTGACTTCGCCCGCGCCGAAGAGGATGCCGAACCGCCGGACTATCTCCTCGTTTATCTCGGCGTAGCCGCCCTCGATGGACTCGCCGGACTGTCGCCACGCGTCGTTGTCGAACACCATCAGGTTGTCCACTTCGCGGACGAACGTCTGGAACGACCGCGCGGCGTTGAGCGTGTAGATGCCTCCTTCGTCGCTACCGGGCAGGATACCGAGCCCGTAGACGGGTTCGGTGTAGATGCGCTTGAGGTGCTTGGCCAGCACCGGGGAACCGCCAGAACCGGTGCCGCCGCCCATCCCCGCGACGATGAGGAACGCGTCGACTTCGTGGACGGGGATGTTGTCGATGGCCCCCTGCACCTCGTCGATGTCCTCCTCGGCGATTTCCGCGCCGAGTTCGTTGTCCGCTCCGACTCCGTGACCTTTCACTCGGGATTGACCAATGAGGACTCTGTTGTCCTTGGGGACCTCACTGAGGCCCATCAGGTCGGCTTTCGCAGAGTTGACTGCGACCGCCGACCGGACGATGTCGCTTCCAGTTCGCTGGTCGTATTCCAGGAACTTGTCCACGATTTTCCCACCGGCCTGCCCGAAACCAATCATTGCAAGCTTCATTTTCCGGACCGTGCTCCGTTGGGAGAAACACAACCACGAAGGGGTGATAATCCTTTTGGTCCGGTCCCCGACACCCGGAAATGGCGGGTTACACCGAATCGCGCGACGATAATCGGACGTTTACCGGTCGCTCGAACCGCCACCTAATCTCGAACATGTCCTTTTAAGTTTATACCGAATCGGAGAGGTACCTCAACTAACTAGTCGAGCGCCGTCTGACGGCCGTCTGACCGGTGTCAGACGCTCGTTTCTCCGAGGACCGCCGAGTCCCCCGACCGGAGCCTCGAACCTACCGGCCCGAGCTCTCGGGGTTACCGACCGGCGATGCCGAGATACTCCGCGAGCGTCGTCAAATCGGCCTCCTCGACCCCGAACGCCTCGACGTCGTTGTGCGACACCGTGTTGTCGAACTTCAGCGAGCGGTACTGGTCGCTCCCGAACGGGACGAACGGCACCGGGTCGGCCATCGTCAGGCCGACGCGCGCGAGCGGCATCGGCAGCGGCAGGACGGTCACGGACTTGCCCTCCGCGCGGTAGGCGAGGCGGGTCACGTCCGCGAGCGTCAGCACCTCCGGGCCGCCGATCTCGTAGGTCTCCCCGTCGTGGTCCTCCTCGACGCTCGCGGCCAGCATCGGCGCGAGGTCCCCGACCCAAATCGGCTGGAAGCGCGTGCGGCCGCCGCCGGGCAGGGCCGTGACGTAGGGCGTCGTCAGGACCTTCGTGAACGAGACGAACTCCCCGCCCTCCCCGAAGACGACGGAGGGCCGGAAGATAGTCGCCGCCAGTTCGGAGTCCTCGACGACCTCCTCGGCTTGGCCCTTCGAGCGCAGGTACTCGGTCGTCGCGTTCGAATCCGCGCCGAGCGCGCTCATCTGGACTATCTTCCGGGCGCCGTGCTCCTCGGCGGCCTCCACGACGTTCCGGGTCCCGCCGAGGTGGACCTCCGTGTGGGTGGTGCCGCCCGAGGGCTTGAACAGCGGCGAGAGCGCGACGAGGTTTACCACCACGTCTTGCTCCTCGAACGCGCCCTCGATGGAGTCGTACGCGGTCACGTCGCCCCGGACTCGTTCGACGCCCGCGGGGAGGTCGGCTTCGTCCGGGTCGCGCGCCAACACAGTCACGTCGTGACCGTCGTCGTCCAGTTCGTCTACGAGATTCGTCCCGATGAACCCGGTTCCTCCCGCTACGAGAATATTCATATCGGGAATAAGTACCGTCGAAAGGTAAAGCTAACTGCTTCCGACCCGAATCTTTCGCACTCGAACCGAGTTCCGACGTAGACCGACCGCACCGCCGACCCCGACCCGCAGGTCTTTATACCGAGCCGAAACCACCACCGAGTATGCTTATCACCTTGGAGGGTCTCGACGGGAGCGGCAAGACGACGGTCTGGGAGGTCCTGCGCGAGGAGTTCCCCGAGTTCGTCTTCACTCACGAACCGACCGACACGTGGTACGGCGACGCGGTGAACCGCTCGGTCGAAGACGACGACGCCGACCCGGTGGCCGAACTGTTCCTCTACACCGCCGACCACGCGGCCCACCTCTCGGAGACGGTCCGGCCCGCGCTCGACGAGGGGAAGGTCGTCGTCTCGGACCGCTACTCGGACTCGCGGTACGCCTATCAGGCCGTCAGCATCGAGGAGCACGTCAAGCGCCCGCTGGAGTACATCCGAGGAGTCCACCAGCCGTGGACTCGGCCGCCGGACGCGACGCTGTACTTCGACGTGGACCCCGAGACGGGCGCGGCCCGGAGCGGCGCGACCAACAAGTTCGAGCAGGCCGCGTTCCTGAGTCAGGTCCAGTCGAACTACGACCGACTCCGCAACGCCGAACCCGAGCGGTTCGTCCGCATCGACGCCTCCCGGTCGCCCGAGGAGGTCATCGACTCGGCGGTGGACGTGGTCGAGCGCCTGCTCTCGGACCGCGACGAGCGCGAGTAGTCCGCCGACCGCTCGGGAGACCGACCGGACGTCGGCGCGGCGCGCGACGAATAGCCTTTGACGCTCGGTGACGTAGCACGCGCTATGGCAGACGAGGACGCCGGTCGGAGTCGCGCCCGAGAGGACCCCCGCGACCGCGGGCGACGTAACCGCGACGACGAGAGGGGGTTCAGTTTCTCGCTCCCGCCGATGGTCCTCCCGGAGATGAAATTCCCCGAGCGCATCCGCCTCGCCTTTCCGATTCCCGACCCGCCCGAGAAGGTCTCGCGCCCGACCAAGGTTCGCCTCTCGTGGGTCCTCCTCCCGGTCGTCCTCGCGGACGCGCTGGACGCCGCCGTCGTCCTCGCGGCGAGTCCCGAGACGCTGGCGTGGACGCGGGCGGTGGTCGGCCTCGTCGCCGCGGTACTGCTCGTCGGCGGGCCGGGCCTCCTCTACGCGTGGGAACTGCTGGCGGTGCTGGGCGGTCTCGGGGGGCTCTCGGTCGCGCCGACGCTGACGGTGCTGGTGGTGGCTCGGGCTTTGCTGTCGCAGTAAGCCGGAGGGTTTCTGCGTGGGTTTCGGACCCTCCTTGGCGCGCGGTGGCAGTGCGGTGCTGTACGGTGTGACTGGGGTCGCCAATAGTCCGGTTCGACTCGGCTTGCCTCACACCGACTTGTTGACCTTCGTTCGAGTACGGTCGGGACTCCACAGATAATCGCCTTTTTATCGTCACGCCGTCTCATTCCGAGCATGAACGACGCGGAACTCGCCGCGAAGATAGACCACACCGTCCTCGGACCGGAGACGACGCTCGCCGACGTGGAGGCGGTCCTCGATGCGGCCGCCGAGTACGGTATGAACGCCTGCATCCCGCCGTGCTACGTCGCCGAGGCCGACGAGTACGCACCAGACGTGACCCTCGCTACGGTAATCGGCTTCCCGCACGGCCAGCACGCTACCGCCGCCAAACGCGAGGAGGCCGTCCTCGCGTACGAAGACGGTGCAGACGAACTGGATATGGTCGTCAACGTCGGCCGACTGACGGCCGGAGACCACGAGACCGTCCGCGAGGACATCGAGGAGGTCGTCGCCGCGGTGCCGATTCCGGTGAAGGTCATCATCGAGACGGCTTTGCTGACCGACGACGAGAAGCACGCCGCCTGCCGGGCCGCGAAGGAGGCCGACGCCGCGTTCGTCAAGACCTCGACGGGGTTCGCCGACGGCGGTGCCGAGGTCGCGGACGTGGAACTGATGAGCGAGTACCTGCCGGTGAAAGCCAGCGGCGGGGTCGGCGACTACGAGCGAGCGAAGGCGATGCTCGACGCGGGGGCCGAGCGCATCGGCGCGAGTTCGGGCGTCGATATCGTGGAGGACTTCCGGAAGAACTACTGAGCGCAAGCGACCGAGCGCGGCGACGGAGCGGGTTCAGTCGTCGTCGCCCGACGGCGACCCTTGACTCTGCTGGGGCGACATGCTCGACGCACCGCTCCGGGCGGTGCCCGCCCAGCGGTTCATGTTGTTGGCGATGTAGTCTTTGCTCCCCCACCCGAAGCCGACGCCGATGGCGAGCGCGAGGCCCGCGGCGAGTCCCCACGCCAGCGCCTGCGCGAAGATGTACAGCAGTTCCACGTCGATGCCCATCGTGTCGAGGCCGATGACGACCGCGGTGAAGTACAGGAACATCCGGACGCCGTTGGCGAAGTACTTCGCGTAGGCCGTCTGAGCGGCCGCGCGCGTTCGTTCGATGGCGTCGCCGATGAAGTCCGAGACGATGAACCCGCCGATGATGACCAACAGTCCGGCGACGAACGCCGGGAGGTACGACACCGCGGTCGCTATCCACTCCGAGAGAATCGGGATGGCGAGGGTGTTCGCGGCCGCGAGGACGGCCAGCGCGTAGACGAACCACGCCGTGACCTTCCCGAGGAAGTTCGACAGCGCGTCGCGCGAGTCGCCCATCATCCGGCCGATAGGGGTGTCGCGGGCGCTCCGGTCGAGTCCGGCCTTGTCGGCCACGCCGGCGACGACTTTCCCGAGGGCCTTCCCGACGACCCACCCGACCAGCAGGATGACGATAGCGCCGACGAGTCGCGGGAGCGCCGCGATAATCTCCGAGAAGGCGTTGCCGAGCCAGTCGGGGACGTTTCCGAACAGTTCTCCGCCGTCCGCTTGTAGTAGTACGTTTGGTCCGTTCATGTGTTCTCACCGGAATCGCTCCGGTGTCAGAGCGAGGGTCCCGGCGTAGTTTGTTCTTGGCCGCATACCGAGCGACGACGTTCGGACGCGTCGGGTCGGTTGTCAGCGGCTGAGCGCCGAAATCACGAGATGGTGTATGATTCTAGTCCGTTCGAGCGGGCGGGCGAAACCCGTTGTGAAACGAGACGAAACGGACGCGCGATTGAAACCTCGACGAAATAAACCGACCGGTGAGCGTGCGACCGCCG
>SDGW01001002.1_pt1 | contig 11771 bp, 13 predicted proteins | sample 2873831 | NCBI WGS metagenome assembly SDGW01 (sample SAMN08132700, study PRJNA421101) | hypersaline lake metagenome | isolation source: celular fraction 0.22 microns magnesium sulfate-rich crust from ephemeral... | place: Spain: Penahueca Lagoon, Toledo | collected 2011-07
CGACCCCACCACCGACGAGGATGGCCATCGTCGAGATCATCTCGAGGTCGTCAAGTAAGGGCAATAAGGGCCCGACTGCGAGCCCGACCTGGCTGCCGCCGGCCGAGAACGCGACGAGCAAGCCGAGTGTCAACAGCACCCGCCTGAGCCCGCCGGCCATGTCCCGCCGGATGTCCCAGTAGACGAGCCCTGCAACCGCGAGCGCTACCGCAAGCGAGAACCCAATCGCGGCAACGCCGGACTCGAGGCCGGCGAATTGCTGGAGGGTTCCCGAAACGGTGCCGGCCGATCCGCCGGGGCCGAGAAACGAAAACCTGACGTTCGCGAGGACGCCGCCGACGAGACCAGCAAGCACTGCGACGCTGATTCGCTCGGGGACGTCCGGTCGTGGCAACACACTCGCGATCACGTACGCGATGCCGCCGCCGATGAACGGCGTCAGCACCCAGACGGCCCCGATCTGCTGGTACTTTGCCCAGACCGGTGTCCCGCCGAGTGCGAGCCCGACGCCGATCACGGACCCGGTCACGGTAAACGCCGTTGCGATCGGATAGCCGGTTCGAATACCGATCGCCATGAGGCCGGCACCGATCAGTAAGACGGCAATAACGCCAGCAGCCGGGAGACTCACACCGCCGACCAGTCCGCGACCGATCGCCTCAGAGACGTTTGCACCTTGCGTGACGGCTCCGGCAAATCCGAAAATGCCGACGATGAACGCAGCCCGCATCGTCGAGATCGCGTTGGCACCGACGGCGGGCGCGAAGGGTGTTGCACCGCTCGAGCCAGCGCCGATGACCCACGCCATAAACAGACTCGCGAACCCGGCGGTGACGAACAGCAAAACGAGAGTGAGGTCCATTAGCGGATCGAAAAGAGCGGCTTAGTCCGCACCTGCAGTCACGGAGTCGGCACTGGCGGACTGGCTACGCCACCGACCCTGGAGGTACGCGCCGAGGAACATCCCGGCGAGCGCCCAGAGGATGGTGACGTTGCCGATGCCGAGGCTGGCGTAGGCGGCACCCGGACAGATACCCGAAAGCCCCCAGCCGACGCCGAAGATCGCACCGCCGATCAGCACGTTCCGATCGAAGGGCTTCAACCGACGCTCGAACTGGTCGCCGGTCAACGGTGCCCGACCGAGCAGCCGCGGGGCGAGGAAGAACGTCACGCCCGTGACGATCGCAGCGCCGAACATCACGAACACCAGCCCGAAGTCCTCGAACTGGAGGAAGTTCAGCACCACTTCCGGACGGGCCATGTGGCTGTATCCGAGCCCGAATCCGAAGATCAGGCCGCCGACCAGCACGAGCGGCATGAAGAGGGGATGACGGTCCGACATTACGGACTCACCCCCAGTGCGGCGACGAGCTGTGCAGTCAGGATTGCGATGATCATGAACGTGATTACACCTGTAATTGACGTTTTCGATGCGGAACCGACGCCACAGACGCCGTGTCCGGACGTACATCCCTTACCAATGCGTGTCCCGATACCGACGAAGATGCCGCCGACGAGCAGCCGCCACGGCTGGACGTCAGTGGTCCACGCACCGCCCTGGAAGGTGACCGCGTACACCGCGGCACCCAGAATGATGCCGAGCGTGAACACGAGCCGCCAGTCACGGGACGAGACGTACCGCTGGAAGCGAGACTGTCCGGAGACGTACGACAGCGTCGACTCGAGGAACGTACTCGCACCGGCGGGAATGCCGGTCCCGAGGTAGATCACGACCGTGCCGAGACCGACGAGGAGTCCGCCGATGGCGTAGCGACTGATCCCGTTCGGGAACAGTTCGGTGGTCAGTTGGAGTAGGACTGGATCAGGTACCATGTATAGTAATTAGTCACCAGCGAGCGATTCCTGGCTGGCAGCACAGTTGTTCGGGCCGAGCTCGAGTTCGAATGCTTCCTCGTCGTCAGCCTCCTGCTGGCCGAGGTTGGTGGGGATGATGTCCTCGTAGTTGGCCGGCCGTGGGGGCATGTCCGAGAGGATGAGTTCGACGAACTCGTCTTCGTCCATCGTCAGCGCGTCCATCTCCTCTTTGAGCTGGCCGATCGGTGCGGTGTAGGTGCCGTCGGCGGCGGGCTCTGCGGCGTCGCTGAAGTGGGCGCCGCCGATCAGCGTCTCGTCAGGCAGCGTCAGCACGCGCTCCTGCAGGCTCTCGTAGAGCTGGGCTGCGGCCTCGGGTGCGCCGTCGTCACCCTCTTCTAAGTCGGGGCGAGCGACACTCTCGATGAACAGGCCGTCACCGGTGGCCAGCAGCGAGTCGTCGATCAGGTACGAGGTCATCCCGGAAGTGTGCCCGGGCGTGTAAACCGTCTCGATCGTCGCGTCGCCGACCTCGAACTCGTCGCCGTCCTCGGCCAGCGTCACGTCGTCGGCGTAGGTAACGCCGCGGTCGACCGAGGCCTCGGGGATGACGCCCTCGACGCCAACGGCATCGAGTGCGCGCACACCCGAGATGTGGTCGGCGTGAATGTGCGTGTCGATCGCATATTTCAGATCGACGCCGAGTTCGTCAGCGTCGGTGAGATAGCGATCCGTAAAGGCCCGCAGTGGGTCGATGACTGCGGCCTCGTCGCCGTCGACGACGAGGTAGCCCAGACAGCCCGAGGAAGGACGCTGGTACTGGTAGAGCGTCCCTGCGCCGTTGTACTCGGACACTTCGACGCGCTCGTAGATGCGCGCCCAGCCGTTCATCCCGTCTTCGAGGTGGTTGACATCATACCCGTCTTCCGCGAGCGTGCCCGCGACGAACTCGCTAGCGCCGCCTTTGGCACACAGAACCGTTACCTCGCGGTTGTCGGGGATCTCTGCAAGCACGTCCTCGTCGATCTCGTCCTCGAGGAATTCGAAGTAGGGGACGTTGATCGACTCGACGGTCTCGCCGTCGATGTGCCACTCCTCGTAATCCGATTGCATGCGCGCATCGAGGAGGGTCACATCCTCACCTGCGTCGATGCGACGTTTCAATGTATCCGGAGCCACCGTCTCGACATCGGCGTCCGGGGTAGGGAAGTCATCGGCGTTCATATCGTGTACTCACAGCTATCGGCCGGTGGCACATAAGAGTTTGCATAATAATTCCCAATATGCACAATATCGTTCGATCTACAACTGAAAACTAGCGTCTAACTGGATCGAAAAGACCGGTTGAGGTAGTATTTGTGCCGTTCTGCGGAGCGCAGTTGTTTGAGTCGGGTGCAAGAATCGATATTCTTTTAACCCCTGGGCCAATATTGTGGAGTAACTCCAATACAGATCACGGAGTAATCCACCATGAGTGAAGCATTCGATATCACGGAGACGCTCGACGTGAAAGGTGCATCGTGTCCCATGCCGGTTGTCAAAACGAAGTCCGCCATCGACGACCTCGCCGAAGGCGAGATCCTCGAGGTAATCGCGACGGACTCGGGGAGCATGAGCGACCTCGACGGCTGGGCAACTGGAACGGACGGCGTCGAACTCTTAGAGCAAGTCGAGGACGGCGACGTCTACAAACACTACGTCAAGAAGACAGCATAACATGAGTACGGATACACCCTCGGCGACGGGAGACGGCGAGCCGATGAGCGAGGACGCCCTCCAGGAGCGGATCGAAGAGCTCGAGGAGCAGGTCGCGTCCCTCGAGACCGAGGTCGGCGACGACCAGAAGAAGATGACGATCGTTGCGACCCAGGGGACGTTCGACATGGCGTACCCGCCGCTGATCCTCGCGAGCACCGCGGCCGCATTCGGCTGGGACGTGGTCGTCTTCCACACCTTCTGGGGGCTCGATATCCTCCACGAGGAGAAGTCCTCGGATCTGAAGCTCAGTGCGGTCGGCAACCCCAACATGCCGATGCCAAACGCCCTCGCTGCCCTCCCCGGCATGGATCGGATGGCAACGCGGATGATGGAAAAGCGGATCGACGAGAACGGCACTGCAACCATCGAAGAACTGATCGAACTGTCCCTCGATCAGGGCGTCGACCTGCAGGCCTGTCAGATGACCATCGAGCTGATGGAGTACGACGAGGACGACTTCTACGACGGTGTCACCACCGGCGTCGGCGCAGCGACTGCCCTCCAGCACATGGCCGAATCGGACGTCCAGCTGTTGGTCTAATCTGCCGAGACGACTTCCCGATTCCTGTGTTTACTCACCCCACAATGACTCCCCACACGACTCACCGTTCGTCGACGCCGGTAGTACCGCGCATCATTGAGGCGGTCGCCGAAGCTGACGATGTCGATCCGACCTCGATGACGCCACCCTTAGCGGACGTCGTCGATCCCGACGGATTAAACGAACTGGTCGACCACGGCTCGGACGACGCCGACCGGACGTTCGAAGTGTGCTTTTCTTACCGCGGCCACGAGGTCATCGTCACCGACGACGGTGACGTCTCCCTCGAGTAATCACCAGTCTTCGTCCAACGCTTCGAGCAGCCGATCGACCTCTGCTGTAGTGTTGACCGCGTGAACCGACGCCCGAATCGCGTCCGGTGACGGTAGTTCGCGAACGATGATGTCGTCTTCGGCCAGCCGTTCGACTGTTGCCGTCGGATCCGCAACGTCGATCGTCACCAGCCCAGATTCCGGCGTCGACGGACTACGGAGCCGATCGTCGGGAACGCCGTCGGCGAGCCGGCCCGCGAGGCGGTACACCCGATCTTCGATGTTGCCAATCCCGACCTCGGAGATCACGTCGATCGCTTCTTTGAGCGCGACGTGAGGTGCCGGGTTCGCCGAACCGACCTCGAGCCGACGCGCGCCGGCCGCGTACTCATAGGGATCGGCGTTCGCGTCTTCGACGCTTCGGTAGCCGACGGTTCGTGGCTCGAGGTCCTCGGCGACACTCCGATCGACGTAGAGGAAGCCACCACCCCAGAGCCCGAGCAGCCATTTGTGGCCGGCAGCGGCGACGGCGTCGGCCCCCCACTCTCCGACGTCCATCGGCAGCTGTCCGGGGACCTGGACCGCGTCGACGAGCGCGAACGCGCCGGCGTCGTGGGCGATGTCGACCAGCTCCGCGACCGGGAGTCGCGTCCCGTGGGTCCACGTGAGCGCGCTGAAACAGACGAGTCTAGCGTCCGCGACGGCCTCGGCGAACTGCTCGAGATCGATCCGTCCGGCCTCGGTTTCGACGATGCGAACCTCGACACCCTCCCGCTCGAGGCGCTGCCACGGGAGGATGCCCGCGGGGTGCTCGAGGTCGGTGCGGACGACGACATCGCCGGGCTGCCAGTCGATCGCGTTCGCGAGGGCGTTGATCCCGCCAGTCGTACTCTCCGTGAGCGCGATCTCGTCGGGCTCGGCACCGATAAACGACGCGACCGTCTCCCGCGTTCGGTCGAACGCCTCGAAGGCGGTCTCGTACGGATCGTCCGCGATCGGCGAGTCGTACTCGTGGGTTCGGACGAACTCGTCGGCAGCGTTGACGACGTACTTCGGGCTCGGGCCGTGTGCGCCGTAGTTGAGGTAGATGCCGTCCTGTAGGGCCGGGATGTCGGTCCGGAGTTCGGTCGGAGTCATCGTGACGTTCTCAGACATCAGTCGTCCTCCGTCGTAACTGCAAGCCCGTCGGACAAAGGGATACTGCATTGCTCAGCGTTGATTCGTTCAATTCCATTGAGAACAGCTACGTAACCAGCGGACAATAATCTTGGGCTGTTTGCGAAATACTGGGGACGACAGATAACGGCTTGCGTCGAACCGATCGACCCCGGCCCGACGCCGGTTACGGTGCCTTACACGTATCGACGCCCAGCAGCTGGTAGAGCAGACAGAACCGGGTCAGCCCGGTTCCAAAGAAGACGAGTCCGACCAGCGTCGCGATCACGCCCACGATCGTTCCGGCATGGAGGATATGCGCAATCGACGCAATGCCGATGGCGATGAGAGCCACACCACCGACGAGCCGTACGAGACGGTCCACCGAGCCGACATTGTTTTGCATAGTCACTGCTATGAACAGCCCGAATTTAAACGTTTCTCGGATTCCGATCCCCTCAGAACGCTTCCGACAACAGCTGTCGGTCCGCGGCCACGAGGCGGTCGGCCGTCGTTACTCGAGTTTGCCGGAAAGAACCTTTGCCGCGGTCAGGACCGGATCCCAGACGGGGCTGAACGGCGGTGCGTACGCCAGATCGGCGTTCTGCAGTTCGGTGACGGTCATGCCGGCGTGGAGTGCTGTCGCGACCGTGTCGATGCGTTTTGCACCCTCGCGGCCGACGACGCTGCCGCCAAGCAGCTTGCCGCTCTCTCGGTCGGCCAACAGCGTGACGGTCAGTTCCTCGCCGTTAGGGTAGTAGTGGGCGCGGGTCTCAGCCGAGATCGTGACCGAGACCGGATCGAAGCCCGCCTCTCTGGCCTGCGCTTCGTCGATGATTCCCGTCCGGGCAGCCCCGAGTTCGAACGCCTTGACGATGGCCGTGCCCGCGATCTCGCCGGTCGGCGTGGGATCGCCGGTGATCGTCTGGCCGATCGCCCGACCAGCACGGTTTGCAGTCAGGGCAAGTGGAACGTGGTCCGGCTCGCCGGTCACGACGTGGCGTGCCTCGGCGCAGTCTCCCGCTGCAAAAATGTTCTCGTAGTTCGTCCGACCGTACTCGTCGGTCGCGATCGCGCCGGTCGGCCCGAGTTCGATGCCGGCTGCCTCGGCAAGCTCGACGTTCGGTGTCACGCCGACACCGACGATCACGACGTCGGCAGGGACGGTCTCCTCCTCGAGCCGAACGCCGTCGACGCGCTCGTCGCCGACGAAGCCCGAGACGGCGGTCTCGAGGTGGAGGTCGACGCCCTGCTCGCGCAGGTGCTCTTCGACGACCTCGGCGACGGTCTCACCGAACGGCTGGAGGACGTGGGGCAGCATCTCGTAGAGGTCGACGTCGAGGCCGTGTTCCGACAGCGCCTCGGCCATCTCGATCCCGACGTAGCCACCGCCGACGATCGCGGCCGTCTCGAGGTCGCTCTCAGTGACGTAGTCCTCGATGGCGTCGGCTTCGTCCATGTTGTGGATGGTGAATACGCCCTCGAGGTCGAGCCCCTCGAAGGGTGGTTTGATCGCGCTCGCGCCGGTCGCCACGAGGAGATCGTCGTAGGACTGCTCGTAGGTTTCCTCGTCGCTTTCGACCGTCACCGTCTCGGCGTCGGGGTCGATGTCGACGACTTCGTGGCCCGTCCGCAGATCGACGTCTCGTTGGTCGCGGAACTCCGCGGCCGTTATCGTGACGAGATCGTCCAGTTCGTCGACGTCTCCTTTGACGTAATAGGGCATCCCACAGGCGGCATACGAGACCCAGTCGCCTTTTTCGAAGACGATCACGTCTATGTCCGGGTTCTCCCGCTTGGCCTTGCTCGCAGCGCTCATTCCTGCTGCGTCACCGCCGATGACGACGAACGTGTCTGCCATAGCTGGAGATTGGGCCGGCAGCGCCTAAACTATTTCTGGAAATTCCCAATATTGTACACAGAAGCAGGCCACCCAACGACGGTCGTCCGTTAGGGTAACAACTGAACCGATTGGCACACCGATCGCACGAGAACGAGTGTCAAATAGCTTTCCCGAGATCGTCCCACCCGACAGTCAGTCTCAGTTCGGTCTCGAGTCAGGACGTGACACGTCGTTAGTTCGAGATCGGGTGCTCGGCCGACTCCATGAGTTCCTCGACGTTGGCCGACTCGGCCGTAAGCATCTTCGGATAGGTGCCGAGTAAGACGAGTAGGTCTCCCTCGTGGTTGAAGGACGTGAGTTTGAGTTCGATGTCGATCGTCTCGCCCTCGAGCGTGCTTTCGCCGACGAATACGTCGACGGTGCGGCCGTCGCCGAGGATGTCAAGCCCGAACGACTCCTCCTGTGAGATATTGCTGATTCCGCCGTTATCGTTTGGAACTTGCTCGAGAAATCGATCGAGAAGTTCTTCGTTTGAGAGCTCGTCGAGCGGATTGAGCGATCGCCCCCCGACCTGCATACCTGGAATCGAGACTCCGGCGAAGATGGCACCCTCGCTCGTCTGGCCGGCGTATTCGACGTCCTTCGTGTAGACCGATCGCCAGATCGACGCCCGAACGTCGCGTTCGACGCCGCCGGGGAGTTCGACCGTTCGATCGAGCGTATCCTCAGTGGCCTCTTTTTCCTGGTAGCCGGCCGCTGTGAGTGCGTCGTCGCTCGGTGCGACCTGCTCGGAATCGAACTCGAGGGGTTCGTTCCCGAACACGACGTCGAGACAGCCAGCCGTCAGTGCGAGTGTCCCAGTCGCGCCCGCAGCAAGTACCGATCGTCGAGAGAGAGTCATTATCGCAGTGATTCGCTACGAGCGGCATATTCCTTGTGGTGTGTTCTATATCGAAGACAAGACTGTCCTCGTTCAGAATAGATCGAGAGGATTCGACACCGCTGTCGATGTCTGACTGCCTCGAGCCGAGCCCGAATCCGCCCCGAGTCGGACGGCCAAAGCGGACACCAACCCGGCCGTCCCCGTGTGACTCGACGGTCACACATCAAGAGTTATCGGGGTCGAACACCCCCGTTTAGCCATGACTGACTTCGCAGCTCGAGTCGAGCAGGTGTCGATCAGCGGCATTCGCAAAGTGTTCGAGGCCGCCGGCGAGGACGCGATCAATCTCGGCCTCGGCCAGCCGGACTTCCCGACGCCTGCCCACGCTCGCCGCGGGGCGATCGAAGCCATCGAATCCGGACGGGCAGACGCCTATACGTCGAACAAGGGGACACAGCAGCTTCGCGAGGCGATCGCAGCGAAGTACGATCGCGACTACGGCCTCGAGATCGATCCCAACGACGTGATCGCGACCGCGGGCGGCAGCGAAGCGCTCCATATCACGCTGCAGGCCCACGTCGATCCCGGCGAAGAAGTCATCTTCCCTGATCCCGGCTTCGTCTCGTATGACGCCTTGACCCGAATCGCTGACGGCACGCCGAAGCCGGTCCCGTTGCGTGAGGACCTGACGCTCGATCCCGCGACGGTCGAAGAAGCGATCACCGACGAGACGGCAGCCTTCGTCGTCAACAGCCCCGCGAACCCAACAGGGGCCGTCCAGAGCAAAGCAGATATGCGCGAGTTCGCCCGCATCGCCGACGAACACGACGTGCTCTGCATCTCCGACGAGGTCTACGAACACATCGTCTTCGACGGCGAACACCACTCGCCGCTGAAATTCGCCGAGACGGACAACGTCGTGGCCATCAGCGCCTGCTCGAAGACCTACTCGATGACCGGCTGGCGGCTCGGCTGGGTCGTCGCGTCGAATCGGCGTATCGAACGGATGCTCCGCGTCCACCAGTACGGCCAGGCCTGTGCCTCCGCGCCGGCCCAGTACGCCGCCGAAGCCGCCCTGACCGGCCCACAGGAGCCAGTTCAGGAGATGGTCGAGACCTTCGAACAGCGCCGTGACCTCGTCCTTGATGGCCTCACCGACGCCGGCCTCGAGGTTCCCACCCCCGAAGGAGCCTTCTACGCGATGCCGAAAGTGCCCGAGGGCTGGTGTGATGAGGTGCTCGAGCGGGGCGTCGTCGTCGTCCCTGGCGACGCCTTCGGCGCAAACGGCGCGGGCTACGCGCGACTCTCCTATGCGACCGGAACCGAGGAACTGAAAGAGGCCCTCGAGATCATCGACGACGCGACGCGAGCAGTCCGGTAGCGCTCGGTCGACACTGCTCGAGAGTACCAACTGAAACGATTTACCACCGATCGCACAGCCGTCGTGCGATCAGGTGTGCACGACTTCAGTAGCAGTAGAAGGGAGACGTCCCGGCTACCACACGCAGGGCGACCACTGCGGCGGTGTTAGGCGATAGCCGGACACTATGCGCATCCTGAGAGAATATCTATGTCAGTTCTGAGCAAACATAAGGCATGGTAACATTGGATGCGATATTCGAACTGCTCGAGGACGAACGCCGACGGTACGTGCTGTACCATCTGTACAAAGCAAACGGCCCGGTAGCTGTCAGAGAACTCATCGAAACGATCGATCTCTGGGAAGACGATCCGCCAGGCGACGGGCCAGACGACAGGTTCGAGACCATCGCTTTGGATCTCAAACACACTCACCTGCCGAAATCCGCTGAAGTCGAGTTTATCCAGTACGATTCGGAACAGGGAATCGTCCAGATGCAGGGAACACCGGCGAAGTTCGACACCTTCGTCACGATTGCGAGACTGGTCGAAGAGCCTGAGGAAGACCGGTAGGCCAGTAAAAGATGAGGTGCTGACTGCCTCCGTGATAGCGTCAGCGACCAGATCCGAACTCGTCGACGATCGTGTCACAGAACGCCTCGAGATCGTCCGGACTCCGGCTTGTCACCAGACCGTCGTCGACGACGACTTCCTCGTCGACCCACTCGCCGCCCGCGTTGTGCACGTCCGTCTGGAGGCTGTGATACGACGTTAGCGTCCGGCCGTCAACGGCACCCGCTTCGATCAGCGTCCACGGACCGTGACAGATCACGCCCGCGGGCTTGCCGTCCTCGAGGTGTTTCCTGAGCAGTTCCACGCCATCCTCGTCGGTGCGAAGCGTGTCCGCGCCGACGGTTCCGCCCGGGACGATCAATGCGTCGTAGTCGTCCGCGGTGGCCTCGGCGAAGGTCCTCTCGACGTCGTAGCTGTCGCTCCACTCGAGGTCGTTGTTCACGGTCTGGGCCTCGCCGGTCTCACTGCCGAGGACGTCGACGGTCGCGCCGGCGTCGGTGACGGCTGCCTTCGGCTCAGTGAACTCGATTTCTTCGCTACCTGCCGGGGCGAGGAAGATCCCGACGGTCGTCCCCTCGAGCGGCTGGCTGTCGGATTTGCTCATACCACGAGGAGGGCAGGCACGCGGACAAGTGGTGGACTTGCTGGTGCAACAAGCCACGAGGACAGCGCGATCACGGGAGGCGGCGGACGTCGCCGTCGCTGGCTGCTGACGTGTACCATTATACGCTCTCGTTACGTCGTCCCGAACGACATGCGCGCTGTACGCCTTCACGAACACGGTGACGCGGACGTACTGCAGGTAGACGAGATCGACCGGCCAGAGCCGGCTGCGGACGAACTCCTCGTCGAGGTCGCTGCCGCGGGCGTCAACCCCGTCGACACCTACTTCCGGGACGGCTCGTACGAGCCGGTCGGCGTCCCCTTCACGCCCGGCGTCGACGTCTCGGGCGTCGTCGCCGCGGTCGGAGACGCCGTCGACGGCTTCGAAGCAGGCGATCGCGTCTACGGCACCGGCATTGGAAACGGCGGCTTTCAGGGCTCGTATGCCGAGTACGCGACGATCCCGACCGACCGCGTCGTCCACCTCCCTGACGGTGCGGACCTGACCGAAGCCGGCGGGGCGGGCGTCGTCGCCGTCACCGCCTGGCGTGCGCTGATCGACCACGCCGGCTTAGAGCCCGCCGAGTACTGCCTAGTCCACGGCGGTTCGGGTGGCGTCGGCCACGCAGCGGTCCAGATCGGGGCTGCCGTGAGCGCGCGGGTGATCACGACGGCCGCCGAGGAGTACCACGACACGCTCGCCGACTACGGCGCAGAGACGGTCCTGGATTATGGCCGTGATGACCTTGCGGACGCGGTCCTCGAGGCTTCCGACGGCGGTGTCGATGCGATCCTCGACCATCGGCTGGACGACTACCTGCAGTTCGACGCGGACGTGGCCGCGACGGGTGCCCGCGTCGTCGGCATCGGCGAGAACAGTCCCGATCCGGGCTTTACGAACGACGGTGCCGCCCGATCGAAGGACGTTGCGTATCAATTCATGAGCATGTTCAACACGCCGGACCTGCGCGT
>SDGW01001540.1_pt1 | contig 11761 bp, 9 predicted proteins | sample 2873831 | NCBI WGS metagenome assembly SDGW01 (sample SAMN08132700, study PRJNA421101) | hypersaline lake metagenome | isolation source: celular fraction 0.22 microns magnesium sulfate-rich crust from ephemeral... | place: Spain: Penahueca Lagoon, Toledo | collected 2011-07
GCAGAAATAGGTGCTCTGAAATACCAGTGGTCTTTTGAAAAATGAAGAATATCATGAAGAAAAATCACCGTAAAAAACGGGATAATAAAACTGCCAATAAAACTCATGACAATAACGCTAATTTTGATGTGCTTGTTGTCTGTTCCAATCATCTTTTCCATTCCATGTTCCCCCAGTTAATAATATCCCTTTATGGTTTAGAAAAAAGCACCATTTCCGTTTATTATAATGGAAAGTTTTGGAGATGAAAATATTTTTCTAAGTAATGGAGGGAACAAATAAAAGGGGGAGGTTGATTCATGACCTGGATAAACCTTGAATGTAATTATTTCCATTAAAAAGAGTAGCTTAAGTGAGAAAGTTACTCTTTTAATAATTTCTGAAATTGAAAGTACTCCAATAAATCATCTTCTATTAATGTGATATCGATAGCAACAGTTACAACGCCTGTGATGTTACTTTTCATTCCTACTAAAGGGTTACAAAAGATAATGAAAGTTTGAACACCACTACGTAATGGGAAACTTATAATTCTATTTAACTTTTCACCTTTTGTAATCACTTCATGTTTAAGTTCATAAAGTTGTTGGGTACCATCATTATTGGAAAGCTCGATATCATTTTTACCAATTATTTCAACTTCTGAAAAATCTTCACTTGGGTTGAAAATCCAAGTATATCTTAAGTCTGAATCGCAATGAGCAATAACGATAGGAATGTCTTGAAATGCGATTTTAAATGGCTCGCTGAGATTTTCAGTGAAAAAAAGAGCAGGATTAAAGTGTAAAACATTCGCAATATTTCTTGCGACATCTATACTAGGATTCTTTGTTCCATTTTCAATCTGAGCATAATAAGAACGTTCAATAAAAGATCGAGAGGCTACTTCTGCTTGTGTAAGAGAGCGCTTTTTACGTAATTCTTTAAGCCAACTTCTTTTCATCATTTTCTCCCACCTATGTATTTCCTAACAATGAGTGTACTATTGAACTTAAATAATTACTAATGTAAATAACTTCTATATTACTTGTTTGATATCTTTATTGAAATATAATTTATCTTACTTTGCTTTAAATCATAACTTTAGAGTATGTTTCTAAGGCGACATAGAGCCAATTCACCCATAATAAAGTATTAATGTCTTACTCGAACATAGTAGAGGGATGTGTCTTATAGACACATCCCCCTACTATGTTTAGGGAAAACGACCTAATGTCATATATAATATTTTTATAAACTTTGTTACTAGAGAGGTGAGGAGCAAGATGCTTAAATTCTTGCGACTTAAACATTTACCACCATTCATATTAATAATCATTGCATACTTATTGAATTCATTGTATGTTCCTTTATTTTTAGGAGTAGACTTTTTATTTGGGTCTATCATCACAATCCTGACGCTAAGGCTATACGGTTTTACATATGGAGTGATTACAGGAGCTACTGCTAGCCTTTTTACGATCGTTTTATGGGGACATCCTTATGCCGCTATCATTTTGACATTAGAAGTAGTATTTCTTGGCATGTTCCTCCAAAAGAGAAAAAGCAATATCGTCATCATTGATGCGATTTTTTGGTTAATTATTGGTATGGGTTTATCGTATTTACTTTACCACTTTGCCTTAAATATGGATGTGATAGCATCATTACTTGTGGTGATGAAATTAAGTTTAAACGGGATTTTTAATGCTTTAATTGCCAGTTTGATTATAGAATTCACGCCAATCACAAGTTGGGTTAATAATAACAAACATATGATCACATTGAAGTCTATACTATTTCATTCTGTTGTGGCTTTGTTTGTCATCCCGGTAGTAGTTTTATTAGCTTTTCAAGGACAACGAGAATTTCAAAAGATAGAAAATGAAATAATTCAAGAGTTGGATACCTCTACAGCAAATATAAACAACTCTTTGGATACATTTTTTGAGTATCATACAAAACCAATTCAAACTCTTTCGGACCAGGAAAGTGTTCAAGGTGTTGAGCCCTCACAAGAATTACAAGAAGATTTAGAACAACTTGTCCGATCTGTTCCAGATTTTTATAACGCCTATGTAGGAGATGCAACAGGTAATGTAGTAGGTTTTTATCCACCTATTAATTATGAAGGAGAATCTACTTTACAGTACAATTTTTCCGATAGAGAGTACTTTAAAGAAGTGAAGGACTCAAAGGAGTTAGTTATTTCGGATGTATTACGAGGGAGAGGAGGGATAACTTCACCTATTCTCACTATAAGTTCCCCTATTATGAACGGAACTGAATTTAAGGGTTATGTGACTGGAGCTTTAAATTTAAATTATGTAACAAACTTAATCTTAAATGAACGTCAAAATGAACAAATTCAAGTCACTCTTATTGACCAAAAAAAGCGGACAATTACGTCAACAGAATCAGAGAATAAGGTATTGAAATTTTTTCAACAACCTGCTGATACCTCTCAAAAAGGGGTTAATGAAAATGTAACTCTTCTAAAACCGGATGATGAAAATATGCCCGCTATGGTGAGGTGGGAAAATTCGGTGTACAGAAGTGTGCATGACAATCAGGAATTCCCTTGGTCTATCATCGTAGATATACCTGTAGAGCATTATCAAACACAGCTTTATTTAACTTATCTCAAAATATTATCTATTACTACAATTATGTCTTATATCATCATTCTACTATGCTTTATGTTGAGTGAACGATTAACGGCACCTATATATAACCTAGGGAAAATGACTACAGATATGAAGAATCATATCTTAACCCAAAATGAAGTTGAGATCTCTTTCCCACAGACTCGTATTCGAGAAGTTTTTGTATTGGTTCAAAACTTTAAAACGATGAGTAAGGAGTTGTCTACTTCTTTTCAAGATCTCTTCTTAACGCAAAGGAAATTAAACTATATGGCTTATCATGATCAATTGACTGGTTTGGCCAATAGAGAATTTCTAATGGAAAAATTACAAGAGGATTTGGATCAAGAAGGTTCATTTGGAGCATTATTTTTTCTCGATTTAGACCGCTTTAAGTTTATTAATGATACGTTTGGTCATCACAAAGGTGATGATCTCTTAGTCGAAGTGTCTGAAAGGCTTCGTAAGGTATGTCCAGAAAATGCACTTATCAGTAGACAAGGTGGTGATGAGTTTATCATCTTACTGCCTGAACAAAATGATAAGGAGGCCGGTGACGTAGCTAAACAAATTATTCAAGATATATCAAAACCTTATATTATTCAGGGTCAGGAATTACATCTTACAACAAGCATAGGCATTAGTCTTTATCCTTACACAGGGGCAAGTATGAACGACTTGATTCAATTCGCGGACCTATCCATGTATAAAGCTAAAGAGCTGGGACGTAATCGCTTTGTATTCTATTCAAATAATTATTTAGAACAAAATCAGAAACGTGTCTTACTTGAGAAAGAATTAAATTATGCATTAGAAAGAGAGGAATTTTTCTTACTTTATCAGCCAAAAAGTGATTTAAGTGAGAAGCGAATTACAGGAGTTGAAGCTTTGATAAGGTGGAAACATCATTCCTATGGCATTGTCTCACCAGGGGATTTTATACCTATAGCTGAGGAAACAGAGTTAATCATTCCTATAGGTGATTGGGTCATTCAAGAAGCATGTAAACAAATCAAGGTAAGAGAACGAGAAGGGGTGAGCCCGTTACAGTTTTCTGTAAACATATCTATGAAACAACTGTTGCACGATAATTTGGTCGACAAAATTCAATATTATATTCATAAATTTAATATAGAGCCAAGCCTTTTAGAAATAGAAGTGACAGAAAGTATGGCATTAGAACAAGCCAATGTAATTATTGATAGGTTAAATCAAATCCATAATTTAGGGGTTCGAATTGCGTTAGATGATTTCGGGACGGGCTACTCATCATTAAGTTATTTAAAGGATCTTCCAATAGATGTGCTGAAGATAGACCGTTCTTTTGTTAATGAATTGCATGAAAATTATGGTGTTTCGGTTGTTAACTCTATCATTGATGTGGCGCATAGCTTAGATATGGTTGTTGTAGCTGAAGGAATAGAAGAAGAGGCCCAACTGCAGCTTTTACTTGAGGGAAATTGTGATAAAGTTCAGGGTTATTTAGTTTCTAAACCAATTCTCATAAGCGAATTATATAATGATGAAAGATTACTAAATGAAAAGATAGACAATTTGATAACTAATAATAAGAATTTTACTGAATGAAATGAAAAGCGGGGGATGTTGATTGAACTGCTTAGAACAACTTCGAGGACATTTAGAGAAGATTCAACAAAAAGATCAATTCTATTATCTATTGAATACGTTGAGAAGCATTGATTTCCCTGCTTACATTCATTCTATTAACACTGCCTTGTATTTTTCGGAGTTCACTCATCAGCAAGCCATTTTTATACAAAATAAGAATCTAATCATTAATACTTTACTCCTTCATAATATTGGTACGGTATGTACGAACCAGGATTCTAATCAAAATGACTATAGCTATACCATTTTAAAGAATTATTATAGTGACTTTAATGTACTCCCTGAAATTTTAAAAGGGAAACAAAAGCTTGATCATTGTAATAACATATTGCATCCAGAACTACAACCTGAAATAGATGTATGTAATATTGTGTTATGGTTTGATGAATTAACATGTTTTACAAAGCATCCGATACCAATCGAGCAAGCTTTACAAAAGATCAAAAAACAGAAAGCTATTCAGAATTTGTATCTTATAGACATGTTTATGCAATGGGCAATACAACAAAAGCAGTGGATTACAAAAAGAATAGATGAGTGTCGTTATATTTATGAATGATTCAAGATAATAAAAAAAGACCTCCAATTCAGAGGTCTTTTTTTATGGTCTATTTTATCTATTGTGACTTATCAGATGTTAAAAGGATACTTTGGTTTTATGACTAGTATTCTGTTTATCTTTATTAGCGATCATCACAAGCAAATAAGTAATCGGAGTATCCACTACAGCTACAAGGAATTTAAAAGCGTATTGCGTCCCAATCATACCGAGGATAACGCTCCAAGGAAGACCGAAGAAGGCAATTGTGATAAACACGGTCGTATCGAGTAATTGACTCGTCATCGTGGATAAATTGTTACGTAACCAGAGCTTGTTATCTCCGTGCTTGGCTTTTAATTTGTGAAAGATCCAAACGTCTGTGTTTTGACTAACGAGGTAGGATACCAGACTTGCTAGCATCACCTGAAAGCTACCTCCGAGAATCGTTTCAAATTCAGCTTGCTTATCAAAAACGGAGTCGGCAGCTGGAAGGGCAATGGCAATCATAATAAAAATCATGGCAACGATCTGTGTTAAAAAACCAGCTTTGACCGTCTTTTTCGCTACTTCTTTTCCGTAAACTTCTCCGATAACGTCTGTCACTAAATAGGTGACGACATAAACGACTACAGCTGCTGGCAGGACAAAATCACCTACGCTAAACAGCTTCACACCAAGGATGTTGGATAGGATGAGTAATCCAACAAACAGTGCGTTCAAATACATAAGCATGTTAATCTCTCTCCTTCTATTTGGGAGGAGGTTGTTCTAGTAAACCCTCTTAGCGGTTATCAATTTTTTCTGGATACATATCGTGGTTCATCATGCGGTGCTCAGCCATTTTTTCAAACTTTGTGTCAGGTTTTCCGTAATTGCAATACGGGTCAATGGATCAGGCTGTCCTGTCTTTGGACAAAGTGTTGTAAATTCAGGGCAGTTGAATTTTACAAAGTAATCACGGTAAGGGTGTTGGTTATCAAACGTTTCAAGAATCTCAGGATTGTATTCAAAACTATACGGGGTGCCCTGATTTCCAAGAAGCGTTACGTCAGTTAGTTCTTCATCTTTTCTACCTGCCATGTGGTTCACCTCAAAGTATTTATATTTTTTCCCATTAAAAAAAACCATTCCTAATTCCTAAGGAGATGGCTGTGTCGGCGTCCCTTAGTTTTTTATAGAGGGTTGAGCTAGAACCTCTCCCGAGTTGATACGGAATTTATCATTAGAATTGTATCCATTTGTTTGCGTTTTTATTATAGACCCCCTTCCTATACCTGTCAACAGACTGTGAACTACGCAGCATGTTCAAATGTTTGATTACTGAGACAAGGAGGAAAAAGTCCTTTACCATCATGAAGGAGTGAGAGAAATGCAAGAACATAAACTTTATATTAATGGAGAGTATGTGGATTCCACAGGAAATGAAACAATCGATATTATAAATCCTGCGACAGAAGAAGTGATTTCAACTACACCAAAAGGAACTGAGGAGGATGTAGAAAAGGCAGTTCAAGCAGCTACAAAAGCTCAAAAAGAATGGGAGCTCACCCCTGCTATTAAACGAGGCATGGCTGTACGTTATATGGGGGATCAGATTGAGGAGAAGCGGGATACGTTTATTGAGCTCTTGCAGCAAGAACAAGGGAAAGATTATGGATTGGCTAGTGGGGAAGTAGACTTAGCGATCGACTACTTTCGATATATGTCGGAGTGGGCGCGTAGGATTGAAGGAGAAATTGTGCCGAGCGACCGTCCGAATGAGAATATTTTGATCTATAAAAAGCCGATCGGTGTTGTGGCAGGCATTGTACCATGGAATTTCCCTATATTTGTATTAGCGCGCAAGGTAGCTACAGCATTAGTTACAGGTTGCTCTATTGTATTGAAGCCGAGTCAGCAAACGCCAAACACGGCAGCTGAGTTCACTAAAATTGTAGACTCTATGGACCTGCCATCCGGATTGTATAACTACATTACAGGTACAGGTGGTACGATTGGGAACGCACTCTCATCTCATGAACAGGTGCAAATGGTTTCCATGACAGGAAGCGTTGGAGCTGGAACAAAAGTGATGGAAGCTGCAGCACAAAACATTACGAAGGTGAATCTGGAACTAGGCGGAAAAGCACCAGCTATTGTGACCGAAAATGCAGATATTGAAACAGCTGTAGAAAATGTAAAAATCTCTCGCCTAACGAACAACGGGCAAGCTTGTACCAATGCTGAACGCGTCTACGTTCATGAATCAATTAAAGATCAATTTGTGAATCGACTAAAAGAAGAATTCGAGGATCAATTGCTTGATGATCCACTTCAAAATCATGAGGCTGATGTAGGACCACTTATTAGTGAAGATCGTTTAAAAGAGGTAGATGAGATGGTTCAAAACGCCTATAAAGAAGGAGCCAATCTTGTGACAGGTGGAAAGCGGGCAGACAAGAAAAACGGATTTTTCTACGAGCCAACCATCTTAACGAACGTGAAGCAGGATATGGAGATTATTCAAGAAGAGATTTTTGGACCCGTCATCCCAGTCGTGACCTTTTCAACTATAGATGAAGCGATTGAGCTTGGTAATGACACCGTATATGGACTTTCTTCTAGTGTTTACACACAAGATTTAAGTGAAGCGATGCGAGTCGTCAATGAACTGAAATTCGGTGAAACGTTTGTGAACCGTGAAAATATGGAAGCCGTTCAAGGATATCACCAGGGAATCGGCAAATCTGGCCTGGGCGGTGCAGATGGTAAACACGGTATGGAAGATTTCCTTGTGACCCAAGTGGTTTATATGGATTACAATACAGATAAAAAGTAATGTAATTAGAGAAACACATGTGGTTCCTTTATGGGAATTACATGTGTTTTTTAGATGAGGGGTGTTATTCTAACTTTTTCCTATTTAATACATCCTTTTCACTTTAAAAAAAGAAGAGAATCCTCTAAAATAGAAACTAATTCACGAAATTTTTTAAATATTTTAATAAGATTTAGCGCTGTGCATAGAATTGTATGGATGCTAAAAAATTTTGCATTATCTGAAATCGTTTACAACTTTTTATGGACGAGGTGATCTGATGAACATGCAACGCATTGAAACAATGGCAGGAAAGTACAACCTAGAAAACTACGAAGAAATGTACAAAAACTTTAATTGGGAAGAAGTGAAGAAAGAGTTTAGCTGGTATGAATCCGGTAAGGTCAATATTGCTTATGAAACAATTGACCGCCATGCTGAGAATCCAGATAAGGCGGATCAAACTGCTCTTATTTACACAGCACCGGATCGTGAAGAAAAACTCACTTTTTCTGAGTTGAAACAAAAAAGTAACCAGTTTGCGAACGTTCTGAAGAAGCATGAAATTGAAAAAGGCGATCGTGTCTTTCTATTCATGCCACGCAGTCCAGAATTCTACATGTCATTTCTAGGAATTCTAAAGGTAGGGGCTATTGCAGGACCGTTATTTGAAGCGTTTATGGAGCAAGCTGTCCGAGATCGTCTAGAGGATAGTGAAGCAAAAATGCTTATCACGACACCTGAACTATTGGATCGTGTTCCAGTTAGTGATCTACCAAACCTTGAGAAAATCGTTCTTGTAGGGGATACGGACTCGAACGATCAAATTGACTTTCATAAAGAGATGGAGCAAGCATCCAAGAGCTTTGATATTGAGTGGGTTGATTTAGAAGATGGTATGTTGCTTCACTATACGTCTGGATCCACAGGAAAACCAAAAGGGGTTTACCATGTTCATAATGCGATGCTTCAGCATTATCAAACAGGGAAATGGGTTCTTGATCTTCAAAAAGATGATGTGTACTGGTGTACAGCTGACCCAGGCTGGGTAACTGGAACAAGCTACGGAATTTTCGGGCCATGGTTAAATGGTGTGACGAACGTCATTGTAGGCGGTCGCTTCAGTCCTGAAAATTGGTACAAAACATTGCAAGATTACAAGGTTACAGTCTGGTATTCTGCACCTACAGCATTCCGCAAATTAATGAGTGCTGGTGAGGATGCCGTGAAACCATTTGATATCTCAAATCTTCGTCACATCTTAAGTGTTGGTGAACCATTAAACCCAGAAGTCATTGCGTGGGGAATGAATGCATTCAAACTCCGCATTCATGATACATGGTGGATGACCGAAACAGGCGCACAATTAATTTGTAACTATCCAGCTTTGGATATGAAACCAGGATCCATGGGTAAACCATTCCCAGGTATTACAGCGTCTATCATTGATAATGAAGGAAATGAACTTCCTCCAAATCAGATGGGGAATCTGGCAATTAAGGCACCTTGGCCATCCATGATGCGCGCTATTTGGAAGCGTCCTGAAAAATATGAGAGCTATTTCTTAAATGGCTGGTATGTATCAGGGGACAGTGCTTATAAGGATGAAGAGGGTTACTTTTGGTTCCAGGGACGTCTCGATGATGTTATTAACACATCTGGTGAGCGTGTCGGACCATTCGAAGTTGAGTCCAAACTAATCGAGCACGAAGCTGTAGCTGAAGCAGGTGTCATTGGTAAGCCTGACCCAGAACGCGGTGAGATTATTAAAGCATTTATCACATTGAATGATGGCTATAACGAATCCGATGATCTTCTTGAAGATATTCGTCAGTTCGTGAAAAAAGGCTTAAGTGCCCACGCAGCACCACGTGAAATTGAAATTGCTGAGAAAATTCCTAAGACACGAAGCGGTAAAATTATGCGCAGACTTCTGAAATCTTGGGAGCTTGGTCTTCCGACTGGAGATACGTCTACGTTAGAAGAATAATAGGAATCCAAAGACTACTGCCCTTAGGCGGTAGTCTTTTTATATGTTGCTATATACGTTATAAGTTATTCCACTCCTTCACCCCTTCACTCCGCTAATGTTAAGGTTTTCACAACATTGTGGTACGATAATTATAGAATACGACATAGCGAAAACATTAGGGGAAGTGAAAACATGGGGAAAGAAAACAATATGTACGATTTAATTGGAGTGGGAATAGGTCCTTTTAATTTAAGTTTAGCTGCACTATTAGATGACCACGAAGAAGTAGATTCCCTCTTTTTTGAACAGACACCTCAATTTGATTGGCATCCTGGTATGTTAATTGAAGGAACGAAAATGCAGGTTCCATTTTTAGCTGATTTGGTAACGATGGCAAATCCAAAAAGTCATTACAGCTTTTTAAATTATATTAGTGAGCATGATCGCATGTATCCGTTCTATTTTTTGCAACGCTTAGATATACCGCGACGTGAATACAATGACTATTGTCAGTGGGTAGTTGGGCAGTTAGAGAGTTGTCATTTTGGCAGAAGGGTAACGAATATCCGTCATGTGCAGGATAATGAAACTTATTTTGAAGTGGAAGTGTTAAACCTAGAAACCGGTCAAACAGAAGCCTTTCTTGCACGTCATTTAATGTTAGGGACAGGAACTTCACCAGCGATGCCTGGTTCTGTGGGAGATCTACCAGAACGTGATATATTCCATACCTCTCAGTTTTTAGACCATCAAGAGCGTTGTCATGAGGCGAAATCTGTTACTGTAGTGGGATCTGGTCAAAGTGCTGCAGAAACCTTCCGTGAATTATTGAAGGAGCAACGAGAATATAACTTCCGGTTGGACTGGATTACACGATCCACTGGCTTTGCTTCTATGGAAGAATCTAAACTCAATTTAGAGCATTTTTCACCGGACTATGTGAATTATTTTTATAGTCTTCCTCAGGAAAAGAAGGATGAAATCTTTGCGACGCAAGGGTTGTATTATAAGGGGATTAGTAATCACACCATCACGGATATCTATAACTTATTATATGAATACTCAATCGGGGATGAGGAGCCGAATGTTGGGCTTCAAGTTTTATCAGAATTAAATGAGATTAAGGCAAAGCCGGATAGTGAAGGTTATACGCTTGAATGTAGACAGTGGCAATCGGATCAACGTTTCACGCATGAAAGTGAAGTCGTCATTATGGCTACCGGATACAGTCCTAATGTTCCATCTTTCATTTATGACTTGGGAGATTATCTAGAATGGGATGAGGAAGGGCGCTACAAAGTAGAAGAAGACTATCGTTTGAAAACCTCTGCTCCTTCCCAAAACGAAATCTATGTACACAGCGGTATATCTCATACACATGGAGTAGGATCTACGAATCTAGGTCTAGCAGTACACCGTAATAAAGTAATCATTAATCATTTACTTGGTCGCGACGTGTACTCTATGCCACAAAAGAATATCTTTCAATCATTTCAGGTTCAGTCTTAAAAAGAGAGGGATTCCTCTCTTTTTTTAGTCCTTAAATTTTGAAATAACCTACAACAATTAGAAGGTGCTTCCGAAATACTGTAAAAAGGTCGTATTCTTTGTACACCTTTTATATTAATAAAATATTATCCTGACGGAGGGGCAAGTTCCTAATTTATTTTGCTATATTTGTAAAGTTGTTGTGACGAATGATTGTTATTATGATATAGTAAAAATGGAATTTGCACGCAAAAGGGGATCTTATATGCGTTTGAAAAAGTATACCGATTATTCCTTACGCGTACTTGTCTATGTAGGTTCAAAACAAGAGGGGGAGCTCTCCTCGATTAAAGAGATTTCAGATTCATTCGAAATTTCGCAAAATCACCTTAGTAAAATTGTGCACGAATTGGCTAAGTTAGGTCTTATTGATACGATTCGTGGGCGTGGCGGTGGCATGCGTTTAGCTGTAGAACCCATAGATATAAACGTGGGACACGTAGTAAGAAACATGGAAGATGATTTTACACTTGTAGAATGGCTGGGAAAAAGTGAACATGATTGTGGGCTCAATACAGGCTATACCTTGACGAACATTTTTAATGAAGCTTTAACAGCATTTTTGCAAGAGTTAGATCAATATAGTCTTCAAGATGTCCTTTTGAATACCGGTGAAGTGAATGGTCTTATGGGCATAGGTGAATAATGGT
>SDGW01001280.1_pt1 | contig 11757 bp, 13 predicted proteins | sample 2873831 | NCBI WGS metagenome assembly SDGW01 (sample SAMN08132700, study PRJNA421101) | hypersaline lake metagenome | isolation source: celular fraction 0.22 microns magnesium sulfate-rich crust from ephemeral... | place: Spain: Penahueca Lagoon, Toledo | collected 2011-07
CCGAACTCGCTGGCCATCGTGGAGTTCGAGGTGGCGGGCGAGTCGGTGCGCGCCATCGGCCAGTTGACCGACGAGACCGAGGTCGAAATCGGCGACGAGGTGCGGCCGGTGTACGCCGAGGAGTTGCGCGACCCCGACGCTGGCATCCGCGAGAAGGAGAGTCAGGAGTGGGACGGGTACAGATTTGAATCGGTCTAAACGAGTACTCGTGCGAGCGGTCCGATTCAAATCTGCAAGGTTCGAGGCAGTTTGAACGAGCCGACAGGCGAGTGAACTGGCTCGGGCCGATACGATTCGAATCGGTCTGAGTCGGCGGCGTCGAACCGGCCGCGATTCGTCGTTGATTCTCACTGCGGGAGAATCGGCGAACGCGAATTTATATTCTCACGGCGAAGCTATCGGTATGAGCCAATCGTCAGTCTCTCCCCCGCGCTGGCAGGTCGGTTCGACCGTCTCGGTTCTGGTCCTCTCGACGGTCGCGACGCTCGTCGGACTCCTCCGGCCGGGCCACTACCGCGACGCCGCGGTGACGCTTCCGCAACTCTACGGGCAGGACGTGGTGACGCTGGCGTTCGGCGTCCCCCTGCTGGCGGTCGGTCTGTGGTACGCCGCGCGCGGGTCGCTCCGGGGGTACGTCGTCTGGCTCGGCGCGCTGGCGTACATGCTCTACACGTGGGCCTCCTACGCGCTGATGCTGTACTTCAACGAGTTCTTCTTCGTCTACGTCGCGCTGTTCGGCCTCTCGCTTTTCACCTTCGTCGGTGGCGTCCTGCGGGCCGACCCCGGCGCGGTGCGCGACCGACTCGCGGGGAGACTGCCCCGCCGACTCACGAGCGGCTACCTCGCGGCAATCGCGCTCTTTTTCGCGGCGGGGTGGCTCGCGGAGGTCGTGCCCGCCACGCTCCGCGGCGAAGCGCCCGAGAGCTATCGACTCGCCGCGATTCCGACGAACGTGATTCACGTCCTCGACCTCGCGGTCCTGCTCCCCGCGACCCTCCTGACGGCGGTCTGGCTCTGGCGGCGACGCGAGTGGGCGTCCCTGCTGGCAGGCGTCCTGCTGGTCAAGTTCACGACGCTGGGGCTGGCCGTCCTCGCGATGGCCGCGTGGCTTCGCCGGACCGGGCAGGGCGGCGACATCGGCGAAATCGCGCTCTTCGCGGTCGTCTCGGCGGTCAGCCTCGCGCTCGGGGCGGTCTATCTCCGGGCGATGGCTCCTCGGTCGGCCTCGGGCGCGACCGAAACGCGCTCCGGCGCGACCGACGGCGACGCCGCGGGCGACGGCGACGAGCGGCCCTCCTCGGCGGAGTGAACCCGGAGAAGCGACGAGACTTATGCCGGCGGGTGCGTTACGTTCGGGAAATGACCGCGCCAGAAGAAGGCACCACGCGAACGTTCGAGCGCGCTTTCACCCCCGAAGACGTCCGCCAGTTCGCCGCAGTCTCCGGCGACGAGCAACCACGCCACCTCGAACCCGACGACGAGGGCCGGCTGTTGGTTCACGGCCTCCTCACGGCGACGATGCCGACGAAAATCGGCGGGGACATGCAGGTCCTCGGGCGGTCGATGAACTTCGAGTTCGAGAAGCCGGTCTACACCGGCGAGACCGTGACCTGCGAGTTGACCGTCGAGGAGGTCGCCGAGCGCGAAGACCGCTACGACCTCTCGGCGGCCGTCGCCTGCGAGAACGACGAGGGCGAGACGGTGATGACCGGCACCGTCGAGGGGTTGGTCCGGAAGCGTTCGGACCAATGAGTAGTTGTCTTTGAGACGTATTTTCGAACGGGAAAAATAGGTGGTTCATCGGAAGCCAACCGATTTTCTGTTCGGGAGTGCGGTTTGGCGTGACCGTCGTCGTCTCGGCGCTCAGACGTTCGCCGTCTCGTCTTCGAGTCCGTCGTCGGTCTCCTCGGCGCGCTCGACACCCTCGGCCGATTCCCGAATCTCGCGCTCGATGTCCTCGCGGCCCTTCTTGAACTCGCCCATCGCCTGCCCGGTCGAGCGGGCGAGTTTCGGGAGTTTGTTCGCGCCGAACAGCAGGACGGCGATGAGAAGAATGACCATCATCTCCATCCCGCCCGGAACGGGACCGAACAGCGGTGTTGGAAGCATATCGACCTCCCTACGCGCCCAGTCGATATCAACGCCCCGATAGTCAGTCGGGTGTCATCTCCGGATTCGAACTCTGTCCGCCGCCCAACAGTTATAAAATCGGTAGTTTCACATTGAATCCACGGCCGAGTGAGAGTATGTTTCCGCCGGGCCACTACGGGTTGGCGCTCGCGTGCTACTCGGTGGTCGGGTACGCCCTCCTTCGGCGGGGCTACGTCCGGGACGCCCTGTCGGGCGGCGGTATCGTCCTCTCGTACTCGCTGTTCCCGGACTTGGACGGTCAGTTCGAGTTGCTGGTCCACCGCGGCGTGACCCACACCGTCTGGTTCGCCGTGGCGGTCGGCGGTCTCTGTGCGCTGGCCGTCGCGTCGTCGCTCCGGACGCGCCCCCGGCGAGAGGCCGCCCGCGGGGCGCTCTGGGCGTTCTTCCTCGGGAGCTTCGCGGTCGCGGTCCACCTCGTCGCGGACCTCCTCAACCCGTGGGGCGTGATGCCGGTCTACCCGGCCTCGCCCGCGCTCTACTCGCTGGACCTCGTGCGCGCGACCAACGACGCCGCCAACTACGCCATGCTGGCGTTCGGCGTCGGTTGCGCGGCGACGGCGTGGATTGCGGGTCGGACTCCCGAGACGGACTCGTCGCTCGTCCGGCGACTCTACCGCAGAATCCGGCCCGAGGAGGCCGTCACCGACGAGCGCGTCGGCGAGTAGTTACTCGTTCTCGTCGTCGGAGTCGCCCCGGTCGTCAGAGTCCTCTGCGGAGTCGTCGCCGTCGGTCGCCGACTCGTCGTCGGCGTCCCCGGCGGCCGCCCCCGCGCCGTCGGCGTTCTTCCGGCGCTCCATCTCGTCTTTGATGGATTCGAGTTCGGCCTCGACGTCCACCTCGGCGCGGTCGTCCGCGTCGTCGGGCGAGATCTCGGCGTCGTCGCGTCGCTCGTCGCTCTCGTCGGTGAGTTCGATGGTCGTGCCGCCCTCCAAGTCGGCGTCGGGGTCGTCGCCGGACCGGTCGTCGCGCGCTCGGTCCTCCGCTCGTCGGTCCGCGTCGTCGCCCCGCCGGTCCGCGTCGTCGTCCCACCGCTCGCGGTTGATGTCGCGCTCGCGCTGGCGGGCCTCGTCTACGGTGCGCTCCTCGCGGTCCACGCGGTCCCGAATCTCGCGGTTGATGCGCCGCGCGTCGTCTAGGAGATCCCGCGCGGCGTCCTCGCGCGGCAGGTCGCTCTCCCGAATCGTCGTCTCCACGTCTTCGAGCGCGGACTCGAGTCGGTCGAGCGTGAGTCTACTCGCGTCGGCCGCCCGGCCCTGCAAGCGGTCGCGCTCCTCGCTCACGACGCTTCGCTCGGGGTCCAGCAGGCGGATGACCTGCTGGAGCGCCTTCAGCGCCCGGACGTTGGCCTCCAGCATCGCGATGGCGGTCGGGATGGCGTACTCGCCGGTGAACGACAGCACCTCGCGGGGCGTCGGCGGGCGCGGCAGACCGAGCGGTCCCTCCGGCGGGCGGCCCAGTTCGTCCCGGAGGTCACGGACGCGCGTCTCTAGCTCCTCGACGCGCTCGTCCAGTCGCTCGGGGTCCCGGTCGTCGCGGCGGTCGCCAGCGTCGCGGCGCTCCTCGCCGTCGCGTCGGTCGTCGCGGTCGTCTCTCATGGCCGGGGGTACGTGTCGCGTCGTAAAGAGTTTGGCCGCTTTCGACGAGCGGTTCCGAACGCGGCTTCTCGCGCGCACTTCGTAGCTGTCGTCCCTCAGAACCCTTCGTGGAGGAACACGTCGCGCTCGGGGAACATCGCCGCGAGGACGTCGCGGACCGACTGGTCGCGGATTTCGAGGTCGGCCAGCGTCTCGGCGTCCTCGACCGAGTGATAGCCGACGAAGACCTGCGAGAGCGCGCCGATGCCAGCGACCACGTCGGTGTCCGCTCTCTCCTCGGGTAGCGGCTCACAGACCGCGCGACCGTCCGCGACGGCGACGCGGAAGGTGTCGTCGTTCCAGTCGGCCAGCGAGTCCGAGACCCGAAGCGTGAACTCGGCGTCGAGGTCCCGCGGGTAGTCCAACTCCTCGACGGCGGTCGGAACGTCCACGACGCGGACCATCGGACCGGGGTGGACCTCGCAGTCGATGTCGCCGGGGTCGCGGGCCGCGTCGAGGAGGGCCGTCTCGTTCGGACCGTAGAACGACACGCGCTCGACTTGCGAATCGTGGTTGGCGAGAAAGCGCAGGAGGTTCGTCCGCGCCTCGCGGTCGGCGGCCACCAACTCCTTGGCTTGCAGTCGCTTGCCCTCGTCGTCGTCCCGGACGTGGTAGACGACGTAGCCGCGAACCTCGCCCGCGTCGTCGGCCCACCCGTAGACGTAGGGGTCGCCCCGCCAGTTGTCGAATATCTTCTCGCGCCACCACTCCTCGGTCCGGTCTACGGCGAGATCGTAGCCCTCGTGGGCCGCCGCGTGGACCGCATCGAGGAGGTCCCAGTCGTCCGCCTCCAGTTTCCGGAACGTCCCGCCAGCGAGCGGCGAGTCTCTGGCGAACGCGAGCGCGTCGGGGTCACAGTCGTACTCCGCGAGCTTGGTCGTCAACCCCCAGCCGTGGCGCTCGTAGAAGGAATGTTCGAACGCCCAGAGCGCGGTCAGGAAGTCGCCGCGGTCGCGGTACTCCGCCAGCGACTCGGCGAGGAGTCGGGTGACGTTGCCCTCCCGGCGGTGTTCCGGCGGCGAGGCCACCGCCGACAGGCCGGGCATCTCACACCAGCGACCCCGGACGCGCGCCCGGAACCAGTAGTGGCGACAGACACACAGCATCTCGTCGCCGTCGAACAGCGCCCGCTCGTCGCCGACGCGCTCGTCGGGGTCCGTCTCGTGGTCGCTCTGGGGACCGTCTTCGGGGCTGAAGGCGTAGTGGAGGTAGTCCTGAAACTGCGTCTTCCGGTCGTCCGGAAGTTCGCGGTAGTCCATGCCGGAGAGGCGTCCGGGCCGAGTAAATAGCTTGCTCCAGTGTGAGACGAGTTCGCAGGACGAGCGCGCGAGCGAAACGTTTTCGTCGTTTTCGTGACACCACGACGTATGTCAGTCACCGCCCGCGACGCCCTCGAATACGCCTCCAGAGACGAGTTTCTGAAGCTCTACGCCGTTCTCGCTGGCGGGTGGGTTCTGATTTTCGCCGGCCAGTTCGTGTTTGCGACCGCCGTCGGGAGTCTCGTCTCGTTGTTGGGACTCGTCGCTATCTTCGCCGGTCTCCTCTGCGTGCTGGTCGCCGTCGTCGCCGTCCTGCACAAGGTTCTGGCCGAGAGCCGATAGCTCCGGTTACTTCCCGACCGCGCGCCGGTACTGAATCGGCCACTCGACGCGCTCGTCGGCACCCAACTCGTCGGCCGCGTGGAGCGTGAAGTAGGGGTCCCGCAGGTGTTCCCGGCCGACGATGGCGAGGTCCGCGCGGTCGTTGCGAATCAGCGCGTCGGCCTGCTTGGGTTCGGTGATGCCGCCGACCGCGCCGACCAGCGCCTCGGTCTCCTCGCCGACCCGCTCGGCGTAGGGCACCTGATAGTTGGCCCCGCCGTCGGGCACCTGCTGGTCGGGGTGGATGCCGCCCGCGCTCACGTCGATGAGGTCCGCGCCCGCATCGGCGAGGAGGGGCGCGAGTTCGGCGGTGTCCTCGACGGTCCACGACTCGCGGTCGGGGAGCCAGTCGGTCGCCGAGACGCGCACGAAGACCGGCAAATCAGGCGGCCACACCTCCCGGACCGCGGCCGTGACCTCGCGGACGAGTCGAGTCCGGCCCTCGAAGTCGCCGCCGTACTCGTCGTCGCGGTGGTTCGTGACCGGCGAGAGGAACTCGTGGAGGAGATAGCCGTGGGCGGCGTGGACCTCCGCGATTTCGAAGCCCGCCTCGAGCGCGCGCTCGGCCCCGGAGACGAAGGCGTCTACGACCGCCTCGATGTCCTCGTCGTCCATCCGTGCGGTCCGGGGCGGTTCCGGCGGTTCGGCGGCGTCGTCCTCGCCGTCGTAGGCCGCCGCGAAGGGGTACGGCTCCGCGCTCGGTGCCACGGTCTCCCAGCCGCCCTCGTCGGGTCCGAGCGGGTCGCTCCCCTCCCACGGCGAGGTCTTGCTGGCCTTCCGGCCCGCGTGGGCGAGTTGGATGGCGGGGGTCGCACCCCGGTCGGCGATAAATTCGGCGACCGGCGCGAGCGCGTCGGCGTGGTCGTCGCTCCAGATGCCGAGGTCGTTGGGAGTAATGCGCCCGCGAGGTTCGACCGCGGTCGCCTCGGCCATCACGATTCCCGCACCGCCGGTCGCGCGACTCCCGAGGTGGACCTCGTGCCAGTCGGTCGCGAGACCGTCCCGGTCACAGGAGTACTGACACATCGGCGAAACCATCACGCGATTTCGTATCTCTGTACCGCGAATCGACAGCGGAGCGAAGAGGTCGTCGGTCATCGGGTCCTCCTCGGAACTCCGCGCCCGAAAGGCCTCGGCTCACCCACGTTTCTTGCCGACGAGTCCGACGTTTCGTTTTCGACACCCCGAAACACTTATTATAGGAATTACCGTTATTGGTGAAGCAATGTGTGGGGAGGAACGAAGGGGGAGCCACGAAGCGACGGCCCGATTTCGACGTCGGCTGGCGGACCTCAAGCGGAACGGATGTAACGTGCTACTGGTCGGTACCGACGCGCTGGACGCGGCCTGCGAGCGACTCCTCGGCGAGTCGAGCGCCGGACCGCGCTATCGGCTGTTCGTGACGGCCGATTCGAGACCGGCGACCGCCGACGCGAGACTGCGGTCGGTCCAGTCGGGACCGTACGGCGATTCGGCCGCGGTCGTGGACTGGGCGGCCGACGTTCGAGGAGGGAGCGCGGCCGACGACGTGGCGGCCGGAAATCGGTCGTTCGACGGCGAGTCACTCGGTACGAGGTCGCCCGCTGGGAGCGTACGAGACGCCTCGGACGCCTCGTTCTTCCAGACGACCGTCGAGAGCGACGACCTCCGAGACCTCGGCGGTGCCGTCGAGGAGACCGCCGAGCGGTTCGCGGCCGAGGCAGGCGGACTCTCGCCCGGCGAGTTGCGGCTCTGTTTCGACTCCATCGTCCCGCTGGTGGCCGACTACGACGAGCGGAGCGTGCGCCGATTCCTGTTGGGGCTGACCGAGACCGTCGAGCGATTCGACGGGATGGCCCACTATCACCTCCCCGCGGAGTACGACTCGGAGACGGTCGAGTCCATCGAGGCGCTGTTCGACGCGGTCGTCGAAGTCCAGTACGGCACCGCGGAAATCGAACAGCGGTGGCACCTCGCGGAGCCCGACATCACGACCGACTGGCTCGCGCTCTGAGACCGCGCTTCCGGCTCTCTCCTCGACGTACCGACTCGTCGGCGACCTCCGATGCGTTCGTTACCGTCCGGGTTCGCTCGCTCCGCCTGCGGCGACCGACCGGTCGCGCTCGCGGCCGAGATACCAGTCGTAGTCGTCGAGGAGTCGCTTCCAGACGCGGGAGTCGTTGCCCGGCGACTCCCGGTTGACGTGACGAATCCGACGCAGGTCCCGTTCGGCGAGTCGCTGGAAGTGAGGCTTGCCGAGCAGTTCCCGGATGCCGCGGGACTCCTCGGTCCCCTCGATGCGCTGGTGGCGGCGCTCGCGGTCCTCCGCGACGAGTTCGCCGGGGCTGAGGCTGTAGTAGTAGGCTTCGACGGCGGCGTACCACCCGCCGCTTATCGCACGGTCGGTGCAACCGAGGAGTTGCGACCGGACCTCCTCGCGCTTCCGTCGGCAGTCCTCGCCCGATTCGGTCTCCTCGACGTGTTCGACGGCGGCGTCCACGAGCGCGTCGTGGGCCGATAGCATCGCGTGGAGGTCGTCCACGAGGTCGCTGAGTCGCTCGGCGGTCCGGATGCGCAAGCGACGTTCGGCCCGTTCGTCGTGTTTCAGGTACTTGCCGCTGGCGTCGGCCTCGAACTCGCGGGCGGCGAAATAGGCCTCGTCGAGGTCCACGAGCGCCTTCAGGTAGGCGGACTTCTCGTCGTCGGCGTCGACCGGGAGCGCGACGACCCGCTGTCCCGCGGTCGCGAGCGCGTGGAGAAATCGCTCGCCGTTCAGTCGCAGGTAGTCGTGACGGCCGTCGTTGTCCTCGACGAGGTACTTCGACCCCGTGAAGAACGCTTTCGACACCATCTGCGCTACTCAGAAGAAGTCTCCCTGCTGGTATAAATTTCTCGTACAGTATCACGAGCGAGAATCGGACCGGTGGCGTCGCTCGAACGTCGCTTCCGGTTCACCCGTCGGTCAGCGAGTCCTCCGCGAGGAGTCCGTCGATGGCGCTGGCCCGGCGTTCGAGGTCCGCGAGGTGGCCCCGGAGCAGGTGGCCCGTGGCGTGGTCGCCCAGACTCTCGGCGAGTTCGATGTGACTGCTGACCCGCTCGATGCAGTCGCCGTAGGCGTCGAGGTCGTTGCGTAGCGACGTCCGGGCGTCGTACAGGTCGTCGCCCTCGAAGGGGACCGGACTGTGGCGCTCGAACGTCGCGGGACTGCTCAGTGGGACGCCCCCGACCTCCCGAATCCGGCGAGCGAGCGCGTCGGCGTGACGGTCGGCCTCTGCGGCCGCCTCGCCGAAGAATCGGCCGAGGTCGCGCGATCGGGGTCCGGCGACGCTCCACCGGTGCTTGCGGAGTTGGTGGTACAGGACGACGCTCGCCGCGAGGTCGAGGTTCAGGGCTTGGACGACCTGCCGCGCCTTCTCGGCGTCGAAGCGGACCGCGTTCTCCTCGACGGTGCCCGCCTGCTGGAGTACCTGTCGCTGGTGGCTCATGTGGGTTGGCCTCCGGGTCGGCTACCACCGGCGGGCGCTTAAGCGTACTCGCAGGGGTCGGTTGTGGGCCGAAAGCGGTTTGTCGATTCGGGCGATTCGTCACCGCCGATACGTGCGCTCGATTATCTATCTCGGCGCGCGCCGGCGCGGCCCGCGAGTGGCCGTGCCAATCCGCGCGAGGGATGAGGACCGCAACGAAGTGAGGACCGCAATCGGTTGGGGAGGGCGTGGCCCGTGGTCACGGTGCGGTGCTGTGCGGTCTCCTTGGAGTCGGCAGTAGCTAGCTTCGCTTCGGTACTCATCGCTCTCGATTACTCCCAGAAAGATACCGCCGCGGACGACACAGTTCCTCACTCGTCCAGAACAGGAATAAACTCCCGGCACTCCGCCAACACCGACGGGTCCAAGTCGGCCACCAAGTCGCGCTCGCCGCGGTTCAGTCCCGCCTGCACGCTCCCGTCCGGGCGGACGACCCGCGAGCGCCCGGCGTATTCGGTGGAGTCGTCCACAGTCTTTCCGGAGCCATCCACGGTCTTTCGCCCGGTCCGACCCGCGCCGACGACCCAGCGAACGCCGTCCAGCGCGCGGGCGCGCAGCAGGAGTTTCCAGTTCTGGCTGTGGGCCGCGGGCCACGCGCCGACGACGAACAGCGCCTCGACCGCCGGGGTGGCGACCGCCGCGCTCTCGCCGACGAAGTTGAGGTCGAAGCAGGTCAGCAGGGCCGCGGTCCCGACCGGCGTCTCCACCGTGACGCGCTCGTCGCCCGGTTCGAGGAGGGCCTTCTCGTCGCCCCAGAGGTGGCGCTTGCGGTAGACCGTGGTCTCGACTGCACCGGTCTCAGTCCCAGTTCCGGCCTCGCCGTCGGCGTGAGGGTCCAGGTACGCGACCGCGTTGTAGTACTCGTGGCTCGCGACTGACTCGTCGGTGGCCTCCTCGACGAACCCGACGAGGAGCGCAGTGTCGGTCGCGGCCGCGAGGTCGCCCAGTCGGCCGAGTGCCGGGGCGTCGCGCGCGAGCGCGGCGTCGTGGATGCGCTCGTCGCCGACGAACCCCGTCAGGGCGTACTCGGGGAACAGCGCGACGTCCACGGCCGGAGAGAGGTCGGTCACGCGCTCACAGACGGCGTCGAGGTTCGCCGCCACGTCGAGGTCCGCGACCGCCATCTGACACGCCGCGACGGTCGGGGGTGACGTCTCGGTCGGCGACGTCGCGTCGGTCGGCGACGTGACGCGAGTCGGGGTCTCGGTGGGTATCGACTCCTCGGTCACGTTCGGCGACTCGGTGCGTGGCGAGAAAAGCGTCGGTGGTCGCCGCTGATGGGTGACGTTTCGACCCACGTCGAGCGAAAAGACACCGACGAGGAGGCCGCCGGAAGTTCCACACCGATAATCGTCATTAATCCACTCTTGAGTAAATATTTTATCCGCGGAGCGCAAAGAGGGGTGTATGTCCCAACAACCACTCCAGCGTCGAGAGCGCCTCTACATCGACGGTGAATGGCACGAGGCCGACGACGTACTCGAAGTCACGGACCTCGCGGACGGCGGGTCGTTCGCGCAGGTCGTCGAGAGCGCCGCCGAACGATTCCGCCGCGCGAAAGAGGAGGCCCGCTCGCTCAAGGGCGAGTACCGCGAGGGAACGACCGCGGGCCACGAGGGCTGGGAGGCCATCGTCAAGCACGAGCCCATCGGCACCGTGCTGGCCATCACGCCGTACAACTATCCGGTCTCGACCACCGCGCTGTCGGTCGCGCCCGCGATGGCCGCCGGGAACTCGGTCATCCTCAAGCCCGCGAGCGACACGCCGGTCAGCGCCGCGATTCTGGCCGACGTGGTCTCGGAGTTGGACCTTCCCGACGGCGCGTTCAACTTCGTCTCCGGTCAGGCGAGCGTCATCGGCGACGTCCTCTCGGGCGACGAGCGCGTGAACGCTATCTCGATGACCGGCTCCAGCGGCGCGGGCAAGCACGTCGCCAAGGAGAGCGGCATGGTCAACCTCCACATGGAGTTGGGTGGCAACGCGCCCGCAGTCGTCTTCCCCGACGCCGACCTCGGCGACGTGGCGGGCCAGTGCGCCAAGGGGTCGTTCAAGTACGCCGGACAGCGCTGTTCGGCGGTGAGCCGAGTGCTGGCTCACGAGGAGGTCCACGACGAAATCGTGGACCTGCTGGAAGCCGAGATGGATAGCTGGCAACCCGGCGACCTCTTCGAGGAGGACACCACGATGGGGCCGCTCATCAACGAGGGGCAGGCCGAGTGGGTCGAGGAACTGGTCGAGGACGCCATCGAGAAGGGCGCGGACCTCGTTCGCGGCGGCGAGCGCGACGGCGCTCACTTCGAGCCGACGCTGTTGGCGAACGTCCCTCACGACGCCCGCATCGTCCACGAGGAGCAGTTCGGCCCGGTCGCGGCCGTCACCACCTTCGAGGACGAAGAGCAGGCCGTCGAGATAGCGAACCGGGGCGACCTCGCGCTCGACGCCGCCGTCTTCACCAGCGACTACGACCGCGCGATGGAGTTGAGCGACAAGCTGGACGCCGGGGCGGTGCGCATCAACGGTGCCCCGAGCCACGGTCTCGGCGACATCCCCTTCGGCGGGAACAAGGCCTCTGGCATCGGTCGGCAGGGCCTGCACACGACCATCGAGGAGATGGTCCGCAAGAAGAGCATCGTCCTGTAGATACGTCGGCGCTCCGCTGCTGGAGTCTCTCTTCTATCGTCGCGGTGCCGTGACCGCGCCGTCGGTGAATCGATTCGGCGAATCGTGCGAGAGCCGCGTAAAAAAGTATTAGTCTGCGGTCGGACTACTCGAAAGCGAGATGGCGAGGAGCATCGAATTTTCGGGCGGCTCGCTCGGACTCCTCGTCTA
>SDGW01001003.1_pt1 | contig 11750 bp, 11 predicted proteins | sample 2873831 | NCBI WGS metagenome assembly SDGW01 (sample SAMN08132700, study PRJNA421101) | hypersaline lake metagenome | isolation source: celular fraction 0.22 microns magnesium sulfate-rich crust from ephemeral... | place: Spain: Penahueca Lagoon, Toledo | collected 2011-07
GCCGGCGTGCTCGCGCTGGCCGGCCTGTTCGCCTTCGAGTATTGCTGGATAACCGCACCGCAGACGATCTCACTTGCCTGACCATGGGACACGAATTCGATCCGAGCCGTATCGAGAAACTCGCCGAGCGACTCGGCGTTATTTCGAATCGCACCGAGAACACGAAGAAACAGCGACAGCGCCGCGGCGTCGACGGCATCGACCGTATCGCTCCGGAGGGCGAACTCGGCTCGTACCCCGACCCCGACCAGTGGCACGACTGGGTCGAGTACGAGTCCGAGGGCCTCCCAAAGGAGTACTCGGTCGTCCCGACGGCCTGCTTCAACTGCGAAGCCGGCTGTGGGCTGCTTACTTACATCGACAAGGAGACCGGCGACATCCGCAAGATCGAGGGCAATCCCGAACACCCCGGGAGCCGGGGACGCAACTGCGCGAAGGGACCGGCAACGATCAACCAGATCAAAGATCCCCAGCGCATCCGCTATCCGCTCAAGCGTGACGGTCCACGCGGGAGCGGCGAGTGGACCCGCGTGTCCTGGGACGACGCCCTCGAGGATATCGCCAGCGAGATGCGCGAGACCATCACCGACGGTCGCGAAAACGAGATCACCTACCACGTCGGCCGACCCGGCCACGAGGGGTATATGGACCGGGTCATCAACGCCTGGGGACTGGACGGCCACAACTCCCACACGAACATCTGCTCGGCGGGTGCCCGCGCGGGGTATGCCTTCTGGCACAAGTACGACCGTCCGAGCGCGGACTTCGCCAACGCCGAGTTCATCCTGCTGTTGTCCGCTCACCTCGAGTCCGGCCACTACTTCAATCCCCACGCTCAGCGCATCATCGAGGGCGTCATGGAGGGAGGCCAGCTTGCAGTCTTGGATCCGCGGCTGTCGAACACCGCTGCCATGTCGGACTACTGGCTCCCAACCCAGCCCGGCAGCGAGGCTGCAGTCTTGCTGGCGATGGCGAACGTCATCCTCGAGGAGGGACTCTACGACGAGGAGTTCCTCTCCAACTGGGTGAACTGGCAGCAGTTCCTCGACGAGGAACATCCCGGCCGCGAACGGACGTTCGAGACGTACATCGATGTCCTCCAGGACACGTACGCGGACTTTACGCCGGCGTACGCCGAGGCCGAGAGCGGCGTCGATGCCGCCACGATCGAGAAAGTGGGTCGGAAAATCGGTATTGCTGGCTCACGGTTTGCCAGCCACATCTGGCGCTCGGCGGCGTCGGGCAACGAGGGCGGCTGGCAGGTCAGTCGGGCGTTGCACTTCCTGTCCGTGCTCACCGGTAGCGTTGGCACGAAAGGCGGTACCTCGCCCAACGCCTGGCACCAGTTCGAGCCGGAGCTGCCGAAGGAGCCGCCGCGCCAGCAGCTGTGGGACGAACTTCAGTTACCGCCGGAGTGGCCATTCGCCCACTACGAGATGAGCCAGCTCCTGCCGTACTTCCTCAAGGAGGGCCGTGGCAAGCTATCGGTGTACTTCACCCGCGTGTTCAACCCCGTCTACACCTACCCCGACGGGTTCTCTTGGATCGAGGCGCTGAGCGACGAGGAGAAGGTCGGAATGCACGTCGCGCTGACGCCCACCTGGAACGAGACGGCGTACTTCGCGGATTACGTCCTGCCGATGGGTCACAGCCCCGAACGCCACGACATCCAGAGTCAGGAAACTCACGCCGCGACGTGGGTCACCTACCGCCAGCCCGTCCAGCGGGAGTTCGCCGAGCGCGAGGGCGAAGACATCGAGCGCACCTACGAGGCCAATCCGGGCGAAGTTTGGGAGGAAGACGAGTTCTGGATGGACCTCTCCTGGCGCGTCGACGAGGACGGCGAACTGGGCATCCGGGAGTACTTCGAGAGCCCGTATCGAGATGGCGAGACGGCCGCGGCAAACGGCGGTGCGGCGACACAGCGAGACGACGGCGCGGCCGAGCAGGGGCCACCGAGCAGTGACGAGACTGCCGACGAACCGCCGCAGATGACCGTCGACGAGTACTATCGCTACGTCTTCGAACACGAGGAAAACCTCGTCGAGGCGGCCGAGGAAGCCGGCATGGACCCCCTCGAGTACATGAAACACCACGGGGCGTTCGAGGCCAGCGAGAACGAGTACGAACTCCACGAGGAGCCACTCGATCCGGCGCTGCTCGAGGATGACAACGTGTTCGTCGACGAATACGGAACCATCCACCAAGTGCTCGATGAGGATACCGATGTCTCGATCCCCGAAGGAGCGGCGCAGTCGGCCGAAGTCGACGAGGGGGCCGATCATCCTGAAGGATACGATACGGTTCCGCACGGCTCCCTCGCGGATCTCGAGACCCAGGTGCTCGGCGTGGTCGTGGACGGCGAACCGAAACGTGGGTTCCCCTCGCCGACCGGCAAGCAGCAGTTCTACTCGAAGACGCTCGCCGAGTGGGGCTGGGACGACGAGAAATATACCATCCCTCATTATCTGAAGAGCCACGTCCACCCCGAGAACATCGACTATGAAAACGGTGAGATGGTGCTCGTGCCGACGTTCCGTCTGCCGACGGCGATTCACTCCCGGTCGTCGAACTCCAAGTGGCTCGAGGAAATCTCGCACAACAATCCGGTCTGGCTGCACCGTACGGATGCCGAACGACTGGATGTCAAGACGGGTGACCTCGTGCGCGTCGAGACCGAGATCGGCTACTACGTCAACGAGGTCTGGGTCACTGAGTCGATCAAGCCGGGTATCGCCGCGATGAGCCACCACATGGGCCAATGGAAAGTCGACCGTGACGGCGACGGTGAGGCCGATGGTGACTTCGACGAGGGTGGTGATCCCTACGGGAAGGTCACGGTCGACCTGAAAGACGAGGATAGCCAGTGGGGAATGCGCCAGCAGTCTGGCATCGAGCCGTTCGAGAGCGACGATCCCGACTCTGCGAGGGTCTGGTGGACCGATGGCGGCGTTCCACAGAACCTCACGCATGCGCCCCACCCCGACCCGATCTCGGGAATGCACTGCTGGCACCAGAAAGTCCGGGTTCGGCCAGCGAAAGCGGACGACTACTACGGCGACGTCTACGTCGATACCGACCGCGCCATGGAGATCTACCGCGAATGGGTCGAGAAGACCCAGCCGGCTGATGGTCCGGACGGGAAGCGCCGACCGAAGTGGCTCAAACGGCCGATCGCACCGCCGTCCGATCCCAGCGAGGACGATGCGTGGTATCTGGATGGCCCGATCGGTCGCGAGCAGCGATGGGATTCGGACGAGTTCGGCCCGCAAGGTGAGGACTGATCTCGCCATGGCAGATTCCGACGAGACTCCTCACGCCGGACGGAACGATGGGGTTCCGACAGCGTCAGCCGATGCCGGCCAGAGAGATGATACCGCCGCGGCCGCCCGGGAGGCCATCGCCTCGGCGGAGGTGGGGACCGAAGAACTCTACGTCGACCTCATCGCGATCGATGGCGTTAGTACGATCAGCGTTCGCGACGGCGTGGCGTCGGTCGAAATCTCGCTTCCGGTGCCGAGCGAGACACTCCGCGAGCGACTCGCCGGGGACGTGATCGCTGCTGTCGAGTCCGTCGACGACGTCGAGTCGGTCGATGTCGACTTCCAGGCCAGCGCTGCCGATCCAGGAGAACACGTCGACATGCTCCCCGATGTCAAAAACGTCGTCGCCGTCGCGTCGGGAAAGGGCGGTGTCGGCAAGAGTACTGTCGCGGCGAACCTCGCGGTTGCGTTGGCGGATACGGGCGCAGCTGTCGGCCTCCTCGATGCCGACGTGTATGGGCCCAACGCGCCGGCACTTCTCGGCCTCGATGAGCGACAACCCAACGCCACGAGCGACGACGAGATGGTCCCGCGCGAGGCCTACGGCGTCCGGACGATGAGCATGGAGTTCATCACCGGCGAGGACGACCCAATCATCTGGCGCGGCCCGCTGGTCGACGAGTTCATCAAGCAGCTGTTCGGCGATGTCCGGTGGGGTAAACTGGACTACTTGATCGTCGACTTGCCACCGGGTACCGGGGACGCACACCTCTCGCTGGTGCAGCACTTCCCCGTCGCCGGCGCCGTTATCGTGACTACGCCACAGGAAGTCGCGGTTGACGACGCCGCCCGTGGCCTCGTCGGCTTCGCACGTCACGACACACCGGTGTTAGGGATCGTCGAGAACATGGCCGGATTCGAGTGTCCGGATTGCGAGTCGCTTCACGATATCTTCGGAACTGGCGGTGCCGACGACTTGGCCGACCAGTTCGACGTTCCCGTTCTGGGTCGCATCCCACTCGAGCCAGCCCTCGGGTCGATGGACGACGATGACGCTTCGGGACGACCTCCCGGTATCGACGTTCCTCTCGTCGGTCGTCTCGAGTTACCCCGCACCCAGGAGGAGCGAACACAAGGTAACAGAGCGCCCCCACTTGCCTGCAGGACCGACGGCGGTGCCACTCGCGAGCAGCTCCGAATTGCCGCGAGCCGAGTCGCAGCACGGCTGAACGAGGCTGCTGTGACATTCCGAGAGGACTGTTCGAACTGAGTTGCGTTTCTCGTTTCGGGTGGGGCTCGAGGCGTCCGTGAGCGGCGGGCGGCTGGACGCCGCCGTGAAAATAGGTAATTGTCTATATACTAGAGAAACGAGGGCGAGTACCCCGACCCACCGGGCGCGGAGGCAAAGCCCGACACTCGGCCAACCTATAAGAATTTCTTTCATATCTTTACAAGACCGCAGTACGACGGTTTGGGTATGCAGAAGTCGCTGACCAAAACACTCGTCTTCCAACTCCACCCAGACGAGTCCGGTCAGCAACTTCTGGACGACGCCTTCTTCGAAGCCCGCTGCGTGTACAACGAAACCATCCGCCGAGCAAAGAACGGTGATGACTGGGATGAGATTCGGAAAGACTTGGAGTCCGACGCCGATCTCGTGAACAACACCGCCCAACTCGTCGTACAGAAGTCGCTCGAAGCGATGGAAAACTATTACGAGTACGACGACTACAACCAACCCAGCCACACCAAAGACAGCGCGTACCCGCTCCGATCAAACTACGAGGAAGGGTACAACCTGTTCCTCGAAGACGACTGTATCCGTTACCGTCTCAGCGCGAAGCCGTACAACCCAGTGAAAGGCACTCTTTGCGGGTCACCCGACGCCCTCGAACAACTCCGCCACGCCATACAATCCGATGCGTGGCGTGTCGGAACGGCAGAAACAATGAGGCGGAACGAGAAGTACGAACTCCACATCAACATCACCCACACGGAGGCCGATGTCCAAGACAAAGAGGATTCACGAATGGTGGTGGGTGTGGATAGTAACGAGGACTGCGTTGCGCTCGCTGCCCTCCACGAGGACGACATCGTTGATTCGGTGGTCATCGACTTCCCTGAAATCAAGAAGGAACGCCATCGATATTTCACGATGCGAAAGCGGATGCAAAACAACGGGAAGTCGTCGTTCGACCGGGCGTTCGAGCAACAAGAGGAACGGTTCGTCCACGACCAACTCCACAAAGTCTCTCGACAAGTCGTGGAGTGGGTGTCTCGGTTCGAGAAGCCCGTCATCGTCTTTGAAGACCTCAAAGAGATGCGGGACTCGATCGACTATGGCACCCGAATGAACCGTCGCCTCCACTCACTTCCGTTCCGCAAACTTCGAGAGTTCATCACGTACAAAGCCGCGTTCCAAGGGGTCCCGTCCGACGAAATCAACCCGGAATACACGAGTCAGGCGTGTTCACTCACCGAGTGTGAGCATACAACTCGTGCAAACCGGAACAAGAAGCGATTCAAGTGCGTGGATTGTGGGCGGCAAGACCACGCTGACCGGAACGCGGCTATCAACATCGCCAAAAAGGGATTGGCGAAACTGGAGAGGAATGTGCCTGCTCTCAAGACGCTTCCCAACGTGCGGAAGCTGCGACGGCAGGCATCGGGCTGTGTGAACCAGCCGACCGTGACCCACGACACCGCCAGAGGTCACCACGCCGATGGTGTCGCGGGTGTGTCCGACTAATCCACGGAAAGCCACGGGCCACCGCGCCCGTGGCGGTTCACTCGACGACGACAGCGCCTTTCATCCCTTGTTGGCGGTGTGGCTCACAGACGTAGAGGTACGTTCCCGTCTCCTCGAACTGGTATTCGAACGTAAACCCTTCATCGCTCACGATTTCGCTTTCGAAGAGGGGTTCATCCGCGCCGGTCGCTCCTTCGATCTCCTGTTCTTCTTCGTCTTCTGGGACGTGAACGACGTTGTGGCCGCCACCCTCACCGGTCCATTCCCAGATGACTGTTGCCCCCTGATCGATGCGGATCGCAGGCGGATCGAATTGGAACCCGTCTCCGGCTCCGACGTCCACCGTCGCTTCGTCCTCACCGGTTAAGTCCTCGGTCTCTTCGTAGTTCTCGACATCGTCGAACCAGTCGCCATAGTCCGGCTCGTCACCGTCCTGTGCGGTAGCGGCGGTGCTGATACCTCCGAGTACGATCCCTGAGCCAACCGTTTTGACCACCGTTCGTCGGTTGATCATTGGTACAGATAGATCTCCATTAGCCGATAGCTAAAATCGGGACCTTACGATTGCAACCAGCGCTGGTCGAACGGCAGTGTGTCTCTGTGGCTGACGTGCTCGTCACCGCGGACGAATGTGAAGCGACGGCATGACGAAACGATGCTGACTGATGAGCGATTTTGCGGCGTCACACTTTATTTTTCGGGACGAACGATCGTTACTGAAACTGGAGACCGCTTTGCCACCTCCTCAGCAACGCTTCCCAGCAGCATCCGACCGACGCCTGTCCGTCCGCGGCTCCCAATAACGATATGATCGGCACCAAGGTCATCAACGGCACCGATAATCGCTCGCGATGGCGATCCGTGTGCGAGTCTCGTTTCGACCGCAACACCGTGCTCGGCTGCGAGAGTTTCGTATTCCTCGAGTAGTTCTTCCGCCTCTGCTTCTCGTTGCTCCATGAACGAATCGTCCCAGACGGCGTCCTCCGTGACCGAGTACGCGTCGAACGGATCGAGGACGTGTAAGACGACGAGGTCTGCGTCTTCGAACTCGGTCACTGCGGTGAGCAGCGCTCGCTGGGAGTGTTCCGACCCGTCTACCGGAACGAGTATTTTTTCAGCCATTGGCATTCGTACCATGAACGCCCAAATAAATGTGGTGTGGTAACGTGCATAGGTCAAGCGAGCTACCTCTTGACGAATCACAGAAGATAGAACGCGGCGATTCCGACTGCACCCCCGCCGAAAATGAGGTATACTGCGTCGACTCCCCGGAGAAAGAGGGCGAACGTAATTCCTGCGATGATGATCGTCAGTAGATCAACGACGGAGTCACGGGCGAGCGTCACTGTCGCTCCCAAAATCGCACCGACCACTGCGGCATTAACACCCATAAGCGCCGTCTGAATGACGTCGTTCTCTCGAACCTGTGCGAAAGCGGGGAAGAAACCCAGAATAAACACGAACGAGGGCCCGAATGCGCCAACCGTTGCCACGAGTGCACCGAGAGCAGCAACCCCAACCGATCCACCCGAGATGTCGAGTAAGAGTTTGTAGCCGATGAATGCCGTCGTCATCACGACAGGTCCGGGAGAGAGCTGCCCGATAGCGACGCCGTCGACGAACTCACGGCCGGTCATCCAGGCGAATTCGTTGACGACGTACTTTTCGATGAACGGAACAAGCACCAACCCGCCCCCATAGATAAACGATCCAGTGTAGAGCATAAACAAGAAGAGCTTCACCCCTTCGTTCGTCCAGAGGACCGTTAGAAGACCCCAGATCGGGGTGGATTCCGCAGCGTTGCGGACTCGAGGCTGAAGAACCTCGAGGATGCGACCACGTCGAAGAAACAGGAATGTGGCGACGACGCCAACGAGGCTCCACACTCCTACCTGTCGAATATTGTGCCGAACCCACGTCGATCGATAGAGAAAAACGGTGACGAGCCCCGCTGCGATAAACGAGAGCACGGGATTCGGATTCGCCACGACGGTAACGACGATCGTCGCGATCAAGAGGGCACCGAGGAGGTAATCGATCGACCACGTTTCGGAGCCGATTTCGAACTCGACATCGGTGCGTCCCTCTGTGAGTGCAGCGCGTCCCATCGACCATGCCGCACCGGCAATGAGACCAATGACGACTGGATTGATCCCGTAGAAGAACGCTTCGACGGAGGGAACGGCCTGATACGCGAAATAGAGCCACGAGAAGACGACCACGATAATAAACGTCGGCAGCATGAACGCACCGCCGGCGACGAGCGCGCCGAGCGTCCCGCCGCGAACCCATCCCATGAAGATTCCAAGTTGCGTCGAGGCTGGACCCGGCAGTGTGTTACAGATCGCAAGCCCTTCCATGAACGTCTGCTGGTCGGTCCAGCCACCCTCTCCGGCGAGGTCGTCTTCCATCATCGCGATGTGGACGAGCGGGCCGCCGAACCCGACAATGCCGATATAGATAAAATACGTCGCTATTTCAACGAGGCGCTCAGCAGTCGTCTCTCCGCTGTAGGACGTTGTCGCACCGTCTGAACCGGTGTCACCCATCTATAATATTCCTTGTTATCATCCGTACGATATTGAATATGCGCTATCACTGGGGCCGTTCGGTCGCGTCCGGTGAGAGATCTAACCTGCTGCACGACGTAGGCAACCTCGAATGGTCAACGCCTTCTGGCTCGATCGTGACCTCGAGCGAACTGCGACGTGGCTCGTCGACCGGCACGTGACCAGCAGCGTCTTCGAGTGTTCGATGGTGCTGACGACTGCGGTCCAGTTGAACGGCTATCCGGAATCGGACACACTGTACTTTACCCATCCCGACCACCCGCTGACTCGCTGGGCGGCGCACTCGGCGGCGAACTGGCAGTATCTACGCGATTATACGGAGGCAGCCCACGATGAGTGGCGCTACCGGTGGGATCACGAGCCAACGGATCGTCACGGCTCGTGGGCGACCGTCCGATCGCTTGACGACGCGACCGTCCGCGGTCTCGAGTGGCCGACAGAGGGGCGAGCGGACCCGCCGCAACTGACCAGCCGATGGACGGCTGACGACTACGTCGACGCCTACCGATACTACTACGCGAACGAGAAGCGCCACCTGTTCGAGTGGTCGAAGGATCGGTCGATGCCGCCGTGGATCGCCGCGTACACGGTCGACCCAGGGTGACAGTCTCCCGTTTTGTGTGAGGACAACGAGCGGAGTGCGTTCGAGCTGTTGACCGACGAGACTGCTGCTGGACAGACGATGGATGGTAACCGCCATCTCGAACGTGTGCAGGTCCACCGACAGGTGGTCCATCCGCCAGCCGACACCGATGCAGCTTCAGGTCATAGTGTTGCCTGGAGTTGCGAACGAAGGCAGCCGACTTACGCCGATCACTGCCGTGGCTCTCGAGTGATGGCACTTACCCAGATTGACCACGTCGAGGAGAACGACCGTGTAGCCGAGTGTATCGATGATTGCTTCGAAGCCGCCCAGGCGTCCGAGTGGTGCGCCGACGAGTGCGCCGGCGAAGGCGAGGAGATGGCTGAGTGTCTCCGACTTTGCCGTGACGTCGCCGATGTTGCCACGATGCACGCACGGTTCATGGCCCGGAACTCGAATTACAGTCCGCAACTGGCCGAAGCCTGCGCCGGTGCCTGTGAGGAGTGTGCCGAGGAGTGCGAGCGACACGACGCCGAGCACTGCCAGGTCACTGCTGACGTGCTCCGCAAATGCGCTGACTCCTGTCGGAACATGCTGTCGGCCTAACGAGGCGGCTATCGGTATCACCGTTCGACCGACAGTTCGAGACGTTCCTACCCTTCGTACACGTCTCCGATCGGGGGAACTTGAGGGTGCTTGTAGCAACTCCAACGTTCGCTCTAGTGGCCACGAAACGCCACTGCACTCAAATCTCACAGCCTCGTGCGATCAAGGATAACCGTTTCAGTCGTTACTACAGAGTCGTCGAACGGAATCGGTAACGGGCGACGAATATCGAGGAGTGTTCTCACTGCGTTTTCGATGGGAGAGTCACACGCAGTTCATCGCCGACCGCATAGAAATACCCACGCTCGAGCAACCGTCTGATTGCGTATTCGGCGTCTTCCGGCTCGAGCACCAGTTCGTCGGATGTACAGAGCACATCGACTGCTCGTTCACGGCCAATTGCTGGAACGTGACATTGACACTCACTCGTCTCTGCGTTATTCATCCGGGCAGAAAGCATGGTGTAGGCGTCGGTTATCCAGTCAGCGAGCGGGGGACGTGGATCGTCGACGAGGGATATATTAATTCACCTGTATCTGTATCGCTCACTATCGTACTGCTTAACTGTACTCCCTGTAAGAATGATCTCGACGTGCGAAGCGTGATCGGCGGTGTCCAGAATGCAGATGGTTTCGTGGCTGGTCATCTCCGGTTCCGGCCCGTGACTCGCTTCGGGGATATACCCCTCCGCAATCGCCCAGCGCTGCTTTCCGATCATCGTCTTCACAAAGACGACACCACGTGTCATAAGGCTGCGGCAGGCTAGACGATGGCCTCCGTTCTCGTGTTCGTGCACCGTATCGTTCCCAATGGGAGCGCTGTCGTCCTCGATCGGATTACTCCTCCCAGTGGCCGCCTTTCCGTTCCAGGCTGAACGGGCTCACGAAGATCGTCGCTTTCGTGAGCATGCTCAATCGAGCGACATAATCGGCATCTTGGCGTCAGATCGTAACGAAAATCTCTTTTTGGTTGTCTATTCAGGATATACCCCGAAGCGCTATCCTCTGACAGAGCTAATGTTTGTGTATGAGTGACTCTGTCATTGTCCTCGATATGCTGAACGACTTCGTAACCGGAGAAATCGCGGCAGATCGGGCCCAAAACATCATTCCTGCCCTCCGAGATGAATTGCTGCCGGCGGCTCGTGCACACGACGTTCCAGTAATCTATGCCAACGATTCACACCGGTTGGAAGACTTTGAACTGGAAGTCTGGGGTGAGCATGCGATGCGCGGGACAGAGGGTGCCGACGTCATTCCGGAACTCGAGCCCGAAGCCGATGACCACGTCTTCGAGAAGCGGTTCTACGACGCGTTCTACGGGACCGGACTCGACCAGCACCTCCGGAGCCTCGGCGTCGATCGGCTCGTGATGACCGGTCTGCATACGAATATGTGTGTCCGCCATACGTCGGCAACCGGCTTTTTCAACGGCTACGAAATCGTCGTCCCCGAAGATTGCGTCGACGCGTTCACTGAGGGCGAACACGAGAATGGTCTCGACTACCTCGAGCGCGTCTACAACGCCGAGGTCACAACCGCTACGGCCCTCATCGAGGAGTGGGAGGCTGCCACGTAGCTCTCTCGAACTGCTCACATTGTCCGAACTCACCCAAGCATGCGAGTTACGTTCGACCTCGGCCAGGTGGCGTTTCTGACTCTAGCTGGTGAGCTAGCTCCAAATCGGTGATCTTCACGCCGGACTCCGAGGTAATTCACAGGTGGTATGAGGCGGATGCCCCGACCCTTGAGGTCGGGGAGGAAGCCGACACTCGATGAAACTCACCACGTTCGATGGCAAGGCCGACTCCCCACCCATACGTAAACCATTATTAGGTAACAGCCGTAAATGTGAACCACGGATGGACGACGCGCCACGACGCACCGTCCCCATCAAACTCGATGTGCTCGAAGAGCGTCGTGGCGACCTCCATCGAACCAAAACCCAATTTCTGCACTGTGCCAACCGCACTAGCGAGT
>SDGW01001437.1_pt1 | contig 11746 bp, 8 predicted proteins | sample 2873831 | NCBI WGS metagenome assembly SDGW01 (sample SAMN08132700, study PRJNA421101) | hypersaline lake metagenome | isolation source: celular fraction 0.22 microns magnesium sulfate-rich crust from ephemeral... | place: Spain: Penahueca Lagoon, Toledo | collected 2011-07
CTGCCATAATACTGAATAACTTTATCAAATGATTTTTCGTTTTTACTTAATAACAACGAAAGTTTTTTCCATAAAAAAAGACCGGAGAAATTCTCCGGTCTTTGTAACGAATCACCACCAAACGATGGTCACCATTGCAAGGATAGTTAGGAATGCCACTCCTACTCCTGAATAAAGCATTAACGCAGGCAATCCGTGTCCCTCATGACTCATATGCATAAAATAGTAAAGTTGAAATGCCACTTGTACTACAGCCATAAGAATAATAACAGGGATTGTAAATAGTCGGTGGAAATCACCAGCTACCATACCAAAAGCAATTAGTGTAAATACAATCATGGACGCAAACGTTATAAGATGATGTTTCATTTCCTCTTTGTTCTTCTTCTTAGCAAATTCGAAGCTTTCTGAAGTATTGTTTGCCATGGATTAACCCACCTTTCCCATCAGATAAACTACTGTAAAGATGAATACCCATACAACATCAATAAAGTGCCAATATAGACTTGCTATATAGTACTTTGGAGCGTTGTAAAGGTTTAAACCACGCTTAGCGTTACGGACCATCAATGTTACGATCCATAAAAGACCAAACAATACGTGTCCTCCGTGGAAACCAACTAGTGTATAGAAGGCTGAACCAAAGGCTGAAGATGTAAATGTGTGATGATACGCATGCACATAATGATAAAACTCATAAATCTCCAGTCCAAGGAAACTAGCTCCTAACAATACCGTAACACCTAACCATAGTTGCATCTTTTTAAAATCAAGATTTTTCATATGGTAAATGGCATATACACTTGTTAGTGAACTTGTTAAAAGAATGATGGTCATGATGAATACTAATTCAAGACCAAATAATTCTTGTGCTTTCGTTTCAGCACCTTTATCTTTAAGTGCTAAATATGTTCCGAATAAACTTGCGAATAATACAGTTTCCCCACCAAGGAAGAACCAAAAACCTAAAAATTTGTTTTTACCTTCAAGGGTGGCTTTTTCAGGTTCATGTGGACTCTGTCCTGGTTTTAGTGTTTGTAATTGCTCATCACTCATTCAGAACCAGCCCCCTTTTCCTCTAAATCTTCTTTATGAATATGATAACCCAAGTCATCTTTAACAGAACGTACAAACATGGATCCTAATGTAATGAGGAAACCTGCAATTGCTACGAATAACCAACGGCTATCATCTACTTGATAAATCAAACCGTATCCCATAATAAATGAGCCTAAAGAAATCATAAACGGAATGAACGAGTTATTTGGCATGTGAATGTCACCAAGTGGTTCTGCAGGTGTCATTTTGCCGTTCCCTTGACGCTTTTCTACCCATAAAGGATCTAATCCACGCACAAGCGGTGTTTGTGTAAAGTTATAAAAAGGTGGTGGTGATGGAATAGTCCACTCAAGTGTACGTCCATCCCATGGATCTCCACTTACTTTTTCACCTTTAATGGAAGTGATAATTACATTATAAGCAAATATCAACGTACCTATTGTCATAAATATAGCACCGACAGAACTAATCATGTTACCTAGATCAAGGCCATCGCCTGAGTGGAATACCCAGTAACGACGCGGCATTCCCATTAATCCTAGGAAGTGCTGAATAAAGAATGTTAAGTGGAAGCCAATAAAGAATGGCCAGAAAGCAAGCTTACCAAGCTTTTCATCAAGCATTGTTCCAAACATTTTTGGCCACCAGTAATGTAGTCCTGCAAATACGCCAAACACAACACCACCAACGATAACGTAGTGGAAGTGTGCAACAACAAAGTACGTATCATGGTACTGATAGTCAGCTGCAGCTGATGCAAGCATAACACCTGTGAATCCACCTAGTGTAAAGGATGGAATAAAGGCTACAGTCCAAAGCATTGCTGCTGTCATGCGTATTGACCCGCCCCACATTGTAAAGAGCCAGTTAAAGATCTTAATACCCGTTGGTACAGCAATCGCCATAGTTGCAATCGCAAAGATCGAGTTAGCAATTGGGCCAAGTCCAGTTGTAAACATGTGGTGAGCCCAAACCATGAATCCTAAGAAACCGATTAGTACGGTCGCAAATACCATTGCGGAATAACCAAATAGACGTTTCTTAGAGAATGTAGAAATGATGTCACTAAATAGTCCAAAGATCGGTAGTACAAGAATGTACACTTCTGGGTGTCCAAAGATCCAGAATAAATGCTCCCAAATCACATGGTTACCACCCATTGTTGGATCAAAGAATCCAGCTCCAAATAAACGATCAAACATCATTAAGAATAATCCAACCGTTAATGCTGGGAATGCAAATAAAATAAGTACACTAGTTACTAGCGCAGTCCAAGTAAATAGTGGCATACGCATGTATGTCATACCTGGGGCACGCATATTAACAATTGTAACGAGGAAGTTAATCCCCCCGATTAAAGTCCCTGCACCAGAGATCTGTAGACCTAATGTATAGAAGTCCATACCATGGCCAGGGGATGTGGTTGAGAGTGGTGCATAAGCAGTCCAACCAGCATCAGGTGCACCAGTAAACCAAGAAAGGTTAAGTAAAACTCCTCCGAAGAAGAATAACCAAAACCCTAGTGAGTTTAAAAATGGAAATGCTACGTCACGTGCACCAATTTGTAATGGTACCGCTATATTCATTAAAGCAAATATTAATGGCATGGCAGCTAGAAATATCATCGTTGTACCGTGCATTGTAATCAATTGGTTATACATACCAGATGATACAAAGTTATTATCTGGTACCATAAGCTGAATACGAATCAGTAATGCTTCGAGTCCGCCCGCTAGGAAAAAGATACCACCGGAAACTAAGTAAAGAATCGCAATTTTCTTGTGATCCACGGTGGTTAATGATTTCTGAAGGTTGAAGTTGTAATAAGTAATCTGCAATTTGTCTTGCTTCTTCTTCTTTTATTGGGTTAACCGGATTACCATTTCCGTATTTACCAGTCATTTTGTTGCCTGGCTTAAATTTCTCTGGATCAAGCAACCAAGTTACAAGGTTTTCTTTTGTGTTTTCTTTATAACCTACTAGCTTAGCTCTATCACCAAAGTTTGTTAAGTTAGGTCCAGTGCTAGAACCGCCTCCGGCCCCAACTGCGTGACATCCAATACAAGACTTTTCAGTGAATAGCTCCTTACCTCTTTGAGCTGATTCAGACTCAGGTGTTTCGTCAGTATCAACATTTTGCATGTCGCTAACCCATTGATCAAATTCCTCAGGGCTTACTGCAATTACCTTGAAGTCCATTAAAGAGTGGGATGGTCCGCAAAGCTCGGCACATTTACCTGAGTAAACTCCCTCTTCATAAGCATGTATGAACATTTCATTTGTATTTTCGCCAGGGTTTGTATCCATTTTACCTGAGATCGTTGGAACCCAGAATGAATGGATAACATCACTAGCATTTAATTTTAAGTATACGCGTTCTCCCGTAGGGATATAAAGATCCTGACTTGTCTGAATCTCTTGACCATTGTAATTATAGTGCCACCAGTACTGTTTACCAGTAACCTCAATTGTTATGGCATCTTCTTTGTTCTCCTCAGCTGGAGTCGTATCTGCTAACATAAACGTTTTCTGAACAGTTGGAACTGCTAGAATTACTAATAGCAAGATTGGAATGACTGTCCAAAGAACCTCAAGAAATTGATTCCCCTCTGTTTGCTTTGGAATATAGTCTTCTTGGCCTTTCTTCTGTCGATAACGGATAAGTACGAAAAAGTAAATAGCCATAACGACAACACCGACGAACACCATTATGATAACGCTTAACATCATAAGGTCATAAATAACATCGGCGCCTTCGCCTTTTGGCTCTAAGGCTGTAAGGTTTGATTTACCACACCCTGTTAATACAAGCATTAATGAGCTTAATAAAAACAGAATACGGGATTTACTCACCCATCCTTTCATAAAATGATACCTCTCTTTCTCTTAGTAGTCTTTCAAATTTTTATTATAAGAACCAGAGAAACTTAAATGCAAGTTTCTCTGATCATATTAAAATGGATTTGGTAACGTTGCTACAACCATCGCTACAAATAAAATGGTCAAATAATTCAAGGAATAAACAAACATCCATGTTGCCCATTTAAGTTCATTCTTCATAAAGAAGCCTGCAACACCGATTGCGAACCAACCTATTGTTAGTAAAGAAGCAACAATTAAAAAGATTGTTCCTAGTGAATGCAAGTAAAACGGTAGCGGAAGCAAGCAAGCTACATAAATCATAATCTGTCTCTTTGTGATCGAGAAACCATGGATTACTGGAAGCATTGGAATGCCAGCTTCACGATATTCCTCTGTCTTTTTCATTGCTAAGGCTAAAAAATGGGGTGTTTGCCAAATAAACATAATGAAAAAGAGTCCCCAAGCAACTGGGTGCTGTAAAGAAGGATCAATAGCAGCCCAACCAATTAACGGAGGCACAGCACCAGAGAAGCTTCCTACTACTGTGTTGATTGTATATTTACGCTTGCTCCACATCGTGTACAGAACGACATATACAAACCAACCGAAAGCTCCGATGAGACCAGCAACTAAACTGGTTAATGATACAAGAATGATCCCTAAGGCTGTTGTACCTATCCCCATTAAAAGTATATGTTTTAAAGCGATACTCCCTGTCACTGTAGGTCGGCTCTGTGTTCGAGACATCACTTGGTCAATATCTCGATCATAATAATTATTGATAATACACCCACCTGCAATGACTAAGCCTGTACCGACCATCACCAATAAAAATTCTTGCCAATAGTTGAAAAAGTTTAAGCCTGTAAAATGTAGGGCTAACCAAAAACCAGCAAAGGTGGTCATCAAATTTGAATTAATAATTCCTATTTTTATTAATGAGAGGATATCTGCCCATAGATTTGTGTGGACAGCTTCCTCTTTGGTCGAGTGCTTCATCACTTGAGACGTTGATTCCATAGTTCTTGGATTATTCATCGTACTCAACCTTCCTCCTTAAACCTTCCCTCATAAAACCATTTTTTCTCAGGAGGGTTTGTCATTTCTTGATGAATGATATCTAGCTGAATAAGTTCTTCTATCAGAAGTCATTCTGAACTGAATTCATTCCTTAGATAAAGACATGTTTCAACTAGGATTGAAATGTGTTCAATCCCAAAGAGAGCTCATTAGTCCTACCTATTGTATCACGGAATGAAGTTTGTTTCTATTTGATTTAGGTGATTTTCCCCTGTGACAAATATGTGAACAACTTTTTCCAAAATTCTCATCATGTAAACTCTAACATTTTAGTCTCTTGTTCAATACCAGTTTTCATTCACAATTTCTTAAATACTTTATCCAATACGTTTCAAAACCTATTTTTACGGGGAACAAATCCCCTATTTATTTCTAGCAAACAATGGTAGGTATTGCAAGCACTTTTTTAATAACGTCATAAATTATTAACTTTTTAACAAGTTCCATAAGTTCACCCTGAATTTCTGGTACTTCCTAGTGCTATTGACGTTTAATAAGTATATTGCATGATGAAAATATATGTGAAACATGGTAGGATAACATTTGTGCCAATTTCGTGAACAAATGGGATCGGCAATTGCAACTTGTGTTCGGAATATATTACGATAAATTTAGTTCCACTAAAGGATCGAGGTGGAGAAATGATAAAATTATTAAAATGGCTTTCTGTACTGTCTTCTTTAGGAATGCTATTTGTCCTTATAGGTGGAGCACTGGTAACGAAGACTGAATCTGGAATGGGCTGCGGTAAAAGTTGGCCATTATGCCACGGTGAAATTATTCCTTCAAATATTACATTGGAATTAGTAATTGAATTAAGTCACCGATTGGTATCGGGAGGGGTAGGATTTTTAGTCCTATTGCTTTCCATATTGGCATGGAGAAAACTTGGACATGTAAGAGAAACTAAGCTTCTCTCCTTTCTATCGTTGTTTTTCTTAGTATTACAAGGACTTATTGGAGCCGCTGCTGTAAAATGGGGGCAATCTGACTTTGTATTAGCAATGCATTTTGGAATTTCCCTAATTTCTTTTGCATCCATCTTTCTATTGACCTTACTTATCTTTGAAGCCGACCAAAAGTATGATGCAACGTCATTATATATTAAGAGAAAACACCGTAAAGGGTTTTATGCCTTAACCATATATACACTAATGGTCGTTTATACAGGTGCATTAGTGCGGCATGTGAATGCAAGTCTCGTATGCAGTGGTTGGCCTTTTTGTAATAATGATTATCCATTACAGTTTGGATATTTTAATTTCCTACAATGGGTTCAAATGGGTCACCGCCTAGCTGCAGGGCTCATATTTGTTTGGGTTATTATTCAATTCGTTATCATCCGTAAATCCTATTCGCATAGTAAGATCATGTCGAGTGGATGGTCAATTGCTCTCCTCCTAATTACCATTCAGGTGATTCTAGGTGCTTTGATCGTCTTTACATCATTAAATCTTTTCGTAGCCCTACTACACGCACTCGTTATTGCATGCTTTTTCAGCTTACTATGTTACTATGTACTCCTATCTTCAAGAAGTGCACGTGCAGACAAAAAGGATCGATAGAAAAAGAAAACCACAGCCTAGGCTGTGGTTTTTTATAGAAATAACCATTATTCAAATTCGATTAACAAGTCACCCACATGTATAGCTTCATTGTTTTTCACATAAATATCTTTCACTTTACCATCAAAAGGAGCCTGAACAGTGGTTTCCATCTTCATGGCTTCTGTAATCATGAGATGGTCTCCCTTCTTCACTTTTTCTCCTTTTTCCGCTATTACTTTAACGACTGTACCTGGCATTGTTGCGCCAATGTGTTTTTCATTGTTTTTATCAACTTTTGGACGCTCTTCAACAGACGCTTTAATGCTTTCGTCCTTAACAATGACTTCACGTGGTTGTCCGTTTAATTCAAAGTACACCACACGGTTACCATCTGGCTGAGCTTCACCAATTGATACAAGCTTTACAATAAGTGTTTTACCTTGTTCAATCTCCACTTCAATTTCTTCACCTAAGCGCATTCCATAGAAAAACGTAAGGGTATCTAGAACAGACATGTCACCGTACTGTTCGTAAAACTGATGATAATCCATAAAGACTTTTGGATATAATGCGTAAGTGATCATATCAAAGCTTGTCACTTGGCGATCAAGTTTATGGAATAACGTTTCTTTTAGATCATTAAAGTCGACAGGATCTAGGAGTTCTCCTGGTCGCTCTGTAATTGGCTTTGTCCCTTTTAAGACAATACGCTGAAGCTCTTGAGGGAAGCCTTGATAAGGTTGACCGAGATAGCCTTTAAAGAATTCGATAACGGAGTCAGGGAAATCAATCGTTTCACCTTTCTCATACACATCATCTTCAGTTAGGTCATTCTGAACCATAAATAACGCCATATCCCCAACCACTTTGGAAGATGGTGTTACCTTTACAACATCACCGAACATATCGTTTACACGGCGATACATTTTTTTCACTTCATCCCATCGGCTTTCTAGACCAACAGCTTTCGCTTGTTGTTGTAAGTTACTATACTGTCCACCAGGCATTTCGTGTTCATATACTTCAGAATGAGGAGCCATCATGCCGCTTTCAAAATCCTGATAATATTTACGAACGTCATGCCAATAGAGTCCAAGGTCTTCATAAGCTCTTACATCTATTTGAGGCTTACGCTCATTACCTTCTAGCGCATAATACAAGCTTGTAGCGCTTGGTTGGGATGTAAGACCTGCCATTGTACTAGCCGCTACATCAACAGCGTCTACCCCCGCTTCAATGGCTCTTGCATAAGTGAAGATTCCGTTACCACTCGTATCATGCGTATGAAGGTGAATTGGAATATCAATAGACTCTTTCAGTGTTGAAATTAGTTGATATGCTGCCTCTGGCTTCATAACCCCGGCCATATCTTTAATCCCTAATACATGGGAACCTGCATTCTCAAGTTCCTTAGCTAAGTTCTTATAATAATTTAGATCATATTTTGGACGGGAAGGATCTAGAATGTCTCCTGTGTAACACATAGCTGCTTCTGCTATTTTTCCGCTTTGGCGGACAGAATCAATCGTTAGGGTCATCCCCTTAACCCAGTTTAAACTGTCAAAAATCCGGAAGACATCAATACCCGCATTCGCACTCTTTTCAACAAACTCTTTAATCAGATTATCCGGGTAGTTTTTATAACCAACTGCATTGCTGGCTCGTAGTAGCATTTGGAATAATACGTTTGGCATCTTTTCACGTAGGTGAAGAAGTCGCTGCCAAGGATCTTCCTTTAAGAATCGGTAAGATACATCAAACGTCGCCCCTCCCCACATCTCTACTGAGAATAGTTCAGGAAGCATACGAGCAGTTGGCTCAGCAATGTTCTCTAAATCCTTTGTTCGGAAACGTGTTGCCAATAAAGACTGGTGTGCATCACGGAATGTTGTATCAGTATAAAGCACTTCTTTTTGCTCTTTCATCCATTTGGCTACCGCATCTGGCCCCTGCTCATCAAGCAACTGTTTTGTCCCACGAGGAATTTCTTCCGAGTACCTTACATTAGGGAATCTAGGCTTATTCAATGCAGGTTTTTTCTTGTTTTCTACACCCTGGAACCCGTTAATCGTTGTGGAACCTATGTAGGATAGCATTTTTGTTCCGCGGTCTTTACGTTTTGGAAATACAAACAACTCAGGAGTTTGATCAATAAATGTTGTATCATAGCTTCCTGTTAAGAAGCTTGAATGTTGAATCACATTTTCTAAGAAAGGAATGTTCGTTTTAATCCCTCGGATACGGAATTCCTTTAAGTTACGGACCATTTTGTTCGCAGCTTGCTCGAAGCTTAAAGCCCATGTGCTGACTTTAACAAGTAAGGAATCGTAGTATGGAGATATAACGGCTCCCTGATAACCATTTCCTGCATCTAGCCGTACACCAAATCCACCACCAGAACGATATGCCATAATCTTACCAGTGTCTGGCATAAAGTTATTTAGTGGATCTTCTGTTGTCACACGGGACTGAATCGCATAACCATGTGTACGAATATCAGATTGCTGGGGAATACCAATAGGTTGTTCAAAAAGGTTGTGACCTTGAGCAACTAGTATTTGAGTCTGAACAATATCTACACCTGTAATAAGCTCTGTAATCGTATGTTCAACCTGAACACGAGGGTTCACCTCAATAAAGAAGAACTCATCACCTGATACAAGGAACTCCACTGTACCTGCGTTAAGATATTTAATATTATTCATTAGTTGAACAGCTGCATCACAGATTTCTTCCCGTACCTTCTCATCAAGTGAAACGCTCGGTGCCACTTCGACAACTTTTTGGTGACGCCTTTGCACCGAACAATCACGTTCGTAAAGATGGACAATGTTTCCATCTTCATCTCCTAAAATTTGAACTTCAATATGCTTCGGGTTCTCTACTAGTTTTTCTACATATACATCATCATTACCAAAAGCTGCTTTAGCTTCTGATTTCGCACGATCGTATCCTTCTTTTAATGCAGCTTCACTACGGACGATACGCATCCCACGCCCACCGCCACCAAGAGCTGCTTTAATCATTAGTGGGTAGCCGTGTTTTTTACCAAAAGCTTGTACCTCTTCAAAATCAGATACAGGTCCATCAGTCCCAGGAATTACTGGTATGCCAGCATCAACAGCTTGATATCTCGCTTTAACCTTGTCACCAAACATGTTTAAGTGTTCACTTGTTGGTCCGATGAACGTTATTCCTTCTTCTTCACAACGACGGGCAAAATGAATATTCTCTGATAAGAAACCATAACCAGGATGGATGGCATCTACACCAACACTTTTGGCTGTTTCAATAATCCCCTCAATATCTAAATAGGCATCAATTGGCTTTTTTCCATCCCCAATTAAGTATGCCTCATCCGCTTTATAGCGATGATAAGAACCAGAGTCCTCTCTAGAATAAACGGCAACTGTACGTATATCTAATTCTGTACAAGCACGAAATACACGTATTGCAATTTCACCGCGATTTGCTACTAATACTTTGTTGATCTTTTTTATCTCACCCATTGTCGTCTTCCTCCTTTAAAACTCTGTTGACTAGTTCTCTGCGTTGCTGGTTGCTGCGTAGGTTGTTTAGTCGTATAACTTGTGTTGTCTTGTGCTTTTACTTGTTTAGCTATATTGTTTAAAATCCCTACTGATGCAAATAGAACTAATAGAGATGAACCCCCATAACTTACAAAAGGCAATGGTACACCCGTGATTGGCAAGATACCACTAATGGCACCCATATTTATAAATGCTTGAATCCCAATCATGGATGATATCCCAATCGCTAAGAGACTGCCGAAAGCATCATGACATTTCCTAGCAATAAATAGTCCCCGTAAAACAATAATTGAGAGAGAGCCAATTACAAAAAGAACGCCGAATAGCCCAAGCTCCTCTGCCACAATGGCCATAATAAAGTCGGTATGTGGTTCTAGTAAGTAGCCTAGCTTTTGCACACTATTTCCTAAACCTTCCCCACTCAAACCGCCTGTCCCAATTGCAATAAAGGATTGAATAAGGTGATATCCTTCATCCTCAGGTAATTGGAATGGCTGATAGGCTCCAGTAAAACGTTCAGAACGTTCTTCCGTTTTCATGCCAGGCACCATAATAATCGTGATGAGCGCTGTTAAAACACTCAAGAGAAAGATATGCTTAAATCGGATCCCTGAACTAAGTATAACCACACTGGCAATCATAAACACGATTGCTGCTGTACCAATATCAGGCTGCATACCTATGAGCCCTAGCACTCCAATAGTAACAGCAAGTGGTGGTAAAACAGCTTTTGCAAAATCCCCTATATAACTTTGCTTCTTAGCAAAGACAGAGGATAAATACATGATTAATCCAAGTTTAGCCACCTCAGAAGGTTGATAACTGAATACGCCTAAATCAAACCAGGATGTTGCGTTACCAACGTTTTTACCAAAAATTAAAACACCTATCAAAGAGAAAAATACAAACATTACAATGAACTTCATCCATTTTTGATATTTTTGATAGGGAACAGCCATCGTAAAAAGAAATATGAGTGAGCCTAAAAACACCCATTTTAATTGTTGAAATAAGTAATGGTCACTTGCATATCCCCATTTCACTACAGCGTAGACCATGGAAGCACTATAAATCATCACAATGCCAAATGCAGTTAAAATCAGTGGTGTAAACATCAATGTAAAGTCATAGTTTTTCCAAAATTTCTTCATTATGTCCATCCTTATGTAGAATCCTACTACCAAAATAGCAGTCTGATTCAAATAGTTTATATACTTTTTACTAGATTAAAGCACCAAATTCCTTCAATATTCTTAAAAAAATCTCATTGATTATCTTCTATCCACAACTTTAGGTGGAGAGTAATCAATAGTAAAAAAACTCAAATTATCACCATTAGGTGTAATTTGAGTTTTAACTTCATGACTTTTGTGAAGCTTCGTGGAGTGCATTCATTTCTTGCTCTAAATTTTCGAGAAGCGCTTTCCCGTCCTCTTCACGAATAAGACCTAGACGAACAGCAAAGTCTATTTCTCGGGATAGTCCGAACATTTGTGTATCTAAAACCTCTTCATATAGAGGGCATTGTGGCATTGTTAAGTTATCCATCTGAACTTTTATAAGCCTTGCAATTTTATCTGCATCAGCTTTAAGAAGGTCATAAGCTTGTTGACGATGATCCACCGCTACTTCAGATGACATGGGAAA
>SDGW01001005.1_pt1 | contig 11741 bp, 14 predicted proteins | sample 2873831 | NCBI WGS metagenome assembly SDGW01 (sample SAMN08132700, study PRJNA421101) | hypersaline lake metagenome | isolation source: celular fraction 0.22 microns magnesium sulfate-rich crust from ephemeral... | place: Spain: Penahueca Lagoon, Toledo | collected 2011-07
GAGATGGGCGTCTACCTCGATCAGGCACAGCTCGACGCCGTCGGCGAGGTAAACGTCCAGTAACGTATCCGATCGATTTTTTCGCCGCGTCGCTACTCTCCCTCGAGTGGCTCCCCGCGGCGATCGATACGCGTCGCCGGGAGGCCGGCTCGCTCGGCGTGGTCGCGGATCGCGGCCTCGTCTTCGGCTCGATAGTGGCAGAACGTGCCCGTGACCTGTCCGTCTCGATTCGTCATCACCTCTGACTCGACCCAGCGAATCCCGACGCCCTCGTCACGCAGTTCGCGCAGGGCCTCGCCGGACTGCTCGCCCGCGGCTTCGAGTTCCTCGGTACTGATCGGTTCCTCGAGCGATCGCAGGATCAGGAAATCGGTGAGGTCCTGTTCCGGCATGGTACCACACGACACTCACAACGCCCGGCCTCCTAAAGCTGTACCGCCGACCGGAGCGACGACGCCCTCCGCGGCCGTTAGCCGGCGGTGTCGGCGCGGCGCTCCCGCTCGCGGCTCGTCACCGCGACGCCGGCGATCACGACGGCGCCGCTCGCGACCGTGACCGGACCCGGGACCTCCCCGAGCAGGACGAGCGCGAGCAGCGTCGCGCCGACCGGCTCGCCGAGCCAGGCGACGCTGACGACGATCGACTCGAGGTGGGCGAGCGCCCAGTTGCTCACCGTGTGACCGAGGAGACCGGGGCCGACCGCCAGCGCGAGAAAGAGCCCCCACTCGCGGGGCGGATAGCCAACGTAGGCGTGTCCCTGTACGCCCACGAGGGCGAAGAGCGCGAGCGCGCAGACCCCGTAGACGACGGACACGTAGGGAAAGAGCGGGACCCGCTGGCGGATCGAGCGGCCGGCCAGCACGTAGCCGGCGACGGTCACCGCACCGAGCAGGGCGAGGGCGTTGCCGTACGGCGTCGTTCCGGCGAGGGCCGAACCGCCGGCGTCGCCGAACGACATCGCCGTCGCCCCCGCGAGCGCGAGGGCGATCCCGGCGGCCGTCGTTCGCGTGAGCCGTTCGCCGAGGGCCAGCCACGCGCCCAGCGCGACGAAGATCGGCTGGCTCTGGACGAGCGTGACGCTGGCGGCGACGCTGGTGTGAGCGAGGCTCTCGAACCACGCGGCGAAGTGGACCGCCAGCGCGACGCCGGCGACGACCGCGCCCGCGAGGTCCCGACTCGAGAGCCGCGCGACGGCCCCGCGGTGGCGGGTCGCGGCGACGGGCGCGACCAGCGCGGTCGTAAAGAGGACGCGGTAGAACGCCGCGACCGAACTCGGGGCCGCACTCCAGCGGACGAGGACGGCGCTGGTACTCGTCGCTGCTACCGCGACCGCGAGGGCGAGCAGCGGCGTCGGGCGATCGACGCGCACGTCCACCGCTCCCGCGCGATCCCACAAACGGCTTCCGGAACCGGTCGCGTCGCCGGCCGATACCGAGCTACTCGTCGGGCACCCGATGCGGCCGGTAGATCGATGCGATCTCGAGGTCGACCGGCTCGAGCCCGGTGATGATGTCCTCCTCGGGCGAGAGCTCCTCGGCGTCCCACGCCTCGAGATGTGCCAGGGCGTCCTCGCGGTCCGCGAAGGCCCTGGGATCGATCCCCATCGGATCGTCGGCCGCTTCCTTGTCGGTGACGAGAACGAAGTGGGCCGCGGTCGCGTCGATGCGGTCGGTGGTCGCTCGATCGGTCGTCCACGCGCCCGCGATCGGCGAGTCCGGCGTCGACGCGACCACGTACCCGAACAGACAGCCCGGCGAATCGAACACCGCCGCCAGCCCGTTCTCGTGGACGAGCTGTCCCGGTTCCGGGTAGTCGGTCGCGGGCATGTTACAGACCGCACAGCGTTCCCCCTCGGGGATCTCGAACGGGCCCTCCGCGACGTCCTCGAGCGTGGGTTCGTGAACCTGCGCGGCGGAATCGTCGCCGTCGTTCTCGCCGTCTCCGGGCGGGCTCTCGCCGAGACAGCCGGCGATGCCCGCGCCCGCCCCCGAGGCGAGCGCGCCGATGAATCGCCGCCGGTCGATCCCGTCGTCAATCACATCCCTCGGTACGCCGGCGGCGGGCAAAACGTGACTGGTTCGGGTATCGAATCCGACCGGTTCGACCGCCGACACGCGCTCGCGGTTCGGTCACTCGAGTCGGGCCTTCGCCAGCCGGTGGCGCGCCCGGAACATGGCCTCGAAGCCCAGCTTCGAGAGCGGGGCGATCGCGTCCCCGAGGCCGCCGAGCGGGAGGTCGTAGGTGACGCGGTCCCGGATCCGGGTCCGCCGGCCGTCGGCGTGGAACGAGTGGGTGTGTTCCCAGCGGTCGAACGGGCCGTGGACCATCTCGTCCCGGAAGTACGCCGATCCGTCCTCGCGCTCGCGGTCCGTGATCACCGACGTCCAGTGCTGACGCGGCCCGACGCCGAACGGGCGCATCGAGAGCGCGATCTCCGAGCCGGGCTCGAGGACGTTCGGATCCGGCTCCCCGTCGGGGCCGATCACGCGCTCGACGCGCAGGTTCATCCAGTCGGGCGTCAGCCCCTCGAGGCCGGAGATCCGCGAGTGGAAGGCCCAGACGTCCTCGAAGGGCGATCGAACGGTCGTCTCGCGTTCGTAGGTCGGCATGCTGCCGCGTACGGCGGCCAGCGTGAAAACGTCGGTCCCGACGACCGGCGACGAGCGGCGAGACGGGTTACTTGAGGCGTTCCTGGAGAAAAGAGGGATGGGCCGCGGTCACGCCGTCGATCTCGAGCAGTTCCTCGGAGATGATCTCGCCCAGCGCGTCGCCGTCCGCCGCGCGTACCTCGGCCATCAGCATGTGGTCGCCGCTGGAGCTGTACAGGGCCTCGACCTCCGCTAAGTCCTTGATCGCCTTCGTCGCCTCGACGTAGCGTTCGCTGGCCACGTCGAGCCCGACCAGCGCGATCGTCTGGCTCGAGAGCTTCTTCGGGTCGATGTCGGCCGAGTAGCCGACGATCACCCCCTCCTCCTCGAGCTGGTTGATGTACTTTCGTACCGTGGGCTTCGAGACGTTCGCCCGATCGGCGATCTCGGCGTAGGACGCCTGCGCGTCCTCCTCGAGGACCTCGAGGATACGATCTTCCGTCGCCTGCGTACTCATGAGCGTACGTTTTGCTCCGGCGGAAAAATATCTTTTGTATACGAAAACGACGTGTATCCGTACGGAAGATACGCGGAGACGGCCGCCTCGGGCCCCGGAACCGCGTGATTTATTCGCGCGCTGGGCCCAGGGTCGGTATCGTGGTCGCTCCGACTCTCGTCAGCGGCGTCGTCTGGATCGGCTGTGGGCTCGCGATCCTCGGACTGGGGTGGCTCATCGCGGTTCGCGGGCGGGCGGACCTCCACGCCGACTACGACGAGTCGGTCGATCCGGCGTACGTTTCCCGCTGGGCCGGCGGAACGGCGCTGCTCATGGGACTGCTGGTCGTCGGCTACGGCGTCCGCGAGGCCCTGTACGGATTCGATTCGCGCCTGCTCGCCGGCCTCGTCGTCGCCCTACTGGTCCTGAGTTACGTCTCGAAGCTGTTCGCCCGCGGATTCGGCGCCGGCGACTGACCGCGTCGCCCGGCGCTCGAGGGTCGAACGAAAGGCCGATCGCGATTCGGCGGGCGGGACTACTTGTGGCGCTCGAGGAGGTCGTAGCTGCGCTCCCACTCGGCGTCGTCGTCGAAGTACCGTTCGGCCAGCGGCTCGTCCGGGAGTTCGCCGACGGCGCGTTTCTCCTCGGTGTAGGACGGGCGGTCCTCGTCGACGTAGTACCGGCCCGTGAGGACGGTCCCCTCGTTGAGGACGTCCTCGGTCTCGCGCATCATCTCGGCGGCTTCCGCGCGGTCGGTGACGTCGAACTCGTAGTCGTCGGACTCCTGCACGTCGATGTAGGGGACGTACTGGCGGGCGTCCTTGTTCCAGGTCGGACACTGGGTCAGGAAGTCGACGTGGGCGAACCCGTCGTGCTCGATGGCCTCCTTGATGATCTCCTTGGCCTGATTGGGGTTGACCGCGGCGGTGCGGGCGATGTAGCTCGCGCCGGCGGTCAGCGACTGCGAGAGCGGCCGGATCGGCGTCTTCGCACTGCCCGAGGGCTGCGTTTTCGACTTGTGGCCCTTCGGGCTCGTCGGCGACGTCTGGCCCTTCGTCAGCCCGAAGATCTCGTTGTTGAACACGATGTAGGTCATGTCGTGGTTCTCCCGGGCCGTGTGGATGAAGTGGTTGCCGCCGATCCCGTAGCCGTCGCCGTCACCGCCCGCGGCGATGACCTCGAGTTCCGGGTTCGCCAGCTTGGCCGCGCGGGCGACCGGCAGCGAGCGGCCGTGGATCGTGTGGAAGCCGTACGTGTCGAGGTAGCTGTTCAGCTTGCCCGAACAGCCGATCCCGGTGACGGTCAGCACTTCCTCGGGGGTCTTGCCGACCTCTGGCAGCGCCTGTTTCAGGGACTTCAGGACGCCGAAGTCGCCACAGCCCGGACACCAGGTCGGCTGCGGTTCGACGCCGGGGGTGAACTCGTCCCGGTCGATCTCGCGTTCCTCACCGATCGCGTTGAATGCACTCATTGTCAGTCACCTGCAGCGGGTTCGATTCGCACCTGTGCGGTCGGCTGGCGGTCCTCGTCGGCGAGATTGACCTCGTAGCCCTCGACGATCTCGGCGGGCTCGAAGGGGTTGCCGTTGTACTTCAGCAGGCTCGTGAGCTTCTCGCCGAACTGGCCCAGCTCCTTCTGGAGCAGCCCGCGGAACTGCGCCGTGGCGTTCATCTCGACGACCATCGCTTCGTCGACGCTCTCGAGGAATTCGCTCACCTCCTTCTCGGCGAAGGGCATCATGTCGGAGACGCTGAGCCCCTTCACGGAGTGGCCGTTCGCGTTGAGCCGCTCGACGGCCTCCTCGACGGCGCCCTGCGAGGAGCCCCACGTGATGATCCCGTACTCCGCCGTCTCGTCGCCGAAGTAGGTCTGGGTCGACTCGCGTTCCTCGTCGAGTTCCCGGCGGATCGACTCGAGTTTCTCGAGGCGACGGTCCATCTGGGCGACGCGGTTGTCGGGGTCCTCGCTGATGTGGCCGACCGGGCTGTGTTCGTTGCCGGTCGCGAGGAAGCGCCCGCCCTTCTGGCCGGGGACCGACCGCGACGCGACGCCGTTCTCGGCGCTCTCGTAGTCGAAGCGCTTGAACTTGCCCGAGTTGTCGTGGGCCGCCTCGCGGAGTTCGTCCTCGGTCAGCGTCGAGCCGAGGTCCGGCGAGACCTCGCGGTCGAAAAAGTCGACGTCGACGTTGGTGTTCTCGCCGGAGAGCTTCTGGTCGTAGATGACGATCGCCGGGATCTGGTAGTCCCAGGCGATGTCGAAGGCCAGCCGGGTCTGCTCGTAGGCCTCCTCGATGTTGCCGGGCGCGAAGACGACCCGCTGGGAGTCGCCCTGGCTCGTGTAGAGGACGTGCTCCAAGTCGGCCTGTTCGGGCTTGGTCGGCATCCCGGTCGAGGGACCGGCCCGCATCGACTCGACGAGGACGACCGGCGTCTCGGTCATCTCGGCGAGCCCGAGCGGTTCGCTCATCAGCGCGAAGCCGCCGCCGGAGGAGCCGGACATGGCCTTGACGCCGGCGTGGCTCGCGCCGACGGCCAGCGCGGCCGCGGCGATCTCGTCCTCGACCTGCTCGGAGATCCCGCCCATGTCGGGGAAGTTCTGCGTGAGGATGGTGAACACGTCCGTCCACGGCGTCATCGGGTAGCCGGCGATGAACCGACAGCCGGCGTCGATGGCGCCGTAGGCGATCGCGTTCGATCCCGACAGTAGCGCCTGCTCGGCGTCGTGAGAGCCCTCCGGGGCCCGCAGGTCGTGTTCGAACTCGTACTCCTCCTTCGTCGTCTCGTAGGCCTCGTGGAGGATCTCGAGGTTCGCTTCCAGCACGTCGCCGCCCATCGCGTCGGCCATCAGGTCCTCGATGTGCTCGAGTTCCATCTCCAGCAGGGCGGCGGTGACGCCGACGCCGGCGGTGTTGCGCATGACCTCGCGGCCGTGTTCCCGGGCGAGCCCCCGCAGGTCCATCGGGAAGACGTGCCAGTCGTTCTCCTCGGCGCGCTCGTGGAGGTCGATCGCCTCGACGTCCTCCTCGTCGATGAGTCCCTCGTCGTAGACGATGATCCCGCCCTCGCGGAGGTCCTCGAGGTTCTCCGAGAGCGGCTTGACCTCCTCGTTACCGTAGTAGGCCTCTTCCTGGGGGTTGCGGGCGAAGGAGTCGCCCAGCGAGAGCAGGAAGTTGTAGCCGTCCCCGCGTGACTGTACCTCGCGGTCCGCGGCCCGGATCTCGACGTAGGTGTGGCCGCCGCGAATCCGCGACGGGTAGTGCCGATGGGTAAACACGTCGAGCCCCGAGCGCATCAGCGCCGTGGCGAAGTTCTGGCTCGTCGAGTCGATTCCGTCGCCGGAACCGCCCGCGATTCGCCAGATGAGTTCGTCGCTCATAGTGGATCAGTGGCCGAAGGTCGACCGTACCCTCGAGTTTGCTCCACGTGACCTAAAGACTTTGCTATAGATTACCAAGGATCTTTCGTGAAGAATGGACATCCATTGAAGAATATGTGTGAACGATCATTACGATATCCGGGGGGTCCGTCACCGTTCGTTCACAATCGATCGGGAACGTATTTCACGTTTTTCGAGGTTGAACGACGGATCCGTCTCCGACAGTTTCAGCGATCGACGACGAGCCCGTCCGGCGCGACCGGCTCGAGCCCCCGTTCGTCGAAGAAGTCCTCGAGGGCGGCCGCTCGGTCGGGGAGTTCGTCGGGGTGGTGGGAGTCGGTGCCGACGGTGACGGCCACGTCGTGATCGCGAAGGACCTCGAGGAACCGCTCGCCGGGATGGACGATCCCGGCGTCGGTCAACGCCCGGCCGGCGTTTACCTCCGGCACCGTCCGCGAGTCGGCGAGCGCCCGCGCCACGCGCCGGTAGTGGACCTCGGTCGCCCGCCCCCGCAGCGGCGGCGTCCGCTCGAGCAGGTCGACGTGGGCCGCGATATCGAACAGTTCCGACTCGACGAGCGCGACGAGCCGGTCGAAGTACTCGTCGACGACCGCGTCGCGTTCGGTCTCGGACATCGCCGCGAAGTGGGACGGGACCTGAACGTTGTCGCCGTCGACGGCGTGGACGCTGCCGATCGCGTAGTCGAAGCCCGCCTCCGAGAGGAAGGCGTCGATGGCCGCCTCGTCGCGCGGATCGTAGTCCATCTCGACGGCGTCGTAGATCGCGAGGTCGAAGTCCTCGCGCAGTCGCTCGATCCCCCGGCGGCGGCGCTCGTAGGTGAGATCGAGGTTGAACCCGTAGACGCCCCGCATCGATTCGGGGCCGTCGCGCGAGGCCACGTTGCAGTGGTCGGCGAAGCCCACGCCCTCAAGGCCGGCCGCCTCGGCCGCTCGAACCATCGATCGGAGGAACTCGCCGTCCGAGTAGTTCGAGTGGACGTGAAAATCCCGCATACGTCGTCGACCACGGGCGACGTGTTAGTAGTTTGGCTCGCGGAAGGCGAGTCGACTCGAGGAGCCGCGAGCGATGCGGGGCCGCCGTCTCCGACGGGACGATCGCTTTGCCGAACCGCGGAGTAACACCAGTGTAATCAGCTAACACCGGTATCCGCGAGCGCTTAAGGTGATCTCGCCCCGAGACGGACGTACGGAACCACCAGATGTCACAGCAGAAATCCGACTACGTAGACGACGCCGTGATCGACGCGACGCTCGACGAACTCCCGACCGACGAGGCCGTCGAGACGGCCGTCGAGAACCTCGAGGCCAACGGCTTCGACGTCGTCGTCGCCGAGACGGCCGAGGAGGCCCTCGAGACGATCCGGTCGCACATTCCCGCCGGCGCGTCGGTGATGAACGGCCACTCCACGACGCTCGAGGAGATCGGCTTCGCCGACTACCTCTCGGAGGGCGACCACGAGTGGGACAGTCTGGCCGACGATATCTGGAGCATCGACGACGACGCGAAGCGCCAGGCCGCCCGCCGCGACTCCCAGACCGCCGACTACTTCCTCGGCGGGATCAACGCGATCGCTCAGACCGGCGAACTCGTCGCGGCCGACCGCTCGGGCAGTCGGATCGGCGCGTACCCTTTCGCCGCGAGCAACGTCGTGATCGTCAGCGGCGTGAACAAGATCGTGCCGACGCTCGAGGACGCCCTCGACCGCCTCGAATCGGTGGCCTACCCCCTCGAGAACGAGCGCGCACAGGAGGCCTACGGCGTCGAGTCCGCCATCGCCAAGCAGCTCATCTTCCGCCAGGAGCTCGAGGACGATCGGACGACCGTCGTCCTCGTCCGCGAGCAACTGGGCTACTGAGGAGCCGCGGTCGGCCGAGTCGGATATCCGCACCGAACGCGGCCTCGAGCGGGTTCGATCGCACGACACACGTGTCGAACAACCACGCGTGAGAGCTGACGCGTTCTCAGGCGACGGCAGCGGCGAAGCCACCGCGCGGGTGCGGTCCTCTCTACGATGTGTCCGTTCGCGCGCACGATTGACCGGTACTATTATGTTCGGAAACGGGATCCGGGTTGTGCGCGGGCATCTACGCGATGTCCGCCTACGACCCCGAGAGCGTCATCGGCCTTCCCTCCGGCGAGATCGCGATCATGGGCCCCGAGGCGGCGATCAACGCCGTCTACGCGCGTAAACTGGCCGAGATCGACGATCCGGAAGAGCGCGAACGCGTCGAGCAGGAACTCCGCGAGGACATCGACGTCCACCGGATGGCCAGCGAGGTCGTCATCGACGAGCTCGTCCCGCCGAGCGACCTGCGGGAGGAACTCGAGACGCGCTTCGTCTTCTACGAGAGCGTCGAGAAGGACCTGCCCGACAAGAAACACGGAACCGTCCTCTGTTCGACTTCCGAACGTTCCCAACACACGCCACCCAGATTATCCATGACAGGACGCTACTACGAGGAGTTCGAGGTCGGCGAGACCATCGAACACGAGAAGCGACGGACGATCAGCGAGCGCGACAACCAGCAGTTCTGCGATATGACGATGAACCAGCAGCCGCTTCGTCGCGAACCTCTCGTACGATAACGTCGAGCACCCGAACCCGGTCTATCACGGCGAAACGGTCCGGGTCCAGTCGACGGTGACCGGACGGCCGCACGAAGCCGCGCATTTCGTTCCGCGGTTCTTATACGCTACCCGACCAAAGCCCGGACATGTACGATCTCACGGGCTTTCAGCGCGACCTGCTGTACGTGATCGCCGGACAGGACGAGCCGCACGGGCTCGCGATCAAAGAGGAACTCGAGACCTACTACGAGAAGGAAATCCACCACGGGCGGCTCTATCCGAACCTCGACGACGTCGTCGAGAAGGGCCTCGTCGAGAAGGGCGAACTCGACCAGCGGACGAACTACTACACGATCACGGCTCGCGGCCGGCGCGAACTCGAGGCGCGTCGGGAGTGGGAAGATCAGTACGTCGGGGAGCGACTCTCGGAGTCGGAGTGAGCGACCGGCGATCGTCGCCGACCAATGGAGGCTGCCGCGCCGGACGGGTCAGCGGGGCTACGCCTCGTCTAGCGCCCGCTCCCACAGTCCGGGCAGGTCGTCGATGCGTCGCCAGCCGGCTCTCTCGTCGACGTCGTCCGCGACGATCGTTATCTCGTCGAAGTACTCGTCGAGGACCGCCTCCCGCTCCATCGCCAGCGGCGGCGTGCAGTAGTCCTCCTCGATCCACACCGCCTCGTCGGTCGTCGGATCGAAGCGCGCGTTCTCGAGGGCAGTCGTCATCGCGCGGCCGAACGGATCCAGCCGCTCGAGGTCGCCGTCGTCGAGTCGGTCGCGTAACTCGGCGAGTCGCTCGCGCTTCGGCCGCGCCCGCACGAATCGGTGTGCCATATGAACACGTATGACGTCGTCGGCGATAAACCCCGAGATCGATTCGCCGGCTCGAGCGGGGACCGCCACCGAGTTGCGTCGCCGTTCGGCCCGATACTGACGCGCAGTTCGGACATCCGCTTAGCTGGCAGTTCCGGGAACGACGAGAAGCGGTTCGGCCAGTGACGGTCGGGACGCTTCGGCCGAGACGTTCAGGGGTATCGACAGCCGCAGTCACCGGGCGTCTCGCAATCCGGACGAGCCGGCGGCCGTTCGCGAGGACCTCAACGGGCCGTGAGGCCGACGCCGTCGGCCAGTAGCTCGTGCGAACGGAGCGCGACGTCGTGATCGGGGACGACGTGCTGGATCATCACCTCGTCGACGCCGACGCGGTCGGCGAGCTGGTCCAGGAGACCCGCGAGCGTCTCCGGACTCCCGGAGATCGCCCGTGGCCACTCGTCGGAATCGAGCGTCGCCGGCGTCGGCTCCGGCACGCCGCCGAGTTCGTCGACGGCGTCCTCGACGGAGGGCCTCGTTCCGATTTCGCCGCGTTGCATCCGCTCGTACGTCGCCTCGGCGACCGCTCGGAGCCGCGCCGCCGCCTCGTCGGTCTCGGCACAGACCGCGTTCACCGCGAGCATCCCCCGCGGCTCGTCGAGTCCGTCGGCCAGCCGCGACGGCCGGAAGTGCTCGCGGTAGGCCGCGAACGAGCGCGCGGCGAGGTGCGGCCGAATGAACGCCGCGAAACAGTACCGCAGGCCGAGTTCGCCCGCGATCGCCGCACTGGACGGACTCGAGCCGAGGACCCACGGGACCGGTTCAGCCTCGCCCGAGCGCGGAATCTCGAGGTCGGCGTAGGCGTGGCCCTCGGGATAGTCGCCGTAGAGGTGATCGACGACGGCCTCGATCTTCTCGGCGTGATCGTCGTCGGGGTTCTCGACGCGTCGCTCCGTGCCGAGGGCGCGGTCGGCGGCCGGCGACCCGTTCGCCCGCCCGAGCCCCGCGTCGATGCGGCCCGGCGCGAGCGCGTCCAGCGCGCCGAACTGCTCGGCGACCTTGAACGGGCTGTAGTGGTTGAGCAGGACCGCTCCGGAGCCGAGGCGGATCGCGTCGGTCTCCGCGGCGAGGTGGCCGAGCAACACTTCGGGTGCGGTGCCCGCGATCCTGGTCGCCATCCCGTGGTGTTCGGCCACCCAGAACCGCGAGTAGCCGAGTCGCTCGGCCTGTCGGGCGGCCTCGACGGTGTTCGCGTAGGCGTCGGTCGCGGTCCCGCCATCCGGAACCGGAGAGAGGTCTACGGCAGAGAGTTCCATGCCGACCCTCGGAGAGTCCGAGACATAACCGTTCGGTTAAGAGTACAGCCGAACGCAACCGGACGGGTCCTGCCGAGGTGTCGTCCCCGTTCGCCGGCGGCGCTCGAGAAACGTAGCATTCGGTCGTCTACACGGAACGGGGACGCTCCCACCTAACCGCCGTCAATCAGCGTTGGACTGGCTTCTCGAGGTGACCGCGCGCAACGACCCCGTGGAGAAAGTATATCAGTCGCAGTCCCCTCGAATCGGGTACTGAACGGAGTTTTATGAGTGACAATACGAACGGTGGCGACCCTCCCGACGACGCCTCGGAGCGCCCTCCGGCCGACGAGCGAACCGGGGAGTCAGCCGAGCGCGGGGGAGATCGGTCGTCGCCCGAGGACGAGAGCGGCCGTCGTGACGTCGCCGACGAGCCGATCGACGACGTCGAGTCGCCGTCCGAGGAAGACGACGACCTCGAGACGGTCGAGGACCTCGGGAGTACGGTCGAGGTCGATCCGGGCGTCGAGGTCGACGAGGAGATCGCCGAGGACGACCTGCTGGGCGGGCTGAAGATCGATTCGACCGAGGA
>SDGW01001007.1_pt1 | contig 11733 bp, 8 predicted proteins | sample 2873831 | NCBI WGS metagenome assembly SDGW01 (sample SAMN08132700, study PRJNA421101) | hypersaline lake metagenome | isolation source: celular fraction 0.22 microns magnesium sulfate-rich crust from ephemeral... | place: Spain: Penahueca Lagoon, Toledo | collected 2011-07
GGAGTCGGACCCTCCCGACGTCCCCGACGCCCCTGAGTCAGATTGGCTCCGACCGCCTCCCTGACTCCCGGCGTTTCCTTGCCGGCCAGCATTTCGCTGTCCCCCGCTGTTTTGGTGGCCCCCGGCGTTCTGCTGTCCGCCGGCGTTCCGCTGGCCCCCACCACTCTGCTGACCGGCCGCAGTCTGTTGGCCGCCTGCGCTCTGCTGGCCGCCAGCGGGCGCTCTCGACTGGGGCTGTCGTCGCCCCCGGCGAGCCTCGCGCATCTTCTGCTGGAGGTCGGACTTCACGCGGTTGATGCCAGCGGTGTCGCGGCCGCGGATGCGCTCGGTGTCGCCGCTCGACAGGGAGATCTCCAGTTCGGCGTAGTTGTTGTAGTCCTCGGACTGGACGTTCGAGATCTGGTCGTAGAACACCTCCTGCTGTTTTCCGCCCTTGCGCTGGGTCCGCTCTTTCATGTCGTACTTGTACTGTCGGTTGACCACGACCGAGGTGTCGCCGAACAGCAGGTGGGCCGTGCTGTACTTCCGTGCGGGCTCGATTCCCATCGGCGAACTCCCCGCGGCGCTGATGAACGTGTGGGCCGACGAAACCGTCATCCCGCCGGTCTCGCGCTCGACCTGCTTGCGGCTGCTGTCCCGGAAGTCCTCCAGCAGCGTCGTGTACTTCGAGTTCACCTCGTGGCGACCCCAGAGCCACACGGCGGTGCCCCCGATGAGCCCCACGATACCGAGCTGCCCAGCCACCTTCGCGGGCTCCTCGCCGCCAGCCATCGCTCCCACGATGAATCCGACGACGAGCAGCGATATAATGACGAGTTTCGGACTCCACCCGATCTTCCATCTCGTGCCGTTTATTGCCATACGAGGGAAGATAACAGTAGCTCATATATTTGTTTTGCTGGGATTTCGCCGGCAGAAATACGACGCGTTGACACGAAGCGGAACGACCGCGCGCGCCACTTCCGACTACTCCTCCCGAGCTCCGCTCCCGACTACTCCTCGCGGCGTGCGACCTCGTGGCGACCGAAGCCGTAGCGCAGCCGGTTCGCCAGCCGGCGGGAGAACCGACCCCGCCCGTCGCCGGTCGCCCGCGAGCCGAACCGCTCGGAGAGCGCGGCGTAGATGAGCGGCAGGGGAACCTCCTGTTCGAGCGCCTCCTGGACAGTCCACGTGCCGGTCGACCCGCCGGCCACGTAGTCGTCCACGTCGCCCAGATCCGACCCCTCCTCGCGGAACGCCTCCTCGCACAGCTCGAGGAGCCACGACCGAATGACCGCGCCGTTGTTCCACGTGCGCGCGACCGACTCCATGTCGAGGTCGTACCGGCCCTCCGCGAGGAGCTCGAACCCCTCGCCGTACGCCTGCATCAGCGCGTACTCCACGCCGTTGTGGACCATCTTCACGTAGTGGCCCGACCCCGACTCGCCCATCCGGTCGTGGCCGTCGGGACCGATCGCGACCGCGTCGAAGACGGGGACCATCGCCTCGTAGGCCCACGCCGGGCCGCCGACCATCAGCGAGAACCCCGCCTCGGCGCTCGCCGGTCCCCCGGACGTGCCGCAGTCGAGGTAGGCGGCGTCCGTCTCCTCGGCGCGGCGGGTGGACGACTCGAAGTGGGAGTTCCCCCCGTCGACGACCACGTCGTCGCCGTCGAGGTGCGGCTCCAGGTCCGCGAGGGTGGCGTCGACCGCGTCGCCCGCGGGCACCATGAGCCAGATGCGCTTGCCGCCTCCGTCGTCCCCGTCGGAGCCCCCCAACCGATCGCAGAGGTCGTCGAGCGAGTCCGCGGGCTCCGCGCCCGCCTCCGCCGCGGTCGCGGTCGCCTCCGCCGAGAGGTCGAACGCGACCACGTCGTGGCCGGCCTCCAGCGACCGGTTCGCGACGATCTGCCCCATCCGCCCGAGTCCGATGACGCCGAGTTCCATGCGCGAGGGGTGGCGACCGCCCGCCGTAGTGGTTCCGGTTCGGCGGCCTTTCGCGGACTCCGACGAGGCGCCGTCCGGGCCCCTCGACCTCGACGCGCACTCTGCTCGCGCGCTCGGACCCTCTTAAAACCGAAACATATGAAGGGATAGCCGGAGGGGTCAAGGCCCCCTAGCGTCTGCACGAATGTCTCGAGAGGACGCCAGGACGACGGTCGCGGGGTGGAACCGATGAGCCGAACGCGGTTGCGTCTCGGCCTCCCCGACGACTCCTGGCTCGGCGAGGTCTCGCGGTCGGCTCCGGACGCGACGCTCACGGTCACCGGCACCGTCGCCGCCGACGAGCGCGACGTCACCGCGTTGACGGCGGCGGGGGTCGACCGCGCGGCCGCCGTCGACGCCCTCCGCGACCACGACGCCGTGGACCGGATCGAGACCGTCGAGCGCAGGCGAACCGAGACGGTCGTCCGCGTCACCGCCCCGGCGCCGTCCTACGTCGCGGCCGCGCGGGGGGCCGGCGTCCCGTTCGAGTTCCCCGTCGAGGTGTCGGACGGACTGGCGGCGCTCGTCGTGGTCGACGACCGCGAGCGGCTCTCCGCGCTTGGACGGCGGCTCGCGGCCGCGGGCGTCACCGTCGAGTCGGCCGGTTGCGACGACCCGGAACCGATCCTCACCGAGTCCCAGCACGAGCTCGTCCGCGCGGCGGTCGAGGCCGGGTACTACGACACGCCCCGGGAGTGCACGCTCACGGAGCTGGCCGCCGACCGCGAGATCGCCAAATCGACCTGCAGCGAGACGCTCCACCGTGCCGAGGGGCAGGTGTTGCGCCGCTTCGTCGAGAACGGAACGGCGTTCGACGCCGCCGACTCCGAGACCGAGGTGGCGCCCGTGGTCGCCGGCTCGTCGGTCGAGGAGGTCGACGACGGGAGCGACGACGACGCGCGCCGCGGCTCCGACGCGGCCGGCGTGACGGCGACGGAATAACGGTCGACGCGAGACGTTCCCTCCGGCTCCCGTCCTACTCCTCGTCGAGCGCCTGCCACGAGAGCCGCGGGTTCCGCGCGGCCGAGACCTGGTCGATCCTGCCCGCGGCGGTCCGGTTCGGGGCCGCGTCGAGCGCCTCGTCGGTGTCGGCGTACGCGAGGTTAAAGGCCTCCGCGAGGTCGTCGAGAGAGGACTTCCCCTCGATCTCGGTCGGTTCCGTCAGCATCGCCTCGGGCACCATCTCGGGCCACTTCGTCGTCGGCGGGTGGACGCCGAAGTCGAGCATCCGCTTGGCGACGTCGGCGGCGTCGCGCTCGCCGGCCGTCGCCGCGAACTCGTGGTGGAAGGGGCCGTGCGGCACGTCGAGGTCGATCCGCTCGGCGAGGTAGTTCGCGTTCAGGACGGCCTTCGCGGCCGCGTCCGAGAGCCCCTCGTCGCCGAGACGAGCGACGTACGCGTACGTCTTGACGAGGACGAGCCAGTTGCCGGCGAACCCGTGGACCTTCCCGATGGTGTGGGCCGGTTCGAAGCGCTCGTACCCGCTCGCGTTCTCGTTCTCGCGGACCTGCGGGGTCGGGAGGAACTCGGCCAGCTCGTCGACGACGCCGACCGGGCCGGCGCCGGGACCGCCGCCGCCGTGGGGGGTCGCGAACGTCTTGTGGACGTTGTAATGCATCACGTCGAACCCCATGTCGCCGGGGCGGCCGCGACCGAGCAGGGCGTTGAGGTTCGCCCCGTCGTAATAGAGCAGCCCGCCGGCGTCGTGAACGATGTCGGCGATCTCCGCGATATCGCGCTCGAAGAGCCCGACGGTGTTCGGGTTGGTTAACATGAGGGCGGCCGTGTCGTCGCCGACGGCCGCCTCCAGCGCCTCGACGTCGACCCGCCCGTCGTCGCCAGAGGGGAGCTCGACCACGTCGTAGCCGGCGGTCGCGGCGGTCGCGAAGTTCGTCCCGTGCGCGGAGGCCGGGATCACGACCTCCGACCGGTCGTTGCCGCGGTGCTCGTGGTACGCCTTCGCGACGAGTATCCCGGTGAGCTCGCCGGCCGCGCCCGCCGGGGGCTGGAGCGTCACGGCGTCCATGCCGCCGATCTCGGCGAGGAACTCCTGGAGCCGGAACTGCAGTTCGAGGTTGCCCTGCACGGAGCGCTCGGAGCGGTCCGGGTGGACCGCCGCGTTCGGGTCGGCGGCGACGTCCTCGGTGAACTTGGGGTTGTACTTCATCGTGCAGCTCCCGAGCGGGTACGGCCCGGAGTCGATCGCCCAGTTCATCTGCGAGAGCCGGGTGTAGTGGCGGGCGATCTCCGGTTCCGACGGCGCGGGGAGCGTGAGCTCGTCGCGGGTCAGGTCGTCCGGCAGCGGCGACCCCTCGGTCACGTCGACCGTCGCTTCGCCCTTCTCCGACAGGAGCGGCTCACGCACGTCTTCGGCTTCACGCTCGTAGGTGGCCTGGTCGTGGATCACTCAGATCACCTCCTCGAACGCCGCGACGAGGTCGTCCGCCCGGCCCGCGTTCAGGTCCGTCACGCACACCTGCAAGAGGTGCTCCCCGACGACGTGGACGGCGAACCCCTCGGCCTCTAAGTCCTCGGCGATCGCCGCGGCCGGCTGGTCGACGCGCACGGCGAACTCCCGGACGTGGTGGCGGTCGTGGACCGGCGCGACGGCGCCGTCGACCTCGTCGATCCGGTCGGCGAGCCCCGCGGCCTCGCGGACGCAGTCGTTCGCGAGATCGACGAGGCCGTCCGGGCCGAGCGTCGCCGCGTGGATCGCCGCGCGGAGCGCGACCCACGCCTGGTTCGTGCAGATGTTGGAGGTCGCCCGCTCCTTCCGGATGTGCTGTTCGCGGGTCTGGAGCGTGAGCGTGAACGCGCGGTCGCCGTCGGCGTCCTCGCTCGCGCCGACGAGCCGCCCCGGCACCTGCCGGAGGAACTCGTCGCTGCAGGCGAAGATCCCGAGCCCCATCCCGTAGGCGGTCGGGAGGCCGAGCGCGCCGGCCTCGCCGACGACGACGTCGGCGCCGACGCTCGCCGGCTCCTCTAAGACCGCGAGCGACACCACGTCCGACCCGAGGACGAACAGCGCGTCGCTCTCGGCCGCGAGGTCGCCGACCGCGCCGAGGCGCTCCTCGATGCAGCCGCGGACCGTCGGGTTCTCGGCGTACACCATGACGACGTCGTCGCCGACGCGCTCGGCGAGGGCGTCGACGTCGGCGTTGCCGTCGACCATCGGGTACGGCTCGACGGTCAGGTCGGCGCCGGCGCAGTAGTTCCCCAGCACGGCCCGCTTGCCCTCGCGGAGCTGCTCGGGGACGAGGACGGTGTCGCCCGAGGTCGACCGGACGCGGTCCGCCAGCGTCGCCGCCTCGCCGAGCGCGGTCGCGGCGTCGTACATCGAGCAGTTCGCGACCGGGAGCCCGGTGAGCTCGACGAGCATCGACTGGTACTCGAACAGCGCCTGGAGGAACCCCTGCGAGATCTCCGGCTGGTACTGAGTGTAGCTCGTGAGGAACTCCGCGCGGTCCGAGAGGTGGTCGACCACGCTCGGCACGTAGTGGCCGTAGTGGCCCCGGCCGAGGAACTCGGTCAGGTCGTCGTTCCGGGCGAAGATCCGCGAACACTCCGCGCGGATCTCCCGCTCCGTGCGGGGTTCGATCCCGAACTCACCGTCGAAGGCGACGTCCGCGGGAATGTCGAACAGGGCCTCCTCGTCGTCGACGCCGATCGCCGAAAGCATCGCCTCGGTCTCGTCGTCCGTGTGCGGCGCGTACGGGGTGCCGCTCGTCCCGCTCATCTGTTCGCCTCCGCGCGTCGGCTCGCCCCCGCGCGTCCGCCGTCGCTCTGTCGTCCGGTTCCGGGTCGTCCGTCGAAGGGTGGCGTGGTCATAGTGGTGTGTCGGCTGCCGAGTCCCGCTCCGGGACTCGGTTCGGTCCGCGGTCCGCGGTCGTTACGCGATCTGCGCGTCGTACTCGTCGGCGTCGAGGAGCCCCTCCGCCTCGCCGCCCTCGGTCGCGTCGACCTCGAGCATCCAGCCGTCGCCGTACGGGTCCTCGTTGACGAGTTCCGGCCGGTCGAACAGCTCCTCGTTAATGGCGACGACCTCGCCCGAGACGGGCGCGTACAGGTCCGAGACGGCCTTGATCGACTCGACGACGCCGAACGGCTCGCCGGCGGTCACCTCGTCGCCGACCTCGGGGAGCTCGACGAAGACCACGTCGCCGAGCTCGTCCTGCGCGAAGTCGGAGACGCCGACGCGGACGGTGTCGCCGTCGCCCGTGGTCCACTCGTGCGATTCCAGGTATCGTAACTCGTCGGGAACTTCGAAGCTCATTGGTGAAAGTGGTCGTCGCGGGACACCCGGTCGAGCAGGCGCGAGCGGATCGACGCGCTCCGCCGCGCCGCGCGGGTCCGACGGGCCGCCCCCTGCGAGGCGCCGACCGGCGGAATCGTCGGTCGAGAGGTGGTCCACGACACGTGTGGTTCACCCTTCCCGCGACGGGGAAATAAAAGGTATGTTCGCGGCCACTGCGTCGTTCTCTCGCCGGTCTCCTCGACCGCGACTCCGACGGGGAGCGGGGGACGGTGCTCGCCGCGAACCCGCTCACGACCACCGGTCGAGCCCGGTCTGGACCTGCGACTCCGTGATGCGCTCGAAGCCGCGCTCGACCTCGTCGGCAGCGACGCCCCACTCGTCGACGACGTACGCGCGGGCGGCCTCCACGTCGGGGTTCACGTCGGCGTCGACGTCGACGTCGGTCGCCGGCGGGTTCATGAACAGCTCGCGGATCTCGGCCGCGTTCGGGATCTCGGCGCCGCGCGCGTCGAGGGCGCCCCACAGGTCGCCGTGCTCCTTCACCGCCTTCACAGCGGTCTTCGGCCCGACGCCGTGGACGCCCTCGTTGAAGTCGGTGCCGCACAGCATGGCGACGTCGACGAGCCCCTGTCGGTCGAGCCCGAGCCCGTCGAGCGTCGCCGCGAGCTCCATCAGCTCCGGGTCGCCCTTGCTCGTGAGCCGCCGGAGCGTCGTGGGGGCGCCGAAAAGCAGGGTGTCGTAGTCCTCGCTGCCGGCGTGGTCGACCGTCCCCGTCGCCGCCATCTGCGCGCACTGCGCCTCCCCCTCCGCGGGGGCCTCGACGATCGGCACGTCGAGCAGGGAGAGCAGCTCGCGGGTCGTCTCCTGGATCGTCTCCGTGAGCCGCTGGGTACGGGCCTCGAGCCGGGCGGCCTCGACCGCGTCGCCGCGCTCCTGGGCCGCCGCTCGACGCTCCTCGGCCCGCTCGCGCTTCTCGCGCCGGTCCGCGACCTCGTCGGCCTTCAGGTCGGTGACGGCCCCGTCGAACACCATCACCGGGATCAGGTCGTGTTCGAAGAACTTCGGGAGCCCCTGCACGACGCCGATCAGGTTCGCGACCTCGACGCCGTCGGCGGTGGTGTACTTCTCCTCGGACGTCCACTTGACCGTCGTCGTGAGGTACCGGTACAGCCAGTTGTGCGCGTCGACGGCGACGACGCCTCCCCCGATGTCCTCGAAGGCGACGTCCCGGATCGCCGCGAGGTCGCGTAGATCGGCGTTTCCCATTACGCGATCCCTCGGCGTCGCGGCTCTTAACAGTTTGTCGGCGCTAAGTCCCCTTCCTCAAGGAGCGACCGAAGGGAGCGAGTAGGGAGGGGATACAGCGCTGTCATCACCTGTTCATTCTTCCGATACAGCCGGCCCGCGGGCCAACGCGTCGAAACGCTTATCTATATGTTTCACATATAGATTAAGCATGGCATCATTCACAGTTGAGGGTCAAGAAGCTCTCGACCGGGAAGTGAAGCCCTTCGGGAGCGGTGGTGCTCATATCACCATCCCGAAGCGGTGGCTCGGGGCAGACGTGAAAGTAGTCCGTACCTCTGATCCTACCGACCCCGAGGAGTAACGCAACATGGACTTCGCCTACAGGTTTCGACTCAATCCCACACTCAGCCAGCAGGAACAGCTAGCGTGGACGTTGGATACCTGTCGGCAAGTCCGTAATCACTTTCTCCACCGGATGAACCGTGTGGAGAACCCGACCTACACCCCTGAACAGAACCGTCTCCCCGACCTCAAAGAATGGTGGACCGAGCTTCAGGATGTCAACTCGAAAGTCCTTCAGATGGTCGTCCGACGGCTCTACACCGACCGCTCTAATCTCAAGAGAAAAAAAGAGAAAGGGCACACTGTCGGGCAACTGAAATGGAAGGGCAAAGGGCACTACCACTCTTTCGAGTACAACCAATCTGGCTTCGAACTCAAGAAAACGAGTGGTCAAGATCGGTTGTACCTCAACAAGATCGGCGACGTGCCTGTTGTTGCCCATCGCGATCTTCCAACCGACGCCGAGGTGAAAGGTGTCGTCGTCAAACGCGAGCCGACCGGCAACTGGTACGCCTCGCTTCAGCTGGAAACACCCGACGATCCACCCGAGAAACCCGACGAGTTGACAAAGACGGTCGGGATCGACGTAGGCATACTCAACTACGCAACCGACACCGACGGCACGGCTGTCGGGTCGCTCAACGTTTCAGACGAACGCGAACGGTTAGAACGTGCCCAGCGTGATCTCTCGCGGAAGGAACACGGGTCGAACAACTGGGAAGAACAGCGCAAGACTGTCGCCCGGCGTCATGCCGATCTGAAACGGAAGCGCCGCGATTTTCTCCACAAACTGTCGAACTACTACGCGAGTGAGTACGACCTTGTGGCTGTAGAAGACCTCAACACAAAGGGGCTAATCGAACTCTCGGGTAACTCACGCAACCGTGCGGGGGCGGCATGGAGTACGTTTCTGCGAATGCTGGAGTACAAATGTGAACGCGAAGGTACGCACTTCGTAGCGGTTGAACCGGCAGGGACGACTAAAGAGTGTGCTGCCTGCGGTGTCAAGACGGATAAGCCGTTGTGGGTTCGCGAACACTGCTGTCCCTCGTGTGGCTTCACCTCCGATAGGGACTGGAACGCGGCATGTAATATTCTTTCTCGCGGAGCCAAGCAGTTAGGAGAGGGACGCTCCGAAACAACGCCTGCGGAGACTGCGCTCCCTACGGGGACCAATTCGGTCCCTGCAAAGCGCGTCGTAGAAACAGGAAGCCCCGACCTCAAGGAACGAGCCGCGCCAGCGGCGAGTGAGTAGGTCGGGGTAGTTCACACCATCGACTCGCGCGCCGACGAGGCGTCTCGGCCGGGCCCGCTCCGCGCCGGCCGCCCACGCGCGGGAGCGCACCGCGCCGACCGCGCCGAACCGTCTCCTCACGCTGCCGGCTTGTTGGGCGTTTATATGCGTCAGCCGACTACGGTCCGGTAGCGAATGGTCTCGCCGTTCGAGGTGTTACGAGTCGACGAGGACGCAGACGAGGCCGCGATAGAGCGCGCCTACCGCGAGCGGGTGAAGGAGGCCCACCCTGACCAGGGCGGGACCGTCGAGGAGTTCCAACTGGTCAGGCGCGCCTACCGCGAGATCGACGAACGGAACCGAAACGGGAACGGGGCCGACGCCGCCGAAGTCACCGAGGTCGACCTGGCCGACGACGGGGACGAGGCCGCCGAGGTCGATCCCGTGCGCGTCGAGTTCCTCGATTACGACGCGCTCGCCGACTACGGCTGGTCGCTCGACGACGACGACCTATTTAAAAAGGCTTCACACGCGGACCTCGGCGAGGCCGAGCACGGCCGTCTGCTCGTCCAGCCGGACGAGAGCCTGCTGGAGGCGGCCGAGAACCGCGGGTTCGGGTGGCCGTTCTCCTGTCGCGGCGGGGCCTGTGCGAACTGCGCGGTGTACCTCGTCGAGGGCGACCTCTCGCAGCCGGCCAACCACATCATGCCGGAGGAGCTGGCGGAGCGCGGGTTCCGGCTCTCCTGTAACGGCTACCCGCTGAGCGACGAGCTGAAGGTCGTGTTCAACGTGAAACACCTCGCCGAGCTCGACGACCTCATCCTCCCGCCGGGGCCGTTCACGCGGCGTTGACATCGGGACCGACGTCGAGATGGAGCTGTTCTTATAAAAGAAACCGCGACGGCGGGCTTCGGGCCGGTCCGCCTCCGCTCAGAACGCCTCGGCGACGGCGGCGACGACGGCGTCCTCGACGGCGTCGCGCTCGCCCGAGAGGAACTCGATTTTGCCCTCGCGGAGACCGGCCGTCGTGACGTCGGCGGCGGGCGCGAGCTCGGCCGCGCGCTCGGCCACGTCCCGGACGGAGACCTCCTCGGTCGTCCGGAGGTACAGCTCGTCGGTGCCGATGCCGACGGTCGCGTGCGCCTCGCCGTTCGCGCGCCGGCGGTGGAGGTCATCGAGCAGGAGCGGGGTCGGCGGGAAGTCGTAGCGGTGGGTGTAGCCGTCGGTGTCGAGCACGTCGAACTCGACGCCGTCGACCGCCTCGGTGACGACGTTCGCGGTCGCGGTCTCGACCTCCGTCTCCAGCTTCTCGCGGAACTGCTCGGAGACGTGCGCCGCGAGGTTGCCGCCGTCCTCGAAGAGGAGGTCGGCGACGAGCTCGCGCTTGTCCTGATACGACTGGTAGTACGCCTCCAGCGCGACCGCCTCGCGGAGCTCCGCGACGCGCTCGACGTCGTAGCCCGCGTCGCGAGCGAGGTCGACGTAGCGGTCGGGAGTGTCCGCCCAGTAGCTCACGGCCGGGAGGTGACGCAGGTCGTCGCGGACCTCGTCGTTGACCGCGGAGGCCAGCGAGGCGACCAGCGCGCCCGTCGAGAGGTCGCCCTCGACCGATTCGATCTCCGGCGAGACGAGCGTGTCGACCGCCTCGCGGGTCTCGGGGTCGGCGACCTCGGCGTCGACGACGACGGCGTCGACGCCGTAGACGGAGAGCAGGTCGATGCCGTCGGCGGACTCGACCGTGGAGCCGGTGCCGACGAGCAAGAAGAGCGGGAGCTTCTCGTCGTGGCGGTCGCGGTCCTGCAGCATGCGGGTGGCGTCGTTCGTCGCCGCGTCCATCCCGTACACCGGGTCGTCGAGCGGGCGCCGGGTGAAGTAGTGGTACTCGGCGTCGCTCTTGGCGTGCTCGTCGCGGATCAGCGGGAGCACGGCGCGCTCGACCGCCGCGCCGGCGACGTAGCCGTCGGCGGTGGCGGGGTGGCGCACGACGATCGGGCGCGACTCGAGGACCGCGCGGCGGAGCGCCTCCGCGGCGTCGAGCAGCCCGTCGGCGAGCTGCGCGACCGTCTCGTCGCCCGCGAGCGGCTGGAGCCCGTCGGGACGCGCCTCGTCGGTGAGCGCCTCTGCAAGCCGGCGGCGGACCGTCTCGGCCCCCTCGCCCTCGAGGAGGACGAGCGCCTCGGACTCGACCTGGACGTCGCCGCGGTGGCTCTCGACCTCGCCGTCGACCCGCACCGCGTCGCCGACCTCGACGTCCGGGTGCGCCCGGACGCCCGGCTCGACGAACGCCGCCACGTCGACGGCGCCCGTCTCGTCGCTGACCTCGAACACCGTCGGGCCGCCGGTCTGACGGACGCCGACGACCTCGCCCTCGATCCGGACCGACTCGCCGACCGCGTCGCCGAGCGCCTCGATGGACGCGCGATCGGGTTCCGCAGCAGGCTCGTCTTCCACGTCGGCGTCTGACTCGATGCTTTCGTCGGACTCCGCGTCAGCCTCGGCTTCGCCGGTCGGTTCGACCCCGCCGGACATCGTCTCGCCGCTCGGGTCGGGGTGGGGGTCGGATTCGACGACGTTGTCGCCGGCGGGCGCCTCTGTCTCGACGGCGTCGTCGAGCCGCTCTTCGTCCCCGTCTTCCTCGGTCGATTCTTCGCTCGACTCTTCGGGTTCAATGTCGCCCTCGTCGGCCGGTT
>SDGW01001008.1_pt1 | contig 11731 bp, 9 predicted proteins | sample 2873831 | NCBI WGS metagenome assembly SDGW01 (sample SAMN08132700, study PRJNA421101) | hypersaline lake metagenome | isolation source: celular fraction 0.22 microns magnesium sulfate-rich crust from ephemeral... | place: Spain: Penahueca Lagoon, Toledo | collected 2011-07
GTGAACATGGATCACGCCGACGGTGTTGTACTCGATGCGACATGTGTCAATCTCGGAAAGTTCGAACGCCGCGAGCTCTTGTTCAACGATTCCCATGGTTGAGTCGTTCGTTGGCCGCGGTCACGTTTTCGGCAAAGGTCTCGAAGTCCTCGATACTCATTTCGATTCGTGTGTTTCGTAAGTGGACGTGGATCCCCTCACCGATGTTGTCTTCAACGACGAACTTGGTAGGGACGACATCCGGCGCTGGATCGACAGAATCGGAAGCCAGCATCTGAATAAACACGTTCATGCTGATTCTTAGACAAACACGCCCCTCAGGCACATAAAGCCTACCCCAGAAACTGAGTCGAGTGTCGTTATGCTTGCTCTTCGTCCGTAACGTCCGATATCCCGACCGGGTCGACATCGTTTCCACCGGTTTTTGCGTCGCTGTAAATACCGAACCAGTATCCGATCTGACCGAGAATCGGGAGGGGATCGTTTTTCGAGACGATGTCGTAGCAACAGGGCTTCGATGACCGGGTAACGAACTCGCGCACCGCGGCGAGTCGATTCTCGCGCTCCATCACCTGTAGCCAGTCGTGGAAGAGTGATCGTGCCTGGACGCCGACGTCGTACGTGAGGTCCTGCTCGAGGGGCTCACCTGTTGCGAACTGATAGAGTAGATAGGGAAAATCGACCCCTGCAAATATGGACAACGACAGACTCCCCCACAGGCGGGGATTGATTTCCATCAGCTTCGGCTCTTCATCCCGTCGATCGTATCGATACTCTGCCATGGCGGCGCCCTGCCACTCGAGCGACGAGAGCAGACGATCCGAGATCGACACCAGTTCCGGATCCCATACCGTCTCGCGGAACGTGCTCGCGCCGCCATCGGGCGGCCGCGACCGGAGACGGTGCTGGACCGTGACTCCTGACAGCGTCGACGAGCGATCATACATCGTGTAGACACCGCGTTCGCCACCGTTCGGTATGTACTCCTGAATGATTGCCGGGCCGTGTTGACGGACCGTCTGCCGGTAGACATGGACGAGTTCTTCGTGTGAGTCACAGATGGAAACTCCTGTTCCCCCGCTCCCTCGTCGTGGTTTTACGACGACAGGATAGCCATCGAGTGTCGATTCGATCGAATTGAAGTCGATCTCATCGGTCAAACAAGATTTCGGATGGGGGATGTCAAACTTCCTTGCGGCCCTGACCGTGGTCTCCTTGTCTAACCCGACTTCCAGCCGGTCGTATGGGAGGAAGGGAACGTTCGTGTAAGCTTCGAACTCCGACCTGTGCTTAACTACGATTTTGACCGTCTTTTGATCGACAGGTAAGATCATGCCGTAATCGCGGTCCTGTAGTTCCTGTTCTACCGACCGAACGAATTCGTCCGGTTTTTCGGTCGGTTTCGGGTACGTCACCCGCCGGGAGACGTACTTCGATGCCCCGCCAGCGTTCCACCGCATGGAGCTCCCAGCGGTTACGTCAAAACCTCGTTTTCCCAGACTCCGGATAGCAGCGAGAGCGTGTTTCGCGTGAGCATCTAGAACAAATACGCTGTCCATAGTAATTGGGAGGGTTGTATAGCTAGAATAGCCGCCAGTATGAATAAAGAGTGGGCAGACATATACTAATGTAAACTATCCAACCCTAATCCAGCGTCGGATTTCCTGCTTCGAGGGTCCGTTTTGTAAACACCGAATAGGTGTCCATAGGAAGCACAGTCTCCACAGGCGTAGATTCGATCCGCCTCGCTCGAGGTTGTGGGAAAGAACGGCACGGGCCTGAAAAACGAACGACGCTGCATCCCCTCCTCTGCCCCCACTCTGCACAGATGACCCAACAAAGGACTAGTATCCAACGGTAGCTAAAACGTCCCTAGAAATCAGATATTCGAGAAACGCTCCCCGACGCCCTCCTCTTCGACCCTGACCGGCCGACTCTGGTATAGCGTTCTCCGGGCTCGACGTCCAACCCACGCTCCCCAATCATTCAATCATCGTACTGTCTCGGTAACTCGTATGATCGGTATCGCGTCGAGAAAGGGCCGCACTATGGAGTCTTATCCCGACTCTAAGAATTTTTATTAATTCTCAGATATAGTAATATCGTAATAAAGGCGGTAATTCGCATCTTCAGGCCAGCTTACAAAGTATATCATTTATACCGAGAGCCCGGTTATGATCTCTCGGCTAGTATGATCTCGCTTCTGAATCTGAATATCTACGTTCTCAATTCGCAGAGTCGAGGCAATACTACAAAATTCGACAAACGTATCCGGAATACAACCACTGAGTCGTCAGTGAGCAGGGGAATCGCGACTGCCTCTCGAAGAGCGGACGCCGAGAACGGATGACGGATACTCGGCTGTGGTCGCTCGTCCCACACGAACGATTTGCGGTAAGTTGACCGAAAGCGATGACAAGATCACTCTCTACAGCAGCACTCTCGATCCTTTTTTCGAGAATTTTTATCCTCGCCATCAGCGTTATTTTCACGCCGATCCTCGTCCGGCTGCTCGGTCCCAGACAGTACGGGCAGTACGCCATCGTACTGTCAGTCTACGGACTAATAAGTATCGTGATGCGGCAAGGAACGCAGGAGTCGATTCGCAAGTACATCTCCGAACGAACCGATCCGGAGTGGCAAAGCGCTGTTGTCGGCTTCGTCCTTCGTCCGGTAATCGGACTCGGTCTCGTCGTCGGCGGTGGATTCGTGGTCGCTGCATGGTCCGGACTGGCAGCACGCGCGTTCGGCAGTGCTTTCACTTCCCTCTTTTACCTTCTGGGCCTGTATGCGATCTGTCGACAGTTCCGCACTCACATCCTCTATACGCTCATGGGACTGCAACTTGAGTCCCGCTCCGAGCTACTTTATATTATACGAAAAATTATGTTCGTGACGCTCACCCTCACGCTCGTCTATCTCGGTTACGGCGTTGAAGGGGTGTTGATCGCCGATATCGTCACCAATACCGTTGTCGCCGTCATCGGAGTGGGATTTGTCTCGAAGACGATCCCGCTACGGTCGGTGATTTTTCCCGTGGCCGTCGGGCTACCGAAGCGGCAGATACTCAACTACGGTGTGAGCTCGATCTTCTTTTTTCTGTTTCTCACCTCGCTGTATCACGTCGATGTCCTCCTGCTTCAGCACTGGACAGACGACGAGATCGTCGGCTACTACAAGGGCGCGCTGGCGATTGCCGAGGTTCTCTGGTTAGCGCCGAAAGCCGTCCAGCTCTCGATATTACAGCGCGTCTCGGCGTTGTGGAACCAGGATGAGATCGACGCGATCCAGCGAAAGGCGCAATTGGTCACGCGGTACGTCTTCTTGTTTACTGCACTCCTCACGCTCGGAATGGCCGTACTGGCAGCCGATTTCGTTCCAGTCTACCTTGGCGAAACGTTTAATTCAGCGGTCACACCGCTGCAATTCCTCCTCCCGGGCGTACTCGGGTTTGCCGTGGCACGTCCGACGCTCGCAATAAACCAGGCTCGTCGCTCCCTCCGACCATTGGTCGCTGCGACCGGTGCTTGCTCACTCGTCAATCTCGTCCTGAACCTCCTCCTGATACCCACGTATGGAATGATAGGCGCCGCCATCGCTACGTCCCTCGGTTACGGTAGTCTCGTAATCTTTCAGTCGCTGGCCGCGCGTCACATGGGATACGACCCACTCGGTGGACTAAAAATACGGTCAACGCTGTTGACACTCGGTGCGACTGCCGCAGTGATATTCCCGCTCGCCAGTGGAATCTCTTCGTCGCTAGTCACGCTGGTCATCGTTCCACCAGTCGGGGCCGTAGTCTATGTGACGGCTGCAATCATAACCGGCACGGTGATGGTTCACGACATCGAGAACATCATCAGTAGTATCGACGTGATCCCGAACCGACTCGAGCGTCGAATTATCACAGTTCTAGATCGGATTCCGAAATTTCAGGTGTAACCGTTTCCCCGTGTTCATCCGAACTATTTTCCAGTACTTTATCGTCTCGATCCGATGGCTTTGCGCCTGACAAGCAGTGATATCTGGTCGAGCATGACGTGATTCAGTGGTAACGCATCGGCGAGAATCTTTCCCAGAACTGAACACAGTGGATTCCTACTGGCGAATTCTCCGCCATAGACGTGCCAATAACTCGCCGTGAACTCTCGAGTCAATATTCGGATACCGAGCACGGAACGAGCGTAGTGCGTCCGCAATCGAAGACTGATCATCGGATCTCAATCTACGCCAGTTAGCTTTGAGGACTCGATTGAGGCCCGAGAGAAACGGACGAGGGTCGTCGATCCGGAACACGTCGAACTGTGGCTCCATATAACACGACGCGAGTATCTCCCATGCCCTCTTCACGAACGACGGTCGATCAGCTAGCGTCGGTTCGTCGTCGAGGATGCTGAGAAGGTGTTTCAATTCACCGTACAACAAGTGGCTTCCGACGCCTACCTCGTAGTGGGGATCGATCAAATCCTGCCGCCCCGTCGCCTGACACCAGTAATCGAACGGGAAATCAGCGCCGGCCCGAATGGCGCATGCTAGAGATTGCCACATCCGGGGATTGATCTCGAGCAGCTTGTACTCGCCCGTCTGCGTATCCTTCGCGTACTCGATGCAAGCAAGGCCGTGCCAATCGAGGCTGTCCAACAATTGTCTGCCGACCGTCTCCAACTCGGGGTCGTTGATGGACTTCCGATAAACGCCGCCGCCGCTGGCATAGGTATTGCCCCGTATTTGTCTGTGCTGAAACGTTGTCACCGGCTCACCGTGGTCGTAGAGGGCACCGAACACGTACTGCGCTTCGCAGTCAATGTACTCTTGAGCGATCGGCACGTGATTCATCTCCGAACTGATTGTAGCAACATCGATGTCGCTACCCGGTTCGACGTATCGTATCCCGTCTGCAAAGCCAGATTTGGTCGGCGAGTACGATGGCAGATACTCCTCTGCGAGGAGATTGTATCGCGATTTGACGACGTAATTAGAACCCCACTCGTCAACCTCGTCGAGGGGTCTCGTTTCCGGAACGGGGACCCCTGCCCTAGATGCGGCCTCGTAGAGGCGCACTCGATCGTGGACGGTTTTGAGTACGTCGAGCGGCGGCACGACGAGCGACACATACTGTTCGAACTCGTCCCCATACTTCGTGAATACGTAGGGATCCTCTGGTCGCGTCGGAATAATCGTTTGAACGCTCGGACGGGCAGCAATGCCTTTCAAAGCATCTTTGTAGGCGAGCAGGTCCTCGCGAGGAGTCGGAATCTGGATCTTTTCGTCACAGAACCGAGAGGCTCCGGCCGGGACGCTCTTGTGCTCCGATGCGACGATCGTCCGTACGCCATGACTGGCCAGCGAGCGTACGCACGGGTAGCTCCAGGGGGTGAACCCCGTCGGAATAAGGACTGCCGGTCGATCATTGGTTTTTCCGATCATAGAGACCTGAATAATGCGACAGTCCAGTCAACGCTATCAAAAGGGTTTAGGTATGTATATCGGGCGAAATATACTGTTACCCGGTGAAAAAGGTGTTACCCTCGTGCAAAACAGCAGGTGTCTACGAGTAACACCGGCCCAACGACGTCGTCGTGACTACAGCTTCATCTCCGAAATAAAAACTCTATTACTGTATGCGATTAGTGTTAGTCAGGCAATAGATTTACGATCCTCGCCGCCATTAGTCCCGAATATGACGACGCACCGCCGCTCTCAGATCTTGCGGAGACAGATCGCTTTGATGCTAGCAGTGGTGTTTTCGCTGACCGTTCTAGATGTACTGTCGTACGGGCTATTTTTTGGGATTTCGTTGCTCGTGTTCTTAGTGGTGATAGCACTTCCCACCTCGCGGGTCGTAACCGTGCCGTGGCGATCACGCCTCCGGTGGCTCGGAGTGATCGGCCTTCTCGGCTACGCGGCCATTGCAGTCCTTCGCCTCTCCAATATCCTCTCAACCGTCACGGTTCCGTAGCAACGGTCGCCCGATCGATCGTTATTCCAGACGTGACCCCCAATAACAGGACACCCGCCAATCGCCTTCGTCGCCCCCTGGCGCGATCGCGAGTTTAACCGGCCGGTCCAGTCCGACCGCAAAACCGACGGCGAGGAACGATGCAATCGGGTGATCGAATCGGTCGAGGTCTCCTAGCACGCTGCCGGAGATAGTAACGGTTACGAATTCTTCCTCTATTTCGTACGGCTCGACGGTTTCTGCGACCTCGAAGACGTCCACGAGACCGCTAGCGAGCTGGGCTGTGAGTGGCTGCGGGGCGGTCGCCAGTTCGTCTACGAGCATGTCCTCGAAATGGCAAAAGAGACGTCCAGCGGTCGGTTCGAACGTCAATTCGTCGCCATGCCCGCCGGTGATCGGCATCTCTGCGCTCGAGCCGGAGGAGTTCGACAGCTGCAGATGTGCAGGAACGTCACCTTCGCTTGGTACGTACGTCGGATCGATTTGCAGTCCGAGCTCGCTGGCGATCAGAACCTGGTTCGCGGCGGCTGACGCGGAGAGGGAGTCGGCGACCGTCGCATCGACCACGCGATCCAATGAGAGAGTGTATGCTAGCAGCGCTCCGAACAGTCCTATTCCAGCCAGTGCGAACAGAACCCGACGCGCGTCAAGGAAGACGGTGCCTGCGGCGGCGGCGAGGAGGCCGAGTACGGCTAGTCCGAGCGTCGTTCGTTGGTAGCGAGATCGTGACGGCGACCCGTATTCGGTTCGGTCTTGTTCGGCTCGAGTTGGGGCTGTGAGTTGCTCGTCCTGCTGCTCATCCTCGGGGGAATCCGTAGTAGTCTCCGTCGAAACGGCGTTATTAGTGTTTTTGCCGTTCATCTGTCGGTTGTATCATAGAATGATCGAGAGAGTGGCCGAGTTGGCCGACGCGACGTCTCTGTTGTCGCTCAGTCACTAGCTTGCGCCCGATCGACGAGGGTACTCGAGTGGTTCCCGACAGTTCCCAGATAGATCGGGCACGTCCGGCAGCCCGTGCGGACTGCATATCTGTGTGATACATATGACTGGGTTTGAAACCCACAGGTGGTCAAGATAATTAAAAAGTGATTAATGCAGCTACACGTACATCGTGGCAGGTTCCCAGTCGAAGTATCCTGTAGTGATACGGTCCGGACGGAGACAGTATTGAGACAGGTAATCCACCTGATCGAGCACGCTTTCCGCCGCGGAAAACAGGCTTGGGCTGGTTCTGGCGGGCAAGTTCCAATGCAAGCAGTTCGGTCCTACTGGTTCCTTTAGCAGTCATTCACGTCTGATGACCGACCGGATTTAACCGTCGGACGTTGAACGACCGGCAATGGCCGACGCCCGTCCGTCGATGGTATCCCGATTGCGGGACGTGCAGGTCCCACCAGCAGACCTCACAGCGGTGATCGCGACAGTGGTCCTCGCGAACTTTGCCGCGTTCATTCCCGTGATTCGAGACACGCCGCTCCGGGTCCCAATCGGCATCATATTCGTACTCTTCGCTCCGGGGTATGCTCTCGTCGCCACACTCTTCCCCGAACGCGGCGAGAGTCTTGCTAAAGCGGCCGCGCTCGAGACGGACGACCAATCGGAGAGCCATGGCCTCGATCCCCGATTCTGGAATGCGCCGTGGCCCACGAGAATCGACGGGATCGAGCGCGTCGCGTACGCGGTCGGGACGAGCCTCGTAGTCGTCCCCATCATCACCGTCTCACTCGATCTCACACCGTGGGGAATTCGGCTGATTCCGTTCATGGTCGCGATCTCTACCTTCACGCTGATCACGACGGCCGTTGCAACGGTCCGTCGGTGGACCATTCCGCCATCGGAACGGTTTCGAGTTCCGTACCGGTCGTGGCTGGCGACTGGGCGCACTGCGGTGTTCGATACTCGCGCGGACGCTGCGCTGAACCTGCTGCTGATCGCGTCCGTGATCCTCGCCGCCGGAAGCATCGGTTACGCTGCCACGGTGCTCCCGCAGGACGACGAGTTCTCGACGATTTACCTTCTCTCGGAGGACGGTGAACTCGAGGGCGACGGCTATCCGACCGACCTCGAGCCGGGTACCAGGGCCGAGATTACCGTCGGTATCGAGAATCGCGAGGACCGCACTGTGAATTATACTGTTGCGGTCGTGGAACAGGAGATTGATTCGAACGGAAACGACACAATTGTCGCCGAGCAACGTGAGCTCGATCGACTCGATGTGCGCGTCAATCCCGGCAAGAGTGCCGAATTCGGATACGAACTCGAGCCGACGATGGCGGCGGAGGATACCCGGGTCGTCTGGTTACTCTACCTAGGCGATGTCCCCGAAGACCCGTCGATAACGAACGCGAACCGACACGTCTATCTCAGGATGGGTAACGAGGGGACCACCGAGAACGCAACGGAATCCGTTGGCCGATAAGAAACTATTTCCCGCATCGCAGTTGCGACGGCGATAATGTTCCACATATATTTCTGTTCCTGTACTAGTAATACCATCAACTGCTTAAAAGCAAGTCCGAATCGAGGCGGGGATGTATGTATGTCGACTCTGCTATCGTCCTCGCAGCCGGTGAGGGAAACCGACTTCGCCCACTCACTCAGAACCGACCGAAACCGATGCTTCCTGCAGCGACGAAACCGATCCTCGAACACGTCTTCGATCAACTCGTCGACGCCGGAATCGACGAACTCGTCGTCGTCGTCGGATACCGGTCCGATCGGGTCCAATCGCACTTCGGGCCGACGTACCGGAACGTCCCGCTCACGTACGTTTCCCAGAACAAACAGCTCGGAACCGGCCACGCCCTACTCGCGGCCGAATCCGTCGTCGACGGGACGTGTCTCGTGATCAACGGCGATCAGATCGTCGACAGTCGAATCGTTGGTGATACCATAGCGGGACACGAATCGGACTCCGCTGCGACCCTCGCATTGCTGCAGCGCTCGAGTATCGACGAGTACGGCGGCGTCATTGTCGACGACGGCCGCGTAACGAATATCGTCGAAAGTCCTCACGACGATCGAGACTACTTCCTCAACGCCGGTGTCTACGTGCTCGAGCCGGTGGTGTTCGAGGCCGTTCGAGCGGCGGAGCCAACCGCCGGCGAACATCATCTGGTCGACGGACTGTCGACGCTCATCGACTCCGGTGAGATTCTCCGCGGGGTAGTTTCCGACGGGATCTGGGTCGACGCGACCTATCCCTGGGATTTGCTCGACGTCTCGTTCGAACTGTTCGACGCGGGAACCGTCGATGGAGCAAAATCTCAGAACGATGGTCAAGGAGCGAGCGTGCACAGCTCAGCAGTGATTCGCGAGCCGGTCATCGTCGACCGAGACTGTGTCATCGGACCGGGTGCCGTTGTCGGACCGTACGTTTGTCTCGGCGAGAACGTGACCGTCGGCTCGAACGCGGTCGTCGAGCGGAGCGTTATCGACGCGGACACCCGAATCGAACCCAACGCGACGGCGATCGAGTGCGTTACCGGTGCCGGCGTTACGATCGGACCAGGATCAACTGTTCCCGGAGGGCCTGCCGATGTTCGCGTCAAAAACCGAATCTTCGAGGACGAGTCGCTCGGCGCGCTGCTGGCGGATCGGGTCACCGATCGAGGCGGAGTCACGTACGTCCCCGGTTCCATCATCGGGCCCGACGTCGATGTGCATTCGGGAACGACCGTTCGCGGAACGATCGCGGAGGGGACGGAGGTGCGTTCCTGATGTGTGGTATCATCGGATACACGCCAGCCCAGACGGAATCCCAGCCGAACGGAAATGGAAATATCCTCGACGTGTTGCTGGACGGACTGTCGGACCTCGAATACCGTGGTTACGACTCGGCGGGCGTAGCGATTGCCAATTCGTCGGTCACGGTACACAAACGAAACGGGGAACTGTCGGAACTCGAAGCGACCGTTTCGGAGGAGTCGGTCGGGGGATACGCCGGAATCGGACATACCCGATGGAGCACGCACGGGCCGCCCTCGGACGAGAACGCACATCCTCACACCGACTGCAACGGTTCCGTTGCCGTCGTTCACAACGGGATCATCGAAAACTACCGGGAACTCCGCGAAGAACTCACTGCCGCGGGCCACGAGTTCGACAGCCAAACCGACACCGAGGTCATCCCACATCTGATCGAGACGTCGCTCGAGCAAGGGGCCAACGTCGAGACGGCATTTCGGCGCGCAATCGATCGGTTGGAGGGGAGTTTCGCCGTGGCAGCCGTGTTCTCGGGATCCGAGGCGGTATACGCGACGCGCAATCAATCCCCACTCGTCCTCGGAATCGGTGAGGACGGGTATCATCTGGCGAGCGACGTCCCCGCCTTTCTCGATCATACGGATCAGGTCGTTTACCTGCAAGACGAGCAGTTCGCGAAGCTCTGTTCGTCGGGCGTGGAGATTACCGACAAAGGAAGGACGCTCGTGGACATGCCTGTGAAAACGGTGGAGTGGGATCCGGAAGAGGCCGGCAAGAGCGGGTACGATCACTACATGCTCAAGGAGATCAACGAACAGCCGCGGGCGATTCGCAACTGTATCCGTGGACGGGTCGACGAGATGACCGGATCCATCTCGATCAAAGAACTCGACGACCTCGATCGGCCGGAACGGATCCATCTCGTCGCCTGTGGGACGTCGTACCACGCCTCACTGTACGCTGCGCGGTTGTTTCGTGACGGTGACATTCCAGCCACGGCCTTCTACGCGAGTGAATACGATGCGAGCGCGGTACCGATCAACGAGGAAACGCTCGTCATCGGCGTCACCCAAAGCGGCGAGACGGCCGATACGGTCGGTGCACTTCGCGACGCAAATAGCAAGGGTGCCGAGACGTTGGCGGTGACGAACGTAGTCGGTGGCTCGGCATCGCGCAAGACCGATCACGTCATGTACATTCGCTCCGGTCCGGAGATCAGCGTCGCCGCCACGAAGACCTTTGCATCCCAACAGGTCGCGCTGGCGATGCTCTCGACTACCCTCACTGGCGAGTGTTCTCACGAGTTCGTCGAAGGACTTCGAGCGCTGCCGGACCAGATTCAATCGATCCTGGACAGCTCCCGCGTAAGGGAAGTCGTCGGCACCTACGTGAATTCGGACGCGTACTTTTTCATCGGTCGCGGCTACGGTGCGCCGGTGGCACTCGAAGGCGCGCTGAAGATGAAGGAGATTACCTACAAACACGCCGAGGGCTTCCCCGCCGGCGAGTTGAAACACGGACCACTGGCCCTGGTGACCGACCGGACACCGGTAGTCGCGATAGTCTCCGGTAAATCGAACACCGAGAAAATGCTCGGGAACGTGAAAGAAGTCGAAGCTCGTGAAGCGCCCGTAATCACGGTAACGGATTCGCCTGATACAGTCGAAAATTACGCCGATCACCTCCTCCAAATTCCCGAGACGGCGTGGCAGTTTACGCCGATTCTGGCGAACGTACAGTTACAACTACTGGCGTATCGGACTGCGAATCAACTAGGCCGGTCGATCGACAAGCCCAGAAACCTCGCGAAGAGCGTGACCGTCGAGTAACCTAACGGGTACGCAGTCGGCCTGATTCGTCTGGTCGACGGACCAGCCTATTCCTCCCGTTCCCTTTTCTCGTCGCCAGATTCGTTCCGATGCTCTGACAGCGCCTCCTCGATGGTCAACTCGCCGGCGGCGACCCGACGCGCGAGGACCTCGTCGATCGCCCGATTCTGCTCGCTTTGCTCGCGCGAGCGGTCTTTGATGACCTGAATCTCCCCCTCGGTCGGTTCGATCTCGCGCG
>SDGW01001009.1_pt1 | contig 11722 bp, 12 predicted proteins | sample 2873831 | NCBI WGS metagenome assembly SDGW01 (sample SAMN08132700, study PRJNA421101) | hypersaline lake metagenome | isolation source: celular fraction 0.22 microns magnesium sulfate-rich crust from ephemeral... | place: Spain: Penahueca Lagoon, Toledo | collected 2011-07
GCGGCGGTGGTGGTGACACCGGCGGCGGCATCGGTGGTGGCGGCGGTGGCATCGGTGGCGGCGGTGGCGGCGAAGAAACCGAGACCCCGACGCCCGACACCGGTGCCGAGACGCCCACGCCCGACGGCGGCACCGAGACGCCCACGCCCGACGGCGGCACCGAGACCCCGGCGCCTGACGACGGTACCGAAACCCAGACGCCGACGCCTGCCACCGGCACCGAGACGCCCGACGGTGCGGAGCCACCGACCGACACCGGCGACGAAGGGACCGAGACGACGACCGGCCAGCCGGCGACGGCGGCGGACGACGACGGCCTGGTCGAGGTCGGTGGCCTCGGTCTCGGCGGCCTGCTGGCCATCGGGGGCGGGCTGCTGGCACTGCTCGCGGGGCTGGCCGCCTACCGGCTGTACGCGTGACTGTCGGAACAATCATACCCCCGGGCGAACGTCGGTAGCGTACGGATGGACCGCGTCGGGGAGCGTGATTCTGTTTCGGGGCTCGTCGAGTCGCTTCGCAGCCCCTCGACGGCGGCGGACCTGTTGCTTGTGAGTGTGGTCCCGGCGGTGTTGCTGGCGGCGGCGACGCTCCCGGCGTCGGTCCGTCGGACGCTCGTGTTCGAGTACGCGAACCCGACCCTCTGGACCGCGCTGGCCTCGTCGTTCGTCCACGTCGGTCCGGGGCATCTGACGGTGAACCTGCTGGGCTACGCGCTCGTGGTGCCGGTCGCGTATCTGCTGAGCGCGGTCAACGGCGAGCGATGGCGGTTCCGGGTCACGTTCGTCTCGCTGGTGCTTGCCTGCCCGGTGGTGCTGTCGTATCTGAACCTGGCGCTGGTCCGCACCGGCGGGAGCGCCGGCTTCTCGGGCGTCTTGCTGGCACTGTACGGCTATCTACCGCTGGCGCTTGCGACACACGCCGAGCGACAGTTCCGTATCGGCCAGCGGGGGACGACCGCACCGCTGCTTTTCTTCGTCGGGCTGACGCTGATAACGCTGTTGACGCTCGGGGCCGTGCTGACCTACGGCGTGACCGTCCCGTATCGGGGCCGAACGGTCGCCGTCGGCCACGTCATCACGGCGACACTGGTCGGCCTGCTGGCCGCCCTCGCGCTCGTCCTCGCGCTGTACGGGCTGGCGGCGGCCAACGACGGAACGCCCTGGCGCGCGAACCTCCGCCGGGCCGCGAGCGTGACGGGCCACTTCGAGCTGGGCGTCGTGGCGGCGGGCCTGTTCCTGACGCTGCCGCTGGCGACCTTCCCCGTCGACCCGGTCGTCAGTGGCCGCGTGCTGAACCTCTACGTCCACCTGCTGGGCTACGCGCTCGGGTTTATCGCGTCGTACGTGCTCGTCGTGGTGGAGTCGAAAGCGTCGTAGTACGCCGTTCGACGCGAACTATTTTGTATCAGGATACTTGATATATCACCGATGGAAGCGCGCAGGGTGGGGACCCGCCTGGGTGAGGCCGCAGTCGTCGTCTTCCTCGTCGCGATGGTGCTCGGGCAGGTGCTTGGCCAGCCGGTCCTGCTCGGCTTTGTCACGTCGGGGAGCATGGAGCCGACCATCGGGACCGGGGACGGGTTCGTGGCCATTCCAGCCGACATCGCCGGCTCCGTCGAGGAAGGGGACGTGGTGGTCTTCCGGGCCGAGGAGATACAGGGCGGGGGCCTCACGACCCACCGCGTCGTCGAGACGACCGAGCGGGGATACGTGACGAAAGGCGACGCGAATCCGTTTACCGACCAGGACAGCGGCGAACCGCCGGTCAGCGAGGCGCAGGTGGTCGCCGTCGCCTGGCAGCCCGGCGGGACCGTGGTGACGGTTCCGGGCGTGGGTGCGGTCGTCACCGGTACCCAGGACGCACTCACGACGACACAGCGCCGACTGGGCGCGCTCTTTGGCACGCGGTCGCTGCTGGGCGCGCAGGGTATCGCCTATCTCGTGCTCACGCTCTCCGTGACGGGCTACCTGCTGGACCTGTATCTGAGCGGGGGGCGGGGACGCACGCGGGACACCGACCGTGACACGGGGGTGAGCGTCCGTCTCGTCGTCGCCGTGTTCAGCGCGGCCATCGTGCTGTCGGCGACGGCCGCGATGGTGGTCCCCGCCGGGCCCCAGGCGTTCGGCGTGGTCAGCGCCGAGAGCGACGCGCCCGGCCCCCGCGTCATCGAACAGGGGACCAGCGAGTCGGTCCGATACACGACGCCCAACGGCGGGTTCGTTCCGGTCGTCCGGTACGTCGAACCGGTCGACGACGGCGTCAGCGTCGAACCCCAGAGGGCGGTCGTCCCGGCCCGGTCGTCGGTCAACGGGACGCTGACGCTCTCGGCGCCGCCCGAGACGGGCTACTACCGGTATCACGTCGTCGAACACCGGTATCTGCTCGTCCTCCCGCCGTCGGTTATCAGGTCGCTGTATCTGGTCCACCCGTGGCTCCCCGTCGTCGTCATCGACGCCCTGCTGGGCGGGGGGTTCTATCTGCTCGGCGCGGCGCTCGTCGACACCGGTCGGGTCCGGCGTCGGAACCGCTCGGGACCGTCCCGAACCGACCGATTCCTCTCACGTATCAGATGATTCAGAATTGTTATTACTTGGTGACTGCTAGCGATAGCGAAATCGTGGGGCGACCTGTCGATATCCCAACGGGGGGACAGCAATGAGGGACCGTCGCCGACAGCTCAGGATACTGCTTGCCGACAACTGGACAGTGGTGTTGCTTGCGTTGCTCGCAGTCGCCGGTCTGGGGGGATATCTGACCTACAGCGGGTACGTCTCGCCCGGGACGGTGACCGAGGAGCGACAGGTCGGGTCGTGGGAGTCGACAGGCGAGTTTAGCCACCGGGCGACTGTCAGGAACGACACCAGCGTGTATCAGGAGGGCGACGTGCTGCGCGACCGGGGGACGTACTTCCGGGCTATCGCCCCGGTACTCGACGGCGAGTTCGTCTACCGCTACACCGCAAGCGGGGGCGGGAATCTCACCGTGGCGACCGACACCACGCTCGTCTTCCGGTCGGTCGATACAGGCCAGGAGTCCGAGTCGGAGTACTGGCGGACCGAGGAACGGCTCTCGTCGACCATCGAGACCGGCGTCGAGCCGGGCGACAACGTCACTAGCCCGTTCAGCGTGAACGTGAGTGAGGCGAGCCAGCGAATCGAGGTAATCGACGGACAGCTCGGTGGGACCCCCGGTGAGAAACAGCTGCTCGTCGCCACCACGGTCGCGGTGTCGGGGACCCGGAACGGCAACCCGGTCGACGTGACGCGGACGTATCGGCTCCCGATTACCGACGAGGGGTCGCTGTATCGCGTCGCCGACCCCAACCAGTCCGCCGAGTCGGGACAACAGGTCGAACGCGTGACCGTGCCGGCCGACCCCGGCCCGGTCCGGTCGCTGGGCGGGCCGGCGCTGTTCGGTCTCGGACTGGCCGGTCTCGCCGGTGTCGTCGCCGCCCGACGGTACGGGCCACCGGTCACGGAGACCGAGCGAACCTGGCACCAGTACCAGCAGACCCGGGCGGAGTTCGACGAGTGGATAACCACCGGCCGGGTGCCGCCGACGGACGACGGACCACCGGTCGTCACCGTCGATACGCTCTCCGGGCTGGTCGACCTGGCCATCGATACCGGCGAACGCGTCATCGAGGACGAGCGCCGCGGGGCCTGTCTCGTCCTGCAGGACAGCCGGTGGTACCGCTACGAGATGCCACCGGAGCCGACCCCGGGGCGCGGGTCCGACGACGCGATACCGACCGGCGACGACAGCTCCGACCCAGAGGAGTAGGGCGAGCCACACCTCTCGAACCGTCTCACCACCGGGCCACACACCGTGCAGTCGCGGGCCAGCCGCCGGGACTGGCTCCCGACCGTGGGGTATAATGGGGGCGACCCCGCCAGGTCTGATATGGACGCGGCGCTCGGGCCACCGGCGAAGATGGCCGAGCTGGACGACGAGCTGACGCCGATGATGGCCCAGTACTTCGAGCTGTGCCAGCAGTACGACGAGGCGCTGGTGCTCTTCCAGGTGGGGGACTTCTACGAGGCCTTCTGCGAGGCCGCAGAGCGGGTCGCCCGGCTGTGTGAGATAACGCTGACCCAGCGCACCGATTCGACGGGCGAGTACGCGATGGCGGGCATCCCTATCGACAACGCCGAATCGTACATCGAGACGCTGCTGGACGCGGGCTATCGGGTCGCCATCGCCGACCAGGTCGAGGACCCAGACGAGGTCAGCGGCGTCGTCGAGCGGGCCGTCACGCGGGTCGTCACGCCGGGCACGCTGACCGAAGCGGAGCTGCTGGACGGGGCCGACAGCAACTACGTCGCGGCGCTTTCCCGGGGCGAGGCGTACGGCCTCGCGCTCGTCGATATCTCGACGGGCGCGTGTTACGCGACCAGTGTGGACTCGGAGACGGCCGTGGCCGACGAGCTACGCCGCTTCGGGCCCGCCGAGGCCATCGTCGGTCCCGACGTCGAGGTCGAGGAGGAAGTCTTTGGCGGGGCCTGTCTGGTCACCGAGTACGACGCCGACGCCTTCGACGTCGAGCGGGCCCATGCCCGCATCGAGCGATACTTCGGCCCACCCGAGCGGCTGCTGGCGGGCGAGAGCGAGGTTCGGGCCACGGGCGCCCTGCTCTCCTACGCCGAGTACACCCGCGGGAAGTCGGGGGCCGTCGGTCCGGACGGGGAACCGGTCGACCCCGACGTCGACCCGGAAGGGACCCTGGACTATCTGAACCATCTCACCCGGTACGACCCCCGCGAGTACATGCTGCTGGACGCCGTCGCCGTCGAGAGCCTCGAGCTGTTCGACCGTCGCTCGGTGCGGGGCCACGGGAACCTGACGCTCGTGGACACGCTCGACGAGACGGCCTCGGCACTTGGCCGGCGCAAGCTCACGGACTGGCTGCGCCGCCCGCTGCTGGATACGGACCGAATCGAGGCGCGCCACGAGGCCGTCGGCGAGTTAAAGCGCAGCCCTGGGACCCGCGAGCGGCTGCACGAGCTTCTCTCGCGGGTGTACGATATCGAACGGCTCATCTCGCGGGTGTCTCGCGGCCGGGCCAACGCCCGGGACCTGCGGTCGCTGGCGGCGACGCTGTCGGTGGTGCCCGACGTCCGCGAGGCGCTCGCCGACGCGGACGCGCGGCTGCTCGCGGACCTGCACGCCACACTGGACCCGCTGACCGAGACCCGCGAGGAGATCGAGGCCGCCATCCGGCCCGACCCGCCCCAGCAGGTCACCGAGGGTGACGTGATTCGCGAGGGGTACGACGACGAACTGGACGAGCTGCGCTCGACGGAGCGGTCGGGCAAGGAGTGGATAGACGACCTCGAAGCGAGCGAACGGGAGCGCACCGGCATCGACTCGCTGAAGGTCGGCCACACCGCGGTGCATGGCTACTACATCGAGGTGACAAACGCCAACCTCGATGCGGTGCCCGAGGACTACCAGCGCCGCCAGACGCTCAAGAACAGCGAGCGCTACTACACGCCCGAGCTGAAAGCGCGGGAAGAGGAGATTCTCCGGGCGGAGGCGGCGGCCGACGACCTGGAGTACGAGCTGTTCTGTCGGGTCCGTGACGCCGTCGCCGCGGAGGCCGAACGCGTCCAGGCGCTGGCCGAGAAGCTCGCTCGACTGGACGCCCTCGTCGCCTTCGGCGAGGTCGCCGCGACACAGGGGTACTGCCGGCCGACCGTCGATGCCGACAGTATCCACATCGAAGCCGGGCGCCACCCCGTCGTCGAGCGCACGGAGGAGTCGTTCGTCCCGAACGACACCACGCTCGGCGGGACCGACCAGGACGACGACCCCCACTTCGTCGTCCTCACCGGCCCGAACATGAGCGGGAAGTCCACCTACATGCGCCAGGTCGCGCTCTGCTCGGTCCTCGCCCAGACCGGCTCGTTCGTCCCTGCGTCGTCGGCCGCCCTGCCGATACTCGACCGGGTCTTTACACGGGTGGGCGCAAGCGACGACATCGCCGGCGGTCGCTCCACCTTCATGATAGAGATGACCGAGCTCGCGACCATCCTGACGGAGGCGACCGCCGACTCGCTGGTCCTGCTGGACGAGGTCGGTCGGGGTACCTCGACGGCCGACGGGCTGGCCATCGCCCGTGCTGTCACGGAGTATCTCCACGACGAGGTCGGCGCATACACCCTCTTTGCGACCCACCACCACGACCTGACGGCGGCGGCCGACGACCTGTCTGGAGTGGCCAACCGCCACTTCGAGACCTCCCGGGAGGACGGGTCGGTCGTCTTCGACCACGAACTGGCCGACGGGCCGGCCGCCGCGTCCTACGGCGTCGAGGTGGCGGCGATGGCCGGGGTGCCCGAACCCGTCGTCGCCGCCGCCCGCGAGCGGCTGGCGGCAGACGGCGAGGCTCCGGCGGCCGAGGCGGGCGACCCGCCCGAGAGCGGGGGCGACGCCTCGGTCCCCGACCGGCCTGCCGGCGAGACGCCGCCAGCGGGTCGAGCGGCCGACGACGACGTCGAGTCTCTGCTCCGTGACATCGACGTGGCGACGATGACGCCACTGGACGCGCTCAACACGCTGGCCGACCTCGCCGACCGCGTCGATGATGATTAACTAACAAGTAAGGGACTAGATTTTTTGGGACAAAGTGATAACAAGTTGCTATGAACTGCAACGGCGGACAGACGGACGGAACCCCGCTCGTTCGACAGCGGACGGGGAGTGGCTCACTCACGATGGCCATCGTCCGCGCAGTCGCGACCGCAGCGAACGAGACCCCGCAGTCGCTTACCCCTCTCGGCGACGTGGTCGACCCCGAAGCTCTCGAGATACTCCTCGATGGCCCCGACAGCGCGCCACACGTGACCTTCAGTTACGCCGACCACCGCGTCGTGGTGACGGACGAGGCGGTCGAAGTCTACTGAACTGGTTCGAGCGAGACGAACTCCAGACCCTTCTTCGCGAGCAGCTGGCGCGCCCGGTCGGTCACCGACGGGGCGACCAGGATGCCCCGGACCGCCGTCCCCGCGTGGAGGTCCCGTTCCAGGGCGTCGACGTACCGGTCGAGCTGGCCGACCGCGTCCGGCCCGACGCGGCGCCGTTTCAGCTCGACGACGACGGTCCGACCGCTTTCGTCCTCGCCGTAGATGTCGACGGCGCCGGCGGGGGTCGCCCGCTCGGTCGCCAGCGGCGTGAAGCCGGGCTCGACGAGGTCGGGGTCCTCGAGGATGCGCTCCTTGAGGTCGGCTTCGGTCCCGGTGACGGCCAGCTCCTCGGGGTCGCTGACGTCGAAGGCGGCGGCGTGGGCCACCGTCTCGAAGGATATCTCGAGCGTCTCGTCGGGATTCGACCGCTCGGAGTGGACCTCGAGGGCGCCGGCGGCGGCACTGACCGAGTGTTCACAGCCCGGCGGCTGCCAGTTGACCGGCTGCTGGCCCTCGTCGGTGTGGACCAGCGCCGCCCCGTCCGGTTTCAGGGTCACGTGGCGGTCGCCCGGGCCGAGCGAACTCGCCGCGCGCCCGTCGTACTCGACCGTACAGCGACCGAACAGGGTCACCATCGCGCCCCGGTCGACGGCGCGGGCGACGAGGTCGCGGGCGGTGTCGGCCTCCGGGTACGAGAGCGTCTCGACGGCGCTTTCGGCGGTCACGGCTGGCGATTAGCGGTCGTCGCGTAAAAAGGACGCGTCGTCGCCCCGGTAGACTGTGTCGGCGCGACGGGCCAGGCCGAGCAGGAGTCCGGCCCGGGCCGCGTCGGGAGCGAGGCCGTCGGCGACCGCATCGACGGCGCGGCTCTTGGCCTCGGTCCAGCGGGCACGCAGTCCCGCCGGGTCGTCCGTCCGTGCCAGCACGACGTCGTCGGGCTCGTCGAGCGTCGGGTCGAGCCAGCAGACACAGTACCAGCGCGGCGTCCTGTCGGCGACGAGCAGCCGCTCGTAGCCGGCGTCGAGTTCGTCGAGGACGGCCCCGGCCGACCACCCGCTGCCCAGCGGCCGGGACTGGGCGAGCGGGTCGGTCGTCACCCCCCAGTGGGCGTATCGGCAGTCGAAGCCGTCCCCGCGCGGAACGACCACGAGCGTTCGCTGTCCCATGGCGAGGTGGTGGCCCCGGCACCGTATTTGAACACTCGGGCGTGGCGACGACCATGGTAAGTATGCACAACCCTCAAGTGTCGCGTCACCGTACCATCACGTATGCTCGGGAGCGAATGGCTGTACGGTGCCATTGCCCTGCTGGTGGGCGTGCACATTCTGACGATGCTGTACGCCTATCGCCGCCAGGGCGAACCAGCGAGTGGAGCCGCACAGTCCGACCCCGGGGCGACGCCGCCGGCCACCAGTGACGAGCAGGCGACGGATGTGGTCACCTGTGCCAACTGCGGTGCGAGAAACCAAGAGGGCTACCAGTTCTGTCGTGAGTGTATCGCCGATATGTCGAGTGGCACGCCGCAACGTCCCTCGCAGGAGCGGCCCAACGCCCACTGACGGGCCGACGGGCAAGCAGGTCCGCTGTCACCGGGAGTGGAGACACTACGTCCGACGGTGGCCGATTCGACACAGTGGCACGGACTAATCGCCCGACTGAAAGCATTTACTCGATTCCGTGTCAGATAGATTTTATGTGCGCCCGGCCAGTACGTGCAGGTGATGCCCCAGATCGAAGTCTCGGAGAACCTGTACCGACAGCTCGAAGACGAAGCGAGCGGTGAGCGACTCGACGACACCCTCTGGAAGATGGTCGGTACCTACCGGCGCAAGCACAACCCCGAGTCGGACCGCAGATAGCGCCGACAGCAGCTTTCCCTCGATAGCCCGATTCAGTCCCGTAGCTCGTCGAGTCGTCCCCCCAGCACCTCGCGTATCGACGCCGTGTCGCCGCCGATACGGACGATTCGGTAGCCAGCCTCGACCGCGTCCCGAGCTTCCGGGACACCGTTGCGGATGCGCCCGACCGGAACCCCGGCGTCGAGACAGGCCTCGAGCGTACGGTCGATAGCCGCCGAGACGGCCTCGGTGTTCTTTTCGAGCGGGTCACCGCCCGACAGCGACATCGAGAGGTCCGCCGGGCCGACGAAGGCAAAGCCCAGCCGGGGCACCGACAGGAGCTCCTCGATGTTGTCGACGGCTCGCTGGTTCTCTATCATCGTCCCGACCAGCACCTTGCTGTCCTCCCCGCCGACGTAGCTGTCGACGTAGCCAGCCCACTCGCCCGAGCGGCCGACGCCGACCCCGCGGTCACCTACGTCCCCGTCGTACGCGAAGTGGGCCGCCCTGACACCGGCCCGGAGTTCCTCGGCGGTCTCGATGCGGGGCAGCAGGATGGTCCTGACGCCGGCGTCGAGCACCTTCCTGATGAGCGCCGGTTCGGGTTTGGGCAGCCGGACCAGCAGTTCGATGTCGCCCGCCTCTGCGGCCCGTGTCAGCTCTTCTAAGGAGCTGCTGTCGTAAGGGCTTGGCCCGCCGTGTTCGAAGTCCAGCCAGACGTAGTCCAGGCCGACCGCGCCCAGCGTCTCGATGACCGTCGGCGAGAACGTCTCCGCGCTCGCACCGAAGACTGTCTCACCGGCCTCAAGCGCCCGCCGGAGCCCGTTCTCGGTCCTCATTCGTCGTCCTCCGACAGCGCGGCCGTGTTCCGCGTCGAGTCGGGTATCCCGCCCTCGTAGACGGTCCGGACGTTCGCTGCGGCCCGCCGGCTCATCCGGGCCAGCGCCTGCCCAGTCACCCCGCCGACGTGGGGCGTCAGCAACACGTCGTCGCGGTCGTACAGCGGGTGGTCCTCGCCCGGCGGCTCGGACTCGAACGTGTCGAGTGCCGCCCCGCCGACAGTGCCGGCCTCGAGCGCGTCGATTAGTGCCGCCTCGTCGACGACCGCGCCGCGAGCGGTGTTGACGACGACGCCGTGCTCGCCCAGCGCCGACAGCTCCGCCGTCGAGATGGAGTGGTGTGTGTGGTCGGTCAGCGGGACGTGGACGCTCACGGCGTCGGAACGCTCGAACAGTCCCTCGAAGCGCTCGGCGCGCTGGACGCTCTCCGGGAAGTACTCGTCGGGCTTTCGCGGGTCGTAGGCGACGACGCGCATCCCCATCCCCGTGGCCAGCGCCGCCGTCTTCTGTGCGATGTTCCCGAAGCCGTACAGCCCGAGCGTGTCGTTACTGAGCTCCCGCCCAGTGAAGGCCGCCCGCTCCCACTCGCCCGAGCGGACGTGTCTGTCGGCGGTGTGGAGGTTGCGGCGCAGTCCGAAGAGCGAGGCGATGGCGTGCTCAGCGACGGACTGGGCGTTGGCCCCCGGCGTGTTACAGACGACGATGTCGCGCTCGGCGGCCGCCGCCATGTCGACGTTGTCGAGGCCGGCGCCGTGTTTCGCGATGACTTTCAGCTTCTCCGCCCGCTCGATGACCTCGGCGGTCAGCGGCGCGACGCGGACGATGACGGCGTCGTAGCGTGCGATGTCGGCCAGCGCGTCGTCGTAGCTGTCGTACTCGTCCATCCCGGTACAGTCGGCGAAATCCGAGATTGACTCCGGCCCCGACGGGTCGATTTCTTTCGGTAAAAGGACTTCCCACCTATCAGTCATGGCCCCCTCTTGACGGGACGTGGGTAAAAGTGTGCAGCCTCGGACAGACCGTCGGTGACAGCCCTCCCGCGTGTGACCCCTCGCCGTGTGCCTCCCGCCGTGTCCCACTCCCGATAGGCCGGGGTGGTGGATGACACCCCGCATTCGTTGCGATGCACTTCTGTTGTAAAAATGCAATGGTTTTCTACCTATGGAATGTTGTGTGGTAAACGGCACATCACCAGCACAGACAACAGCGTATTCCGTACCCGAGAGTAATGAGACAGTCCGGCTCGTGTATGACAATCTGGGACGACAGGATACTCGAGGTCATCCGCGAGGAGGGAAACGGCTCCCCGACGGAGCTCTCGAACCGAACGGAGATACACATCTCCAAGTCGTCGGTCTCGCGACGGCTGACGAAGCTGGCCGACCACGGGCTCTTGCGCCCGCTCGCCAACGGCGTCTACGTCCTCTCCGAGGCGGGCGAGGCCTACCTCGAAGGTAAGTACGATGCCGAGCAAGGCCGGTATATCGGCGATGACGACGAGATGGAACCGGGCGTGGACGCGACCGGAGGACCCGGCGTCGACAGCTGACGGAGGGGGACGTGGCCCGCCAGCCCGCTGAGTGGATGACGCCGCTGGACGAGCGTATACTGGAACTGATGGCCGCCGAGGGGTGGGCCACGCCTGCGTCGGTCGCCCGCCGTGTGTCCCTTCGGGCGTCGGTCGCACGGGTGCGCGAACGGTGTGTGGTGCTGACACAGGCCGGGCTGGTCGCGCCGGTGTCGCGCCAGCGGCGACACCACGCGATCACCGGTGCCGGGCGTCGGTATCTCGACGGGCGACTGGACGCGAGAACGCTACCACGTCCCGTAGCCGAGTGCGACTGAGCCACACCACCGGCCCACCCGCAGGTCACCGCACTACGACCGGTCGCCGTCTGTTCGACGATACCACGGCGTCGGTCACGACCGTCCCTACGCGTACTGTTCGTCCAGATAGTCGACGATGTCCTCGCTCTCGTACATCGTCACCTCGCGGTCGGTATCGACCAGATAGGGTATCTGGTCCTCGCCACCGGCGGTGAGTTCCTGGTGAGTGAGTTCGTTGGTCACGTCCCCGCCCTCGTCGCCGGGCAGGCGCGGGTTGTGGACGACGTAGGAGACGCCGAGTTCGGAGAGTTTC
>SDGW01001316.1_pt1 | contig 11711 bp, 14 predicted proteins | sample 2873831 | NCBI WGS metagenome assembly SDGW01 (sample SAMN08132700, study PRJNA421101) | hypersaline lake metagenome | isolation source: celular fraction 0.22 microns magnesium sulfate-rich crust from ephemeral... | place: Spain: Penahueca Lagoon, Toledo | collected 2011-07
TTACGCAGGAGTGCACGCAGGGATAGCCAAGTCAGGCCAACGGCGCAGCGTTCAGGGCGCTGTCCTGTAGAGGTCCGCAGGTTCAAATCCTGCTCCCTGCACTCCGTTTTCACTAACTCTCCAGTTCAGGAGGGACAGCTATGAGTAGCAAGACGAATCCGAAACTACAGAACCTCATCGCCGATCTGAAGTCGGTCTCGCGCGATTCCGGTGCCAACGTGTGGCAGGACATCGCCGACCGACTGGAGAAGCCACGGCGCACGCACGCTGAGGTCAACCTGGGCCGTATCGAACGATACGCGCAGGAAGACGAGACGGTCGTCGTCCCCGGCAAGGTGCTGGGCAGCGGTGTGCTCGAAAAGAACGTCACCGTCGCCGCCGTCGACTTCTCGGGCACCGCCCGCACGAAGATCGACCGAGCCGGCGAAGCGGTGTCGCTTGAACAGTTCATCGAACAGAATCCCGAAGGGAGCAACGTCCGGGTGATCCGATGAGTCTCGCGAAGATAGACGCGGACGTCGTCGTCGACGCCCGCGACTGCATCCTCGGCCGCGTCTCGTCGAAGGTCGCCCAGCGCGTCCTCGACGGCGAGACGGTCGCCGTCGTTAACGCCGAGCGCGCGGTCATCACCGGTAACGAGGAGGCGACGATGGAGACGTACCACACCCGCGCGGAGCTCGGCTCCGACAGCGGGCCGTACTACCCCAAGCGCCCCGACCGGATCTTCAAGCGCGCCATCCGCGGCATGCTGCCGTACAAGACGGAGGACGGCCGCGAGGCGTTCTCGAACGTCCGCGTCTACGTGGGCAACCCCTACGAGCGCGACGAGGACGCCGAGACTGTCGTGCTCGACGGCACCTCGCTCGACCGCCTCTCGAACATCAAGTTCACGACGCTCGGGGACATCTCCGAGTCTCTGGGAGCCAACGTCACATGGTAACTAACACCTCAGGCAAGAAGAAGACGGCCGTCGCCCGCGCCACCGTGCGCGACGGCGAGGGTCGCGTTCGCATCAACTCCCAGCCAGTCGAGCTGGTCGAACCGGAACAGGCGCGGCTCAAGATGCTGGAGCCGTTCCGCATCGCGGGCGAGGAGCTCCGCGACGGCGTCGACATCGACATCAACGTCGAGGGCGGCGGCTTCAGCGGCCAGGCCGACGCGACGCGGACCGCCATCGCGCGCGGTCTCGTCCAGCACCTCGGCGACGCCGAGCTGCGCGACGCGTACATGAGCTTCGACCGCACGCTGCTGGTCAACGACGTGCGCCAGTCCGAACCCAAGAAGTGGGGCGGACCGGGCGCGCGTGCCCGCTACCAGAAGTCCTACCGCTGAGGTGATCCAGTCATGATGATCCCCGTCCGGTGTTTCACGTGCGGCAACGTCATCGGTGAACACTGGGAGGAGTTCAAGGAGCGCGCCCGCGAGGGCGACGAGGACCCGGGCGACGTGCTCGACGACCTCGGGGTCGACCGGCACTGTTGCCGCCGGATGATGATCAGCCATCGCGACCTCGTCGACGTCGTCTCGCCGTACCAGTGATTATGTCAGGACAGAGATACAATCGATACGAGAAGGCACGAATTCTCGGCGCGCGAGCGCTGCAGGTGTCCTACGGGGCGCCCGTGCTGATCGAGACGGACCAGACGGAGCCCATCCTCGTCGCCGCCGAGGAGGATCGAACTGCCCGCCAGCGAGTCCATCGCGAAGGCCCGCGAACACGCCGTACCCCGGCTGGAAGGCCTGTACGCGGGCGACCAGCGCGCCGTCGACAACGCCCTCCGGGCGGCCGACGGCACGGACGACTTCTCGAACATCGGCGCCAACAGCGCCGTCGCCATTTCGATGGCGGCCGCGAAGGCCGCCGCCGACGTGCTCGGTGCGCCGCTGTACCAGCACCTCGGGGGCGCGTTCCGCGGCGAGAACTTCCCGATTCCGCTCGGCAACGTCGTCGGCGGCGGGGAGCACGCCAAGGAGGCGACCCACATTCAAGAGTTCCTCGCGGCGCCGGTCGGTGCGCCCAGCGTCTCGGAGGCCGTCTTCGCGAACGCCGCGGTCCACGCGGCGGTCGCGGACGTGCTCGACGAGCGCGGCGTGCCCGCGGCGAAGGGCGACGAGGGCGCGTGGGCGCCCCCCATCTCGGACGCCGAGGCGTTCGAGGTCGTCGAGGAGGCGGTCGAGGTGGTCGAGGACGAGGTCGGCTTCGAGATCCGCTTCGGGCTCGACATGGCGGCCGCCGAGCTGTACGACGACGACGAGGAGGCGTACGTGTACGGCGACGAGACGAAGTCGGCCGACGAGCAGATCGAGTACGTCGCCGGCCTCGTCGACGAGTACGACCTCGCGTACGTCGAGGACCCGCTCGACGAGAACGACTACGAGGCGTTCGCGGAGCTGACCGACCGGGTCGGCGACCGGACGCTCGTCTGCGGCGACGACCTGTTCGTCACCAACGTCGAGCGCCTGCAGGAGGGGATCGATGTCGGCGCCGCCAACAGCATCCTGATCAAGCCGAACCAGATCGGGACGCTGTCGGACGCGTTCGACGCGGTCGAACTCGCCGCCCGCAACGGGTACGAGACGGTCATCTCCCACCGCTCGGGGGAGACGGAGGACACCACCATCGCACACCTCGCCGTGGCGACCGACGCCGGCTACATCAAGACCGGCACGGTCGGCGGCGAGCGCACCGCCAAGCTGAACGAACTGGTCCGCATCGCGGACGACGCGGTATGACGGGCCCACACCACGCATGAGCGAAGATAACGACGCGGTCGAACTCGACGACGACGCGGAGACCGAGGCGGTCGACGCGGCGGTCGAGGAGGAGGCCGACACGACCGAGGAACCGACCGCCGACGCGGCCGCCGACGGGGCGTCCGCTGACGCCGAAACTGGGGCGTCCGCCGACGCCGAAACCGGGGCGTCCGCCGACGCCGAACCCGACGAGGCCGCCGAGGCCGACGCGACGGAGGACGCGGGCGACGACGCTGCGGACGAGGAGGAGGCCTCCCCGTTCGATGACGACGTCATGCCCGACGACGACGTCGACCTGCTGATCCCGGTCGAGGACTACCTCTCCGCCGGTGTCCACATCGGGACCCAGCAGAAGACGAAGGACATGGAGCGGTTCATCCACCGCGTCCGCGACGACGGGCTGTACGTGCTCGACGTGAGCACGACGGACCAGCGGATCCGCACCGCCGCGGACTTCCTCTCCAACTACGACCCCGAGCAGATTCTCGTCACGTCCTCGCGGCAGTACGGCCGGTTCCCGGCCGAGAAGTTCGCGGACGCCATCGGCGCCCGCGCCCGCACGGGCCGCTTCATCCCCGGCACGCTGACGAACCCCGACTACGCCGGCTACATCGAGCCGGACGTCGTCGTGGTGACCGACCCGATCGGCGACGCACAGGCCGTCAAGGAGGCCATCACCGTCGGCATCCCGGTCATCGCGATGTGCGACTCCAACAACCAGCTGTCGAACGTCGACCTCGTTATCCCCACGAACAACAAGGGTCGACGCGCGCTGTCGGTCGTCTACTGGCTGCTCGCCAACGAGACGCTCGACCGCCGCGGCGCCGACACCGTCTTCGCCCTCGACGACTTCGAGGACGAGCTGTAACCCGCCTTCGACGTCGAGTTCGACTTTTCCGACGCCTCGTCCCGCGGAGCCGCGGCGCTCCGCGTCGCTATCGCGGCACCGACCGGTCAGCGAGCGATCGCGGGAGCGGAAGGCGAGGACGCGAACGGGGTCGCCGCGCGGTCCTCAGAGAATCTCCGGCGTGTACGGGTACGAGTAGACCTCGCCCTCGTTGGCTTTCACCGTGGCGATCAGCACCAACACGACGTCGATGACGCCGATGAGCGGGAACAGTAGGATCCCGATAAAGACGAAGCTGAGGAGTCCGGCGACGACGAGCGCGATCAACACGACGATCTGGAAGTTGAGCGAGTTCTTGGCGTTGCGCTTGACGAGCTCGTCGTCGTCGTCCGCGAGCACGAGGAACAGCAGCGGTCCAAGGAACGAGGCGACCAGCGCCGACGCGTGCGAGAGGGCGGCGAGAGTCGTATCTCCGGCGACCGTTTCTCCGGCACTCTCACGTTCTTCGGAGGACATGCGTCGAATATCTCAGACTGAATTAATAAGTATTGGGTGTGATCCCGCGCTCAGCTTGCGACATTATGGTTCCTCCTCTGGCACGTCGAGCGTCCAGCGCGGCTCTATCTCGCGGTTCGCCATCACGATCCGGTCGCCGGCGTCCGTGTCGATCCGGGTCTTCCGGAGTTCGATCGCGGCGACCGTCCCGGTGACGCCTTTCGACTCGACGCGGTCGCCGACATCGAAGTCGGGATCGCGAAGGAGATAGACGCCCGCCACGGTGTCCTCGATCATCTCGGAGAGCGCGTACGAGACGCCCAACGCGATGAAGCCGACGGCGGTGCCCAAACTCGCCGCGATGTCGCCCATCCCCACGACCTTCAGGAACGTCAGGGCGACGCCGAACCACAGGAAGATCGCCGCGAGCGTGACGATGAGGTCGCCCACCAGCTCGCGGTCGCCGACGTAGATCCGGTCGATCGAAGTCCGAACCACGGAGAGCACGATCCGGACCGTCACGTACGCCAGCGCCAGGAAGACCACCCCCGAGAGCAGCCGCGGGATCGCGACCGAGACGCCGTCGACGAAGTTCGCGATCGACCGCGTGAGCAGCGACGGTATCTGCGTCATGTCCCGGCCGACGCGGCCCGGCGTCGAAAAGGTGGCGGGGTCGGAGGGTCTTGCCGTCCGGAACCCGACCCTCGAATGCGACCACCCGGCAAGCGCAACGCCTGTAAGCCCCCGGAGAGAGGGAGTTCGTATGACCGTCTGTGAAGCGCCGGGGAAGGTGTACCTCTTCGGCGAACACGCCGTCGTCTACGGCGAGCCGGCCGTGCCGGCCGCGATCGAGCGGCGCGCCGCGGTGACCGCCGAGCCGCGGGCGGACGACCACGTCCGCGTCGAGGCCGAGGACCTGTCGCTCAACGGGTTCACGGTGGAGTACTCCGGCGGCACCGACGACCGCCCCGACGTCGACGTGCCGACGCCGCTGGTCGAAGCCGCGATGGGGTACGTCGACGCCGCGGTGCGACAGGCCCGGGACGCGGCCGACGCGCCCGAGGTCGGCTTCGACATCACCGTCGAGAGCGACATCCCGCTCGGGGCCGGGCTCGGCTCGTCCGCCGCCGTCGTCGTCGCGGGGATCGACGCCGCGACGCGGGCGCTCGGGGAGCCGCTCGACCGCCGCGAGCTGGCCGAGCGCGCGTACCGCGCCGAGCACGAGGTGCAGGACGGGCAGGCCTCCCGCGCGGACACCTTCTGCTCGACGATGGGCGGTGCGGTCCGCGTCGAGGGCGACGACTGCGAGCCGATCGCGGCGCCGAACCTGCCGTTCGTCGTCGGCTTCGACGGCGGCGCCGGCGACACCGGCGAGCTCGTGGCCGGCGTCGGCGAGCTGCGCGAGGAGTACGGGTTCGCCGCCGACACCGTCGAGTCGATCGGCGATATCGTCCGGACCGGCGAGGCGCTGCTGGCCGACGCGGTCCCCGCGGAGGCGTCGGGCGCGGAGGCGTCAGCCGACGCGGAGCCGTCGCCGGAGCTGCTCGCGGAGCTCGGCGAGCTGATGGACTTCAACCACGGGCTTCTCGCCGCGCTCGGCGTCTCGGCGCGGTCGCTCGATTCGATGGTGTGGGCGGCCCGGGACGCCGGCGCGCACGGGGCGAAGCTCACCGGCGCGGGCGGCGGCGGCTGCGTCGTCGCGCTGGACGAGACGGACGCGACGGAGACCGCGCTCTCGTTCACGCAGGGCTGCGAGGACGCGTTCCGCGCCGAGCTCGCGACCGAGGGCGTCCGGGTGGTGGAGCCGTGACCGCGGACCGTGGAGAGTCCGGGGCGTGCGACGACGCCGCCACGGACTCCGCCGCCGACGCGCCCCCGGTCGTGCTCAAGCTCGGCGGGAGCCTGATCACCGAGAAGGACCGGCCGGAGACGCTCGACGGCGACGCGCTCGCGGCCGCCTGCGACGCGGTCGCCGACGCCCTCGCCGACGGGGCGGTCTCCCGGCTCGTCGTCGTCCACGGCGGCGGGAGCTTCGGCCACCACCACGCCAGCGAGCACGGCGTGTCGACGAGCGACGGAACCCGCGACCCGGCGGCGGTGATGGACGTCCACGGCGCGATGACGGCGCTGAACCGGGCGGTGCTCGACCGGCTCCACGACCGCGACGTGCCCGCGGTGCCGGTCCATCCGCTGTCGCTCTCGGCCCGTCCCGAGGGAACCGATGGCGACCTCGACCTCCCGCTCTCCTCGACCGCGACGCTGCTCGGCGAGGGGTTCGTCCCCGTGCTCCACGGCGACGGCGTCGCGACCGCGGGCGAGGGGGTCACCGTCGTCTCCGGCGACGAACTGGTCGTCGAGCTCGCCGCCGGCCTCGGCGCGCGCCGGGTCGGGGTCTGCTCCACCGTCCCGGGCGTCTTCGACGCCGACGGCGCGGTGATCCCCGAGATCGATGACTTCGACGCGGTCGCCGACGCGCTCGGAGCGAGCGACGCGACCGACGTCTCCGGGGGGATGGCGGCGAAGGTGCGGGAGCTCCTGGCGCTCGACGCGCCGGCGTACGTGTTCGGCGCCGACGGGTTGACGCCGTTCCTGCGGGGAGACGACGCCGGCACCCGGATCGACTGATCGGGGGACAGAACCCTTATTCGCCCCACCGTTCTCCCTCTAGGTATGAACGAAGCGGACGTGCGGGAGCGGCTCGCGGACGTCGAGGACCCCGACCTCGGGGACGACATCGTCTCGCTCGGTCTCGTGAACGACGTCGCCGTCGACGGGGCGGACGGGACGGTCCACGTCTCGCTCGCGCTCGGCGCTCCCTTCTCACCCCACGAGTCGGCGATCGCCGAGGACGTCCGGGCGGCGCTGGCCGACACGGGCTTGGAGGTGTCGCTCTCGGCGTCGATCCCGGACGAACTGGACGCCGACGAGCAGGTGTTGCCCGGCGTGAAGAATGTCATCGCGGTCGCCTCGGGGAAGGGCGGCGTCGGCAAGTCGACGATGGCCGTGAACATCGCGGCGGGGCTCTCGGAGCTCGGCGCGCGCGTCGGGCTGTTCGACGCCGACGTGTATGGGCCGAACGTCCCGCGGATGGTCTCGGCCGAGGAGCGCCCGCAGACCGACGGCGAGGCGATCGTCCCGCCGGAGCGCTTCGGCGTGAAGCTGATGAGCATGGACTTCCTCACCGGCGAGGACGACCCGGTCATCTGGCGCGGGCCGATGGTCCACAAGATCATCACCCAGCTCGTCGAGGACGTGGAGTGGGGCGAGTTGGACTACGTCGTGATGGACCTGCCGCCGGGAACGGGCGACACCCAGCTCACGATCCTCCAGACGCTCCCGCTGACGGGCGCCGTGATCGTCACGACGCCCCAGGAGGTCGCGCTCGACGACGCGGTGAAGGGGCTTCGGATGTTCGGCAAACACGACACGAACGTGCTCGGGATCGCCGAGAACATGGCCGGCTTCCGATGCCCGGACTGCGGGGGCTTCCACGAGATATTCGGCTCCGGCGGCGGGAAGGCGCTGGCGCAGGAGCACGAGCTCCCGTTCCTGGGGGGCGTTCCGCTCGACCCCGCGGTCCGGACCGGCGGCGACGAGGGCGAGCCGGTGGTTCTGGGGGAGGGCGAGACCGCCGACGCGTTCCGGGTGATAGTTGAGAACGTCGCCAACAACGCCGGCGTCGTTCGCCGCCGCGGGGTGAGCGAGGGGCGATGAGCGGGGAGGCCGGAGACGACGAGGGCGCCGGCGAGGACGGCGCCGACGGCGAAAGCGGCGGCGAGCGCGCCGACGACGAGAGCGCCGACCGGGACGACGCTGATCCCCTCGACGCCGCCGGCGTCGACCCGGTCGTTCCCGAGTCGGCCGCGGACGCCGCGGCGGGCGAGTTCCCGGACGACGACGAGGTCCGCGCGTTCCTCCGGGAGGTCGCGGCCGACGTGCGGGGCGACAGCTCGGAGAGCAAGCAGCTCTCCGCGGTTTTATACCGCGTGTCGGACCTCTACGACCCCGACGAGCAGACCTCGCCGGAGGAGATCTACCTCAACGTCCGACACATCATGCGGATCAAAGAGCAGGGCGGGATCGAGCGCTGACCGGACCGCGGCGGCGGCGATCGACGGCGCGGGTCACTCCTCCGAGGCCGCCGCGGCGGGGTCGAGCGGCCCGTCGTCGAGCGGGGTCGCGTCGTCGACGACCGCGGCGAGCCCGAGCCGCTCGACCGTCTCCGGCGTCGGAAGCCCGCGGTCGCCCCACCCGCGCAACGCGTAGTACCGGTCCAGCAGGCGATCGAACGCGTCGCCGTCGACTCCCGGCGTCCCGTCGTCCGTCGGCGACCGGAGCGGGTCCGGGAGGCGGTCGTCCGCGCGATCGAACCCCTCGCGGGCGTTGAACAGCCGGGTGAGCGTCCAGATCCGCTCGCCGGTCTCCGCGAGCGTCTCGACCGGGTCGGGCGGCGCGTCTGGGTCGGCTCCGTCGGTCGCGTCACCCAGGGCCGCGCCGTCGCGCCCGACGTCGGCGACGGCCGGGTGGTCGATCGCCGAGAGCCACTCCGCGCCGAGGTCGGTCCAGACGGCCTCGCCGACGAAGTCGTCGACGACGAGGCTCCACAACACCGACCGCGCGTTCTGTTCTCCGACCACGTCGCGGACTCGATCGGTCGGCGTCCGGCCGGGCCGAGCACTCGGCTCGGTGTCCTGCGGGCGCGCCCGACGGTGGCACGCCCCGCGGTCGCTCGTCGCGTACGCGAGCGCCACGCCGACCGCGGCGCGCGGGTCGAAGCCGGGGAGCGCCATCGACTTCACCGTGGGCACGAGCGCCTCGCCGCCGAACCGAGCCGCGGCGGCGTCGATCCCCTCGGCGAGCGCGTCCGGCAGTCCGGGCTCCACGTCCAGGTCGGCCGGGGCCTCGCGGGCCGCGATCGCCTCCAGCAGCCGGCTGGCACCGTCCGGGTCGCCGAACTCGATCGGGCAGTCGATCGCGCCCGCCTCGCCGGCGCGGATCGCCCACGCGACGGCGTTGCCCGCGCCGATCACGTCGAGGCCGAGCCGGTCGCAGACCCCGCAGAGCTCGACGACCCGGTCGAAATCGTCGATACCGAGGCCCGCGCCGAGCGTGATCGGCGCCGCGCCGCGCGGGACCACCTCGCCGTCGGGCGTGTCGATCCGGAAACCACCGGGCACGGCCGCGTCCGCGCCCTCGGCGTCGTCGTCGCCGTCACCGTCGTCTTGCGATCGGCGCTCGCCGACGGCTTCGCGGCCCGTCGCGCGTTCCAGCGCGGCCTCGACGCCGATGTCGTCGGTGCCGTCGAACCCGGTCTCCGTCCACCCCTCGGCCGCGAGGACGCCGACCTCGTTCGCGTAGTCGACGGTCTCGATCGTCTCGCCGGCCGCCTGCCACTCGCCCGTCGCGTCCCGTCCGTACGCCGCCGCGTCGCGGTCTCGAAGCGCGGCGAGGTCGTCCGGGACCGCCGGCGGAGGGTCGCGGGCGACGACCGCCTTCAGCCGCTTCGCGCCCATCACGGCGCCGGCGCCGCCGCGGCCCGCGTGATGGTCGCCGCCGTCGCTCGCGATTGTCGCGTACACCGCCTCGCGCTCGCCGGCCGGGCCGACGCAGGCGACCCCGGCGTCCGGGAACCGGGCCGCGGTCTCGGCGGCGTCGGCGCCCCACGCGTCGCTCGCCTCGATCCGAGCGCTCCCCCCCTCGATATCGACGCGGACCGGTCGGTCGGCGGCGCCGGTCACGAGCAGCCCGAGGCAGTCGTCGAGCGACCCGGCGAGTCGGTCCGCGAACGCCCCGCCGGCGTAGGAGTCGAGGAAGGCGCCGGTCAGCGGGGACTTCGTCACCGCGGCGTACCGCGTCTCCCCCGGGAGGAATCCCGCGAGCGGTCCGACGAGGAACGCGAGGAGGTTCCCCGGCCCCGTCGGGTCCGTCCCCGGCGACAGCTCCTCGTAGAGGTAGCGCGCACCGAGCCCCTTCCCGCCGACGTACTCGCGTCGCCAGCCGCGCGGGACGCGCTCGCGGGCGGTCTCGCCCGCCGAGAGGTCGACGCGGAGGACGTGTGTGCGGCGCCGGCTCATCTGGACGCCCTGCGCGGCGGAGACGTATCAAATGTTCGCCGCGGGCGCCGATCGCTGGTTTCTCCGACCGTCAGAGTGAGGCGGTCCGCGGTCGAACGCCCGGTATGGACCTGACGACTGCGCTCGACGCCCGCGACGCCACCGTCTGCGTCGTCGGCGCGGGCGGCAAGAAGTCGACGTTGTTCGCGCTGGCCGACCGGCTCGATCGAGCGGTGGTGACCGCGACCGTCCGGATCCCGATCTTCGACGACCGGGTCGCCGCGGTGCGCGTGACCGGCGATCCGGTCGCGGCGGTCGGCGAAGCGGCGGCCGACGACTGGCCGCTCGGGTTGGTCCCCGAACGCGACCGATCGGACCGCTACCTCGGGTACGACGCCGAGACCGTCGCCGAGGTCGCCGACGCCGCACCGGGCGCGACCCTCGTGAAGGCGGACGGGGCGCGGCTCCGGGAGTTCAAGGCGCCCGGGGCCCGCGAGCCGCAGCTCCCGGCGACCGCGGACGTCGTCGTCCCGATAGCGAGCGCGCACGTCCTCGGCGAACCGCTCACCGAGGAGCTCGTTCACCGCCCCGAGCGCGTGGCCGCGATCACGGGCCGCGAGATCGGGGCGGAGATCCGACCCGCCGACGTCGCGGCCGTGCTCGCGAGCGACGCGGGCGGGCTGAAGGGCGTCCCCGAGGGTGCGACCGCGATCCCCGTCGTGAACAAGGTGGACGACGAGGCGGACGCGGCCGCGGCCCGCGCCGTCGCCGAGGGGGTCCTCGACCGCGCGGACGTGCCGCGCGTCCTCCTCACCCGCCTGATCGCGGACGACCCGATCGTCGAGGTCGTCTCGTAGCGCCGGTCAGGGGGAGGCGTCCGGTCCCGCGCCGGGGTCCGCGTCCGACAGTTCCGCCCCCGACCGCCAGAGCGCCCGGTACAGCGTCCAGGCGTCGACTCCGGTCCGCGCCATCACCGCGCGACAGGCGTCGTCGAAGCGCCGGTAGTCGGCGGCCGACGGCTGCTCCGGGTACGGGTCGTCGAGCTCGCCGGCCGCGACCAGCGCGCGCCAGGTCCGGGGATCGATCGCGACGAACCGCGACGGGGCGAGGAACTGGAGGAAGCCGGACGCGACCGCGACGTCGACCCCGTCGAGCGCGGTGAGCGCGTCGATGGCGTCGGCGATGTCGTCGGCGTCCGGCGGGTCGTCGGCGTCCGGCGGGTCGTCGGCGTCAGGTGGATCGTCGTTCGCGGTCGCGCCCGTTCCAACCGCGTCGACCGCGGCCCCGATGGCGTCCGTCACGTCGCCGAACTCGTTGTCCCGGAACGCCTCCTCCCGCTCGCGCCGCTCGCGGTCCGGGTACTCGCCGAGGTACCGCCGGAAGTACCACCTGACGATCCACTGGGCGTCCCGTCGCCCGTACTCGTCGCCGGCGAACGTCTTCGGGACCGTCTCCACGTGCTGCCGCTCCACGTCGTACAGCGGCTCGGACTCCGCGTACTCCCGGGCGCGGTCCCGGATCGTCGACTCGGTCAGGCTCATCGGCCGCCGATACGAGCGTGG
>SDGW01001457.1_pt1 | contig 11706 bp, 11 predicted proteins | sample 2873831 | NCBI WGS metagenome assembly SDGW01 (sample SAMN08132700, study PRJNA421101) | hypersaline lake metagenome | isolation source: celular fraction 0.22 microns magnesium sulfate-rich crust from ephemeral... | place: Spain: Penahueca Lagoon, Toledo | collected 2011-07
CGAATGACTACTACGACGCGATCAACGGTGCCGACACCGAGGACCGCGAGGGCTTTACCCGGGTCACCCAGTCGGGGCTGATCTCGCCCGAACAGGTCAAGCTCGCGACCGTCGTGACCTTCGGGCTGGCGATCCTCTCGGGGACCTATCTCGTCTACGTCGGCGGGCTTCCGATCCTCGTTATCGGGCTCGTGAGCGTCGTTTGCGGGTGGGCCTACACCGGCGGCCCCTATCCGCTCGGCTATCACGGCCTGGGCGATCTCTTCGTGTTCGTCTTCTTCGGGCTCGTCGCCGTCACGGGGACCTACTACGTACAGGCCGTAGCCGTCCGCGCCGAGCCGCTGACGACGACGCTTCCCGCAGGAACGATTACGACCGCGGCCGTCGTCGCGAGCCTGCCGATCGCCGCGATTTCGACGGCGATTATCGTCGTGAACAACATCCGCGACCTGGAAACTGACGCCGAGACCGGCAAGCGAACGCTGGCGGTGCGACTCGGCTACCGATGGAGCCGCCTCGAGTACGTCGCCATGCTCGCACTCGCCTACGTCGTTCCCGTCTGGTTCTGGCTCGAGACCGAGTACGGCCCCGGCGTGTTGCTGTCGCTGCTGACCCTGCCCTACGCCGCGATGGTCGCCCGAACCGTCGTGACGCGGACCGACGGCGAGGCGCTCAATCCTGCACTCGAGCAGACGGGGAAACTGCTGGCGCTCTATGCCGTCTGTTTCGCCGGTGGGCTGGTGGTGCTATGATCGACGCCGACCTCTCGCTTGCGTATCGACCGTTCTCGCTCGCGCTCGCGGAGCCGCTCGAGACGGCCGACGGGTCGATCATCTCCCGGGATGGCTTTCTCGTGCAGCTTGTCGACGAGGCTGGCGATGATTCCGTCGTCGGCTACGGCGAGGCGACGCCGCTGTCGGGCTGGACGGAGTCGCTCGCGGACTGTGAACGCGCCCTCGAGCGCGCACAGGATGCGCTCCGGACGGGCGGCCCGAGCGAGGCCCTCGAAGTCGTCGATCAGCAGGTCGCGGCCCGTCACGCGCTCTCGCTGGCACTTGCCGATCTGCAGGCGACCCGCGAGGCGACGCCGCTGTATCGCTATCTCGGCCAGGGACCGATGGTCGGCCGGGTGCCGGTCAACGCGACGATCGGCGACGGCTCGCCGGCCGACACCGCACGTGACGTACGTGCGGCCGTCGACCGGGGGTTCGACACCTGCAAGCTGAAGGTTGGCCTCCGAAGCGTCGAAGAAGACATCGAACGCGTTCGCCGCGTGCGCGAGACCGTCGGTTCTGATGTCGAACTCCGGGTCGACGCCAACGAGGCCTGGACCTACGAACAGGCCCAGTCGGCGCTCGCGGCCTTTGCGGAACTTGACGTCTCGATCCTCGAGCAACCGCTGCCTGCGGGGGCGCTCGAGGGCCACGCCGACCTCCGGGCGGAAAGCCAGGGCGTTTCGATCGCGCTCGATGAAGGCCTACTCGAGCACGGTGTCGACACGATCTGTGACGCCGACGCCGCGGACGTCATCGTCCTGAAGCCGATGGCGCTGGGTGGGCCCGACGTGGCGCGCAAGGTCGCGGCCTGGGTGACCGAACTCGACGTGACGCCGCTGGTAACGACGACGATCGATGGCGTCGTCGCGCGGACGGGTGCGGTCCACCTGGCGGCGGCGATCCCCGACGTCCCGGCCTGCGGGCTCGCGACTGGTGACCTCCTCGCGGAGGACCTGGGGCGCGATCCCGTCTTGCTCGAGAAGGGATCGGCGGTCGTTCCACAAGCGAAAGGACTCGGCATCGGCGACGTGTGGACCGAGTGATGCCTGCCCCGATCGACTGGCCGACGCGCGACCCGGTTGCCCACCGCGTCGCGGCGACGCCACAGCGGACGGCACTGATCGACGTCGCCACGGACACCGAATGGACGTTCCGAGAGTACGACCGCCGGATCGACCGCCTCGCGGCAGCACTCGAGTCGGCGGCCCTCGCTGGCGAACGGATCGGCGTCCTCATGGACACCTGCCCGGCCTTCGCGACGCTCTTTTTCGCCGCGATGCGAACTGGGACGACCGTCGTCGCGCTGAACGTCCGCGAGACGATTGGCGAACTCGCCGCGAAAGTAGCACGGACCGACCTCACCGCCATCGTCTGCGAGCGCGAGACCGAGGCGACTGCGCTCGCGGTCGCGACCGAAACCGACTCGGTCGACGTGTACTCGGTCGACGAGCCACAGCACGATGGGGCGCGGGCGCTGGCTCGACCGGTAACGAGCGCGACGCTCGAGGCGGCCACACTCGAGCGCGACGAGACACAACTGATCATGTTCACCTCAGGGACATCCGGCGAGCCGAATGCCGTCCGGTTGACGGTCGGCAACCTCGTCGCGAGCGCGACCACCTCCGCGTTCCGGCTCGGCGTCGGCCCCGACGACCGGTGGCTGTGTTGTCTCCCGATGTATCACATGGGCGGACTGGCACCCGTCGTCCGGTCGGCGCTGTACGGCACACCGGTCGTGATCCAGCGCGCATTCGACCCGGATGCGACCGCGCGCGTGCTCGAAGACTACAGTATAACCGGCGTCTCGCTCGTTCCGACGATGTGTAAGCGGCTGCTCGACGCCGGCTGGGAGCCGGCCGACGCCTTGCGGTTCGTCTTACTCGGCGGCGCACCGGCCTCGAGCGAGTTGCTCGAGCGCTGCCGGGAGCGTGACGTGCCGGTCTGTCCGACCTACGGCATGACCGAGACGGCCTCCCAGATCGCGACGGCGCTGCCTGAAGAGATCGACGCCCACGAGGGGACCGTCGGCCAGCCGCTGTTGTTCACTGAGGTCTCGGTCGTCGACGAGACTGGCGCGCCCGTCGAGCCCGGCCAGCAGGGCGAGTTCGTCGTCTCGGGACCGACGGTGACGCCGGGCTACCTCGATGACGACCATACCGAAGCGGCGTTCGACGACCGGGGCCTCCACACCGGCGACGTCGGCTATCGTGACGCGGACGGCCGACTGTGGATTCTCAATCGCCGCAGCGACCGCATCGTCACCGGCGGCGAGAACGTCGATCCCGGCGAGGTGGTCGCGGCCCTTCGGGACCATCCCCGCATCGAGGACGCTGCCGTCGTCGGGCTCGCAGACGCGGAGTGGGGTGAGCGGGTCGCAGCACTCGTCGTTCCAGACACGGACTCGAGTTCGGACGAGCGCACGCTCGAGCCTCGAGCGCTCCTCGCCCACTGCGACGACCACCTTGCTGGATTCAAACAGCCGAAGACGATCGGGATCGTCGACGCGCTCCCTCGGACAGCGTCGGGGACCGTCGACCGCGAGGCGGTTCGAGAGCGGCTGCTCGCGGATGGGATCGACGTGACCGAAGCTTCGTAATCCGGTCGTCGTTTCGCATGCAGGACGGCCGGAACCCGAATGCTCGATTAGTCGTCGTCGGTGACGCTCCGGGTCGTCGACTGCGGACGAGTCGGCTGGGGGCCCGGTTGAGCCGGCTCGTCGCCGTCACGGACGTACTCTCGAGCGACGACGTAACTGCCATAGAGGACGAGCAACAGGAACAGCGAGAACGGGAGCGCCATCGTCACCGAGAGCGACTCGATGGCGCTGAACTCCTCGAGTCGGAGCGACATCATCCCGAAGACTGCCAGCAGGCCACCCCACCACGCGCGGTTTCGCGGGTTCGGGTTCTCGTCGCCGAGCGTGATCGCGGAGATCATAAAGACCGCCGAGTCCAGCGACGTGATGATATAACCGGCGATGATGAAGACGAACAACACCGCGAGCACCGTGCCAAAGGGCGTGATCTGGAGCGCTTTCGCGATGGCTGCTGGATTGCCCGCCGACGCCATCGCCTCGGCGACCGGTCCCTGGTAGCCCGGCGCGAGCACCCAGCCGCCGATGAGGCCGTGTTGAATCCAGGTAAAGACCGTCGGGACCACGACGAGGACGGCGAACATCTCCCGGATGGTCCGCCCCTTCGAGACGCGGGCGACGAAGCTCCCGACGAAAATACTCCAGGCGGCCCACCAGGCCCACCAGAAGCCGGTCCAGTTGGCCGCCCAGTTGCCGTCGGCGTTCGGCGCCGTATATAGCGTCAGCCGAAACATCTCGCTGAGCCAGACGCCCGTCGCGTCCAGGCTCAACTCGAGCATGTAGAGACTCGGCCCGACGACCACGAGCGCGGCCATCGCGACGCCAATGAGGATCACCGTCGCGCGGGCCGCGTTGCGAATGCCCTTTCGCAGCCCGAGCCAGACGTCGGCGAGGAAGACGATCCCGATAAGCGCGAACACGACGTAGGTCAGGATCGTTGCGTCGAGCCCGAACACCCGGCCGAGGATCGCCGACATCGTCTGTGCGCTGAACCCGAGCGTCGTCGAAATGCCGCCGATCGTCGCGATCAGCGCCGCCAGATCGACCAGCCAGTAGAGGCCAGGAATCCGATCCTCGTCGACGACGCCGGCGAGCATCGAGCTGATCTTGTAGTCACCGACGCCGTCGGTGTAGACCACGATCCCAAAGGCGATCGCAACGGGGAGATACCACATCGCCAGCCCCGGGAACACCTCGTGGATAAACATGAACGCCAGTGCCATCGACTCGAGAGACGCTCCCTGGACGGGGGCCGGCTCCGGCGGCGGATGCTGGACGATCGAGACCGGTTCGGCGACGCCCCAGATAAGCACCGAGGCACCGAACCCGACGGTAAACACCATCGCAAGCCACGAGAACAGATCGAACTCCGGCTCGGCGTCGGGTCCGCCGATTCGGAGCCGCCCGTATTGCGAGACCGTGAAGGCGAACACGGCCGCGAGCAAAACGAATCCCAGCAGGATGAACCACCAGCCGAAGTAGGTGAGGATCCATCCTTTCGCGCCAGTGAGTGCGCTACTCAGCAGCGACGGTCGCGCCAGTCCGAGTCCGCCGAGCGCGAGCATCACGGCCATCGTCACGACGAAAAGACCCCGTTCCGCCCACGAGGCCTCCTCGAGACCGAAGAGTTTCGCACCGTTCATCGTTCGCACCAACCGAGCGTGTCGTCTCGATTCCAGCCGTTCGACCGCACGCCGTTGCTACTCACGGTTCTGTGAGTCACCATCGGATGTGTCTCGGACACCACCTCTGGCCACTCAAGTGCTCTTTGTCTCGGGACCCGATACAGTGACACTCTCACACAAGATATGGTCGTGCTCACCACTCGCTCGAGCGACGACGGGCCAGACTGCCAGACCGGTCGCCCGAACCGGATTGCCGCCGGACTCGAAGTTAAGCCAGTGGCGTGCCTAGCCGGAGGTGTGTGTACGCTCACGCTCGCCTGGCAGGTCTTCGACGACGCGCCGGTCACGGTCGCCGCCAACCGTGACGAAATGGTCGACCGGGAGTCGCTTCCGCCTGCCGTCTACAACGAACAGCCGCTGGTCGTCGCGCCACAGGACGCCGAAGCAGGCGGCACGTGGATCGGCTACAACGAGTTCGGCGTCTTCGTCGGCCTCACGAACAAGTGGACCGACGCCGAGCTGGCCGGCGAGCGCTCGCGTGGCCTGCTCGTCGCGGACGTCCTTGAGGCCCGCTCTGCCGCGGACGCGAAAGCGATCGTCGACGCGGCGACCGCCGCCGACGAGTACAGCGGCTTCTATCTCGTCGTCGCCGACGCGGCCGACGCGTTCTGTTACCAGTGGGACGGCACGCTCTCGCTGACTGCGTTCGAGCCGGGTGTCCACGTCGTCGTCAACGTCGCCGTCGACGACGACGTCGATGTCCCCTCGAGTCGGGCCGAGATCGGACACGAGCAGGCCGACGACGCGCACGCGCTTCGAGCGGCGCTGACGGCCGAGCCGGACGAGACGGCGATGGACTGGCTCGAGCGGGCGAGCGACGTGCTGGGCGACCACGAGTACGGGGCCTGCGTCCACGAGAACGGATACGGAACACAGTCGTCGTCGCTGCTCGCGCTCGGTCCCGACGTGGAGTATCACGCCTTCGCGCCGGGGCCGCCCTGTCGAACGAGCTACGACGAGGTCGACCTCGCGATCGGCGACGGACTCGAGGGTCTCGAGACTGTGGTCGAATCGACAGTCGACGATGAAAGGCACATTTAAGCGGCTCGCCCTCTCTTGGATGTAGTATGGACGCACTCCTGCCTGTAGCGACGCACACGGCGAGGTGGTCACCGTGAGCGTTTCCACGGCCGAAGCCGAACTCACCGAGGACGAGCGCGCCGGTCTCGAGCTCGTCCGCGAGTCCGGCGGCATCCACCAGAGCGACTTCTGGAAGGAACTGGACGTCTCCTCGCGCAAGGGCAGCCGGATCGTCGAATCGCTCGTCGAAAAGGACCTGGTCAATCGGGAGGAGACCGTCTACGACGGTCACAACACCTACTACATCTCGCCGACCGCGCGAGACCTCGATTTCAGACTCCTGATGGCCGGTGATATGCTCTCGCCGTTTATCGGCGAAGAAGAGGTCGATCCCAACAGCGACGCCTTCTCGCAGTGGATCATGAACCTCGCGTACGAGGAGTAATCGGCCGATCACCGCTCGAGATCGAGATTCCGTTTTCGGCCCGTTGAGTCGCTCGGATCGACTGCCCGGGGCAAACTACTCCGAGTTTCTCGCGCCCCGAACCTGCGCAACGTGGGTGAACGTTACTAAGCCGAGTCCCCCGACGAAGTTCCCCACGGTGGCGATGACGACCGTCTCGAGCAGCGCGCCGTAGCCGATCGCGGCATCGAAGAGGAAGCCAAAGAAGACGTGGACCGCAGTGACGATGACGTGATCGAAGGGACCGAGCGCGAGCAGGAAGCCGACGATGTACGCCAACGTGATGCGGCTTCGGACGCTGTTGACGGCTTCGAGGAGGTACGACAGGAGGCTCACGAGTGCGCCCCCGACGATGGCGCTCGCGAACATTCCTTTCATTGGGCGGTGGACGATCTCTTCGGCGGTCCGCGCCAACACATGCGCCGATCCTGACGGAAGGACACCGTCGACGGCGAAGACGAACGCGAAGAGGAATCCACCGATGAGATTGAAGACGAGGGTAACAGTCCACAGGCGGCCGAGCGATCGGAGCATCCACGAGCCGTCCTGATCGACCGCCTTGGCGGCCGGATCAACGAAGTTCTCGTTGAAGAGCTCCGTTCGACCGACGACCAGGAAAACGACGCCGACGCCGAAGGCGAGCGCGCCAGCGATATGCGCGATGTCCCCGAACCGGGGTTGAACTAGCCCGTCGACGACCCCCAGTGCAGCAATGCCGAAAACGATCGTGAACCCCGCAATGAAGCTGGTCGCCGCGAGCTCGAGCGTCGACTGCTCGAGTCGCCGTTCGCCTTCGTCGACGGCGCGGTCGAATATGTCCGTGGGATCTGGAGCGATTGACACATCTATACTATTGATCGTTGACAAATAAGGGGCGGACTTGAATACGCCGTGACTCGACTCGATCGACGAAGACGAACGACCGCGACGGCCCGTTCCGTTCAGGCGAGCGCGCTCGCAGCCCGAATCAACAGTTCCTCGCCGAAGGCCGGGCCGACGAGCTGGAGCCCGACGGGGAGGCCGTCGGTTTCGCCTGCCGGGACCGAGATCGCGGGCAGGTCCGCGAGGTTGACCGGTGTGGTGTTGGCGTCGGCAAGGTACATCTTCAGCGGATCGTCGAGACTCTCGCCGAGTTCGAACGGCGGCACCGGCATCGTTGGGCTCGCGAGCACGTCAGCTTCCGTAAGCGCCTCGTCGAAGTCCTGTTTGACCCACGCGCGAGCGTCCTGGGCCTTCTTGTAGTACTTGTCGTGGTAGCCCGCCGAGAGCGCGTACGTGCCAAGCAGGATGCGACGCTTGACCTCGTCGCCGAACCCTTCTTCGCGGGCTTTCGCGAACGTCTCGTTCCAGTTGCCGTCGTAGCCACCCGAATGCCCGTAGCGGACGCCGTCGAACCGCGCGAGGTTCGACGAAGCCTCCGACATCGCGATCACGTAGTAGGCCTCGACGGCGTGTTCGACCGACGGCAGACTGACTTCGTGGTAGGACGCGCCCTGGGCCTCGAGCTCGTCCAGGGCGTCCCAGAACGTCTCGACGACGCCCTCGTCGGCCCCCTCGAGCAGCTCGGTTGGGACGCCGACCTGGAGTCCGTCGACGTCGCCGGTCGCGGCATCGGCGTAGTTCGCGTCGTCACCCGCGTCGCGCGTGGTTGCGTCGCGCTCGTCGCTGCCGGCGATGACGTCGAGCAACGCGGCGGCGTCTTCGACAGTTTCGCCGAAGGGACCGATCTGCTCTAAGCTGTTGCCGTAGGCGACGAGGCCGTACCGCGAGACCAGCCCATAGGTGGGCTTGATCCCGACGACGCCACAGAAGGCGGCCGGACAGCGGACCGAGCCGCCAGTGTCGGAGCCGAGCGCGAGGTCGGCCTCGCTGGCGGCGACGGCAGCCGCCGAGCCACCGGAGGAGCCACCGGGCACGTGACCCGGCGCAGCCGGGTTGTCCGTCTCCCCGAAGTACGACGTTTCGGTGGTCGTTCCCATCCCGAACTCGTCCATGTTGGCCTTGCCGACGATGGTCGCGCCGGCCTCTTTGAGCCGGGCAACGACCGTCGCGTCGTACGGTGGGACGTACTCCTCGAGCATCTTCGAGCCGCAGGTCGTTCGGACGCCCTCAGTGGAGATGTTGTCCTTGACCGCGACCGTTTTGCCGGCCAGCGGGCCGTCGTCGGCACCCTCGATCCGCTCTGGTGATGAAAATATCCTCAGACATGATTACGAGACGTTCGGCCCTTTGAAGTAGCCGTCTTCCGTTTCCGGCGCGTTCCGGAGCGCTTCCTCCCTGTCGAGAGAGGGGCGTTCCTCATCTGGCCGCATCACGTTCACGAGATCAGCCTCGCGATCGACTTCCGGCACCTCGTCTAGGGTCTCGAAATACTCGAGGATGTCCGCGAACTGTCCGGCGAACCGGTCGACCTCATCGTCGTCGAGGTCGACGCGGGCCAGATCCGCGACGTGGCGGACCTCCTCGGGACTGACGGCGTCGTCGCTCATACGTGTTCGCACCGGCTTCCGGAGAGTAAGGGTTTCGATACTGCTGCCGCGACGCTGTCTCCTTCGAGTGTTCCTGCGGCCGCATTACTCATCTGTAGCTATCAACGTGGTGAGATTCCCGGTCAACATGGGATTATCTCGATCTAATAAGTTACTAACTGTGAAAGTAATCGGCTAATAGATTCATACTCAAGGGTGTTGTCCCGCGACGAGGAGTATGGACTGCGATAACTGCGAGTCCGACGAGGTTGCGTACACACTGACAACCTACGTCGAATCCGACGGCGAGGAGAGCATCGATCTCCACTTTTGTTCGACCGACTGTCTTCGCGTCTGGACGTGACGATCCGCCCGCGGTTCGACCCACGCCGGACGCAATCCGCACCAGCGGAGATGATACCCCAACCGATATCCCGATCCACGGTGCAGGTGTCCTCGAATGGGGACGTACTCGAGGTCGACGGTGTCGGCGGCGCAACTCGAGGCTGTGCTACCACCGGCTGTCGACGCGGTGTCGACCCGCAGAACGGTCAACGGCGTCGAGTTACACGTCATCACTGCTGGCGATCGAGCGGATCCGGTCCTCGTCTTGCTCCATGGGTTTCCCGAGTACTGGTATGGCTGGCGGGAAGTGATCGGTCCGCTCGTCGATGCCGGCTATCGCGTCCTCGTTCCGGACCAGCGGGGATACAACCGGAGCGAGAAACCCGACGGCGTGTCAGCATACCGAACGGATGAACTCACACGGGACATCGTCGACTTGCTCGCAACTGAAGCGTGCGACACAGCCCACGTCGTCGGCCACGACTGGGGAGGGATCATCGCCTGGGAGCTGGCATGTCGATTCCCGGAGGTCATCGACCGGCTTGCCGTCGTCAATGCGCCCCATCCGACCGCCTACCGTCGGCAACTGCTCTCGAATCCCGAGCAGCTACGTCGGAGCTGGTATGCTGCCTGCGTTCAGCTGCCATGGCTTCCCGAACTCGCCTGTCGGTACGACGACTACCGTCTCCTCGAGCGAGCGCTTCGGGGGACGGCCGCACCGGGAACGTTCACCGACGGTGAACTGACCCGCTACCGGCGGGCCTGGGACCGAACAGGTGCGCTCACCGGGATGTTGAACTGGTATCGGGCGGCCCTGCGATATCCGCCGCGGCTTCCGACCGACCGGGTCGATGCGCCGACGCTCGTCGTCTGGGGAGCGGACGATGCGGCGCTGGTCCCCGCGTTGGCGGTCGATAGCGGAGAGTTCTGTGCGACGAGTCGCCTCGAGTTCCTGCCGGCGACGAGCCACTGGGTGGCCCACGAAGCGCCCGACCGGCTGTGTGACCTCCTCATCGAACACCTCGCGGGGAGATAGGTCTGCACCCGGCCCCGATACCCATCTTCAGCCTGTAGAATAGGTGGCAACGCTTGATCATAGCAGCTCATCACAGCTGAAAAGATCACGAACATATTCGTAGCCACGGGACAGAGGGACACACTGAGCTTACTCGTATGGCCCACGCGACACTTACGATCACGATGCCCGAGGAGGTCTGGATTCACCAGCTATCGACGGCCTACCCCGAGTCAACGTTTCGGGTACTCGCGGCCGTTCCCGGGCCCGAATCGGGGTTTGCACTCGTTCGGATCACCGGTCCGACGGTCTCGGCGGTGATCGAGGCGATGGACGACCATCCACAGCTTACCGAGCTCACGGTTACCCAACAGGATGTCAACGAGGCGACAGTTCATTTCGAGACGACGACGCCACTGCTGTTGTTATCCTCGCGGGAGTCCGGTATGCCGATCGAACTTCCTGTCGAAATCGTCGATGGTGAGGCGACCGTCGAGGTCACCGGCTCCCGAGAACGGCTGGCGGAACTCGCCACCCAACTCGAGCGCTTCGGCTTCCAGTACCGGATCGAGAACGTCAGCGAGCGTCTCCACGAACGTCAACTCCTCTCGGACCGCCAACTCGAAGTCATGGTCGCTGCCGTCGAAGCGGGCTACTACGACACCCCACGGCGCTGTTCGCTGACCGAACTCGCAGCCCGCCTGGATATCGCCAAATCGACGTGTAGTGAGACGCTTCACCGGGCTGAAGAGGCGGTCATCAAGCAGTTCGTCACGGAGCTACCGGGTGTTGCCGAACACGCTGACCTCGAGGATCCGCTCACGGGCGAGGAAGCGTAAGTAGCACCCATCGATAGAACCCACGCTCGAGCGGACTCGGTGGTCTCGAGAGGGACATCAACTTATATAGACGAACATAGTCGGGTTGATTCTCACGTGCTGGAAATCGGCTCTATATTTCATCCGAGTCGGGTTATGAGCGAGGGATGAGGATCCACAAATGAACGATTTGAAGTGCATGCCGTCGAGTACTCTCGGCATGACACCAGTGTCATATTCAGAGGTGTTCTGATCTGATGAGTACGGATGACGAATCATTCCATCCACTCGGAAATGAGTGGGAAGGCGAACTCGAGTCGATGCTCGACGATACCGAGTACGATAGCCAACTCGGTATGGACATGGCTCGCGACGCGATGCGAGTCACCAAAGGCGAACTTTCTGAGGCCGAATTCCACGAGAAATATCACGACGACGTGATGGAGGAGTTCGGCGAGGACGAGCGCCCGACCAAGGAGGCCTACGAAGCGGCCCAGGAAGAGGCCAAGGGCACGGTCTCCCG
>SDGW01001010.1_pt1 | contig 11704 bp, 13 predicted proteins | sample 2873831 | NCBI WGS metagenome assembly SDGW01 (sample SAMN08132700, study PRJNA421101) | hypersaline lake metagenome | isolation source: celular fraction 0.22 microns magnesium sulfate-rich crust from ephemeral... | place: Spain: Penahueca Lagoon, Toledo | collected 2011-07
GTGGACTAGACGCCGATATCCTCGAACAGCCGGCGGTAGTCCTGGGTGTCGAACTGCTCGGTGAGCCGTTCGAGTTCGGCGTCCAGTTCCGCCAGCTCGTCGGTCAGCTCCTGGTAGCGCTCGCTGCGCTCCAGCGCCTCGCGGGGTTTCTCCGCCTCGAGCGTCGCCCGCTTGGAGGCCAGCGCCGCCGTCCGCTGAAGCCGGTCGTCGTACTCGCTCCGGCTGCCGAGGCGGTCGACGGCGTCGACGAGTTCGCGCTGGGAGAGCGGCTTGAGCACGTAGAGGTCGAACCCCATCTCCACGATGTCGAAGTCGGGCTCGACCGCGGTCACCATCCCGACCCGGATGTCGAGCTCGCGGTCCCGGATCGTCGCCAGCAGCTCCTCGCCGTGGCCGTCCGGGAGCCGCCGGTCCAGCAGCGCGATGTCGTACGCGGCGGAGAGCCGGTCGGCGCCGGCGCCGAGGCTGTTCGCCACGTCGACGTCGTACCCCTCCGCCTCGACGGTGTTGCGGTAGAGTTCGGCCACGTCGGGCTCGTCCTCCACGATCAACACCCGGGCCGCGTCCCCCCGCTCGTCGGTTCGGCCTGTCTGCCCCGAATCGGACCCCGCCTCGCTCATGGTGGCTACAGTTCGGCCGCCAACAGTTAACTGTACCGTCACCACGGCTCGGCGAGCCCGCGCCGCCCTCCTGGCGGTATCGTGGGTCGATCGCCCCCGGAACCGCCGGGGGAACGGTGACCGACCCGGTGGGCTTAATTCCCCCCGCACCGCTACGTCACGCTACTCATGGTCGACGTTACCGAGACCGGGGTCGACGGTCTCGACGCGATTCTCAACGGCGGTATCGTCGATGACTCGACGGTGTTGGTCAGCGGGAACCCCGGAACCGGGAAGAGCATCTTCGGCATCCAGTACCTGTACAACGGCGTCAGGGAGTTCGACGAGCGGGGGATCTACATCTCCTTCGAGGAGAACGCCGAGGACATCCGGCAGGCCGCGGAGTCGGTCGGCTTCGAGGAGTGGGGCGAGCTCGTCGACGACGGCGACATCAAGGTGTACGACAAGTCGACGATGCTCCGAGAGGAGGACTTCAACACCGCGATCGACCGCCTGCTTCAGGATTTCGCCGGCACCACGTACGACCGGCTGGTGCTCGACTCGCTGACGATGTTCAGCCTCTTCTTCGACGACGAGACCGAGAAGCGCACCTACCTGCTGAAGTTCTCGGACATCCTGAAGAAGAACGGGCTCACCTCGCTGCTGATCAACGAGCAGGGGGCGGTGTTCCCCGAGACCGAGATCGGGCTGGAGAACTTCCTCACCGACGGCAACATCTACTTCATCCAGACGCCGACGGACAACGGGGTGAACCGCTACATCTGGGTCGCGAAGATGCGCAAACAGGACATCAACACGGACATCTTCCCGATGGAGATCGGCCAGGGCGGGATCACGGTGTACGAGCGGGCCGGCGGCTTCTCGATGATGGGCAGCGAGGAGCGGCCGGGGTTCTAGCTCTGCCCCTGGGACATCCGGCGCCACACCTCGTCGAGCTTGTTGGTCACGTCCGAGCGCTGCTCGAGTTCGACGCTGAGCCCCTCCCGGAAGTCGATCGAGATCTCGTCGATGCAGCGACGGTACACCTTGATCCGGCGGTGCTCCTCCGACAGCGGACGGTCGTGTAGCTCCAGCAGGTCCGCCTCGGTCAGCTCGTCGATGCGGCGGTAGCAGGTCGCGATCGGCACGTCGAGCTGGTCCGAGAGCTCCTGTGCGGATTTCGGCTCGCTCGCCGCGTCGAGGATCTCCGGGTTGTACTTGTTCCCGAGCACCTCGAGGATCTCGTCCGAGGCCATTCGTTATCGCAGATGAGACGGTGTTCCAAAAACGTACCGCCACACTGGACCGTCGCCGATCGCCCAGAATCAGTCTCGATAACGGCTACTCCTCAGTGATCGTGCGCTCCTTCTCGTCGAGTTCGCCGCGGTACAGCTTCGCGCCGTCCTGGGCGACCTGTCGGGCCAGCACGGCACACTTGATCCGCATCGGCGAGATCTCGACGCCGAGCATCTCGGTGATGTCGTCGGTGTCCATCGCCTGCAGCTCCTCGATACTGTTGCCGGGCAGCTCCTTCGTCAGCAGCGACGCCGCGGCCTGGGAGATGGCGCAGCCGTCGCCGGTGAAGGAGACCTCCTCGATGGTCTCGTCGTCGTCGGCCAGCTTCACGTCGACCTTGATCGTGTCGCCACAGGAGGGGTTCTCGCCCACGTGCGAGAAGTCCGGCTCCTGCATCTCCCCGTAGTTGCGCGGGTTCTTGTAGTGATCGAGGATCTGCTGGCGGTACATGTCCGAGCCACTCATGGCTCGAAACAGGCGGTTTCGCCGGAAAAGGGTTCCGGGCCCGGCACCCGGGCGTCACTGCCGCTCCGACGCCGGATTAGGCGAACAGTTCCCGAGCCGTGTCGACGGCGTCGATCAGCTCGTCGATCTCCTCGCGGGTGTTGTAGAGGTAGAACGAGGCGCGCGTGGAGGCGGGCACGCCCAGCACGTCGTGCAGCGGCTGGGTGCAGTGGTCGCCCGCGCGGACCGCGACGCCGTGGTCATCGAGGATCGAGGAGAGGTCGTGGGCGTGGACGCCCTCGAGGTTGAACCCGATTAACCCGCCGCGGCCCTCGCGGGGACCGTAGATCTCGACGTCGTCGAACTCGTTCAGGCGGTCGTAGGCGTACGTCGCGAGTTCGGACTCGTGGCGTTCGATCGCGTCCATCCCCACGTCCTCCAGGTAGTCGATCGCCGCGGTCAGGCCGACGGCCTCCGCGATCGGCGGCGTGCCGGCCTCGAACTTCCAGGGGAGGTCCTCCCACGTCGCCCCCTCGAACTCGACGCGGCGGATCATCGCGCCGCCGACGAGGAACGGTGGCAGCTCCTCGAGCAGCTGCTCCTTCCCGTACAGCACGCCGATCCCCGTCGGGCCGAGCATCTTGTGGCCCGAGAAGGCGTAGAAGTCGGCGTCGATGGCGCCCACGTCGACCGGGCGAGTCGGCACCGCCTGCGCGCCGTCGACGAAGGAGAGCGCGCCGTGCTCGTGGGCGATCTCGGTGATCTCCGCCACGGGGTTGATCGTGCCGAGCGTGTTCGAGACGTGGACCGCGCTGACCATCGCGGTGTCGTCGTCGACCTTCGCCCGGAGGTCGTCCATGTCCAGGCGGCCGTCGTCGTCGATCTCGACGTAGCGGAGCTCCGCGCCCTGCTTCTCACAGAGCTGCTGCCACGTCACCAGCGAGGCGTGGTGCTCCATCTGCGTGGTGACGACGTTCTCGCCCGGCTCGAGTTCGGTCAGCCCCCAGGTGTAGGCGACGAGGTTGAACGCCTCGGTGGTGTTCTTCGTGAACACGATCTCCTCGCGGCCCTCGGCGCCGACGAACTCGGCGACGCGGTCGTGGGCCTCCTCGTAGGCGACCGACGCCTCCTGGCTCAGGCTGTGGATGCCGCGGTGGACGTTGGAGTTGTACTCGTAGTAGTACTCGGTCATCGCCTCGACGACCTGTCGCGGCGTGTGGCTGGTCGCGGCGTTGTCGAGGTAGTACAGCGGCGTGTCGTCCTCCGCGTCGGGGCCGGGGACGGTCACGTCGCCCCCGATCTGCCGGTCGAGGATCGGGAAGTCCTCCCGGATCGCCTCGACGTCGAGGCCGGCGGCGTCGGATACAGGCATTACTGGAACCAGGGGCTGGAGAAGTAACACCCCTTCGGTAGGGGGTGGGACGCTGTCACATCGGGCGAACCGCTCCGCAGCGGGCGATTCCTGCCGGCGATCCCTTCTCACCACCCGCGACGACCGTAACACCAGCCACGCCCACGGGTTCAGAAAGCTCCACATAATTATCCGTGACCCTCGCAAAGTCGGATCGAAATGTCACAGCGAGAACAGTCGGAGGAGAGCGCGTCGATCTACGACATGTGGACGCGGCGGCACTACCTCGTGGCCACCGTCGGCGTCGCCGCGTTGAGCGGCTGCGGGGGGACGGGTGACGGCACCGAGACGACGGAGCCACCGACGGATACCGAGCCGCCCACCGATACCGAGCCGCCGACGGAGACGGCGAACGGCGACGAGGACCGCCCGGCGGGCGTCTCCGAGGAGGAGTTCGTCAACGGGCCGGTCCCCGAGGTGTACCTGTCGGCGACGTCGCTCGCGAACGAGCAGCGCGACCCCGAGAACCTGAACGCGCAAGCCGACGTCGCCTTCTCCGACTACGAGGCGGCACTGGAGAACGACGCCCACCAACCGGGGAGGTGCTGTGCGAACTGCGGCGACTTCATCCCGGACAAGAACGGCGACGAGTTCGGCGCCTGCGCCGAGGTCGAAGGCTACATCGACGGCGCGGCCTGGTGTACGATCTACGAGTCGCTCCCGGAGCCAGCGGTGCCGGAGGGGATGGACGAGGCCGACCTCGCGACCGCCGAGGTCCCGGAAGCGTACCGGACTGCGGACTCACAGGTCGGCGAGACGCGCGACCCCGACGAGCTCCTGAGCCAGGAGGACGTGCAGCTGATGGAGTCCGTCGACGCCATCGCGGACGGGATGGCACAACCCGGCCAGTCCTGCGGGAACTGTGCGGAGTTCATCCCGGACCAGAACGGCGACGGCTGGGGCGCCTGTGCGAAGGTCGAGGGGTACGTCGCGACCGAGGACTGGTGTGCGGTCTGGGAGCACGTCAGCGCCGAACTCTGATCGACGGGTCCCCCGGGCGCAGCGTCTCGATCGGACGGGTCGTTCCGGACCCCGCTACTGGATCTGCAGCAGCTGCGCGTGGCGGGTCTCGCCGATCTCCAGCACCGCCCCCTCGTCGATGATGCCCGCGTCGACGGCGACGCCGACGCACTCCTCGCCGACGAGGTTCGCGACCGACGCGCGGCGGAGGCCGTCGATGACGGCGTCGGCGTCGGCCTCGACGGCGCTGTCGCCGCCGTAGAACGACTCCTCGACCGTGATCGACACCGCCCCGTTCTCGAACGTTCGGCCCAGCAGGTCGGCGTCACAGACCGAGACGAGCAGCCCGCGTTCGGTCTCCCGTTCGCGTAGCAGCATCAGTGCTCGTCGACCATCCGCTGCTCGGCCTCCTCGCGCAGCTCCTCGGCGCGCTGGCGCACCTCCTCGGCCTCCTCCTCGCGGCCGACCTCCTCCAGCGCGCGGACCTTCTCCTCGAGTAGTTCGGGGTTGGACATGCCGAGACGCTGGGCGTTCTCGAAGCAGTCGACGGCGTCCTCCGCGAGCCCGCGTTCGAGCAGGAAGAAGCCGCGGTTGTACCAGGCCTGCGCGAACCGCGGGTCGATCTCGACGGCGTTCTCGGCGTGGCGCAGCGCCTCCTCGCTCTGGCCGAACTCCCAGAGCGCGTAGGCCAGGTTCGTCTCGGCGGTGGCGGCGTGCTCGGAGTCGTCGTCGATGTCGATCGCCTCCTTGTACGCGCCGATGGCCGCGTCGTACTCCTCGAGTTCGGCGTGGGCGGCGCCCTTGTTCACCCAGGCCTCCTGCTCCTTCAGCGGGTCCTCGGCGAAGTTGGCGGCGCGCTCGAACGTCTCCGTCGCCTCCTCGAAGCGGTTGATCTGCGTGTAGGAGACGCCCACGTCGATGAGCTGGTCGGTGTCGACCTCGTCTTTCGGGATCGAGCGCTCGTCGAGCAGGTCCGACAGCACCCGGCTGTCCACGGGGTCGACCTGGTCGGGGTCGACTTTCAGCTCCGGCGGGTCGATGTCGAACTCCTCGAACTCGTCGGGGAGCCCCTGCCCCTCCGAGAACTGGTGGTCTCGGTCCTCACGGGGGTTATCACTCATTACCCGTGATTCGCGGCCGTCGGGGGTAAGGGTTACGCGTCCGGCACCAACGCTTAGTCGCGCCGGCACCTGCCGCCGCGTATGCGCCTGTTCTTCGCGATCGACCTGCCCGAGGCGCTCCGCGAACCGTTCGCCGCGCTTCAGGACGACCTCGCCGACGCCGAGGGACTCAGCTTTACCGACCCCGCGCAGGCCCACCTGACGATGAAGTTCCTGGGGGACGTTCCCGTCGGCGCGACTGACGACGCCGACGAGCCGACCGTCGACGACGCGGAAGTCGCCGGCGCCGCCGCCGTCGACGCCGCCGACCTGTCGCCGTTCGAGGTCGAGGTCGGCGGCCTCGGCGCGTTCCCCTCCGAGGAGTACATCTCGGTGGTCTGGGCCGGCGTCCGCGACGGCGCGGCCGAGCTCCACGACCTCGCCGCCGCACTGGAAACCGAGACCACCGAGCGCGGCTTCGCGGAGGCGGACAACGAGTTCACGCCCCACGTCACGCTGGCTCGGATGGACGACGCCCGCGGGAAGCAGCTCGTACAGGACCGCCTCCGGAACACGGACCCGACCGTCGGCCGCTTCACCGTCGAGGAGCTCCGGCTCGAGCGGTCGATCCTCGACGACGACGGCGCCGAGCACGAGACGATCGCGCGGTTCCCGCTCTGAGCGGCCCGACCGTGCCAACTTGTGTCCTTCGCCACGCAACAGTTATCTCCTCTCCGGGCGAAGACTGTGTATGGAACTCAGTCAGATTCAGCAGTACGCCGGCGGCCGAGCCGTCGACGCCGACCTCACGACCGAACAGCTCCGGGCGCGGTTCGCGGCGCTCCGGGCCCGCGCGGCCGAGAGCGAGGAGGCCGCGGCGGCGCGCCACCAGCTCGCCGAGCGGACGCTCGACCTGACCGAGGAGTACTTCCCCGCCGAGGTGGCAGCCCGGCGCCGCCGCGTCGCCGCCGCGGGGTTCGCGGCCGGCGTCGCCGTCGGCGCGGTCGCCGGCGCGGCCATCCGACGCTAACACGCGTTTTCGGTCCGTTTCTTCGATTTTTCAGTCCGGGGTCGCGCCGCTCACTCCAGCGTCGCGTCCACCGGTTCGAACGCCGTCTCGCAGGGCGGGCCGTCGGCGAACTCGAACCGCACGTCGTCGGCGGCGAACCCGCCATCGCCGGCGCCGAGCGCGATGAGCGACGCCGACACGGTCCCGTAGCCGTTCTCGTGGACGCAGACGCCGAACTCGTGGTCGCCGAGCACCGACGCCGCGCGGTCGAGCCACGCGTCGGGCCCCTCGTCGGGCTCGGGGAGCAGCGCGGTCCGGACCGCGGCGGCGTCCTCGGCCTGCTCCCGCCCGCGCTCGGCCGCGGAAGCGGGGATCGCCGGCGCGTCGCTGGCGCCGACGTTGACGACGACGTGGACGCCCGGCTCCAGCTGGCGGACCAGCAGGCGGCCGTCCCACTCCAGCAGGAACGCGGCGTTCGCGTCGGCGAGCACGAGGTTGAACCCGGCGTACTCGTGCTCCTCGACGGCGTGCTCGACCGTTCGGACGGCCTCCTCCGCCGAGGGCTCCCGGAGCGCGTCGCGGACGAGCAGTCCGCGCGAGCGATCGCCCGCGAGCTCGGCGTCGGTCCAGCGGTTCGTCACGCCGACGAACAGCCCCGACTCGTTGTACCCCTGCCACGTCCCCCCGACTTTCGCGTCCCGGGGGGCGACGACGGCCGGGTCCGACTCGATCCGTGCGGGCGGCTCGGAGGGGCGATCACGCTGCTCGTCGCGGTTCGCGGCGACCGCGACGGGCGCGTCCTCGAACACCTGCCAGGCGAGCGTCAGCGTACACACGGGGTCGAGTACGCGCGGCGGGTGTTTAAGCCCGCGGCGTTCGACCGGACGGTCGATGCTCGAAGGCGTCAACGTCGCGCTCGGGGTCACCGGCAGCATCGCCGCGGTGAAAGTCGTGGAGCTCGCCCACGAGCTCCGCCGGCAGGGGGCCGCGGTCCGCGGCGTGCTGACCGAGAGCGCGCAGGGGATCGTCCACCCGTGGGCGGTGGAGTTCGCGACCGGCCACGAGCCGGTCACCGAGCTCACCGGGCGCGTCGAGCACGTCGAGCTCTGCGGCCGCGACGGCTGGGCCGACGTGCTCCTGATCGCGCCCTGTACCGCCAACACCGTCGGGAAGGTCGCCGCCGCCGTCGACGACTCGCCGGTGACGACGACCGCGACGACCGCCCTCGGCGCCGACGTGCCGGTCGTCGTCGCCCCCGCGATGCACGAGCCGATGTACGACCACCCGGGAGTGCTCGACGCGATCGAGCGCGTCGAGTCCTGGGGCGTCGAGTTCGTCGACCCCCGGATCGAGGAGGGGAAGGCCAAGATCGCCACGGAGGAGGCCATCGTCACCGAGGTCGCCCGCGCGACGACGCCCGACTCACTCGCCGGCGAGCACGTCGTCGTCACCGCCGGCGCGACCAGCGAGCCGATCGACCCGATCCGGACGATCACGAACCGGGCCTCGGGCAAGACGGGGCGCGCGGTCGCGAAGGCGTGCTACGTCCGCGGCGCCGACGTGACGCTGGTCCACGACGGCGACGACGTGCCCTACGCCGACGTGCGGCGGGCCGAGCGCGCCGCGGCGATGCGCGACGCCGTGCTCGTGGCGGCCGACGACGGCGCCGACGCGCTGGTCTCGGCCGCGGCGATCTCGGACTTCACCGTCGACGCCGCCGACTCGAAGATCAAGTCCGGCGAGGAGCGCACGCTGACGCTGACCCCGACGCCGAAGCTGATCGACTCGGTCCGCGACGCCCACCCGGAGCTCCCCATCGTCGGCTTCAAGGCCGAGACCGGCGCCAGCGACGAGCAACTCGTCGGCGAGGCGCGCCGGATCCTCGACCGCGCCGGGCTCGCCCTCGTCGTCGCCAACGACGCCGGCGTGATGGGCGACGACGAGACCCGGGCGCTGCTGGTGCGCGGCGAGGGGTACTCGGAGTTCACGGGCAGCAAGCCGGAGTTGGGGGCGGTGGTCGCCGAGCAGTTAGCCGACGTTCTCGACGACTGATTACTCGCGTCGCCGGTCCCCATGACCGGGGTAGTCGCGCTCGAACCGCTCGCCGATCTCCTCGCCGGCGATCTCGACGATCACCGGCCGACCGTGCGGGCAGGCGTACGGGTTCTGGCAGTCGTCCAGCGCCGACAGCAGTTCGCTCACCGACCCCTCGGTGAGCGAGGTGTTCCCCGTCACCGACGGGTAGCACGCGAGATCGCCGAGCAGGTCGTCGACGGCATCGTCGACCGCCGCCTCGCCGTCGCCGTCGGCGACGAACGACGAGAGCACGTCGCGCAGCAGTTCGGGGTCGAGCGTCGCGTCGAACACCGCCGGCACCGCAGTGACTTCCACCGTTCGCTCCGCCGCGCGCTCGGCCTCGAACCCGATCTCCGCCAGCGCGTCGGCGTGGCTCGCGAACAGCTCGGCCTCGCGGGCGGTGAGCTCCAGCTCGACCGGCGTCGCCAGCGCCTGGCTCGCCATCCCGTCGGCGAACTGCCGCTGGAGCCGCTCGTAGTTGACGCGCTCGTCGGCGGCGTGCTGGTCGATCAACACCAGCCCGTCGTCGGTCTCGGCGACGACGTAGGTGTCCTGTAACTGCCCGAGCACCCGCAGCGTCGGCAGCGAGTCGAACTCGCCGCCGGCCTCCGCGGTGCCGCCGCCCAGCGCCCGCTGGGTCGCCGTCGAGAACGAGCGCTCTCGGTCCGCCGCCGCGTCCCGGGAGCCGGTCGTGGGCGCCGGGTCGGCCGCCGAGGCTGAGTCGGCCTCCGAGGCGGCCTCGCGGTCGGTGGCGCCGCCGCGTGCGGAGTCCGGCGTGCGGTCGTCGTGCTCCGGACTGTCCGGTTCCGCGCTCCCGAGTCCGCCGCCAGTCGCCGACTCCTGGGTCGGCGACCCCTCCGTCGACGGCTCCTCGGCCGTCGGCGGCGACGCGCTCGACCCGCCGGAGAGGTCGACCGACCAGTCGTCGGTACCGTCGTCTCCGGCCTGCGGATCGGTCGCCTCAGGGGCCGAGTCCTCGCCCCAGTCGTCGAGGTCGGTCGAGGTGGAATCGGCGTCGTCTCGGACGCCGGCGTCGGCTGGGGCGTCCGCCGTCGAGGCGTCGGCGGCCGACTCCCCCGCCCCGTCCAGCCCCGAGCGCTTCCGGACGCCGCCGCTTCGCTCGGCGCGTCGGTCGGCGACGCCGCTGGCCGCCTCGTGGCGCGTATCGGCGCCGCCGACGGCCGTCTCGTCGTCGGTGCCGGGCCGGACCGGCGTCTCCGCGGCCTGCGAGCGCCCGCGGGGGGCGGAGCTGCGGATCAGCCCCTCCGCCAGGAGGGCCTCCTCGACGGCCTCGGTGACCGCCTCCTTCACGCTCGCCTCGTCGTCGAAACGCACCTCCAGCTTGCGGGGGTGGACGTTCACGTCGACGGTCGCGGGGTCGAGCTCGACGAACAGCACCGCGAACGGGTAGCGATCCGGCGCGAGTTGGCCGCCGTAGGCGTCGAGCACCGCCTCCCGGAGCGTCGACGCGGTGACGTAGCGGTCGTTGACGAACGTCGAGAGGTACTCCCGGCCCGCACGGGTGGTCTCGGGGTGGGAGACGAGCCCCCGGACGGACTGGACGGCGGCGTCGCCCCCCGCCGCGGTCCACTCCACGTCGACCATCGACTCCGCGACCTCGCGGCCGTACACCGACAGCACCGTCGAGCGCCGGTTCCCCGTGCCGTCGGTCGCGAACACCTCGCGGTCGTCGTGCTCCAGCGAGACGGCGACGCCGGGGTTCGCCAGCGCGTACTGCGTCGCGACGGTGTTGACGTGGTCGAACTCCGTCGCGTCGGTTTTGAGGAACTTCCGCCGCGCGGGCACGTTGTGGAACAGGTCCTCGACCTCGACGACGGTGCCCTCGGGGCAGCCGGCTGGCTCGGGCTCGCCGATGTCGCCGCCCTCGACGGTGAGCTCGTGGCCCATCTCGCCGCCGCGGGGCTTCGAGCGAACGGTGAGCCGCGAGACGGCGCCGATGGCCGCCAGCGCCTCGCCCCTGAAGCCGAGCGTGCCCACGCCGGCCTCGAGGTCGCCGATGTCGCCGATCTTCGAGGTGTGGTGGTCCCGGACCGCGAGGTCGAGCTCCTCGGCGGTCATCCCGACGCCGTCGTCCCGGACGCGGACGCCGTCTTTCCCGCCGCGGTCGACGGCGATCGACACCCGGGAGGCGTCGGCGTCGATGGCGTTCTCGACCAGCTCCTTCACCACGGAGGCGGGGCGCTCGACCACCTCGCCGGCGGCGATCCGCTGGACGGTCTCCTCGTCGAGCGCGGCGATGCTCGGCCCGTCGCCGTCGCGCGGGTCGGCCATGCTCAGCGACCCCTCCGGTCGGCGTGCTGCGCTCGGTGCATGCGCGGACCCACAGGCCGCGTCGCAAAGAACGATGCGCTCGGGCTCAGTCCTCCAGCCGGGACTGCCACTCCTGGACGCGCTGCATGAGCTCGATCGGCGAGAGCTCCGCGACGTTCACGGCGTCGAGTTCTTCGAGCACGTCGACGGCCTCGGGGTCGACGGCCGGTTCGTGATCGACGCCCGCCGCGCCGCCGTCGCCGACGGCGTCCGCGCGGTCGGCCGACTCCCGGGGCTCGGCGCCGCCGGCGAAGCTGCCCGAACTCAGGTCGAACACCGCCTGTTTCGTCTCGCCGTCGCCGCCCGAGCCGCGGGCCTCGATGGCTTTGTCCTCGCGCAGGCGGTCGAGCACGCCGCCCGCGCGGTCGACCACGGGGCCGGGGACGCCCGCGAGATCCGCGACGTGGATCCCGTAGGAGCGGTCGGTCGGCCCGTCCTGCACCGTGCGGAGGAACGTCACGTCGTTCTCCTCGCCGGG
>SDGW01001011.1_pt1 | contig 11701 bp, 10 predicted proteins | sample 2873831 | NCBI WGS metagenome assembly SDGW01 (sample SAMN08132700, study PRJNA421101) | hypersaline lake metagenome | isolation source: celular fraction 0.22 microns magnesium sulfate-rich crust from ephemeral... | place: Spain: Penahueca Lagoon, Toledo | collected 2011-07
GTCGCGCCCTCGACGGGCATGACGAAGATCTTGCCGTCGCCGGGTTCGCCGGTCTCGGCGCCCTCGCGGATGGCCTCGACGACCTCCTCGGCGGGGATGTCGGCGACGACGCACTCGATTTTGACCTTCTGGTGGAGGTCGACCGTGTACTCCTCGCCGCGCCACTGGCCCTTCTTCGCGGGCTGGGAGCCGCGGCCGGAGACGTTCGTGACCGTCAGCGACGGCGCGCCGGCTTCGGCGAGCGACTGCTTGATCGCCCCGAGGCGGTCGGGACGGACGATGGCGGTGACCATCTTGATCTCGCCGTCGTTGGGTTCGCCCCCGTCGGCGCGGACGACTTCGTCCGAACCGCCGTCGGAACGGAGTTCCGACGAGGATCGCCCCGCCCCGCTCGGCTCACCGCCGTCGGTGGCGACGTCGGGCTGGCCGAACTCGGGGTAGGTGTCGACGCCGTGTTCGGAGACGTCGAGCCCGTCGCGCTCGTGTTCCGGCGAGACGCGGGCCTGCCCCATCGCCTTGAACGCCCCGAAGATCAGGGCGGTCGCGGCGACCGTCCAGACGGTGATGGCGACGACGCCGGCGAGCTGTGCGATGAACGCGTTCGCGACGCTATCGACGACGCCCGGGGCGGCAACGAACGGGAACAACAGCGTCCCGAGGACGCCCGCGGAGCCGTGGACGGGGAAGACCGCACACACGTCGTCGATCTTCAGTTTCTGTTCGACGAAACTGAAGACGATCGGCAGCTGTGCGCCGGCCAGCAGGCCGACGACCATGGCGCCCCACCACGCCGCGACGTCGGGGATCGCAGTGATGCCGACGAGACCGGCCAGCAGGCCGTTCGCAACGTAGAGCGTGTCGACTTTGCCGGTTTTCAGGAGGGAGACTGCGCCGGAGCCGATGGCGCCCATCGCCATCGCTAGCGTCGTCGTCAGCACAACGCGGCCGAGGACGGCTGCGTTGAACACCATTTCGCCGGCCTCGTTCTCGACGAAGATCGAGGCCGTCCCGACGTTGAACCCGTACCAGCCGAAGGCAAGCAGGAGCGTTCCCAGTACCGCGAACGTCATCGAGTGACCGGGGATGACGTTGACGCTCCCGTCACTGTTGTACCGGTCCATGCGCGGACCGAGTACCCACGCCGCGGTGAGTCCGGCGATGCCGCCCATGCCGTGGACGATCATCCCGCCGGCGAAGTCCTGGAAGCCGGTTCCGAAGTATTCGCCGATGTACGCACCGGACCACGTGATCCCAGTGACGACCGGGTAGATGACCGCCGCTAGCAAGACGGTGTACGTTACGTACGCGCGGAGTTTCGCGCGTCCGGCGACGGCACCGGAGACGATCGTCGCCGCCGTCATTGCGAAGACGGCCCCGTAAAACCAGCCGCTGGCCCAGGAGCTGGGATCCTCACCGGCGATCCAGGTGAAACCGCCCCCGCCGACGAGACTGCTCACACCGGCTCCGACGAGGAAGAACGCGACGACCCCGACCGACCAGGTCAGCAGGTTCTTCGTCAGCTGGTTGGCGACGTTCTTCGATCGAACCTGACCGGCCTCCAGCATCGCGAAGCCCGCGTGCATGAAGAAGATCAGGAAACACACCACCAGGATCCACGTGTAATTGAGTGCATCGACGAGGACGCCGACGTCGGCGGCCTCTCCGGCCTGCAGGAGCGTCGGCTCCATCAGACGCCCACCTCCGTTTTCCGCGTACCGTTGCATTCATCGACCAAACGATCGTCCCCTTCTAGTGCAATCTCGTTCATGTTTGTCCTCCTAATCACGTTTGGGTCCGTTGTACTTGTACTATTTAAGGGTTAGCGTTGACAAATAGCTAAAATAGGGGCTGTAATAGGGTCATCCGTTCAAAGCTAAATCAACACTAATGAGTATAAGGCCGTTGAAAATCACGTCCTTTTCGAACGTCGGTTATATTTCGTGTGTTTGTAAACCAGGGGCGCGCGGCGGATCGGGCCGGTAGCGCGAGAATTACCGGTATATCGGCGGTCGAACGGGGCGTATCAGTCCGTCTGCGCTCGCGCGCGGCAGATATTGCCTCCCCGGCGCACGGGTCGGACCCGATATTGACGTTCGTCTAATCAGGCGTCCCGAACGAGAGAATGTGGTCGATTCGTTCGCGCGGTATCGTGGCGAACGCGAGCCGGCGGTCGCGGCCGACTTACAACTCCGCCGCGACGTCTTCCGCGAAGTAGGTCAGAATCAGGTCCGCGCCGGCCCGCTTGATCGAGAGCAGCGACTCCGTCGCGACCGCCTCGAGGTCGAGCCATCCCTTCTCGGCGGCGGCGTGGAGCATGGCGTACTCGCCGGAGACGTTGTAGGCGGCGACGGGGTGGTCGAACTCCCGGCGGACGTTGGCGATGATGTCCAGATACGCCAGCGCGGGTTTGACCATCATCACGTCCGCGCCCTGCTCGGCGTCCAGTCGGACCTCCCGCATGGCTTCCCGCGAGTTTGCGGGGTCCATCTGGTAGTGTCGCCGGTTCCCGAAGGCGGGCGCGCCGTCGGCGGCGTCCCGGAAGGGGCCGTAGAACGCGCTCTCGTACTTGGCCGCGTAGCTCATGATCGGGACGTTCTCGAACCCCTCGCGGTCGAGCGCCGATCGGATGGCTCCGACCATTCCGTCCATCATCCCGCTGGGCGCGACCATGTCCGCACCCGCACGGGCGTGAGAGACGGCGATCTTCTCCAGGCTCGCGAGCGTCGCGTCGTTGTCGACGGTCGTCGTCGGTTCGCAGGCCGGCCCCGGTTCGACGGCGTCCTCGCCGCGCAACTCCTCCTCGAGCGGACCGCAGTGGCCGTGGTCGGTGTACTCGCAGAGACAGACGTCCGTGATGACGTAGGCGTCGGTCTCGCTCGTGATCCGACGCAGCGCCTCCTGGACGACGCCGTCCTCGGCCCAGGCGCGGGTCCCCTCGGAGTCTTTCGATTCCGGAATGCCGAACAGCATGACGGCCTCGACGCCCGTCTCGAGGACGTCCTCGACGCGGGCGACCGACTCCGCGATCGGGACCCGCTCGTGGCCGGGCATCGACTCGATCGGGACCCGCTCGTCGGCCGTCGCGTCGACGAACACCGGCGCGATCAGGTCCGAGGGCTCGAGGCTCGTCTCGCTGACGAGCCCGCGAACCCGGTCCTGTCGGAGCCGCCGGGGACGATGGGTGAGATCCATACTCGAGTATTCGACGGGAGCCGCAAAAGCGCCTCGTTCGCGGGATCGGTCCTCAGAAGTTCGGGAGTCGCCGCTTGACGCTCGCGACCGTCGGCAGCCACCCTTGCAGGCGCGCTAACGCGAACATCCCGCGAGCGTACCACGCGGTCGGCACCCCCGGCGGGACGTCGAGCGGCCCGGTTCGTGAGGTGGCGATCGTCCGGGACTCGAGGTATCGCTTGATGCCCTCGGGGCCGTGGCGGCGGCCCAGACCGGAGTCGCCGAAGCCGCCCATCGGCGCGTCGACGGCCGCCCAGCCGGAGACGTAGGCGTCGTTGACGCAGACGGTCCCGCAGTCGATCTCGCGGGCGACGGCGACGCCGCGCTCGCGATCGCCGGTCCAGACGCTCGCGTTCAGGCCGTACTCGGAGTCGTTCGCTTTCCGAATCGCGGTCGCGACGTCCGGGACCGACTCGACCGAGACGACCGGCCCGAACGTCTCCTCGCAGGCAGCCGTCGCCTCGGGCTCGAGGTCGGTCAGGATCGTCGGCTCGTAGCAGAACGGCCCCACGTCGGGTCGGGGTTCGCCGCCGGTCAGCACCGTCGCCCCTCGCTCGCGCGCGTCCTCGACGTGGCGCTCGACGCGCTCGAGTTGGTCGCCGTCGATCAGCGATCCCACGTCGTCCTCGTAGTCGAACCCGGTCCCGAGGGTGAGCTTCCGCGTCGCCGCGACGAAGGCCTCGACGAACTCGTCGTGGACCGCGTCGGCGACGTAGATCCGCTCGGCCGCGAGACACAGCTGGCCGGCGTTCGCGAAACAGGCCTGGACCGCGCCGCGGGCGGCCTCCTCGACGTCGGCGTCGTCGAGCACGAGCAGGGGGTTCTTCCCGCCGAGTTCGAGCGAGCAGCCGATCAGGTTGCGGCCCGCCTGCTCGGCGACGAGCCGGCCCGTCTCGGTGCTGCCGGTGAAGGAGACGTAGTCGACGCGGTCGATCAGCGCCGGGCCGACGGCCGCGCCGCGGCCGGTGACGATCTCGAAACAGCCCGTCGGCAGCCCGGCCCGCTCGAGCAGGTCCGCCAGCGCCAGGGCGGTGTACGGCGTCTTCTCGTCGGGTTTGAGGACGACGCTATTGCCTGCGACGAGCGCGGGGAGCACGTCGGTCAGCGAGAGCGTGAGCGGGTAGTTCCACGGCGAGATCGCACCGACGACGCCGACCGGCTCGTAGGTAACGCGGGCGGTCGTCGCCGGCGGAATCGCGCCGCGTCGGCGCTCCTCGCGGAACGCTTCGTTCCCGCGATCGGCGTAGTACGAACACGTCAGCGCTACGTCGACGACTTCCTCGACGGCGTGGCGGCGGGATTTTCCCGTCTCGAGTTGCAGGATATCGAGCAGCTCCGCCCGGTGTTTCAGGACGAGGTCGCCGAATCGATCTATGATCTCGCGGCGCTCGTCGACCGCCGTCTCGGCCCACGACGACTGGGCCGTTCGAGCGCGGTCGACGGCCCGTTCGACGTCGGCGTCGGCGCAGTCCGGAACCACACCGACCGCGGCGTCCGTCGCCGGGGCTCTCACCTCGATCGTCCCGTCGTCGTCGGCGTCGACCCGATCGGCCAGTGCCGCGAGTCGGTCCGGGGAGACGCTCGTCGCCGCGAGGGCCTCCGCTCGGGGTTCGGTCTCGAGTGACATGAGTACCCATTCCGTCTGTACCCGTACGCATACGCCTTTGTATCGCGGCGAACTCGGTCCTGCGGTCTCGTGCGTCAACACGGGTTTTACGACCGATCGCTGTCGATCGGGGCGGGCCGTCGTTTTACGGCTGGAGCACACGCTCGTCCACTCCGAGCCCACTCACGACTGCCGTATACGTGCTGCCGGAACGTACCGCTCGATGGCAGCACAGTCTCCGCGGAAAGGGGCGGCGCGGTGTTACGGAACGCGGGCGCGCTTGCGGTCTTCTCGGACGACGAGGTACGGCCGGTCGGGAGCGCGACCGGCTGCCCCTGTGGCCGCACCTCGTTTCGCGTGTTCTTCTGACCGTCGTATAACGGGGCGGCGCTCGAAAGCCGGCACCCCTTCGGCGCTCCGGCCGTGATTCGACCGTGACAAACGCCGAGGAAGCGGTCACGGCCCTCGAGGAGCTGGGGCTCACGGAGTACGAGGCCCGGTGTTTCGTCGCGCTCGTCCGCGTCTCGACGGGGACCGCCAAGGAGGTCAGTCAGGTCGCGGACGTCCCCCGCTCGCGGGTGTACGACACGATCGAGCGCCTCGACCGGAAGGGACTCGTCAGCGTCCAGCAGACCGAGCCCCGCCAGTACAAGGCCGTCCCGGTCGAGACGGCGTGTCGACGGATCCGCGAGGACTACGACTCCCGGATCAACGCCGCCGAGAACGCCCTCGGCCAGCTCGAGGAGCCCGACTCGCGGGACGACGAGGGAATGTGGGCGATCACCCGGAAGGAACACGTCACCGAGCGCGTCGTCCGCTTCCTCGAGGAGGCCGAGGAGACGATCCATTACCTCGTTCCGGCCACCGAGGTCGCCGAGCGCGAGGTCCTCGACGCCCTCGGGGCGGCTGCCGACCGCGGCGTCAGGGTCTCCGTCGAGGTCCCAACCGAGGACGACCGCGAGGAGTTCGAGGCGGCGGCTCCGAACGCGGACGTCGCCGTCGCCGGGGACCTCCGGACGACCAATACCGTCCATCAGGAGTGGCCAGCGCAGCTGCTGCTGGTCGATCAGGAGTCGATCGTCGCCGCCGGGGTCAAGGACAGCGACCTTCCCGACGTGGTCAACGAGATGGCCGTCTGGACCTACGGCCGCGATCACGGCTTCGCCGTCTGGATCCGCGAACTGCTCGACGACAGGCTCGAGATACGCGACGAAGACCGGCCGACGGGCGGCTAACTCCCCGCGACCGCCGACGTGGTCGCTCGAGTCGTCGACTCACGCCCCGCAGCGAGTACGCAACTTTAAGTGTTCGTCCCGCATTTAACCTGCTAGCAATGGCCATAGATCCGCAGTTCAACGAGAACCGCGAACAGGTCGACGAACACGAGGGCCACGCGGTCTGGGGCCCGGTCGAGGAGCCGGAGGAACTCGGCATCCACGGCACCCACGTGGCGGTCGATTTCGACATCTGTCTCGCGGACGGGGCCTGCGTCGAGGACTGTCCGGTCGACGTCTTCGAGTGGGTCGACACCCCGGGACATCCGGAGAGCGAAGAGAAAGCCGACCCCGCAAACGAGGCGCAGTGTATCGATTGCATGCTCTGTGTCGACGTCTGTCCGGTCGACGCCATCGACGTCGATGCCGGACGAACGGCCTGATTACTCGGCGCGGTCGACGTCGACCTTCTCCTTTAAGCTCTCGAGCCCGTCGGCTTCGGCGAGCTCCTGGAGGCGCTCGCGGAAGTGTTCCTCGCAGAGGCCGACTTTGAGCCCGTCGGACTCGGCTGCGAATGCGGCCTCGCGGTCGCAGTAGTGGCAGTTCATAGCCGCCCGTTGGGCCCACGTCGCATTGAACCCTCCGCTAGCGGCCAGCCTTTGGGTTAGTCGGGATAGTAGGCACCGAAACGATTCACACACCGATCGCATAGCCGTCGTGCGATCGGGCGTACGATGACTTTCAGTGGCTACTATATCAGCTCGAGTCGCTCGAAGGCCCGTCGCGAGAGGCCCGCGACGCCGAGTCGCTCGTCGTGGGCGTCGCTGCCGCCGGTGGCCAGCAGACCGTGGCGTTCGATCGTCCGCTGGACGGGCTCGCGATCCACCTCGCGGCCGTACGGATACCGCAGTTCGACGGCGTCTACGTCGGCCGCCAGCGCCAGCGCGCTCTCGGGATCGCGATACCGCAGCGGGTGCGCGAGCGAGACGAGCCGACACGACTCGGCCAGGGCCGCCCGCCCGCGATCGAACGACGGCACGTCCCGCGGGACGTAACACGGACAGTCCGAGCCGATGAGGTGATCGAACGCCCCCTGATACTCGTACTCGGCCTCGGGGTGGGCCTCGATCGCCCGCGCGATGTGGGGCCGCCCGAACCCGCCGTCGACCGTCACGTCCAGTTCGATCCCCAGTCGGGACTCCACGCAGTCGACGATCGCCCGGCCGCGCTCGATGCGGTTCTCCTGAATCGTCTCGAGAATGGCCTCGAGTTCGCCGCTGGGCTCGAGGCCGTAGCCCAGCAGGTCGAGGCGCTGGCCGCCCGGCGTCTCGACCCGAAGCTCGATCCCGTGGACGAGCGTCACGCCGTCGCGTTCGACGACCGGGCCGTCGAACGGCTGGACCCGGTCGTGGTCGGTCACCGCGACCACCTCGACGCCGCCGCGGCGCGCGGCCGCGGGCACCGCCTCGAGTGCGAGGCTCCCGTCCGACCGCGTCGTGTGGACGTGTAAGTCCGCGTAAGGCATACGGTATCCGAACCGGGCCGTTCCTAAAGGCATTTCTCCGTGCCCGCGTTCGGTTTTCGAAATCTCTAGGGGTCTACTAGGTGTTCTAGGTCTACAGTGCGACTAGGAAACATAGATGGACAATGTTTATAATCATTGTTCACGGAGAAACGGGTGTAATGCTGCTCAATGGCACCGGCGACGTCATCGACGACCACGAGTACCCCGCCACGACCGAGGAACTGATCGAGGAGTACGGGGACCGCACCCTCGAACTCCCCAACGGGACCGAGACGGTCGGCGATGTACTCGCCCGCCTCGAGTCCGAAACCTTCGACAATCCGGAGGACGCGCGCTTCGCCGTCTACTCCGCCGTCAGCGACAAGGCCGTCGGCCGCGTCGGCTACAGCGATCGCGACCCGACCCCGGTCGGGAGCCCGTACTCTCCCGACGCCGTTTCCTTCTAAACCGAACTTTTTCCGCCTCGGGTTCGCCTGCGGCGAACCGCTCTCTGCTCACGGGCACGAAGTGCCCGTTCGCACGGCTCGCGGGACCTCCGGTCCCGCGCTGGGCGCAAAAACTTCGATGAAAAAGGCCGAGCGCTCGCTTCGCTCACGGATCGTTCCTCCCCGTTCGCTTTTCCCAGGGCTTCGCTTCGCTCAGCCTTCGCACCGCTCGCGCTCGGTACTACCGCTTGCACTTACCACAGGCGGAGGGCCCACTGTTAGCACCCGCGAGCGAGCGAAGCGAGTGAGCGGGCCAAGGAACCCTCGAAGCCGCGCCAGCGGTGCGGCTGAGGGGGTGACGCCGTGCTTTTGATCAACGTTTTGCCGAGGGTGCGCCGAAGGCGCGCCCGCAGCGCAAAAGTTTGGTTAGAAGTCGTCGATGACCGGAATCCCAACCGTCTCGAAGTCGGTCATCGCCTCGAGTTTGTCGCTGACGTCCTCGAGACCGATCGTCTCGGAGACGACTTTTTCGGGCTCGAGCTTGCCGGTCGAGACCATCCGGAAGATTTCGTCGTAGCGGGTCGGTGGCATTCCGAGCGAGCCGATGAACTCGATCTCCTGCATGACCATCGCGTCGGACGGGAGGGGAATGACTCCCTGTTCGTCCTGGGTCGTAAGGCCGACCTGGATGTGCTGACCGCGGGCGTCGAGACTCGAGACGGAGTTCTGGCTGGTCGTCGCGATGCCGAGGGCGTCCATCGAGACGTGAGCGCCGCCGTTCGTAATCGACTGGACTTCGCCGGGGACGTCCTCGGTGTCCTCCGCGTTGATCGTCTCGACCGCGCCGAGGGATTTCGCCTTCTCGAGTTTCTCGTCTTTGAGGTCGACCGCGACGACGTTCGCGCCCAGCGCGTCGGCGATGTGGACCGCCGAGAGGCCGACGCCGCCGCAGCCGTGGACCGAGACCCAGTCGCCCGCATCGACATCCGCGCGGTGGGCCAGCGCGTGGAACGAGGTCATGAACCGACAGCCGAGGCCGGCCATATCGACGGACGACACGCCGTCGGGGAGCGTCACGAGGTTGTGGTCGGCGACGGGGACGTGGACCTGTTCGGCGAACGCGCCCTGCGCTTGCTCGACGAACCCGAGCGGCATCACGTTCTCGCAGATATTGGAGCGACCGCGCTGACACCGCGGGCAGGTCCCATCGCCGAGGTTGAACGGGACGGCGACGTGGTCGCCCTCCGCGACGGTCTCGACGTCATCACCGACGGCGGCGACGTGACCGGCCGGCTCGTGGCCGAGGATCTGGCCGGGCTGCGTCTCGAGGCCGAGCCACCCCCAATCGCCCTGCCAGCCGTGCCAGTCGCTCCGGCAGACGCCGCACGCTTCGAGTTCGACGACGGCCCCGTCCGGGGCCGGCTCGGGCGCGTCGACGTCTTCGATCGACAGCGGTTCGCCATGCTCTTCGAGGACTGCTGCGCGCATGTCTGTGGCTATCGTTGTCGGTGAACAAATACACCCGCCCCTCTATCAAAACCTGACAATTCACGCGGCCGAACGGTCGGTGGGCCCGCTCAGTCCAGGAACTCGATCGCGTCGGCCAGTCCGAGGGGGACCGCACCCTTCCGGTAGCCTTCGACGTGGCCGTTCGGACGGGTGCGGTAGACGACCGCGGGGCGGTGGCGCACGTCGGGTTGTTCGCCCCGGACCGCGGCCCACGCGTCGTCGCGGAAGCTCGAGCAGTCGACGAAAAGCACCGCGCCGCCGCCGTGTTCGGCCAGTTGCCCGCTGGTCTTGGTCTCGGCGGTGTCGCGGACGGCGGCGACGGGGCCGGCCGCGGCGCGGTTGGCCGGCGGCTGGGGGCGGGTCACTTCCACGAGAGTGTTCGTCTCGGCGCCTTCGGCCCGGAAGTCCAGCGAGTGGCCGGTCGTGACCTCGATCTCCGGGACCACGTCGTAGCCGGCTTCGGTGAGGATCTTCGCGGCGATGAACTCGGCCATCGCGGCGCTCATCCGGACCCGGTCGACGTGGTCGCTGGTGCCGAGTTTGCCGGACATGACGTGTCGGTACTCGTCTAAGACGCCGGTCGAGAGGAAGTCCTCGAAGAAGCGGGTCGTCTCCCGGCGGCCGGCGTCGGGGAAGCCAGCCGCGTGCTCGCGGAAGAACGCGCGGGTCGAGTGACGGCCGTCCTTGGACATGAACACGGGGAGGAAGAACCACGAGAGGTGCGGGTAGTCGGCGAGCCAGGGATCCTCCTCGTGCAGCGTCGCGGTCAACTCCCGCGTCGCCCACCGCGAGACGGGGTAGGGGACCTCGCGCCAGCCGAACTTGTCGGTCTTCCACAGCGCGGAGGGCGTTTCCGTGTTGCCCATCCAGTAGGCTTCCGAGTCGTTGCGCGCGAAGAGGGCGACGTCGCCGTTGGCCATCTCGAACCGGTGTGTCCGCCAGTCGCCGCCGATCTTGAACCACGGCGTGACCGACTGCGCGCCGATGTTCGACTGTAGGGGTTGGAGAATTTCGTCGTGAACTCGCCCGTCGCTCCACGACTGGGGCGAGTACCGAAAGCGAAGCGGCCGTGCCACGGCCGTTCCTACGGAGCGGGGCCGCATATATCGTTCGTTGCGCGTTACACGACTCCCCGACATCGACTACGTTTCACCCGCCCGGTGGGTGTGATAGACCGTTACATTCATATCTGCCACTCACCTACCATGGTTGTACCTACCATGTCAATGGGTGCCTATGACGAGGACGAACACGAGCGTCGCGAACAGCAAGCCTCGAAGGTGGACACCGATTTCGACGACGAGCGGACGATCTATCATGGCGAGGTCGAGTACGACTCCGGCGACTCCGCCGAGGAGCTGCTAGACACCTTCGAGCAGATCAAGTCCGAGTAGCGGCGATCGGTTGGTCTCTCCTCTTCTGTCGGTGGGGCCCTCGTCGCGACCGCCGCGACGCGCCGTCACTCGAGGCCGTCCCAGCCCGGCGTCTCGGGCGCGCCTCGATCGGTCTCGACGGCATCGGCGACGGCCGGTGACGGCACCGCGCCGTCGGCGTCCCGGAAGCGACGCCGCCAGTCGTCGATCGCCGGCCCGACCCACTCGCCGTCGTGGGACGCTGCGCCGTCGTCCCCGTCGCCGAGCATTCGCTCCCTGGCCCGCTCGTAGTGGTGGTCCGAGACCGACAGCGTCCCGGGGCTCGAGGCGGCAGCGACCGCGACGAGTTCGGCCCGGTCCGCCCGGGTGAGTTCGCCCGCGGCCGCCCGGTCGACGACCCCCTCGAGGTCGACGGGGCGAGGGTGACAGAACAGTTTCGCGCCGATCGCCTGCGAGCCCAGTAGGAGTCCCTCCGGCTCGCCGTGGTCGGCCTCGAGCAGCCGCTCGCCCCCGAAGGCCGCCTCGACGCGCTCGCACTCGGTCGCCCTCTCGAGGGCGAGGTTGTGTTCGGGGTACGCGCCGCACTCCTCGGGGAAGCGCTCGCTCCCGTGGATCCGACACTGCAGCGTCGCCGGATCGAGGAAGACGCAGGTCGGGAGCCAGACCGACTCCTCGAGCCCGAAGGGGGCGACGGGCTTGGGCGGCTTCCGGAGGCCGACGAAGAAGGCCGGCCGGCCCGCGACGGCGGCGAGGGTATGGCCGTCCACGACGACGCCGTCGTCCTCACCGCGAGCGTACCAGAACCGCGCGGTCAGGGC
>SDGW01001012.1_pt1 | contig 11693 bp, 12 predicted proteins | sample 2873831 | NCBI WGS metagenome assembly SDGW01 (sample SAMN08132700, study PRJNA421101) | hypersaline lake metagenome | isolation source: celular fraction 0.22 microns magnesium sulfate-rich crust from ephemeral... | place: Spain: Penahueca Lagoon, Toledo | collected 2011-07
AGCCGTCGGGACGCGATCGAGTATTCACTGACTTTTGTCCGGTAGTATGACTCCTGGCGCAAGGGATGGCCCTGACTGGAAGTCGTCCTTTCGACTCATACCTCGAGAGCACCGGTGCGTCTATCGCTCGAGCAGAGAGTGGCTTGCCACAGGCGATTCCGAGGAGAAAACAACGACTGGCACGAGAGCCGCCGGGGTCTCATACGGACTACTGTAAGTCATTTCCGGCGTATCCGCGATCCGTCCTGCGGATACGCCGGTAAATCGGTACAGCAGACCGTCTCAGTCGTCCTGACCGAGAATGCCGCGCTCGGTCATCTTGCGGGGGTCGAGGACCTCGTCAGCCTCGTCTTCGTCTAAGTAGCCCTTCTCTAAGACGACCTCACGGACCGTCTTGTCTTCCTTGAGCGCGGTCTTGGCGACCTCGCTTGCTTTGTCGTAGCCGATGTGGACGTTGAGCGAGGTAGCCATCGCCATCGACTGCTCGACGCGGTCTGCACAGTACTCCTCGTTGGCCTCGAGTTTCCGGACGAACCGGTCGCCGAACACCTGGCTCGCGTTCGAGATGAGTTCGGACGACTCGAGGAAGTTGTGTGCCAGCACGGGCTTGTAGAGGTTGAGGTCGATCTGGCCCTCGGCTGCACCGGCGGAGACGGCGGCGTCGTTGCCGACGACCTGTTTGTGGACCTGGTTGACGGCCTCGGCGACGACCGGGTTGATCTTGCCGGGCATGATCGAGGAACCGGGCTGGTTCTCGGGCTGTTCGATCTCGCCGAGTCCGTTTCGCGGGCCGGAGGCCAGCAGTCGCAGGTCGTTGGCGATCTTGTTCAGCGAGCCAGCGACGGTTCGGAGCGCGCCATGGGCCTCGCTCATCGCGTCGTGGGCGGCCTGGGCCTCGAAGTGGTTGTCGGCCTCGCGGAACTGGACGCCGGTCTCTTTCGTGATGTACTCGGCCGCGCGGCCGGGGAACTCGGGATGGGTGTTCAAGCCGGTCCCGGTCGCGGTGCCACCGAGGGCGAGTTCGGCGAGGTGGTCACGAACCTGATCGACGCGGGCGAGTCCCTTCTCGACCTGGGTGCGGTAGCCGCCGAACTCCTGACCGAGCGTCACCGGCGTCGCGTCCTGGAGGTGCGTGCGGCCGGTCTTGACGACGTCGTCGAACTCTTCTTCTTTCTCCTCGAGCGCCTCGCGGAGGGTGTCGAGTGCCGGGATGACGTCTTTCTCGACGGCCTCGAGGGAGGCGACGTGCATCGCGGTCGGGATGACGTCGTTGCTCGACTGGCCGTAGTTGACGTGGTCGTTGGGGTGGACGACGCGGTCGCCGATCTCTGCGCCCATGAGCTCGGCGGCGCGGTTGGCGATGACCTCGTTGGCGTTCATGTTCGAGGACGTGCCGGAGCCGGTCTGGAAGACGTCGACCGGGAACTGGTCGTCGTGTTCGCCGGCGATGACCTCGTCGGCGGCCTCGATGATCGCCTCGGCGACGTCCTCGTCGACGAGTCCGAGGTCGCGGTTGGCCTGTGCAGCGCCTTTCTTGACGACGCCGAGTGCGCGGACGAACCGCCGGCTGAACGTGATTCCCGAGATGGGGAAGTTCTGGATCGCGCGCTGGGTCTGTGCGCCCCAGTAGGCGTCCGCTGGCACCTGCATTTCGCCGAGGCTGTCCTCTTCGATTCGGTAATCGTCTTCGTCTCCCATACCCGATGGCTCTCAGTCAGTCAGGTAAAATCCACCGAAAGCCCAGTCTCGTCCGAGCGAGCGCGCTTTGCAACGCCGACTGGAGTCACTCCCGGCGACGCTATGGATCTCGCCCTCAGGATTGGGAATCGATGGTGAGTGCCCAGTGGGCAACGACATCATTTATCATGATATCCAGTCAATTAGCACACATGGCTTCCGAGACGTCCACGACCGAGCAGTGGGAGACCGTCGACTGCAACCGTGACGATCACGTCGGCCGGATCACGCTTGCCCGCCCCGAGGCGATGAACACGTTTAGCACCGAACTCGCACAGGATCTCGACGCAGCGCTGCACGCACTCGACGAGGACGATGACGTGCGAGCGATCGTCATCGACGGCGCGGGCAAATGCTTCTCGGCCGGCATCGACCTCTCCGAACACGGCGACCACGAGACCGAGTCGGAATACGAGCAGTGGGTCGCACGGATGGAAGAACCGTTTCACACGCTAACCGAGATGCGAACACCTGTGATCGCTGCGGCCCACGGTCACGCAGCCGCCAACGGGATCGGACTGGTCGCAGCCTGCGATCTTGCCGTCGCCGCCGAGGGCACCAAGTTCGGCGCGACAGCCCCCAAGGTCGGCCTGTTCTGTATGGGACCGGCCGTCCCGCTGATGAAGGCACTCACCCGAAAGCGGTGTCTCGAGCTCATCCTGACCGGCGAGCTGATCGACGCCGAGACGGCCCTCGAGTGGGGGCTGCTCAATCGCGTTGCACCCGAGGGCGAGCACCTGACGGCAGCGATGGACCTCGCCGAAACGATTGCACAAAAGAGCCCGATGGGTGTCCAGATGGGCAAGCAAGCGTTCTACGAGATGGTCGAACTGGACTACGACGAGGCGCTCGACTACTCGAACGAGCAGTTCGCGGCGCTCTGTACGACAGAAGACGCGAATCAGGGCATCGCGGCCTTCCTCGAGGGTGAGCCACTCGCCGCCGACGAGTGGCCCGGCGAGTAACGACCGCGAGACCGGTTCGGGCCCGGCTACTGATCGGCCTCGAGGTCGTCGTACTCGGCGGGCGTGTACGTCGACAGCTCGAGCGCGTGGATATCCGTCGTCATGTGCTCGTCGAGTGCGTCGTAGACCTGTTGGTGTTGCTGGACCAGTGGGAGGCCCTCGAAGACCGGCGAGACGACCGTCGCGGCGAGGTGGTCTTCGTCGTGTTTGTCACGGGCGTGGGTGACCGTCGCCTCGGCGTCCTCGAGATTCGATTCGATGAGTTCCTCGACGGCTGCTGGCTTCATACGCGAAGGATGTGTCGCTCGAGCCAAAAACAACGCGGTCGCGGCCAGCGACACGGTCACACGCTCAGAACGGGACATCCGGCGGCACGTCCGGGCCCGACGAGCCTTGCTCGGCCAGCCCGTCGAAGCCGGTCGTGACGGTGACGTGATCGATCGCGTCGATCTCGGCCGGGAGCCGCCGCTGGATCGCCTGGGTCGTCATCGGACTGACCCCACAGCCGCTACATGCGCCGCTCAAGTTGATCCCGACGTGGCGCTCCTCGAGGTCGAGTTCGGTGATCGAGGAGTCGCCGCCGTGGCCCTCGATCTGGGGGAAATTGCGTCGGAGGAATAGCGTGACCTCCTCACGGACGGCGTCTTCGGACTGCTCGTTCTCTGACTCGCTCATAGACGTGATGTCGGACTGGAGCGGTATATACTGTCCCGTCGTGGCACGAGTAGATCGAGTCAGGTAGCCTGCACGCCGGAGTCGCGATGGCGGCGACTTTATGACGGTTCGAAACGCCGTCCCCGGTATGTCACTGGCAGCTGAGACGCGCCGGGCGGTCGATCGTCACCCCTTCCTCCGAACTGCGTTACGCGCCGGCGTCGTCAACTACACCGCCGCCGCTCGCTATCTCGCGGTCGACGGTGAGACCGATGCGATCGCAACGGCGCTGCGCCGGTATGCCGACGAGTTACCGGCCGTCGAGACCGAATCGCGAGAGATCCGTGTACGGATGGAAAGTGGGATCGGCCCGCTCGAGGGAGCGAGCGACGACGGCGACGCACTCATCACGATCGGCGGACAGGCGTTCGGCCCTGCCGACGGTGAGCAGACCGCTATCATCGCCACCGGTGACGTCGATGCGGCCGCGCTCGCAGCCGTGCTTTCGCGCCTCTCTATCGACGACATCTCGCCGACTGCGGCCGGTGTTGCAACGGAGACTCTGATAGTCGTGGTCGACCGACTCGAGGGAGCTACTGCGTTGCGAACGATCGAGGATGCACTCGAACGCGTCCCGACACGTCTCGAGTGACTGCATTGGAGACGATACTAAGCGGTGTGGAGCGCTTTTAAGTGGTGGTCTGCGCGCTGTTCACTGGCTGTTGGACGAGGTGACGGAATAACAAATAAACAATATATTGAACAATTATTAATTTTTCATGGAAGTCTCGGTGAGATGTATGGAGTCGGTTTGTGTGATATGTATAATGGGCAGTCCTGTCCGCTGGTTGTAGGTTTTTATAGACAGTCTTTCTGGTAGTTCTTATGAACGGTTCTCAGGACGTGATGTTACCGGTGGCGTTCGACGATTTGGATATCGGCATCGTCTTACGTGACCCGGAAACCGGCGCAGCCCTCGATGTAAACGAGCAGGCCGAACGGTTATACGGGTATTCTCGATCGGAGATCCTCGAGATGGAAATCGACGATCTCACAGCCCCATCGATGAAGTTTTCCCAAGAAGAGGCTATCCGGCGGATTCACGCTGCTGCCGCCGGCGAGCCACAGGTCTTCGAATGGCGGATCGAACGAGCCACGGGTGAACTGGTCTGGATTCGCGTCCGACTCAATCGGACGACGATCGACGACATCACGTGCATCATCGCCGAAATCAGAGACATTACCGAGTACAAGGCACGAGAGCGCCGGCTGCGCCTTCTCAACCGCGTCGTTCGACACAACCTTCGAAACGAGACGAACGTACTCATGGGGTATGCCGACCGTCTCAAGCAAGCCGTCGAAGAGAAAACACTCGAGGAGGAAGTCGAGACGATCCGCGAGATCGCGTCGGAGATCGGGACGCTGAGCGATTCGATTCGCCAGATCGAGGAGATCGCAACGCCCGACGCGACGCAGCGTTCACCCACGGACATCGGCGAACTGGTCGAATCGATCGTCGCGGAGGTTCGAGCGGACGCGACGGCGGCCGAGCTATCCGTCAATATTCAGGATGACGTCTGTGTAAATGCCGATACGGGCCTCCAACACGCGATCAGACATGTAATCGACAACGCGATCGGGCACAGCGATCGCGACGTCCCGTCCGTCGACGTATCGGTTGCGATCGATCCGAACACCAAACAGGCTGAAATCGCCGTCAGCGACGACGGTCCGACGATTCCGGACGTCGAGGTCGACGTTCTCAGGGAGGACGTCACGGCGAGTAACACCTATCACGGCTCCGGCGTCGGGCTGTGGGTGATGCAGTGGTGTGTCGACTCGCTGGGCGGCGAACTCGTCTTCGAGGAGAACACGCCTCGTGGCAACGTCGTTCGGTTCTTGCTGCCACGGATAGACCGCTCCGAGCCGTAGCGACGGTCGGCACGTCTCACTGCCGGTCCTGTCCGGCCGTCACGTCCGGAGGGCATCACACGCTTTAACTTTCGGCCGGGGGAAGAGAGGATAATGACCCTGCACGTGACGAACACGTTGACGGGCGAAAAAGAGCCGTTCGAGCCACAGGACCCCGAGAACGTCTTGCTCTACTACTGTGGCCTGACGGTCTCTGACCCGCCACACCTGGGCCACGCACGCTCGTGGGTCCACGTCGACGTCATGCACCGCTGGCTCGAGCACGAAGGCTACGACGTGCGTCACGTCGAGAACTTCACCGACGTCAACGAGAAGATCGTCGCCCGGATCGGCGAGGACGACCTCGGGGAAAGCGAAAGCGAGGTCGCAGAGACCTACATCCAGCGAACGATCGACGACATGCGCTCGCTGAACCTCCTGCGTGCGGAGGTGTATCCGCGGGTGTCCGAGCACGTTCCCGAGATCATCGACCTCATCGAGACGCTGATCGAGAAGGGCTACGCCTACGAATCCAACGGCTCGGTCTACTTCGACGTGACCAGGTTCGAGGAGTACGGCAAACTCTCGAATCAGGACGTAGAGGAGATCGAGTCTCAGGGCGATCCCGACGAGCGCACCGAGAAACGCCATCCGGCGGATTTCGCGCTCTGGAAGGCCGACGGCGTCGACCCCGACGCACTCGAGGAGCACAGCCACGAGGGCGTCGACCACGGAGACACTCCGCCAGAGGGCCTGACCTGGGACTCGCCGTGGGGCGAGGGCCGGCCCGGTTGGCACATCGAGTGCTCGGCGATGAGTATGACCCACCTGGGCGAGACGCTCGACCTCCACGTCGGCGGGCGGGATCTGGTCTTCCCGCATCACGAAAACGAGATTGCCCAATCCGAAGCCGCAACCGACCAGCAGTTCGCCAACTACTGGCTCCACTGCGAACTGTTCCAGATGGACGACGAAAAGATGTCCTCGAGTCTGGGCAATTTCGTCACCGTCGACGAGGCGATCGACCGCTGGGGGACGAACGTCATGCGGACGTTCCTGACCGCTGGCTCGTATAACAGCAAGCAACTGTACTCCGACGAGACGATCGCCGAGGCCCAGGAGCGCTGGGACCAACTCGAGCGGGCCTACGAGACCGCCGTCGATGTCCTGGATTCACCACAGGCGAGTTCGAAAGCCACGGACGAGTCGCTGCGCGACGAACTCGAGGGTGCGCGCGCGGCGTTTACGACCGCGATGAACGACGACTTCAACACCCGCGAGGCACAATCCACGCTGCTGTCGGTCGCGACGGCGATCAACCGCCATCTCGAGGCGATCGACGGTGACGCCGACGGCGACTACGATTACCGCGGGCTTCGGCGCGCTGTCGAGACGCTCGAGGAACTGGGTGGCGTCCTCGGGCTGTCCTTTACGGGCGAGACGACGGGCTCGGCCACACTCGCCGGTGACGTCGTGGAACTCGTCCTCGACGTGCGCGAGGCCGAACGCGACGCCGGCAACTACGAGCGTGCCGACGAGTTGCGCGACGAACTCGAGGCCCTCGGCATCGAAGTCCAAGATACCGACGAGGGGGCGACCTACCGGCTGCCATCGGGCGAGTGAGGCTGCCCCGTCGCAGTTAGTGAAAGAATACGTACCTGTTACCTTATCGCTCAAGTAGGTGGCGCTTATCTAGACGATAATGACTGATTCTCGCTCGGTCGTCACCGCTGGATTCGATGCCATGCCTGCACACGTGGCGATCCTCGACGAGACGGGGGAAATCATCTACACCAACAGGGCATGGGACGTGTTCGGTGAGGAACAGGGGTTACCTGATGCGACGGGCGGGGTCGGGACGAACTATCTCACGGTCTGTGACGAAAGCGGCGGCACCGAGGCGGCGGAGACGGCACGCGGAATTCGGGCGGTCGCAGACGGCAACCGCGAGGAGTTCAATCTCGAGTACCCTTGCCACACGCCCGAGCGCAAGCGCTGGTTCATGATGCAGGCGACGCCGTACGACCACGATGGTGAGCGGTTCGTCCTCATCATGCACGTCGACATCACCGAGCGCCGCCGCCTCGAGCAACGAACCCAGGCCCAAGCCGAACGCATGGAGTCGTTCGCGAGATTGCTCTCACACGATCTGCGAAACCCGCTGTCGGTCGCACTGGCAGAGGCTCACACTCTCGAGCAAGACGATGACGTCGACCTCAGGTTCGAAGACGGCGACCGTAGTTCGTTGCGCTCGTCGCTCGAGCGCATGGAGTCGATCATCGACGACGCACTGGCGCTCGTGACGATCGACGAGGTCACGGAGGCCGAGCGAGCGGCGATCCCACTCGAGATGGTAGCTGAGGACGCCTGGGCACACGTCCATACGGAGTCAGCGACCGTCGAGGTCGTCGGGACCGTCGCGATCCGTGCGAACGAGTCGCTGGTGAGCCATCTCTTCGAGAACCTCTTTCGGAACGCGATCGAACACGCCGGCGACGACGCGACCGTGGCAGTCGGCCCGCTCGAGCAGTCGAATACGGATGCAGGCGACACTGCGTTTGACGGGTTTTACGTCGAAGACGACGGTCCAGGGATTCCACCCGATCGCCGCGAACAGGTGTTCGAATCGGGGTATTCAGCCGACGACAGTGAGCCGGGTGCAGGAGAGAATGCGAGTAGTTCCGGATTCGGACTCGCGATCGTTCGCGAGGTCGCCGACGCACACGGCTGGTCGGTTTCAGTGACGACAGGCGAAGACGGCGGCGCTCGATTCGAGATACAGGGCGTCTCGATGCTCGAGCGGTCGTTCTAGAACCCGAGTGCGGTAACAATCGAGAGCCCACTTGCGAGCGCGCCGAGCAGGTAGCCACTGATCGCGCCGCCGTTGAGCAGCGGCAAGCCGGCGTGGGGTCGACCTTTGAGGACCATATACATGAGCACGAGCAGGCCGGCGATCGTCCCCACCAGCGCGCCGAGTGCAGGCAGGTTCAGCGCGATCAGCGGCACCGAAATCGCCCCGGCCTCGAGGAAGTACGCCGCGCTGGCGACGAGAATCGACGGGATGACGGCGTCACCGAGGCCGATGAACAGCGCGTCGCGGTCGAGGGCACCCGCGTCGTCGGCAGAACTGGCGTCTGTCTCGCGTTCGGTGCCGCCGTCGGCAGCGCTTGCGTCGGTCTCGCGGTCGTCCTCGAGCACGTCGTCGGTGCTGCCGTCGGCGAGGTAGGAATAGGACAGCGTCATCGGGACGACGAGGACCACGGGAATCTTGAGGTCCATGACGCCTTCGGCGAGATCGAGCATGTGTTCGGTGCCGTAGACGCTGATGGCGTCGTAGACTGCTAGCACGGCAAGCAACAGCAGCGCCGGCAGCAGGCCGAAGCTGATCCCAAACAGGGCGGCGGCACCGGCACCCATCACGACGCCCGTCGCGTCGATGACGTACCACTCGGGGTACAACAGGAGCGCCGTGCCGACGGCGAGCGCGGCGACGATCGCGAGCGCGTCGGCCACACCCGCAGCAAGCGGCGGCGCGAGCAGTGCCGGCACGAGTTCGGCGAAGACGTACCACGAGATCATCACGCTGACACCGACGATCAACAGCCGGATGAGCCAGTCGAGATCGTACTTGAATGCCGCGAGCATCAGCCCGGTCGCGACGAGCATCACCCCGAAGTAGAGAACACTGTTCGTCGGATTCTGGGGATTCTCAACGGCTTGCCGACCCGATTCGTGGAAGGGCTCGACCAGCGCCAGCGCGCCGAGCTGGACGCCGAGAAAGAGCAGGACCGTCGTGCCCACGGCGACGAGGACCCGCGTCCGATCGTTCATGGCGCGGGGTTTGCACCCCGCTCGTATTGGCTTTTCCACTCCGTGGTCACAAGACGCGACTACGGGGACGGACTCGATGAGGCCGATACCCGCGAACCAGCGCTACCGCGCGTACAGCGTCGAACTCACCAGCGACGGCAGGTGCACGTCGTCGTTCGGCGTCACCGCCAGATACGGCTGCGAAACGGGCCCAAAGACGTCGACGACGCGGCCGACTTCCTCGAGCGAGTCGTCGAGGACGATCGTGCCGATCTCGTCGCGGTACGCCTCGGCTGTCTCATCGTCGACGGCGTCCGCGCGGAGCACTGCAAGCCCCTGTGCCGTGCGGACGACCGCGCCGATCCGGCGCATCTCACTCGCGCATCGCGACGACGTACGCCGCGACGGCTTGCACGAGGTCGTTTTTCGTCGAGTCGTCGGCTCCGCGGACGACGACCCGACCCCGATCGAGCCAGTGCTCCCGGGAGTAGGCCTTGTCCCGCTCGATCGTGGCGTCGTACCCGATCTGCTGGACGGCCTTTGCGATCTCGTCGACCGTCGGTTCCTCGACCGCCAACTCCTGTGAGACGCGGCGACCGTCGCTCCGTGAGAGGTCCGCATCGAGATAGGCGGGCCAGATGACGTTCTCGACCATGCGCACCTCTGTGCGGTCCGGCGAGTAAACCCTTTTCAAAACGATACGTCGGACGCCGCCATCGCTCAGACTCGAGCGATTACGAAACGGAGCCTTTCAGGAAAACTCAGAATGATTCGTCCGCTTCCTCGCTTTGTTCACCGAGCGCTGGCGGCGTGCGATCACTGTAGCCTTTTCGTCCGATAGCGCCTTCAGAGACGTTGCTGAAGATGGCTGTACGAGCTTCCGTAGCCGAACTGAACTGCTCTTCAGGTATCAGGCTTAGCACCTCCTCAAGCGTCTGTTCACCGTTTTGGAACCGCAAGACCGCCCCTCCGTATGACTCGACCAGTTCTTCGCACGTTGCTGGGTACTCGTGCTGATCGAGTTGGTGGGCGAGAGAGCCGAATTCGACCCCGAGTTCTCTGACGCGTTCACTACTGGTTGGGTCGGACATTATGGGAATATTCCACATCATCAATTATAATAAAGCCCTCGTGTGATTTCTTGACCTGTTTCGTTCATCACAAGCGAAGACTACGCGCCATGTGTTCAGCACGACTCCGTCAGCATTCCCAGTAGATGGTAGAAGTGTCAACGGTAGATTCGCATCTGTCGTTACCGAACCGGACTTTAAATTATGATTGGCGGTATGACACTGCGCCCTGCAAGCGGACTGGACGGTTTTTTACCCCTCCGCCACCGAGTGGCCGCCAATGACCGAGTACGATTACGAGGCCCTCGGACTCGTCGCCGGGCTGGAGATCCACCAGCAACTTAATACGGCGACGAAGCTGTTCTGCCAGTGTCCGACCGACCTCCGCGAGCCAGACGCGGCGACGCGGTCGTTCACACGCTATCTCCACCCCACCCGGAGCGAACTGGGCGAACTCGACGACGCTGCCGTCGAGGAGAGCATGGTCGAACGCGAGTTCGAATATCTCGCCTACGACTCGACCTGTCTCGTCGAGGAAGACGACGAGCCACCCCACGAACTCGACGACGAGGCGCTCGAGACGGTCCTCGAGATCGCCCAGCTGATGGACATGTCGCCGGTCGATCAGGCTCACGTGATGCGCAAGATCGTCGTCGACGGCTCGAACACGAGCGGCTTCCAGCGCTCGTCGCTGATCGCCACCGACGGTGAAATCGAGACGAGCGACGGGGCCGTCGGGATCGAGGATCTGATGCTCGAGGAGGAAAGCGCCCAGCGCGTCGAAGAAACCGACGACGGGGTGCGCTACAGCCTCGACCGACTCGGCATCCCGCTGGTCGAGATCGGTACCCGTCCAGACATTTCGACGCCCGAGCAGGCCCTCGAGGCTGCAGAACGGATCGGGATGCTGTTGCGCTCGACGGGGAAGGTCAAACGCGGCCTCGGGACGATCCGCCAGGACGTCAACGTCTCAATCGAGGAAGGGGCCCGCGTCGAGATCAAGGGCGTTCAGAGTCTCGACGACATCGACGATATCGTCCACAACGAGGTGGGCCGACAGGTCGAACTCGTCGCGATCCGCAACGAACTCGAGGAACGCAACGCGTCGGTCGGCGACACGCAAGACGTGACTGCGGTCTTCGAGGACACCGACAGCGGCGTCATTCGGGGCGCGCTGAATTCGGGCGGCTCCGTGATGGCGGTGCCGCTGTACGGCTTCGACGGCCTCGTCGGCCGCGAGATCGCCCCCGACCGCCGCCTCGGCACCGAGCTCTCCGATCACGCCAAGCGCCACGGCGCAGGCGGGATCTTCCACACCGACGAACTCCCCGCCTACGGCGTCACCGAGGGGGAAGTTGCGGCGCTGCGCGACGCGGTGGGCGTCGACTCGGAGGACGCCGTCGCGATCGTCGCCGACGAGACCGACATCGCCGAGATCGTACTCGTCCTGATAGCGCTCGACCTTTTCGGTGAGGAGTTCGGGTTCGGGCACGTCGCTCGGGTCCGGTTCGACCGGCGGCACGTCCGTCTCGGGGTACATCCGCGC
>SDGW01001013.1_pt1 | contig 11680 bp, 10 predicted proteins | sample 2873831 | NCBI WGS metagenome assembly SDGW01 (sample SAMN08132700, study PRJNA421101) | hypersaline lake metagenome | isolation source: celular fraction 0.22 microns magnesium sulfate-rich crust from ephemeral... | place: Spain: Penahueca Lagoon, Toledo | collected 2011-07
GTGGCGGACGCTGGCGACGCTCGCGGTCGTCGTCGCCCGCCTCATCCGGTCGCTTTGAGCGTTTCCGTGCCGGGCCGATCGGGTGCCTTTTTAGGTGATACCGCCCTAGCCGAACGTATATGTTCAAGGCCATCGTGGGCGCGTCGACGTTTCAGGACGCGCTCGATTCGGTGAGCGTGCTGGTCGACGAGTGTAAGATCCGCCTGAACGAGGAGGAGCTCTCGATCCGCGCCGTCGACCCCGCCAACGTGGGCATGGTCGACCTCACCCTCGAAGCCGCGGCGTTCGAGTCGTACGAGGCCGACGGCGGCGTTATCGGCGTCAACCTCGCGCGCCTCGAAGACATCGCCGGCATGGCCAACTCCGGCGACCTGATCCACCTCGAACTCAACGAGGAGACCCGCAAGCTCCACATCGAGATCGACGGCCTCTCGTACACCCTCGCGCTCATCGACCCCGACTCCATCCGCCAGGAACCGGACATCCCGGACCTCGATCTCGCCGCCGAGATCGTCGTCGAGGGCGCCCAGATCGACCGCGGGATCAAAGCCGCCGACATGGTCTCGGACCACATCCGCCTGCGCGTCGACGAGACCGACGAGGCGTTCTTCATCGAGGCTGAGGGCGACACCGACGACGTCGACCTCGAGCTCACCCGCGAGGACCTCATCGCGCTCACCGCCGGTCCCGCTGACTCGCTGTTCAGCCTCGACTACCTGAAGGACATGAACAAGGCGATCCCGGGCGACGCCGAGGTCACCATCGAGCTCGGCGAGGAGTTCCCGGTCAAGCTCCACTACGGGTTCGCTGAGGGGCTCGGGCACGCAACGTATATGTTAGCCCCCCGCATTCAGAGCGACTAAATTGCCTAGCGAAACGTGCCCAGGATGCGGAAAATCGTTCAAGCGGGTGGGTAGTCACTGGGCACGCGGAAGCTGTTACTACCCTGAGATACCCACGTACCTTCGCGAGATCCTCATCGGCTGTCTCATGGGTGACGGATCCGTCCCAAAGACGAACGACGGATCTCACGGCCTGTTCCGTCTCCCGATGGTTAACAAGCAATTCTTGGAGTGGTTCGACCACGAGATGGGTATATTGAGTACCGGTGTCTCGCTTAAAAAGACGGCAGCGGAACTGGCACGTAATAACCGTGAATCGGGGTTCAGTCCGAATGCGAAAGCCGAGAACTACCACGATATGTACACCGTCATATCGCGGTCCCACCCATTCATGCGGTCACTTCGCCGATGGTACCAGTCGGGCGAGAAGCGGTTCCCAGAGAACCTATCGCTAACGCCACGGATCGCGAAGATGTGGTACGTCTGTGACGGATATCTCGATGTTCAAGAATACGGCCAGCCCAGAGCCTCGATACGGATACGACACCGAGACGATCGTCAGGATTTCCTTTTAAACCTATTCGAGGAGGTCGGCCTCTCACCGACGTACGGCCGCGAAACGATCCGCTTCTCGGTGGAAGAGACCCGCTCGTTTCTCAACTGGATGGGTAACCCACCGCCCGGTTTCGAGTACAAGTGGGTACTCGACTCGCGAGAACGCTACGATCGCCTGAAGGCACAGGCGTACGGCGAAGCACGCGCCTTCTAATCAATCCACAATCGGGATCGACACAGTCACTTTCGTCCCGCGCGGCTCGCGCTCGGCGTAGTCGACGTCGGCGCCGACCGCCGCGGCGCCCCACGCGACGACCCACAGCCCCAGCCCGGAGCCGTGTTCGAGCGCCGTCTCCCGCCCGGACTCGACGGCCTCGACCTCGTGGTCGGGGATGCCGGGACCGTCGTCGGCGACGGTGAGGGCGAATCGCGCGGGACGGTCGCCGTCTCCGGCGTCGTCCGCGTCGCTCTCGTCTCCGTCCTCCCGCTCGAGGGTCACCCGGACCCACGGGCCGCCGTCCGCGCGCTCGACGCCCTCGCCGTCGTGGTGGTCCACGGCGTTCTCGACGGTGTTCTCGACGACCGCGCGGAGCGCGCCGGCCCTGACGCGGGTGGTCCACGCCCCCTCCGCTTCCGGCTCCGTGTCGCGCCTCACGTCCAGTTCGACGGTCGCGTCCGGTTCGCGCTCCCGCGCGTCGGCGACGGCGCCCTCGACGAGCTCGTCGACGGCGACCGCGCTCGCCTCGCCGTCGGAGAGGAGCCGCTCGACGGTGCCGGCCTTCTCGCCGAGCGCGGCCAGCGCGCCCGCCCGGCGCTCGATCGCGTCGGCCATGCGCACCAGCTCGGGGTCCTCCAATCGGTCGGCGAGCAGCTCGCCGTAGCCGCGGACGACGCCGGCGTCGTTCCGCAGGTTGTGCCGGAGCACGCGGTTTAACACCTCCAGCTGCTGCCGCCGACGCTCCCGCTCCGTCACGTCCGAGAAGACGACCGTGTGGCCGACGCGGGTCCCGCTGGGGTCGGTCAGCGGCGAGGTCGACACCGCGTACGTGCGGCGCCCCGCGCCGAGTCCGGCGTCGACCTCGACCGTCTCGCGGGCGCCGCTCCCCTCGCGGGCGTCGCTCTCGTCGCCGTCGCCGCTCCCCTCGCGGGCGTCGCTCCCCTCGCCGTCGCCGCCCCCCTCGCGGGCGTCGCTCTCGTCGCCCTCCTCGCCCGGCCCGACCGAGAGGTCGAGGAACGCGTCGAGCGGCCGGTCGCGCGCGGTCTCCGCGTCGACGCCCAGCAGCGCCTCGGCGGCCGGGTTGAGCCGGACGACGCGTCGGTCCGGCGCGAGCGCGACGATCGGGTCGGCGAGGTCGTCGATCGCGGTGCGCTCGGCGGCGCGGCTGGTCGTCGGGTTGCGGTCGAACATCTCCGCGCGACCGAACGCGTACGCGTCCAGCAGCACGTGGGGGACGAACATGACGGGCGCGAGCTGGAGCTGCGGCACGGGACCGATCTCCAGCGTCCACGCGACCAGGGCGAACCCCGGCGGGAGCGAGCTCAGCGCGACCGCGGCGCTCTCTCGACGGTACAGCGGGCCGTAGCTGAGCAGGGTGTCGACCAGCAGGAAGACCGCGCTGGCGACGAGCACGGTCTCGACGGCGACGACGAGGTACGCCCAGGGGCCGAACGCGTACGAGACCGTCGCGACGCCGAACGCGGGGTCGATCCCGAAGCCGGTCCAGAACGCCCCGTGGAACGGGTTCGTCGCCAAGAGGGCCGTCGAGAGCAGCCCGAAGCCGACGACGGAGGCGAACAGCCGGCCGCGGACCACGTCGCTCCGGCCGGTGTACTCAAGCGCGAAGCCGAGGAAGGCGACCCCGGTCCAGACGATCCCGAGCCACGTCGTCCCCTCTAAGACCGCCCGGAGCGTCGGGTCCGAGACGAGCAGCCCGACCCCGTAGGAGAGACACCACGTCGCCTGCGCGGCGAACACGCCGAGGAACCAGTCGACCCCGGGTCGCCCGCGGTGCTTCCGGATCGCCCACGCGAGGCCGAGCGCCCCCGCCCCGCCGGCGAGCGAGCCGACGGCGGGCCACGCGGGGACGAGGTCGAGGGCCATGTGTGGGGGACGACGGCGACGGCCGGCGTAAAGCTGTCGTGCGGCCGCGGTTCGCGTCGCTCCCTCCCGGCGCGGTCACCCGGTCCGGCGCCCGAACGCCGCGGCGACGGGAACGAGGAGGAGCGCGCCGATCAGGAACGGCGACGCGACGGCGACGGTGTAGAGGACGGCCATCAGCGGCGGCCCCACCGTTCGACCGAGGCTCGACGCGCCCTGCGTGACGCCGAAGGCGGCCCCCTGTTCCGCGTCGTCGGCCGACGTCGAGACGAGGGTCGCCAGCGAGACGTTCACGAGCGCGTTCCCCAGCGAGAGCGCCGCGAGCGCGACGAGCAGCGCGACCAGCGGGAGCGTGAGCCACGCCGGCCCGCCGAGCGCGACGTCGCCGGCCGCCCGGTCGACGAGCCCGGTCGCGGGGATCGCGACGAGCGCGGCCGCGAGAACGACCGATCCGACGGCGACGAGCGTTCGCGAGGGGACGATCCGCGAGAGCCGTCCGACGAGCACCCCCTGGTTCACCGCGCCGAGGACGCCGACGTAGGTGAGCAGGAACGCGGCGGCCGTCGCGTCGTAGCCGAACGCGTCGGCGACGTACGGGATGAACATCACCTGCACGCCCGCGAACGCGACGGCGACGACGAAGTACGCGACCGTCAGCGGTCGGAGCGCGACCGAGGAGAGCGCGTCGCGGAACTGGCCGATCGCGGTGGTTCGGCGGCGGCCCTCCGCGCCTGCCGCGCCCGCCGCCGGCCGCGTTCGCTTCGGCTCCTCGAGGAAGGCGGCGCCGACGCCGACCGCGAGGAAGCTCATCCCCGCCGCCGCGAAGCTCGGCAGCGAGTACGCCGTCGCTGGGACGAACGCGGGGAAGAGCGCGTCTGCGCGGGCGACCACGGGATCGGCCGCGAGTAACCCCCCGATCGCCGGGCCGAAGACGAACCCGAGCGCGAAGGAGGCGCCGACGAGTCCGAGCGCGCCCGCTCGCCGGTCCCGCGGCGTGATGTCGGCGACGTACGCCTGTGCGGCGGCGATGTTGCCGCCCATCGCTCCCGCGAGCGTCCGGGAGCCGAACAGCGTCGCCAGCGCGGCGACGGTCCCGAAGCGCGCGCCCGACTCCCCGGCGTAGCCGAATCCCACCCACGCGACGCCGGCGGCAGCGAGCGACGCGAGCAGGACGGGCCGGCGCCCGATCCGGTCGGAGAGCCGGCCGAGCGTGGGCGCCGCGAGGAACTGCGCGAGCGAGTACGACGCCGCGAGAAGGCCGATGAAGGCGTCGCTGACGCCGAACGACCGCACGTAGAAGGGGAGGATGGGGATCACGATCCCGAAGCCGACCAGGTCGATGAACACGACGCCGATCACGACCGCGAGCGCGCGCCGCGGGTTGGCGACGGCGGGGGGCCGCTCCCCCTCGTCGCCGTCGCGGTCGGGGTCGGCGACGAGCGTCTCGACCTCGTCCCCGCTCGCCGCCGCGCCGGCCTCCGGGTGTGTCACGGTGGCGAGACGTCGCGCGGGAACTTAAGAAGGCGGCCGCGGTACGTCGCCGCGGCCGGCGGCGACTCTGAGTTATAAATGGCGCTCGATGACGCGCTTCGCGGCCTGCCCCTTCTCCTTCCAGCCGTACCCCTCGTCGTACACGTGGCGCTTCGCGTCGACGAGCTCCTCGGGCGTCGACTCCTCGAAGCCGCCGCGGTCCCACGCGCCGGACTCGCGGAGCCACTCGATCACGTTCTCGCGGGTCTCGGGCCACGAGAGCCCGACCATCTCGTACCACGCGACCATCGCGAAGACGGCGTTGTCGTGGCACCCCGGCACGGAACCGTGTTCGTAGACGGTCCGCATGGGGTCGCGGGTCGGCTCCGAGACGAGCTCCTTGAACTCCGCGGCCGTGAGCAGCCGGAGTCTCCCGTTCTCCTCGACGACGCGCTGCTCGCGCTCCAAGGCGTCGAGCGCGGCCTTGCGGAGCCCGCCCCACTCGCCGTGGACCGCCTCGCGGAGCGTGGACTCGGCCATCCCGTCGGGCTCGGCGGTGAGGACCGTCAGGAGGTCCGTGTACGCCTTCTCGATGGTCGGCCAGCTCACGCCCTCGAAGTCGCAGTCGGCGTCGTGGAGGCTGTTGGTCGTCCGACAGCCGGGACACGGGTAGCGGAACGTCGGCACTGGGTGGGAGTGCGCGGCCGCGGGAGTTAGGGTTTTCGCGACGGTCGGCGGGGGCGGAGCGCCGGGCGACCTCGGAGGCGCCCGGAACAGCCACGATCGATCACGCGCTTCCGAAACGTTTACTCGCCGGCCGGACGCGATTTCAGACGGTATGACAAAAGTCAGCGTCATCGGTGCGGCGGGGACCGTCGGGGCCGCGGCCGGCTACAACCTCGCGTTGCGCGACGTGGTCGACGAGCTCGTCTTCGTCGACATCCCGGACCAGCGCGAGACGACGATCGGGCAGGCGGCCGACACCAACCACGGCATCGCCTACGACTCGAACACGACCGTCCGGCAGGGCGAGTACGAGGACACCGCCGGCTCGGACGTCGTCGTGATCACGGCCGGGATCCCGCGGCAGGAGGGGCAGACCCGGATCGATCTGGCGGGCGACAACGCCCCCATCATGGAGGACATCGGCTCGTCGCTGGCCGAGCACAACGACGACTTCGTCACCGTCACCACCTCCAACCCCGTGGACCTGCTGAACCGCCACCTGTACGAGGCGGGCGACCGCGACCGCGGCCAGGTGGTCGGCTTCGGCGGGCGACTCGACTCCGCGCGGTTCCGCTACGTCCTCTCCGAGCGCTTCGACGCGCCCGTCCAGAACGTCGAGGCGACGATCCTCGGCGAGCACGGCGACGCGCAGGCGCCCGTCTTCTCGAAGGTGCGCGTGGACGGCCGCGACCCCGAGTTCGACGCCGACGAGAAAGAGCAGATCCTGGCGGACCTCCAGGAGTCCGCGATGGACGTGATCAGCCGCAAGGGCGCCACGCAGTGGGGCCCCGCCACCGGCGTCGCGCACACGGTCGAGGCGATCCTGAACGACACCGGCGAGGTGCTCCCCTGTTCGGTCGTGCTCGACGGCGAGTTCGGCTACGACGACACCGCGCTCGGCGTGCCCGCGAAGCTCGGTTCGAACGGCGTCGAGGAGGTCGTCGAGTGGGACCTCGACGAGTACGAGGCCGAGCTGCTCGACGAGGCCGCCGAGAAGCTCTCCGAGCAGTACGAGAAGATCGCGTAAGGCCCGAGTCGCCCCCCTCGGTCGCCGAGGACGACGCGATCTCGACATTCAGATTTTTCGCGACGCTGGCAGGAGCTCGCGACAGCGACGAGCGCTTATTTATAAATAAAGCCGCGCGGTGGCGCGCCCCGGTGAGCGGCCCGAAGGGCCGCGAACCGCCGGTGCGAGGGAGTCGCGAGCGAAGCGAGCGACGAGGCTGGGGAGGCGTGAGGTGCGGTTGCTGTGCGGGGCGGGACTCAAAGGGGTAGCCGCGAGGGCGAAGCACGGCGACGCAAGCACTGCAAGGAGCGAGCGTAGCGAGCGACTGAAACGCGCAGCGAGCCGCGCGAGCCCTCGCGGCTGGGGCTTTGGAGATGTTCTCTGCCGATTCGTAGTCAGCCTCGTATAGCCGAGCGGCTGGGACTCTGGCGGGTATCGCCGCCGATCCGTCGCAGCCCGCTTATAAATAATCGATTCAGATCTCCCACTCCTCCTATTCGCCGTCGGCGTTCGCGAAGAACTCCACGTCGCCGGCGATGACCGCGCTCGCGACCACCCCGCCACCGACCAGCAGCGCGACGACGAGCGTCGTCAGCGCCACCGAGAGCGCGGTTCCGCCGATCGCGACCCCGACGAACGCGCCGACCGCACCGCCGACGCCGCCGGCGATGACCGCGAGCGTCTGTGCCTCGCTCATAGCTGTCGCTTTCCCAACACGCCTAATAAGCGTTCGCGTCGGGCTCTCACGGGTGATAACGCGGGTACCCGCCCGATCGCTTCCGCCGCTCAGCGCGGGTACTGCCGCCCGAGGTCGGGGCCGCCGCCCCCGTCGTCGCCGTCGCCCGCGCCGTCGGCCTCGCGGTCGCCGTCGCCGTCGCCCTCCTCGCCGCCCGGGCTCACGCTCCCGGTCCGGTAGCCGTCCATGTCGAGGGTGACGTAGTCGAAGCCGAGGTCGGTGAGGTGCTCGTGGACGGCGTCGGCGAACGCCGGGTCGAGGGCGCGCTCCAGCTCGTCCGGGGCGATCTCGACGCGCGCGAGCCCGTCGTGGTCGCGGACGCGGAACCCCTCGAACCCCCACTCGCGGAGCACCCGCTCGGCCTTCTCCACGCGGGTCAACCGCTCCTCCGTCACCTCCAGCCCCGTCGGGATCCGCGAGGAGAGACACGCCATCGACGGCTTGTCGGCGACCGAGAGGTCGTACGCCTCGGCGATCTCGCGGACCTCCTCTTTCGCGATCCCGGCGTCCAACAGCGGCGAGAACACGTCCAGCTCCTCGACCGCGCGCAGGCCGGGGCGGTGCCCCTCGCCGGGGTCGTCGGCGTTCGTCCCGTCGCAGACCGTACCGATCCCCAATTCCTTGGCGGTCTCGTACATCCGCCCGAGCCGCATGGTCCGGCAGTGGTAACACCGATCGCCGTCGTTGGCGACGAAGTTCGGGTCGTCCAGCTCGGAGAACGTCACGGTCTCGTGGGCGATTCCGATCTCGCCGGCGACGCGCTTCGCGTCGTCGAGCTCCGCTGCCGGTAGCGTCTCGCTCCGCGCCGTGCACGCGACCGCGTCGTCGCCGAGGGCGTCGCGCGCGAGGGCGGCGACGACCGCGGAGTCGACGCCGCCGGAGAAGGCGACGAGGACGCCGTCTCGCTCGGCGAGGGCGTCGCGGGCGGCCGTCGCCTTCGCCGCCGTCTCCGGGTCGAGGGCGTCCCGGTCGGCGGCGAGAGTGTGATGACTCATGCCCCCGCGTTCGCGGGCGGCGGGAAAAAGCGCGTCGGCCGCGGCCCGCGAGACCGCCTCGGCGTCGGCGACGCGTGTTCGCCGCCCGCCCGTCCCGACCGCGACCCCCCATCCTTTTGCGCGTCGCCGCGATAGCGCCGAGTAGATGGAGCTGGAGGCGATCCCCGGCGTCGGGGCGAAGACGGCCGCCGCGCTGCGCGAGCTCGACGACCCGGCCGCGACCGTCGAGTCCGGCGACGTCGCCGCGATCGCTCGCGCGCCCGGCGTCAACGAGGCCCGCGCGGCCCGGATCGCCCGCGGCGCGATCCGCCGCCGACACGGCGACGACGGCCGCGTGCTGGCGACCGACCGCGCCCGCGAGGTGTACCGGGAGGCGATCGACCTGCTGCGCGAGCGCACCGTCACCGACTACGCCGCCAAGCGGCTGGAGACCTTCTATCCGAGCGCCTCTGCCTCGCGGATCGAGGAGGCGCAGTCGTTCGTCGAGGCGGCGGTCGAGCGCGACCCCGACCCCGCGGTCCGCGAGGCGCTCGCGGGCGTCGAGCCGCTCACCGACCCGCCGACGGTCCGGGTGCGCGACCGTTGTCTCGCGACCGCCGACGCCGAGACGCTCGCGCGGGCCGAGGCCGCCGTCCCGGAGCTCTCGGTCGAGACCGTCGAGGACGCCCGCGACGTCTCCGAGCTCGCCCGCTCGTACGCGACCGTGATCGTCTTAGACGAGGAGTTCGCCGGGCTCGACGTGGAGGGCGACGTCCACGTCCGCCCGGACGCCCTCGACGAGCCCGCGGAGACCGTGCCGGAGCGCCTGCTCGCGTTCTTCGCCGCGAACCGCGAGCGGCTGGAGGCGGCCGCGGCGGTCCACGAGGCGGCCGACCTCTCGCCCGCGGCGGACACGGACGCCCTCCGCGACGCCCTCGCGCGGCTGGACGACGACGGGACGATCGTCGGCGACGAGGAGCTGGCGCGGCTGACCGCAGCCGTCGACGACCTCGACGCCGCGGTGTCGACCGCGGAGTCGGTCGCCGACGACCGCCTCAGAGAGGCGATCCGCGAGCGCGACGTGACCATCGAGGGGACCGACTTCCTCTCGCTCGTCGAGCAGGGCGCCCGCGTCGACTCCCTCTTAGACCGCGAGCTCGCCGACGAGTACGACGAGGCGATGGCCCGCGCCCGCGAGCACCTCGCGGACGCGCTCCGCTTGGAGCCCGAGGAGGCGGAGCTCGCCGACCGCGTCTTCGGCGACGACCCCTCGTTTCCGGTCGACCACGACGAGAGCGCCGTCTCGCGGCTCAAGACCGAGCTCTCCGCCGCGCGCGACCGGCGCGCCGCGCGGCTGAAGGCCGAGCTCGCGAGCGACCTCGGCGACCTCCGCGAGCCGGTGGAGACGCTCGTCCGGGACGCCCTCGAGCTCGACGTGGAGTTCGCGGTCGCGCGGTTCGCCCGCGACTTCGACTGCGTCATGCCCGATGTGGTCGACCCCGGATCGTCCGACTCGGGCTTCCGCATCGAGGGCGGCCGCTCTCCGCTCCTCGACGTCGACTTCGCCGACGCGGAGCCGGTCGACTACGCGGTGTCGGGCGCGACGCTCCTCTCCGGCGTCAACTCCGGCGGCAAGACCTCGACGCTCGATCTGGTCGCCTTGGTCGTCGTGCTCGCGCAGATGGGGATGCCCGTCCCCGCCGCGTCGGCGACGGTCGAGCGCTTCGAGGAGGTCCACTACTACGCCAAGTCGCAGGGCACACTCGACGCGGGCGCGTTCGAGGCGACCCTCCGCGACTTCGGCGACCTCGTCGAGGGCGCCGACGGCCGGCTCGTCCTCGTCGACGAGCTGGAGTCGATCACGGAGCCCGGCGCCTCCGCGAAGATCATCGCCGGGATCTTAGAGGCGCTCGACGGGCAGGACGCCACCGCCGTCTTCGTCTCCCACCTCGCGCGCGAGATCCGCGACGCGGCCGACTTCGACGTCGCCGTCGACGGCATCGAGGCCGAGGGACTGGTCGACGGGGAGCTGCGGGTGAACCGGTCGCCGCGGAAGGGACACCTCGCGCGGTCGACGCCGGAGCTCATCGTCGAGAAGCTCGCCGGCGACCGCGACACCGACTTCTACGGGGACTTACTGGAGAAGTTCTGAGACGGGAGCCGTCTCGTTCCCGGGACTCGGCGGGGCTCAGTCCTCGCCGAGTTCGGCCGTGACCGTTATCTCGACGTCGAGCGGCGCGGGGAGCCGAGACACCTCGACGCAGGTCCGGGCCGGGTACGGCTCCGAGAGGAACGCCCGGTACGCCTCGTTGACCGCGTCGTAGTCGTCCATGTCCGTGAGGTAGACGGTCGCCGACACGATCGCGTCCGGACTCGTCCCGGCCGCCTCGAGGATGGCGGCGACGTTCTCGAGCGTCTGCGTCGTCTGTTCGGCCACCGACTCGGGCGCCTCCCTCGTGTCGGGGTCCACGCCCGTCTTCCCGGAGACGTGGACCGTGTCGCCCGAGACGATCCCCTGCGAGTACGGTCCGAGGGCCTCCGGCACGTCGTCTGTCGTTATCTCTCGCATCGGGCGGAGCGACGGCGCGTCGCGGTATCAAGGTGCGGGTCGCCGCCGTCCGCCGTCGGCGACCCGTGCGGACGAGGGGATAGCGGAGTTCAGTCGTCGTCCGCGGCCGCGGGCTTCCGGCGGTCGTCGCGCGGGCCCGCGATGTCGACGTCGGGGAGCAGGTCGCGCAGGTACCGCCCGGTGTGCGAGTCCTCTTCGCGGGCCACCGCCTCGGGGGTGCCGCCGGCGACGAGCTCGCCGCCGCCCTCGCCGCCCTCGGGCCCGAGGTCGATAATCCGGTCGGCGTTCTTCACCAGGTCAAGCTCGTGCTCGATGACGACCACCGTGTTGCCGCCGTCGACGAGGCGGTGGAGCACGTCGATCAGCTTGCGCTCGTCCTCCTTGTGGAGCCCCGTCGTCGGCTCGTCGAGCAGGTAGAGCGTGTCGCCCGTCGCCTTCTTCCCGAGCTCCTCGGCGAGCTTCACGCGCTGGGCCTCGCCGCCCGAGAGCGTGGTGGAGGGCTGGCCGAGCTCCATGTAGCCGAGCCCGACGTCTTTTAAGAGCTTCAGGCGGCGCTGGAGCCCCTGGTGGCTCTCGAAGAAGTCGTACGCCTCGTCGACGCTCATGTCGAGCACGTCGGAGATGGTCGCGCCCTTGTACTCCACGTCGAGCGTCTCGTCGTTGTACCGGGCGCCGCCGCACTGCTCGCAGGGGACGTACACGTC
>SDGW01001507.1_pt1 | contig 11678 bp, 18 predicted proteins | sample 2873831 | NCBI WGS metagenome assembly SDGW01 (sample SAMN08132700, study PRJNA421101) | hypersaline lake metagenome | isolation source: celular fraction 0.22 microns magnesium sulfate-rich crust from ephemeral... | place: Spain: Penahueca Lagoon, Toledo | collected 2011-07
GATGAGTGCTGAGGAATCCGAAAGTAGCGGCGCCACGTCGGCCGAGGTCATCGAGATCGTCGGCAAGACGGGGATGCACGGCGAGGCCATGCAGGTCAAGTGCCGCATCCGCGAGGGCGAGAACCAGGGCCGTATCATCACCCGGAACGTCCTCGGTCCCGTCCGCGAGGGCGACATCCTCCAGCTCCGCGAGACGGCCCGCGAAGCCGACTCCATCGGAGGACAATAACGATGCCCCGAACCAGAGAGTGTGACTACTGTGGCCAGGACATCGAGCCCGGCACGGGCACGATGCTCGTCCACAACGACGGCTCGACCACGCACTTCTGTTCGTCGAAGTGCGAGAACAACGCCGACCTGGGCCGCGAGGCCCGGAACCTCGGCTGGACCGACGCCGGCCGAGAGACGACCGCGGCCGAGCAGCAGGCGGCCGAAGACGCTGCCGAGGCAGAAGCCGAAGCAGCTGCCGCCGAAGACGAAGCGGCTGAAGACGCGGACGCTGCTGACGAGGAGAGCGACTCCGAGGACGCAGCGGCCGAGAGCGACGACGCAGACGCGGACGAAGCCGCTGACGACGACGCGGACGAAGCCGCTGACGACGGCGACGACGACGCGGACGAGGAAGAGGCCGAAGAAGCCGAAGCGTAAAGCCATCGGCGTTCGACTTTTTTTGATAGATGCCAGAAACAGAGCGAACCTTCGTCATGGTCAAACCGGACGGTGTCCAGCGCGGGCTCATCAGCGAGATACTCGAACGGTTCGAGAACCGGGGACTGAAGATAGTCGGCGCGAAGTTCATGCAGATGGACCGCGAGCTCGCCGAACAACATTACGCAGAACACGAGGGCAAGCCCTTCTACGACTCGCTCGTCGAGTTCATCACCTCCGGTCCCGTCTTCGCGATGGTGCTGGACGGGCAGGACGCTACCCGCCAGGTCCGCCGGATGATGGGCGCGACGGACCCGGCGGAGGCCGCGCCCGGCACCATCCGAGGCGACTACGGCCTGGACCTGGGGCGGAACGTCATCCACGGCTCCGACCACGAGGACGAGGGGGCCAACCAGCGCGAAATCGAACTGTTCTTCGACGAGGACGAACTCGTCGAGTGGGACAAGATAGACGGCTCCTGGCTCTACGAGTAGCGAACTCATTTTCAGGCCGGGGACCGTACGTCCCCCTATGAGTCGCACACTCTACCAGCTCGACGGCTGTCCGTACTGTGAGAAAGTGGCCGACCGGCTGGACGAACTGGGCGTCGACTACGAGAGCGAGTGGGTCGAGGCGCTCCACTCGAAGCGCGACGAGGTCAAGCGGGTCTCGGGCCAGCGGGCGGTCCCGGTGCTGGTCGACGAGGACCGCGGTGTCACGATGGCCGAGTCCGACCGCATCCTGGAGTTCGTCGAGCGGTCCTACGCCTAGTCTTCGCTCTCGAACTCCAGGGCCGCGCCGTTGATGCAGTAGCGCTTGCCGGTGGGCTCGGGGCCGTCGTCGAAGACGTGGCCCAGGTGCCCCTCGCAGTTGGCACAGACGACCTCGGTCCGGCGCATCCCGTGGCTCTCGTCGACTCTGGTCTCGACGGTGCCCTCGTCGTAGACGTCCCAGAAGCTGGGCCAGCCGGTGCCGGATTCGAACTTCTCCTCCGTGTCGAACAGCGCCGTCCCGCAGCCTGCACAGGTGAACACGCCGTCGTCTTTGACGTCCAGCAGCTCGCTGCTGAACCGGGGTTCGGTCCCGGCTTCCCGGAGGATACGGTACTCTTCGTCGGTCAGGAGCTGGCGCCATTCTTCGTCGTTCTCCGGCACGCTATCGGCCTGTTCGCTCATACCCCCTGTACGTGCTGGAGGCTGATAAGCCCACGTCGACAGGCTCCCGTGTGCCGGCTATTTGGAAGGGCCGTTCGAGAGCGCAGCGGAGGTACTCGTCGGCGCTGTTACGCCCCGGGCCCCTTCCACACCCCAAGGACGGCAGTGTCACCGTCGGCGGGGTCGACCCAGACGACGCGGAAGGTCCCGCTGTTGAGCGTGTCGTCGTCGCCGACGACCGTGAACTCCGAGCCCCGTTTGATAGCGCTACCGACCCACTCACTCCCGGCTGCAGTGCTGTCGAGAGTGTAGGCCTCGATCCCGGCGCTTCGAAGTGTCCCGCTGTCGTTGCCCGGTGCCGGTCGGAACGGCCTGTCGGCCCTGACCTCGACGGCACCCGGGTCGAGCGAGTCCCCGCTCTCGTGGACGATTGTCAGATTTCCGTTCCCCACCTGTGAGTACTCGTAGTCGAACTCCACCTCCGGCGGTGTGGTATCTGTCCCGTCTCCCAGCCCGATGACGAGCGCTCCGGTGGTGGCCACAAGCCCTATGCAGATGGCGATAAGCAGGCTGGCCCCCACCACCTGCGATACCTCGCTGTCGCCGTTGAACAGCGTCCTCCCCATTTATTAACACGTATCTGTCCCAACTCTTATAAATTCTCCTGAAACAGAATTAAATTAATCTCAGTCCGTTCAGAGACGACGAGATGGCGGGCTAGCACCGATTCGCCCGATATCGCGCACGTGTCGAACGACGGCGGGTCAGGGCGTGGGCGTCCGCTCGAAGTCGACGGTGATTCGCTGGCTCGCGAGCACCGCGTCCCCGATGGCCTCCGACGCCGTGTCGTGATCGGTGCCGTCCGCCACGTCGAGGACCTCGCCGAGGGCATACACCTGAAACCGGTTGGTGTAGGGCTGTCCGGGCTGAGGACACGGTGGTTCGTACCCGACCTCGCCGCCCTCTGGTCGCCCCTGTGCGGCCCCGCCCAGTGACTGGACCGTCGCCGAGCGCGGGAGTCCCGCTGGAATCCGCTCCGTGTCTGGAGGGACGTTCCAGAGCGTCCAGAATATCGGGTCCGTGATGCCCCCGCTGTCGTACTCCGCGACGATGGCGAGCGCCTCGGTGGGGTCGGGGACGCCCGCGATGTCGAACGGTGGCGACTCCCCGACGCCGTAGCAGGTGAACCGGTCCGGCAGCGACCCGCCCGGGTCCAGGGCTGGACTCGATACCGAGAATCCGCCGGGTGTTTCTTCCGATTCGCCCACACAGCCGGCCACCGCCCCGGCAGCCACTGGCCCCACCGTTCGCAACAACCTGCGGCGTCGCATAGCCCCGCTCAGGGGCCACGCTACTTTGCCGCTTTGGTGTTTCTCCAGTCACACCACCGAGGTTCCCCGCGGGCCGGTCGATTTTCATAATCTTTGGGCGGAAAGTTATTAACATACGGCATCTATGGCCGCTCTGATAACAGCTGAATTAATAAATACGCGTGGGCTAGCCTCGAGTAATGACGACCGAGGACCCCGACGGCGGGCCGGAGACAGGGGGCGAGACGACGGACCGAGGTGACAGTGCAGTCAGCCAGTTCGACGTCCCCGAGATGGACTGTCCCTCCTGTGCCGGCAAAGTCGAGTCGAGCGTCGAGACCCTGGAGGGGGTCGAGACAATCGACCCGCAGATAGCGACCGGGACGCTGACCGTGACATACGACGCAGACGCGACCGACTCGGCGGCGATAGCCGAGCGAATTCGTTCGGCCGGCTACGACGTTGCGGAGCCGACGGAGACGCTCCGGCTCTCCGTGCCGGACATGGACTGTGCGTCCTGTGCTGGCAAGGTCGAATCCGCGCTGTCGACCGTTGAGGGCCTCGAGAGTCTGGAGACACAGCCGACGACCGGAACGGTCGTCGTGACGCGGACCGGGGCCGAACCGACTGACGACGCGCTCGTCGCCGCGATAGAGCGCGCTGGCTACGACGTCGAAGACGCCACCGGGACGACCGACGCGTCGAGCGACGACGAGCTCTGGACCAGCCCGCGGGCGCTCAAGACGTGGGCCAGCGGGGTCGTGCTGGCGGTCGGGCTCGTCCTCGAGTTCCTGGTCCCGGGGACGAACGCACAGGTCGGGACGGTCCTTGGCAGTGCCCTCCACGTGGCGGACCTGCTCTTCCTGGTCGCCGTCGCCGTCGGCGGGCAGGCCATCCTGCGCAACGGCTACTACTCGGCGCGCAACCTGAACCTCGACATCGACCTGTTGATGTCCATCGCCATCCTCGGGGCCCTGACGGCGAGTCTGGCCTTCGGCGAGGCGCTGTACTTCGAGGCCGCGACGCTGGCAGTCCTGTTTAGCATCGCCGAGCTCCTGGAGCGGTACTCGATGGACCGCGCCCGGGATTCGCTTGAAGAACTGATGGACCTCTCGCCGGAGGAGGCGACGGTCCGGCGCGGTGACCGGGAAGTGACAGTCCCAGTCGATACTGTCGACGTGGGCGAGCGCGTCGTCGTCAGGCCCGGCGAGAAGATTCCGCTGGACGGCCACGTCATCGACGGCGAGAGCGCCGTCAACCAGGCGCCTATCACCGGCGAGAGCGTCCCCGTCGACAAGACCGTCGGCGACGAGGTGTACGCCGGGACGATAAACGAGGAGGGGTACCTCGAAGTCCAGGTCACCTCGGCCTCGGGCGACAACACGCTCTCGCGCATCGTCGAGATGGTCGAGGACGCCCAGTCGAACAAGACCGAGCGCGAGCAGTTCGTCGAGCGGTTCTCGGCGTACTACACGCCCGTCGTCGTCGCCTTGAGGCGATGGGCGAGGTCGACGTCGTCGCTTTCGACAAGACCGGAACGCTCACGAAGGGCGAACTCACCGTCACCGACGTCATCGCGCTGAACGGCAACAGCGAGGACGAGGTCCTGCGCTGTGCACGCGGCCTGGAGGCCCGCAGCGAACACCCCATCGGCGAGGCTATCGTCGCCGAGGCCGGCGAGGGCGGCGAGCGCGATATCGACGAGTTCGAGAGTATCACCGGGAAGGGCGTTCGCGCTGAACTCGGCGGCGTCCCGCACTTCGCGGGCAAGCCGGGTCTCTTCGAGGAACTCGATTTCGACCTCTCGCACGTCCACGCGACGACCGACGGGGGGCTGGTCACGAAGACCGCCCAGCAGCTCTGTGAGCGCAACAACTGTCTGGACCTGCTCGACGAGACGGTCCCCGAGCTACAGTCCGAAGGGAAGACGGTCGTCCTCGTCGGGACCGAGGACGAACTGGAGGGGGTCATCGCTGTGGCCGACGAGGTCCGACCCGAAGCCCGCGCAGCGGTCGAACGGCTCAGCGCCCTAGGCATCGAGAAGACGGTGATGCTCACCGGCGACAACGAGCGCACCGCGGGCGCCATCGCCGAACAGGTGGGCGTCGACGACTACGCGGCAGAACTGCTACCCGACGAGAAGGTGGCCCACGTCGAGCGCCTCGACGGCGAGACCGACGGCGGAGTCGCCATGGTCGGGGACGGCATCAACGACGCGCCGGCACTGGCAACCGCGACGGTCGGCGTGGCGATGGGCGCGGCCGGCACCGACACCGCGCTGGAGACGGCGGACGTCGCCCTGCTCTCGGACGATCTCTCGAAGCTCCCGTACCTCTATGACCTCTCCGGGCGGGCCAACGGCGTCATCCGCCAGAACGTCTGGGCGAGCCTGGGCGTGAAGGCGGCCCTCGCAGTCGCCGTCCCGTTCGGATACGTCCCCATCTGGCTGGCGGTGCTCGCGGGTGACGCCGGGATGACGACGGCCGTCACCGGGAACGCGATGCGTCTCTCCAGCGTTCGCGCGGACGCTCTCGACACCGAGTCGGAGTGACTACTTGCCCGGCAGCGGGCAGAGACTCGCCGTCAGCACGGCTACTTCGTCGGTGTCGTTGTGGGCGCCGTGGAGCTGGCCCCGCTCGTTGAGCACGACGCCGGGCGCTGAGACGGTCGCCGTCTCGTCGTCACGTTCGACCCGGACGGTCCCCCGGAGGACGTGGAAGACGTTCGTGGCATCTGTGTGTTCGTGCGGTTCGATACTGGCCTCTGGCCCGAGGGCGAACACCTTCACCAGCACGTCGTCGGTCACTGCCAGTTCGCCGCTGTCGACGGCGCCGACGTCGGGCGTCGCGTTGAACTCGGAGAGCAGGTCGCATCCCATGCCGGCACCACACACCCCATGCCTGTAGCCGTGGTGGACGCAACTGGTTTGTGCGAGCACATGTTAGATATAAAATATGTACGACGCAGTGCTGCTCCCGACGGACGGCAGTGCGGGGACACGGGCCGCGGTCGAACACGCCATCGACCACGCCAAACAGTACGACGCTGCGTTGCACGTCCTCTACGTGGTCGACGCCCGAATCGGCGTGGCCCGGGAGACGACCCCCGAAGCCGTCTTCGAGGAGCTCGAAGACCAGGGCCGTCGTGCCATCGAGAGCGTGCAATCACAGGCCAGAGGGGCCGACGTCGAAACTGTCGAGGGCGCCGTCGCCCGTGGCGACCCCCACCAGGCGATTCTCGACTACGTGACGGCGGAGGATATCGACCTCGTGGTGATGGGCACCCACGGTCGGACGGGACTGGACCACTATCTCATCGGTAGTGTGACCGAGAAAGTCGTTCGACTGTCGGACGTGCCGGTTCTCACCGTGCCACTGGCGGAACCCTGATTGTAACTGGTGGTGAACAACGGACTCACTACCCCCATGCTTGACGAACGGCTCATGCCGCTCCCGTTCCGTCACGCGATGCTCGTCGGCCTCTTCGCGCTTGTCTACCCCGCGCCCGTCTGGTTCCGGGGATTGGGCGTCGCTGTCTCAGTTACGGTGGGTGCGACGGCCGCCCTGTAGACACTTCGTTCCCGGGAACCCGAGTAAACGCCGATAGAACACTCGATACGGACGCCGACTGTCCGGGGGCGCCAGGGGTGGAATTCGACCCGTGACCTGACGGTCGCTCGCTTCGTCTCCGCTGGGCAGGATTCAAATCCCACTTCGCAGGTTTCGCTGCTCACGTCCGTTCCCAGCAGAAAGCCAGGGGTGGGATTTGAACCCACGAACTCTCGATTACAAGTCGAGTGCTTGGACCACCCAAGCTCCCCTGGCGCGTACCCAACCGTTGTCGGGGGACGTTTTAAGCGGTGTCGTTTTCCGTCGACTTTTCGAACGTCAGTCGATGGGGGGTGTAGCCGTGGGCGGCGTAGAACTGGCGGGCGCCGTCGTTGTCGGCCATCGCCTCCAGCTGGACCGCCGTCGCGCCCTCGTCGGCCAGTCGGTCCTCGGCGGCCCGGAGCAGCGCGCTCCCGATGCCCTCCCGACGGGCGGCCGGCGCCACGTAGAGGTTCTCGACGAGGCCCGGCCTGACGTCCTGCTCGTACCGACCGTGCTCGACGGTGAACATGACGAAGCCGACGACGCGCTCCTCGCGCCGGGCCACCAGGAGGTCTTCCGCGACGATACGCTGGACGACCGTCTCGCGGATGACGGCCCGGTTCTCCGTTCCCAGAAGGTGTGACCCGTACGACCGCTGGTCCCGTGCGAGGTCGACCCACATATCGGTGAGTCGGTCGGCAAGCGCCGTCGACGGGGTCGATATCTCCACGGCTCATATGGGTTCCACGGGCGCAAAACTGTTGGGCCACCGCCGCCGGCAATCCCGTGTGCGAGGGTAGTATCCCCGCCTCACAGACGCGGCTCTCATCGGGGTATTCAACACCGGAGACCACGCGTACGTGTTCTCAAATTCGGACGGGTCCTGGGCACAGCAAACGAGGGTCAGTAGCGACGGGGGCCGGTTCAGCGCGTTCGGGTACGACGTCGGCGTATCGGACAGCGGGGGCCGGGCTGTCGTCGGCGCCCCGGCCGAAGACGACACCGAACGTGAGGGGTCGGGCGCGGTGTACGTCTTCGAGTAGCATCAGACGTCCCGGCAGTCGGCACAGAGCAACTGCCCGTTCAGTGACGCCAGCGAGCGAGTGAGCGTTCCACAGGCCGAACAGATGCCCTGTTCCTCGAAGGAGTCCTCAGCGGCTGTCGTGCCGTCGGCGGTCGCCTGCTCGGGTGTCGCCATAGCGGCCTCCCCGTCGACCGCCTGCGTCCGTTCGCTCTCCAGGCGCACCGACGAGAGGATATCGTGACTGGTCAGCGTTCCCAGCGGTTCGCCGTCCTCGACGACGACCAGCCACTGGGTCGCGTAGGTGGCCATCCTGTCACGGGCTTCCGGGAGCCGGGCCTCCGGGTCGATGGACGGGTACGACTCGGTCATCACGTCGGCGACTCGGGCTTTCGCCGGGTTCCCTACCGAGACGAGATGCCCCAGGATATCCGCCCGGCTGACGACACCAACCGGGTCGTTGCCTTCCAGAACCAGCGCAGCCGGTTCACCCTCGCGGACCAGCAGCTCTGTCGTCTCGACGAGCCCGTCCGACGCGCTTGCACCCACGTACTCACGGTTCATCACCTCCCGGACAGAGACCGGGTCGTTCATACGTGAACGTATGGCACGAAGCCGTCTAAAAGCTACCTCCGCCAGTGTTATGATGAACGACACCGAATACAATGGATGGTTCATCGGGGCAGTCGGTCTATCGGGCGACTTCCTCGCTGCTCAGACCTCGCTAGTGCTCTCTGGCTCACTTCCTTCGCCGGTTCGCTTCGAGGTCTTCGCTAGTGCTCGCGGGTCGTTCCTCCTCGGTCGGCTGTTCGGAGACGTCTCACTCCGTTCGACGTCTCCTACTCGAACCGAACTGTCGCCCCGTCTGCCCGGCACTCCTCTAACGCGTGTTTCGCGTCCATACCGGCGTCGGCGGGCGTGCGTCCGCGGCCGACACCGACTTTCAGCTCGACGTCGACGGCATCGCGAACGTGGTCACAGGCGTCCCGGTAGTCCGCCCCGTCGAGGTCGGGACACACCGCGATGACGTTGTCACCGCCGACGAAGAAGGAGAGGGAATCGTGTGCCTCGCGCATATACTTCATCAGCGAGGCATAGCCCTGTTCGATCTGAATGAAGGTGTCGAACTCGTTGAGCTGGTCGGTGTATTTCTCGGTCGCGTCGTCGACGTCGAAATGGGCCAGCTGGACGTCGTCGTCGGTCCGGAACTCGTCGTCGATGGTCTGGCCCCGTAACACCTCCCGGCGGCCGTCGTCCTGTGCGCTGCCGGCCTCCTGCAGTTGCTCTGTGGCGGTCCCCAGCGCCGACACGGGGGTCGTTCCCGTGGCGACCGAGAGGCTCATCGTCACCGGGTACCGGTTGCCGACGGACTCCTGGATGAGGGCGTGGTCTGCCTCGTCGAGCCCGTTGGTCACGGCAATCATGTTGTCGAACCGCGAGAAGAAGATGTAGCCGTCGCGGTTCCCGAACAGTTGAGCGAGGTCGGCGTACAGTCGGGACTGCAGCGTCTGGAGGTCGACTTCGCGGCGCGGCTCGGGCGTCACTGTCCACGGGCCGTAGTTATCGATCTGGATGTGCGTTACCTGCGTGTTCGTCACTACCGGGGGTTTGGACCCGACCGGTATTGATGTATCGAAACCGGGTCAGTTTCACGCCTGTCTGGCGATGTCGTCAGTTCGGAGTTCGACCGCATCGAGCATCGAATCGTACGCGACCACTTCGGTCGCCATCAGCTTCGGGATGTGGTCGGTGAACAGTTCCTCTGCCACAGCCTCACGCTCCGATGCCGGTACTGCCGACTCCGGACACCCCTCGCGTTCGGCGACGACTGCCGCTGCCAGGTCTTCCTCCACGACCGGCTCGTCCCGGGACGCTATAATCGCGAGCGCTCGGCGCCTGGTGTCGTCAGACAGCAGGTCCTCGACCACCGCTGGCGGCAGGTCGACACCGATGGCGCTCTCGGCGTTCTGTGTCGCCATACAGGTATCTACGCCGGCACCCCACAAGTATGTGTCGTGGACACATACCGCATCCCTGTGGGACGACGCTGTCAGGCGTGTTGCAGCCGATAGGGCCACAGGTCCGCTTCGCGGAGTGCCTCACCGAGCGCCCGGTGGAACTCCGGGAAGTCCGCGAACTCGGACTCGTCTACGTGCTCGAAGATATCCGCCACGCTGACGACGGTCTCGTAGTCGATTCGAACTGGATGGTCGCCGTAGGCCGAGACGTACTCTTCGGCCGAAATCGGGAAGTCTTCTTCTTCGTCTATCTTCTTTGCGAGGATGGCGTGTCCGTACTTGCGCCGGCCCTCGCTTCCCTCTTCACCGTCGGGGTCGTGTGGCCACTCCATGTCCGGACCTCGGGACACCGACACAAAAAGGGTTGCTCTCCTCGGCTACCAGGGGTCGAAACTCTCCGGCTTCCCACCACCGCCGTCGCCACCCCGGCGCAACAGGAGCAAGATGGCGACAAACGCTGCTAACGCGATGGCGAGTCCGCCGCCGACGTACAGCGTGCTGATGCCGAAGACGGTCGACGGAAGTGGGTTCTCGACCGAACTGCCGTCGTCACCGGCCGTCGTGTCTGTCACGGTGGATTCGGCCGTCCCGGCCGGGTTCGCCGGCGTCGAACCGCCGGGTTGCGATGTGCTGACCTGGCTTTCCGCGATGATTATCGTCGTGCGCTCTGAGCTGTTGAGCCTGACGTTGTACGTCCCGGCTTCACTGACCTCGTGGGACAGTGAGATAGCGGTCGTGCCGTTGGCCGGGACCGTCACGGAAGTCTGGTTCACCGCGTCACCGTTGACCCTGAGCGCCCCGACAAACGCACCGGGGACCGGGCCGGTGTTTCGTAGCTCGCCGGTGAGAACAAGCGACTGACCGGTCTGGGTGCCAGACGTCTGGACGGACGTGTTCTCGATGGCGATGTCTGCGGTCATACGGCCGACGGCGTAGGTCGTTCCGCGGGTCGCCGTGGCCTCGTACACTGTCCGGTTGGCAGTCTCTGTAGCGACACTCGTCGACAGTGGTTTCCAGACCGTGCCGTTGCGCTGGTACACCGTCACCTCGTCGCGCTCTAGCGTCGAGTTCGCCAGCACGGAGTCGTTGACGCCGATTCGCATGGTCGACTCCTCGAAGCCGTCGTCGCTCTCGAAGTCAATTACACCGAGTAGCGTCGAGTACTCAGGCGAAGGCACCGTCTCCGGCATCTCGGTGCGGTTGGTGTACTCCGTGAGATACTGCTGGAAGGCAGTCTGCCCCGTCGTCGTCGACCAGTTCTGGAGGGCGAAGGTTCGGTTCGACGATGGGATATTGAACGCGGTCGGCTCGGTCGCCGAGACCCCGTTGGCCCTGACGTCGATGCGACGCTGGCTCTCGTTGGCCGAGGCGACGCGAGCACGGGCCGATACCACCGTGACGCGGCCCGCACGGTTGCCGTTGACACTGATTCTGTACGTCCCTGGCTCGTCGAAGCTGACGTTCGTCGAGACCTGCCGGTCGTCGTTGGCCGGTATCGTCACTCGTATCTCCTCGAACGTGACGCGGTCACGCTCGAATTCGAAGGTGTATCCGCCACCGGAGTCGCCGACGTTTACCGCCTCGGCGCTCACTGTAACGTTCTCGCCCACGGTGACCGTCGTCGCGGAGACCTCGGCTTTCCGGAACCCGATCGCCGACTGGGCGGCCGCCACGGAAGCAAACGTTGACCCGACGATGAGAACGACCAGACCCAGGGCGAGGACCCGGTGCCCGCACTGCTTTAGAGACAAACCTGTTGACTGCATCTGCTTGTGGTGAACCGGACCAGTAATATAAAACCTGACGATGGGAGGAATCAATACGTCTGGTTGACAGATTTGGGACCTGGGATTTGAACCACGCGAAGGTGGTCACTCGCTTCGCTCGCGCTCCACCTTCTCTACTTCAAATCCCAGGTGATGTATTTGCCACTCACG
>SDGW01001014.1_pt1 | contig 11663 bp, 10 predicted proteins | sample 2873831 | NCBI WGS metagenome assembly SDGW01 (sample SAMN08132700, study PRJNA421101) | hypersaline lake metagenome | isolation source: celular fraction 0.22 microns magnesium sulfate-rich crust from ephemeral... | place: Spain: Penahueca Lagoon, Toledo | collected 2011-07
TTTACGACGAAAAGCAGATGTCTTCTACGCTATGAAACACTTTTTCCAACAGGAAGAGGAAAAGTCACTGGTATAGAAGAGATAAAGCCGGCTGTTATGCCGGCTTTTTTCTATTTGGTAGACCATACATTATTAAAATGTTTTATGAATTACATCTTTTAACGTTGCAGCGGAGTGATGGAATTGTTCTTGCTCGGTTTCATTAAGTGGTAGTTCAATAAGCTTTCGGATGCCATTGCGGTTGATAATAGCTGGTACTCCAATATATAGGTCGTTTTCGTTGTACTCTCCTTCCAGCAGTGCTGAAACGGTTAGAATGCTATTTTCATTCCGTAATATAGCCTTTGTGATTCGCACCATTCCCATTGCAATACCATAATAGGTTGCACCTTTTTGTTGGATGATGTGATAGGCTGCATCGCGTACATTTTCAAAGATTCCTTGTAACGTTTGTTGGGTGTTTGGATCGTCCATATCTACGATTTCACTTATATGACTCGCTCCGATTGTGGTATGACTCCAAACGGGGAACTCTGTATCGCCATGTTCTCCCATGATATAGGCGTGAATATTACGTGGGTCGATATCAAATTCTTCTCCAACTAAATAACGAAAGCGGGAGGTATCTAGAATCGTCCCAGATCCAATTACACGCTCTTTGGGTAGGCCGGAAAATGTCCATGTTGCATAAGAAAGGATATCGACTGGATTGGTTGCCACAAGGAAAATCCCATCAAAACCACTTTCCATAACGGAATCAACAATTGACTTGAATATCTTAACGTTTTTCTCGACAAGGTCTAATCTCGTTTCACCAGGTTTCTGATTGGCTCCTGCAGTAATAACTACGAGATCAGCATCTCGACAATCCTGATAATCTCCAGCGTAAATCTTCATAGGTGATGAAAAGGCTAATCCATGCTGTAAGTCTCTGGCATCCCCTTCAGCTTTATCACGGTTGACATCAATTAACACTAATTCTTCTGTGACCTGTTGATTTACGAGTGAAAAGGCGTAGCTAGACCCGACAAATCCTGTTCCAATTAGTACAACTTTATTTGTGTTTTTGAGATTCATTTTCCATCAACCTTTCTATTACGCATAATCATGTGAAACATTTCACATAAACTATAACATATTCATGAGAATTCATTAACGATTTTCATATCTAATTCACGAATTCGTCACAGATCCCTTTATTACTGCATGTTTTTCTAATTTGAACAAACAATAGTGGGAAAGACCTTATTTTGGAGATGGAATATGCGTAGATATAAACGAAAATCCAGAAAGTCATCCAGACAAGTTGTGACTGAAGATCCAGCTCAAATCCAAAAAAGCCAAACATCGTTACAGCAAAACTTAAATTTTTTAGAACAAGAACTGAAAAACTCAGATGACCTTAAAGTGAATGATTTAAATAATGGAAGTGGGGCTTTAATTTATCTTGAGTCTTTAATTGATCAAAATAAGCTACAAGAAAAGGTCTATACCCCTGAGTTATTAGTGAAAAACCAACAGGTAGATCAACTAGAAAACTCGCGAAAAACCCAAAATATGAATGAAATCATATATGCCTTGTTAAGTGGTTGTGCGGTTTATGGCCAGGAAGGTTCGGAGGATTTCTATATCTTTTCAGTCACCTCTACTCAAAACAGAGAGCTACGTGAGCCGGATACAGAAAAAATTCTCAGGGGTTCGCACGAAGGTTTTATCGAAAACATTATGGTAAACATTAATCTGATTCGAAAGCGTATTCAGCATCGAGATTTAACGGTCAAATATTATCGAACAGGAAGTAATACCAATACAAATCTAGCTGTTATGTATATGGATGGGATAGTGGATCCAAAGGTGGTTCAGGAAGTAGAGAAAAGAATCACGGACATCTCAAGAGATACCATTATTAGCCCAGGGTATATCGAAGAGATGATAGAAGACCATCCTTATTCTCCTTTTCCTCAAATCCTGAACTCGGAGCGACCTGACCGCGCTACAGCTAATATTATGGAAGGGAGAGTTGCCATCCTTTCAGAAGGGAGTTCAACCTGTCTCATTCTTCCTGTTACGTTCTTTGCCTTTTATCAATCTCCGGATGATTACAACAGTCGGTGGATAGCAGGGACTTTCTTACGCGTGATTCGCTTAATGAGTTTTTTAATTGCAATTGGTCTTCCAGCCTTTTATATCGCTGTAGTTGGTTTTCATTTTGAAGTCATACCGGATAATCTCGTCCTCCCGGTGAAAAGTTCGATAAATAATATTGCTTATCCTCCTATTGTAGAGGCGCTTGTTATGGTCGTAATTATTGAACTTATACGTGAAGCAGGGATACGTCTTCCCAGTCCGGTGGGTCAGACCATTGGTATTGTTGGAGGTTTGGTGATCGGAGATGCAGTGGTTAAAGCGGGATTAGTGTCTAATTTGATGGTTATTGTTGTCGCCTTAACGGCGATCGCGTCATTTGTAGTGCCATCAATTGAAATGAGTACGACCTTAAGGTTGCTCACATTTCCATTAATTTTGGCTGCTTCTACATTTGGTTTTGTAGGTATCTCATTTGGCATGTTGTTTCTGCTCATTCATTTAATTCGTATTCATTCACTGAATACACCATATTTTGCACCATTAGCTCCTTTAAATATAAAAGATATTAAGGACACATTTATTAGGATTCCCTTGTTTTTAATGGGGACAAGACCGAATGATGCCCAACCACAAAAACGTTCGACAGGAGGGCCTTCTAGGGAGTGGAATAGAGATGAACATAAGCGAAAATAGCAAAATTTCAAACCGGCAGTTATTTTTCTTAATCATTCAAACGCAGATTGGTGTCGGCGTTCTATCTCTTCCATACGTTCTTCATAAGGCTGCAAAACAAGATGGGTGGATGTCATTAATCCTTGCTGGTGTATTTATACAGCTTATATTGCTTGTTTTATGGTACTTAGCTAAGCGTTTCCCAAAGGATCATTTATTCGATTATCTTCCTAAGCTATTAGGTGGTGTACTCGGGAAAGTTGTGATGGTCGCTTATAGTATTTATTTTTTAGCTGTAGGAATGTTAGTTCTTTTAATTTTTGCAAGGATGCTTGATATTTGGATCCTTCATTTAACCCCTCATTGGGTGCTAATGCTTATTATGATTTTGGTATGTATCTATTTAGTAGTAGATCAATTAAAGGTAATTGCCAGGCTGTACGTTTTTGTTTCGGGTTTACTCATTGTTCTGGGGGTGTTAATGGTGTATGCCTCTCATGATAGTAACTGGATTTATCTTTTTCCGATGGGAGAGTCAGGATTATCTAATATTGTAAAAGGTTCCATGAAAGCAATGACATCTATGCTTGGATTTAGTGTTATTTTGATAGCCTTTCCTTTCACTAAGGGAAGTGCTTCTAAAAAGTTCATGACAATATCCTTCGCTAATCTATTTGTGGTGGTGTTTTATCTTTTTACAGTCATCGTTTCTTTTACGTTTTTCAGTACAAAAGAAATGGAGCTTGTCCCTGAGCCTGTATTGTATTTGTTGAAAGCTTTTGAATTACCCATTATAACGAGAGTCGATATGCTTTTCTTATCCATATGGGTAGTTTCTGTTGCGACTTCTTTCGCTACTTATCTTTATATGTCTAGCATAGGTCTAGCATCGATCTTTAATTGTCGATATCATCGGCCATTTGTATTTGTCTCTAGTATCATTATTTTTAGTTCGACCTTTTTGATTAAGAGGGATGAAGGTGTCTTGAAAAGTGTTAATGAAATGATTTCGCAAGCAGGACTCTTTTTTGGAGTGGGCATCCCAACCGTCCTGCTCTTTTTAGCCATTTTGTTAAAACGGAAAGATGTAGGAAGTGGAGAACAATGAAAAATTTGATGAAATGGATCCTAGTTTTTGCTTTATTGAATTCCCTAACGGCCTGTTGGGATCAGCGACAGTTTAAAAATATGAAGCTTGTTCTTGCTGCGGGGTTTGATCTTGAAGAGAATGAGAAGATCAAAAGTACGGTAATTATCCCCAATGTTCAAAAGGCAGCAGAGGGACCAGGTAGTGAAAACATTCAAACTGTAACATCCGTTAGCAACACACTTCGAGAAGGAAGAGCACATATTGATCATAAAATATCAAAACGATTTGATGCCTCCAAAGTTCGGGTGCTGCTTTTAGGAGAAGAATTGGCGAAACAGGAAATATTACCTTTATTAGATGTATTCTATCGTGATCCGAAGAGTAATCTGCATGCTCAGTTGGCAATTGTTAAAGGGAAGGCTGAGGATGTTGTTAAACTCCGCGTTGAGCATGAACCACGTATCAGCAGCTACCTTAGTGGACTTTTAGAAGGGCAAGTGAAAACTACGCAGGCCCCTTATCACAATATTCAACTTATCTGTGCTGAATTAATGGAACCAGGGCAGGATTTCGTTTTACCACTCATTTCTTTGAATGAGGAAGAGCAAATGTTGCACGCTGAAGGGCTAGCCTTGTTTCATGGTCAACGTTATACGGGGAAATCCTTGAATCCAAGAGAATCACTGCTTCTAATATTGATGAACGGAGAAAAGGGAAAGATTGCGAGAATTACGGCTAAATTAAAGGAAGATGAAGAAACATTCATTAAAAATTTTATATCATTTGATGTTACGGGGGTAAAGCATAAAATCAAAATCGAAAAGAAAGATGACCTTGAGGTTAACATTAAATTAGATTTGAAAGCTGGAATTTCAGAGTATCCTCATGACCATCTCACTCCTAAATCACTGAAGGAAATTGAGAAAAAGCTTACTAAAATTCTTACTGAAGATGCTAAAAAGGTCATAGAAAAAATACAAGATGCGAATAGCGATGTATTTGGTATTGGACGTCGCCTACAGGCCTACCATCAAAAAGAGTGGAAGACATTAAATTGGGAAGAAGAATATCCGGAAATCACCATTACACCAGAGGTTAATGTAGCGATTGAAGAGCATGGGATTATCAATTAAGAAATGCAGGATAGCCAATGAGGACTGTTTTCTCCTGAGGCTATCCTTATGTAATTATATCGTTGCCAAATCATTTAATACGACGTTTCGATCTCCATCTTTAACAATCTGTTCACAAGCTTCATAGGCAAGCGTTTTATATTTTTCCATCTGTTCTTCATCCTGTTTAATTTTATATGCTCTAGCCATTGCTTCGTAAGCAAAAGCTAAATCAAAGTCTTTTATATGATGCTCCAAACATATAGCCAGACAATTTTCTGCATGGAAAAGGGAAGGTTCTGATCGCTCTACCACGCTATATACACGTGAAACTTGCCACTCACCCCGTGCAAAGTTGACCGGTTCTCCAACATTTCCCCAGTGGAAACGTGACGCGTGAGCCATGTGAATCATGGTGATATTCTCTTCCTCTGTTCGCTGTTCTTGATCAAGATAATCCCAAACTTTATTAAATAGTTCTACTGCAATTTTTTTATGGTTCGTTTCATCAAGCGTTTGTTTATTCCCCATACCTTCACTCCTATGTTTATTATCTATATAACATTTACTCTATTAAACAGAAAAAATCCTTCTAGAATTCACAAAAACATAGTATCTCATCCTTTTAAGAGTCTGAATAATTTTTCAAAAAGATATCAAATATTACGTTAACATTACATATATTTATAAAAATCACTCAATTTTACAATAATTTGTTACAAAAGGATTGACTTAGTTCAAAAAAATGGTTTAACATAATAAAAAATAACAAATTATTAGAAAATTACCAAGATTGATAAGATTATCAATAATAATAAGTTCAGAGGTGTTCTATGAGTAATTCAGAGCAATCACAGGCACAAGCACCTTTGCTAGAAGTGAAGGGATTAGAAACGTCTTTTAGAATTGATGGCAAGGAGTATAACGCGGTTGATGGAGTGTCGTTTACTGTAGAAAGTGGGAAAGTTGTTGGAATTGTTGGAGAGTCAGGTTGCGGAAAAAGTGTAATGTCACTTTCTATTATGCATCTTCTACCAAAAGGAATCGGCAGGATTCGTAATGGAGAAGTGAATTTTGATGGAAGTGCCATCCAAAACTATTCTGATAAGAAGATGAATAAAATACGCGGGAAAGACATGGCGATGATTTTCCAGGAACCTATGACATCTTTGAATCCTGTGTTTACCATTGGATACCAGCTTGAAGAGGTATTACATAATCACTTTAAGCTAACGAAAAAAGAAGCAACAGATAAGGCGGTTCAATTGCTATCAGCTGTTGGAATTCCGCGTGCTTCTAAAATCGTAAATGAGTATCCGCACCAGTTATCAGGAGGAATGAGACAACGTGTCATGATTGCGATGGCAATTGCTTGTCAACCGAAGCTCTTGATAGCCGATGAGCCAACCACTGCATTGGACGTGACCGTTCAAGCCCAAATTCTTGAACTATTAAAGGATATTCAAACGAAAAATGATATGGGGATCGTTTTAATTACACACGATCTTGGTGTAGTAGCTGAGGCTTGTGATGAAGTCATTGTGATGTACGCAGGACGTATAGTGGAACGAACGGATGTTAAGACGCTTTTCACAAATCCGAAGCACCCATATACCAAGTTAATGATGGGGTCTATACCTCGTTTAGAGGAAGATACAGATAAGCTAGACACGATTAAAGGTATCGTACCGTCATTAACAAAGATGCCTGCTGTAGGATGTCGATTTGCTAACCGTTGTCCGAAAGCAATGCCTGAATGTACGCAAATCACACCACAATTAGAAGAAAACGAAAAGGGACATGAAGTCGCTTGTTTACTTTACGAAACAAGCCACCCTAAAGAAGGGGTGTTATAGAATGAGTATAGCCGAAAATAAACAATCTCAAACTGAAAATCTATTAGAAGTTCAAGATTTGAAAATGCACTTCCCTGTAAAAGGTGGATTTTTTCGAAGAACGGTTGGAAATGTAAAGGCCGTAGATGGTGTTACATTCGCTATAAAAAAAGGAGAAACATTAGGCCTTGTAGGTGAGTCTGGTTGTGGGAAATCGACCACTGGGCGCTCTATCCTACGCTTGTTAAACCCATCTGGTGGATCAGTTATTTTTGAAGACCAGGATATCACAAATATAAATGGCAAAAAGTTGCGTGATATTCGCAAAGATATCCAGATGGTGTTTCAGGATCCATATGCATCTTTAAACCCTATGCAAATGGTTGGAAACATCGTGAGTGAACCTATTAAAAACTATTACAAAGACCGAAAAGAAAAAGATATGAGAGAAGAAGTCATGGAACTTCTAAATAAGGTAGGTTTACCTGAGGATGCTTATTATAAATACGCGCATGAATTTTCCGGGGGTCAAAGACAAAGGATCGGAATCGCGCGTGCCCTGGCATTAAGGCCGAAACTAATTATTGCAGACGAACCGGTTTCAGCACTAGATGTATCAGTCCAATCTCAGGTACTTAATCTATTAAATGAGTTGCAGGATGAATTTGATCTAACTTACTTATTTATTGCGCACGACTTGAGTGTAGTTAAGCACATGAGTGATCGAATTGGAGTTATGTACTTAGGAAATGTAGTAGAGGTTGCTGACAAAAACTCTATTTACAATGATCCGTTACATCCATATACACAAGCTTTAATTTCAGCAGTACCCGATGCTAACAACTTTGAACAGAAACGGGAGCGTATTGTGCTTCAGGGCGATGTTCCAAGTCCAGAGAATCCACCTTCAGGATGTCCGTTCCATACCAGATGTCCAAAGGCTATGGATAAATGCTCAAGCATTAAACCTCAATTAAAGGAGGTGAAACCGGGCCAGCACGTTGCATGTATTCTTTACGATTAATCAATAACCTTAAAAAATGAACAGGGGGAAAATCATTCATGAAGAACAAGAGTTTTTATTGGCTAATGGCCATGGCGTTAATGCTGTCTCTATTTTTAGCAGCATGTAGTTCAGAAACATCCGAAGGTGAATCCGGAGACGATGATGAAAATACTAGTGAAAATAGTGACTCTGATTCAAGTGATTCTAGTGACTCAAGCGATTCTAGCGATTCGAATTCTGAAGATCAAGAAAGTGATGAACCAGCTCAAGGTGGTACATTAACATATGCGATTGATTCAGAGCCAGAAGGAATTCTAGCTCCTAACTTTTATGGTACTGCTACCGATTGGGAGATTATCGGATTTATGGTTGATGGGCTTTACTCCTATGATGAGAACTTAAAGCCACAACCTGAACTAGCAACTTGGGAGACAGAAGATAATAAAGTTTATACGTTCAACTTCGAAAAAGGTGTTAAATGGCATGATGGTTCAGACCTAACTGTTGATGACTGGATCTTCTCTCTAGAAACCATCGCTAACCCTGAGTACACTGGTGCTCGTTGGTCAAACGTTAAAACAATCGAAGGTGCTCAAGCATACCGTGATGGAGAAGCAGATTCCATTTCTGGTATTGAGAAAATTGATGATCACACTGTAAAGATTACATTTGACAAGGCTCGTGTTAATAACCTTTTAAATGTATGGAGCTATCCAATGAACGAAGAGCGTTGGAAAGACGTTCCTGTTGAAGAAATGGAAAGTCATAAGTTCGCTCGTACAAATCCAGGTGGAACAGGACCTTTCAAAATGGGTAAAGTCGTTCCTGGTGAAAGCTACGAGTTAATTGCGAACGAAGATTATTGGAAGGGTGCACCTAACCTTGACAAGGTTATTGTAAAAGTTATCGATAGTAAAACAGTTGTAGGTGCTCTACAAAATGGTGATATCGATATGGTTCCTGTACACCCTACTCTAGGTAAACAGGTTGAAAAAATGGATAACGTTGATCTTGTAACTTATCCTGGTCTTTCTTATTACTATGTAGGCTTCAAGCTAGGTGTATTTGATAATGATAAGAAAGAAATTGTAGAAAAGAAAGAGAAATATGCGAACAAAAAGCTACGTAAAGCCATGTACTATGCAATTAACCGTAAAGAATGGGTTGACGCATTCTTCCAAGGTTATGGTTCAACTCTAGATGCTCCAATTCCAACATCTCACTGGATTGCAGCAGATCCTAAAGATCTTGAGAATTATGAGTATGATCCTGAAAAAGCGAAACAACTTCTTGATGAAGCAGGTTACAAAGATACAAACGGAGATGGGTTCCGTGAAGATCCAAACGGAGAAGAGTTTGTTGTAAACTTCGGACACTATTCTTCTTCAAACCCTACATTTGAAGCTCGTGCTAAAGCGATGACTCAGTATTGGAACCAAGTAGGGCTTCAAACAGAACTATCAATGGTAGAACCTTCTCTTTACTATGACAAGATCGAAAAAGATAGTGATGACATCGAAGTATTCTACGGTGGTTGGAGTACAGGGGCTGACCCAGACCCATCTGCACTTTGGAGTTCAGACATGTTATGGAATTACACTCGTTGGAACAATGAGGAAAACGATCAACTTCTTAAAGATGCAACAGATATTGAGGTTGTAGGTACAGAGCAAGCGAAACGTAAAGAGCTTTACACGAAATGGCAACAACTTGTTAACGAAGAGCTTCCATTACTACCAATTATGGAGCTGCAAGAAATTCAAGGTGTGAACAAACGTGTAGGCGGTGTTGAGTACGATGTATCAGGTAGCAACAGCCCTCACTTATGGTTTATCAAAGAGTAATACCGACTTAGATTTGCAAACAGATAAGGGGAATGTTTCATGTTAAAGTACGCAATACGAAGAATATTAGGCATGATTCCGATGTTATTCCTTATCTCAGTGGTTGCGTTTTTCCTGGCATTAGCTATGCCAGGAGATTCCTTCTCTGGGGAAATTGATCCTAACAATACTGACCCTGAGTATATTGAGGAGATGCGCGAAAAACTCGGATATAATGACCCAATCCACGTACGGTATATCCGCTGGGTTACTAATTTTGCACAAGGTGACTTTGGGACATCTACAAAATATAAAATACCAGTTTCAGAATTAATTATGGAAAGGATGCCCAATACGTTAATGTTAGGGGCTATGGCAATGTTTTTCACTTACATATTTGCCTTTTCCATGGGAATCTATGCAGGGAAAAATCCACATACGAAGCTAGATCATTTCATAGGTGGATTTAACTATTTCCTATTAGCTCTTCCTTCGTACATCGCTGGTGTATTTGCCATTTACTTCTTCTCATTTAAATTAGGTTGGGTGCCTTTTAATGGGTCGGTAGATATCTCTGTGGATCCCGGAACATTGGATTACTGGTTAAGTCGTTTTTATCATGCACTAATGCCTTCTTTAATCTTAGGTGCACTGGGGACTGCGACTTATACACAGTTTCTGCGTAATGACATCATTGATAATAGTCAAAAAGACTATGTTCGTACAGCTCGTGCCAAAGGTACACCTGAAAACAAAATCTATAACAGTCACATTTTAAGGAATTCTATTATTCCGATTGTAACGTTCTTAGGTTTTGACGTTGTACAGTTGGTTAACGGTGCTCTCATCACTGAAGCAATCTTTACGTACCCGGGGATAGGACAACTCTTCTTATCTTCAGTAAATAATCAAGATTATCCAACCTTGATGGCGCTGTTCCTAATGACTTCCTTCTTAGTGTTATTAGGTAACTTAATCGCGGACCTGTTGTATGGAATAGTTGATCCAAGAATACGTGTTGAATAGGAGGAGTGGCTATGGAAGTCGTTCATAATAAAGATTCACAAACCCAGTCTCAGACTACAAAGCCACCCAAGAACTTATCCCCTTGGGCAATGGCCCGACGCAAATTTAGACGAAATAAACTAGCGATGATAAGTTTAATATACTTGATTTTCATTGGTATTTTATCGTTCCTTGCACCCTACATCACAACTGCTGATGTAACGTTAGTGAATATCGGTCAGATGTCTCTAGCTCCATCAGGTGACCATTGGCTAGGAACAGATACGAGTGGACGAGATGTATATACAAGGCTACTGTACGGTGGACGTGTATCATTATTTGTTGGAATAACCTGTACAACCGCTATATTGTTTATCGGGACTTTAATTGGTTCCATTGCAGGTTATTTTGGCGGCATGGTTGATACGATTCTAATGCGTTTTACTGATTTCATGTTAAACTTCCCTTTCCTAGTATTCGTTATTGTGTTGAATGCAATTCTATTTGGGATTGTTTCGGGCTTATGGGTTATTATAGGAGTTATGAGTCTATTAAGCTGGGGTGGTGTAGCGCGTTTAGTACGGAGTAAGATCTTAGCTGAAAAGGAGAATGAATATATCCTTGCAGCAATATCTATTGGGTGTAAACCATCCAAGATTATTATGAAGCACCTTCTACCAAACGTGCTAACCACAGTTATTGTACAAGCTACCATTCTTTTTGCCGGAATGATTGTAGCTGAATCCGGACTAAGTTATCTAGGATTCGGTGTACCAAAAGAAATACCGAGTTGGGGAAATATGCTATCTGCATCCCAACAACCTGAAGTATTACAATCAATGCCATGGATATGGGTGCCACCGGCTCTCATACTCATTATAACCATTTTGTCTATTAACTTTATTGGAGAAGGGGTTAAGGAAGCGTTAAATCCTAAATCCTTCCGCTAATATCATAGAAAAAAGCAGTGGGTGTTGGATCCACTGCTTTTTTATGTCTATAGAAGGGAACTTCGTTATTCCGTTAAAGCCC
>SDGW01001015.1_pt1 | contig 11656 bp, 7 predicted proteins | sample 2873831 | NCBI WGS metagenome assembly SDGW01 (sample SAMN08132700, study PRJNA421101) | hypersaline lake metagenome | isolation source: celular fraction 0.22 microns magnesium sulfate-rich crust from ephemeral... | place: Spain: Penahueca Lagoon, Toledo | collected 2011-07
GGCGACCTGCCCTTCGAGACCGACGCCGTCGACGCCGCGTTCTCGACGATGACCTACCACGAGTTCGCAAGTGACGACTCCCTCGAGGAGATCCGCCGCGTCCTCACGCCGGGCGGCCGCCTCGTCATCCTCGACTGGGCAGGAACCGGCTCCGGCGAGCACGGCCCGCCAGTCGACGAACGCTACACTGCCGACGACGCTGCAACGGCACTTCGCGAACACGGCTTTACCATCGAGCACGAGGCCGTCCGACCGGAAACGTTCCTGTTGGTCGCGACCCTCGAGTAAGCCCGGACACCAACCGATCGCCAGTCCGGCTACGCGATCGAACTGTCTTCGTCTGCTGCAGCCGTCCGGTAGTTCGTTCCCCAGTCGGCCATCGCTTCGATTACGTATCGAGACCACTCTCGAGAACCGGTGACGCTACTGCTACGTGCTGTTTGCTGTGTGTGCCACCGACAACGGTATCGTGGATTCGTCTCGTGGGATTGACTACAACTATTGCACAGTGAATTGGCCGATAAGTAGACATATGAATCAACTGTGGGCACTTCTATCAGCTATTGGTGCTGTCGGCAAAACGGTGCTCAATACAGGGTGTAGAGTCACCACACCAGAATCGCTGGTCAGGATAAAAGGGTAGTGATCAGGATACCACCGGAGTGAATATGGTCAAACCGGTACGCGAAGGAGCGTTAGACAATGTGGATGGACTCGTCACATATTAACCAGAATTCCAACAGGCAGAGAATTAGCCTACAGTTTGGTGTGAGAACTGGTTTCTAGTACCAGCCGCCACAGGCGGTTACCAATCGGTAACCCAGTGACGAACGCGTTGGCTTGTGTTTATAGTCACCCACTGGTAACGGAGGGACAGAAGGAAATTCAACCGTGACGATGTCTACTGATCCATCCACGACCTACGACTACGAGGTTGCCGTCGTCGGCGGCGGACCGGCCGGCCTGACGAGCGCGCTGTATACGACGCGACTCGGGCACGAAACCGCCGTTTTCGACCGCGGTGGCGGCCGTGCCGCGATGATGCAAGAGACCCACAACGTCATCGGCGTCCCCGAATCGGTATCGGGCAACGAGTTCCTCCAGACCGCCATCGAGCAGATCGAATCCTACGGCGCGGACTACCGGACTGAGTTCGTCACCGAAATCGACCGCCGAGACGACGGCGCGTTTGAACTCGAGACGGCCGACGAAACCGTCACTGCCGAGGCTGTCGTACTTGCGACCGGCTTTGCCGACGGACGACCTGACCCGCCGCTGCCCCGGACTGGCCGTGGACTGCACTACTGTCTGCACTGCGATGCGTACATGTTCGTCGACGAGCCGGTCTATGTGATGGGCCACGACGATAGCGCTGCCACCGTCGCGATGATCATGCTCAACTACACCGACGATGTCGATATCCTGTTGCGTGGCGACGAGCCCACCTGGAGCGACGAGACGGCTACCCAACTCGAGCACCACCCCGTCGATATCGTCGAGGCGGAGGTTACTGGGATCCAAAACGGTGACGATGGCTGGCTCGAGGCGATCGAGTTCGAGGACGGCTCCGTTCGCAAGTACAAAGGCGGCTTCGCGATGTACGGCTCGGAGTACCACAACGAACTGGCGACGTCGCTGGGCGCAGAGCTGAACGACGACGGCACGGTCGCCGTCGACGATCATGGCCGAACGTCGGTCGATGGCCTGTACGCCGTCGGCGATCTAACGCCAGGGCACAATCAGGTCCCCGTCGCGATGGGGCAGGGGGCACAGGCTGGCATCGCGATCCACATGAGCCTCCGGACGTTCCCGAAACCGCTCGAGGAACTCGAGGCCGAGGGTGCAGTCGAGCCACAGGACGTTCCCGGAATCGCACCTGAACTGCGCCAGCAGGCCAACGAGCATTCGTCGGCCGAAGGCGACTGAGATCGGCTGTTGTACTAATTCTCTAGCGCAACCGCGACTGGGCTGTAGGTGCGCCGGTAACTGCTGCTCGTTGGAAGCGATTGCCGATCTCGCGTTCTGACAGTGTGACCTGTCTGTGTGAGACACCAACGCGAGGAACCACGTCTCTTTAGGAAGCTGACGCGTAACGGTGACCCAGTGGTGCATGAGAGTATGAGACACGGGGCACGTGACCAGAGGGAGGACGCTATGTCGGACCACTACATCACCGCAGAGGAACATCTGCCCGACGAGGAGTGTACGGAGACGACGTTGCAGATCACCGATGCCGAGACCAAGCGGATATTCGAGGCTCGCGTCCGGATCGCACGTGAGCCCGACGAACTGACCGATCCACAGCGACTAACGGTCGTCACTGGGCCACACGAGACCGTCAGCAAGGAGTGGTATGTCGAACTCTTGGACGAGATCGACGCAGCTGGGATCAACGAGGACCTCCTGCGGCGACTCACACGCGAGCAGGAAACGACCTCGAACATCGTCAACACCCGCTCCGACGACCTCAAAGTGGTGCTCACTTACCTCGTCGAAGCCGGCCACTACGAGTCGACCGCCGAGGCGCTTCGCGAACTCGCCTTCGAGCGCCTCGCGGAGGACCGCCCCGCGCTGCTGGAGGCATACGACGCCGTCCGCACCGAGTTCGAGGCCGACCCGCTCCGGCGTGCGCTGATGGACCAGGAATAAGCCATGACAGCCGATTCGCTTCGCGACTATCTCCGGCTGTTAGCGGACGACGACGTACTCGTCTCGTTTGATGAGCCGGTATCGTGGGATCTCGAGGCGAGCGCGATCACGATGCTCGCCAATCGAAGCGACGGCGGGGTGCCGCTGTTCGAGTCGGTCGGGGCGACCGATGTCGACGCAGCGCTCGTCGGCGATCCGTACCGCGGGCCACGAGATCGGCCGTGGGATCACCTCGCGCAGTCGTTCGGGCTGTCAACCGGCCTGTCCGGGAGTGCGTACTACGACGCGGTCGTCGACCGCCTTCGCTCGCCCCGCGAGCCACGGCTCGTCGAACCCGAGCGTGCACCCTGTAAGGACGTCGTTCACACCGGGTCCGATGTCGATCTCCTGTCGTTCCCCTGGCCCTACGTGCATCGAAGCGACGGTGGGCGGTATTCGAACCTGCACACTATCGTCGCACCGGATCCGGAGACGAAGTGGGGCCAATGGTCGAGCCACCGGATGATGCTCCACGACGACGCGCTTGCCAGCCTGCTGTTTCTGGCGGGTGAACAGGTCCCGAACCGCTATTATTACGAGTACGAACCACGCGGTGAGCCGATGCCGGTGGCAGCCGTCATCGGGGCGGAACCGGCCGTCCAGTGTAGTACCGAGATGTGGATTCCGACGGGCCGAAGCGAAGCCGCCTTTGCCGGTGGTCTGAAAGCCAGCCCCGTCGACCTCGTCCCGTGTGAGACGAACGACCTGTCCGTCCCGGCGACGGCCGAGCTGGTCATCGAGGGCCACGTCCTCCCGAACGAACGCCTCGACGAGGGCCCCTTCGGCGACTATTTCGGCTATATGAACGGCCCACGGCGGTCGATGCCCGTGTTCGCCGTCGACGCAATTACCCACCGAGCCGAGCCCCGAGTGCCGTTTTGCGTCGAAGGGACCGGCGTCGGCTACGGCCAGAACTCGAGTAGCACGCTCCAGACCGCCGCCGCCGGTCCCGACGCGACGCTTGGGCTGCGGGCGGCCGGTTTCGACGTCGACGCCGCTGTTCCGTGGCGATTTACCTCTCGGACTGTCTGGGTGATCGCGACGGAGCGCACCTATCCCGGCGTGCTCCACGAGCTGGCGAACTTCGTCTTTACCACCTGGGGCATGCTGCACATCGATTTCTTCGTATTCGTCGATTCGACGGTCGACGCACACGACCCACGAGCCGTCCTGACGGCGATCGCGCTGAACGCCGATCCGGACACGGACTTTCACCAGTTCGGCGTCGAGCACATGCCGAAAGTCCCGCTCAATATCTACCAGACTCCCGACGAGAAGGGCAGCGCCGACGTCGGCACTTCGAAAGCCAAGACCGCGAAAGCCTATATCGATGCGACCAGTGACCAGCCGGTCGGAGATACCACCGAAGATGAAACGCTGCGCGCACGCGCACAGAAAGTCCTCGTCGACGCGGGCGTCTCACCGGAGCCGTTCGATCTCCTCGAACAGCGCCAGTACGGGGGTGGTGACTGACGATGATTCCGTTCGCGCAGTACCTGCGTGGTCTGGACGGCGACGGCGACCTGCTGACGCTCGCGGCCGACGACCTCGCCGACGTTCCACCCGACGTCGTCGCGGCGGAAGCGCTCCGCGCGAGCGGGCCAGCGATCCGATATAACCGGGTCGACGGCGTCGATCTCGCGAGTGGTTCGTTCAGCGGTCCCGACCGGATGCAGCGGCGGGACGCACAGCCGTGGTCGCGGCTGGCGCTTGGGCTCGGCCTCGATCCCGACGGCTCGTTCGTCACCGTGCTCGAGACGATCACGGAGCTCGGGCCGGCCGGCGAGATGGACGGCCCGACGTACGACACGCAAGCAGCGTCGCGGACTCTTGACGGCGTGCAGGCGCTGGACTTCCCACAGGGCGCTGACGATGTCTGGCCCGCGCTGACACTGGGTGTGGCGTCGATCGCGACGTCGGATGGCACCCACTGGGCGCCGATCCATGGCTCGATCGTCGGCGAGGAGACGCTCAGAGTGCGGACGCCGGCTGCGCTGACCGCACTGCTAGACGGCGATGAGACGATCTCGATCGCCCTCGGCGTCCCGCCCGCCGCAATTACGGCCGCCTACCTGCTCGCCGTGACCGAGCAGGTCACGGTCCCGGTACAAGCCTGTGGCGTCGCCGATGACGTCCCACTCGTTCCCACGAACGGTGGCCTCGTGCCAAGCGCAACGGAGGTCGTCATCGAGACGACGATCGCCGATCGCAACCCCGACTTTCAGTCGGACCGGCGCGAAGCGTGGGAACACTGCCTCGAGAGTACGCCGCTGGCGCTGTCAGTCGAGCGGGTGATCGCGACCGACGAGCCGGTCGTTCCGTTTTCGCCCGTCGGCCGACCGCTGGCGGACGATCTTCAGCTGACGGGTGTGACGGTGGCGGCGACGCTGTACCATCGCGTCAACAACTACTGGGGGATCTCGCCCGTCGAGTGGGTTCTCTTACCGGCCGAAGCCGAACTCGGTATCTGTGTCGTCGCCACCGATGTCCTGTATGCCGGCTTCGAGTGGCAACTCGCGAACATCCTCTTTACGTTTTCGTCGCTGTTCGATACCGTCATCATCGTCGATGAGGACGTCGCACCGACGGATCTCGGCCGCGTCCTCGGTGACATCTGGGTGAAAGCACACCCCTCTCGAGACTGGATCTTCAGCGAACCGTCGGCGCCAGCGGCACAGCGGCCCCGGTATCGACAGGACGGACAGACCGGCTCCCGGTTGTACGTCAACGCGGCCTGGGATCCGCGCTGGGAGGACTCCTATATCGCGCCGCGGGTCACGTTCGAAACATCGTTCCCGCCGGCCGTTCGTGAGGCCGCACGGACGGCATGGCGGACACGCCACGATGCTGACACTGACGGAGACGATCACAGTGAGTAGTTGCTGACAGTGGCTGGTACACTACTCTGAATTCATATATTTGTTTTACGATAATATGTAAACGAATGCGTTTACGCAGTACGGGACCGAGATAATTTGGCTAACTTTCGAGATACTGAATAGCATCCATCTATTTTATCTCCAGAATTTACCAGTGGCATTATATAGGGGAACGATATCGGGGATTGGTGTATGGTGTCCAGCCACAATCTCTCGGACTACGAGACTGAACGGGAGCAGTTCTCGTGGGACGAGATCTACGCGGAGGCGGATTGGGATGCACCGGCGGAACTGAACATCGGACACGAGGTCGCCGACCGGCATGCTACCGAGCGCGAGTCGGTCGCACTCTATCAGGTTGATACCGACGGCGAGCTGACGAAGCTAACGTTCTGGGAGTTGGCTGACCGCTCGAGCCAGTTCGCGAACGTCCTCGAGGGGTTAGGCGTCGAGCAGGGCGATCGCGTGTTCTCGTATATGCCACGGATTCCTGAACACTACGTGGCGATGGTCGGGACGCTGAAACGCGGGGCCGTCTGGGGGAGCGTCAACGAACGCTTCGGGCCGGACGGTATCTCCTACCGCCTCGACGACTGCGACGCGAAGGTTCTCGTGACGACGACCGATAACCGTGAGACGGTTGCGAAGGCACTGGAGGACGCGCCCACGGTCGAACACGTTATCACCGTCGACCGCGGCGACGGCGCACCAGCCGACGACGTCGTGTTCAATACGGCACTCGACGGCGCGAGCACCGAGTACGACGCCGCCAACACTGGCGGCGAAGACGACGCGTTGCTCTACTACACCTCGGGGACGACCGGGCTGGCGAAAGGCGTCCTCCACAAACAGCGCTGGGTCGCTGGCGTCGCGGCGACCCAAAAGTACGCCGTCGACCTCCAGCCCGGCGACCTCTACTGGAGTACGGGCGACCTGGGCTGGCTGACAGGCGCGATCAACACCCTCGGTGCCTGGTTCTGGGGGGCCTCGCTGTTCACCTACGAAGGTGAGTTCGACCCGGAGACGTGGGCGGAGCTGCTCGACGAGTACCCGATCACCGTGCTGTTCTCGGTGCCGACGGCCTACCGGATGCTCAGGGAGAAAGCGGACGTACTGGAGGACGTCGACCTCGATCTGCGTCACGCGCTCTCGATTGGCGAGCCGCTGTCGGCGGGCGTCGTCGAGTGGGGTGAAGACGAACTCGGTGTCACCATCCTCGACACCTACGGCCAGACGGAGACGGGCAACATGATCATCAACAACTACCCGACGATGGAGCTCCGGCCCGGCTCGATGGGCAAGCCGCTGCCGGGCATCGAGGCCGACATCGTCGATCCCGAAACGGGTGAAGTACTCGAGCCCGGCGAGACCGGCGAGATCGCCGAGCGCGGGGACTATCCCTGTTTCTTCGCCGAGTACTGGAACAAACCAGAGAAAACCGCTTCGTGTTTCATCGACGGCCCCGACGGCGAGTGGTATCTTTCTGGTGACCTCGCGCACAAAGACGAGGACGGCTACTTCTGGTTCGAGGGGCGGGCCGACGACGTCATCCTCTCGTCGGGCTACCGAATCGGCCCCTTCGAGGTCGAGAGTTCGCTGGGTGAACACGAGGCCGTCGCCGAGGCCGCCGTCGTGCCTAAACCGCACTCGGAGCGGGGCAACATCGTGAAAGCCTACATCGTGCCAAGCGAGAGCGCGACACCGTCCGAGGACCTCAAGGAGGACATCAAGACCCACGTCAAAGAGGAGCTATCGGCCCACGAGTACCCGCGCGAACTCGAGTTCCGCGACGAACTGCCGAAGACGGTCACTGGAAAGATCCGCCGGACCGAACTGCAAGACGAGGCGGAAGACGAAGCCGAGGCGGCGACGTAACCAGCCGCCCCGGAGGACGAATTATTAGAGACGACCTACAACGATATACCATACCATGAATTTCGAGTCTACGCAAGAACGGTCGATGATCCGCTCGACCGCGGAAGCGGTCGCAGCAGAATACGGGCCGGAGTACTGGCGTGAGAAAGAGGAAAACGAGGAGTTCGCCCAGGGATTCTGGGACGAGCTCGGGGAGGCTGGCTTCCACGGCCTGCTGGTTCCCGAGGAATACGGCGGTGCCAGTATGGGAATGCAGGATATGGGACTGGCCATGGAGACGCTCTGTGCCGAAGGCTGTGGCATGGCCGGTACCTGGTATCTGGTGCTTACGGCTGGCATGGCCGCTGTCGGCATCCGCGAGAACGGGACGGAGGCCCAGAAAGAGAAATACCTCACCGACATCGCGACCGGCGAGCGAAACTTCTGCATCGGCATCACCGAACCCGAAGCAGGGACGAATACGCTGAACGTCGCCACCCGCGCCGAGAAGGACGGCAACGAGTACGTTCTCAACGGGCAGAAAGCCTGGATCACCTTCTCCGACCGGGCGGACAACATGATCATCGTCACCCGGACGACCCCCCTCGAGGAGGTCGACCGAGGTACCGACGGCATCAGCCTGTTCATCGTCGACATGGACACCCCCGGGATCGACGTCTCGCCGATCTCTAAACACGGTATGAACTACTCGAAGTCGTGTGAGGTGTTCCTTGAGGACGTCCGCGTCCCCGAGGAAGACCTGCTCGGCGAGGAAGACGAGGGCTGGTGGGCGCTCGTGGACATGTTGAACCCCGAGCGAATCGGCTTCGCCGCGGCCGGAACGGGGATCGGAAAGCTCGCTGCGAACACGGCGATCGAGTACGCCAACGAACGCGAGGTGTTCGATGCGCCGATCGGGAGCCATCAGGCCGTCTCGTTCCCGATCACAAAAGCCTACGCGCGGATGGAGACGGCCGCGCTCATGCGCGAGAAAGCCGCCTGGCTCTACGACCAGGGCGAGGAGTGTGGCTACGAGACCAACGTCGCGAAGGCGACGGCCGTCGAGGCCGGCATCGAAGCGGTCAAACAGTCGATGCAGGCTTTCGGCGGCTGGGGCTACGCCACGGAGTACGACGTCGAGCGCTGGTGGCGTGAGATCAACCTCACGCGGCTCGCGCCAGTCAGCCAGCAGATGGCGTACAATCACATCGGCCAGCAACTTGGCTTCCCCAAATCCTACTGATCATGTTCGAGAAAGTTCTCGTCGCGAACCGCGGCGAAATCGCGGTGCGCGTAATGGCAGCCGCCGAAGAACTGGGCTGTGAGACGGTCGCCGTCTACAGCGACGCCGACCGCAACGCCGGCCACGTCGACTACGCCGACGAGGCGTACAACGTTGGCCCGGCACCGGCCAGCGAGTCGTACCTCGATCAAGAGGAGATCATCGACGTCGCCCAGCGAGCGGGCGCGGACGCGATCCATCCCGGCTACGGCTTCCTCGCCGAAAACGCCGACTTCGCCCGCCGCGTCGAGGAGAAACCAGACATTACGTGGGTCGGCCCGCCGAGCGACGCCATGGAGACCCTCGGCGAGAAGACGAAGGCCCGAACCGTCATGCAGGACGCCGGCGTCCCGGTCGTCCCCGGGACGACCGAACCGGTCGACGACGCCGACGAGGTGCGAGCGCTCGGCGAGGAATTCGGCTATCCCATCGCCATCAAGGCCGAAGGCGGCGGTGGCGGCCGCGGCATGAAGATCGTCCGCAGCGAGGCCGAGGTCGACGACGCCCTCGAGAGCGCCAAACGCGAGGGCGAGGCCTACTTCGGCAACGACTCGGTCTACGTCGAGAAGTACCTCAAGGCGCCCAAACACATCGAGGTGCAGGTGCTCGCAGACCGGCACGGCAACGTCCGTCACCTCGGCGAGCGCGACTGCTCGCTGCAGCGTCGCCACCAGAAGGTCATCGAGGAGGCCCCGAGCCCAGCACTCGACGACGACCTGCGTGCCGAGATCGGCGAGGCCGCCCGGCAGGGCGTCAGCGAGGCCGGATACACGAACGCCGGGACCGTCGAGTTCCTCGTCGAGGACGGGGAGTTCTACTTCATGGAGGTGAACACCCGTATTCAGGTCGAACACACCGTCAGCGAGGAAGTGACCGGCATCGATATCGTCCGATGGCAGCTGCGAGTCGCTGCCGGCGAGGAACTCACCTTCGAACAGGACGATGTCGAGATCGAGGGCCACGCGGTCGAGTACCGCATCAACGCCGAGAACCCGGCCGCCGACTTTGCGCCCACGCCCGGGCAACTGACGACCTACCGACCGCCGACGAGTATTGGCGTCCGTCTCGACCACGCGGTCGCACAGGGCGACGAGATCGGCGGTGACTACGACTCGATGATCGGGAAACTGATCGTCAGCGGTGAGGACCGCGCTCACTGTCTCGAGCGCTCGAAGCGCGCGCTCGAGCACTTCGACGTCGAGGGCGTCCACACGACGATCCCGTTCCACCGGCTGATGCTCGACGACGAGACCTTCGTCGCCGGCGATCACACCACGAAGTACCTCGATCGGGAACTCGACGACGACGCACTCGAGGACGCCGTCGACCGGTGGGGGCCCGCAGAGGCGGCCGGCGGCGACGGCACACAGCCGCCGACCGCGGAGGTCGCCGTCGAGGTCGACGGCAAGCGATTCGACGTCGTCATCGAGGACGCCCGCGCACGGATGACGGCCGAGACCGACGACGACGGCAGCGCCAGCGGCTCGAGCGGCGGCGCGGCGGCAGAGGGCGCCGCCGAGGTCGCGACCGCCGACGCCATCACCGCGGAGATGCAGGGAACCATCCTCTCGGTCGCCGTCGAGGAGGGCGACGAGGTCGCCGCCGGCGACGTCGTCTGCGTGCTCGAGGCGATGAAGATGGAAAACGACGTGGTCGCCGCAAGCGGCGGGACGGTCGAGTCAGTCCCGATCTCGGAGGGCGACTCTGTCGACATGGGCGATACCCTCGTCCGACTGGAGTGATCACCGATGCGAATCAAGATTACAGACGAGACGAGCGAAACGGAGGCACAGGCGATCGCCGAGGCCATGGCGTCGCAGTACCGGGAGGACGTGACCGTCGTCACCGACGGCGGCGACGAGATCAGCAGTGCGTCCTACGACGGCGACAGCGACGCGATGGCGGCGGGCGAACCCGAGGCCCAGCCGGAGGCGGACCTCGGGCCGACCGAGCGCGAGGAGCTGCTGCTCGAGGAGATCGACGAGATCCTCGAGGGCGGTCCGGAGAAGTACAAGGAGCAACTGCCCGAGGAGGGCAAACTGTTCGTCCGCGACCGGATCGACCTCTGGTTCGGCGACGACTTCCTCTTCGAGGACGGCCGGTTCGCGGAGTTCGACGCCGACGACCGGCTGCCGGCCGACGGCCTCATCACGGGCGCCGCCGAGTTCGAGGGCCGGGACGTCCACTTCATGGCCAACGACTACACGGTCAAACGCGGCAGCATGGCCGGGAAAGGCGTCGAGAAGTTCCTGCGGATGCAACAGCGCGCGCTGAAAACGGGCAAGCCGGTGTTGTACCTGATGGATTCGTCGGGCGGCCGGATTGACCAGCAGACCGGCTTCTTCGCCAACCGCGAGGGCATCGGGAAGTACTACTACAACCACTCGATGCTCTCCGGGCGCGTGCCACAGATCTGCGTCCTCTATGGGCCCTGTATCGCCGGCGCGGCCTACACACCCGTGTTCGCCGACTTCACGGTGATGGTCCGAGACATGTCGGCGATGGCCATCGCCAGCCCGCGTATGGTCGAGATGGTCACCGGCGAACAGATCGACCTGCAAGAACTCGGTGGCCCGGACGTCCACGCCCAATACTCGGGGAGTGCGGACCTCGTCGCCGACGATGAGGAACACGCCCGGGAGCTGGTCGCCCAACTGATGAGCTACCTGCCAAACAACGCAGACGAGAAACCGCCCCGGATGGACGGACAGGCACCGGCCGCCTCACCCGAGGGCATCGACGCCGTCGTGCCCCAGGAACCCAACAAGGGCTACGACATGTTCGACGTCATCGACCGGGTCGTCGACGCCGGCTCGACGCTCGAGTTACGCCCGGAGTTCGGCAAGGAGATCATCACTGCCTTCGCCAGAATCGACGGTCGGCCAGTCGGGATCGTCGCCAACCAGCCCGCCCATCGTGCGGGCGCGATCTTCCCGGACGCCGCCGAGAAGGC
>SDGW01001016.1_pt1 | contig 11654 bp, 11 predicted proteins | sample 2873831 | NCBI WGS metagenome assembly SDGW01 (sample SAMN08132700, study PRJNA421101) | hypersaline lake metagenome | isolation source: celular fraction 0.22 microns magnesium sulfate-rich crust from ephemeral... | place: Spain: Penahueca Lagoon, Toledo | collected 2011-07
GGCGACGGGAACCGCCTCCACACCGACCCCGAGTACGCCGCCGAGGGGTTCTTCGGCGGCGTCGTCGCCCACGGGATGCTCAGTGCTGGGCTGATCAGCGCGGCGCTCGCGTCGTTGCCGGGGGACATCGTCTACCTCTCACAGGATCTCGAGTTCGAGGCACCGGTCAGACCCGGCGACACCGTCCGGGCGACCGTCGAGGTGCGCGAGGCGCTCGGCGACGACCGCGTCCGCGTCGAGACGGTCGCCGAGGTCGTCGACGACGGCGACGCGACGACGGTGATCGACGGCGAGGCGGTCGTGCTGTCGGTGCCCCACGAGGAGTAGCGGTAGCACGGGACGACAGTCAGCAGAACGCCTGCAGTTCCGCGGCGATCACGGCCGGCGGAACGCTCGCAGTTCCGCGGCGATCACGGCCGTCGGAACGCCCGCAGCGTGTCCCGGCGCTTGCTCGACTCCGAGAGCAGCTGGGCGAACCCCCGGTCCTCGAACACCGCCTTCCAGTCGCGGTGGTACAGCGGGAACTCGTCGTTGACGTAGGAGACGTTTGCGTCCTCGCGGGCGCCCGCGCCGCGGGCTGACTCGTTCTCGACCGTGATCAGCAGGTCGCCAGTGACGCGGGCCACCTCGTCGAACACCGCCTCGGCCTCGTCGGGGTGGATGTGCTGGAGCGTCTCGACGGTGTAGACGGCGTCGAACGCCCGATCCTCGAACGCGGGCAGGATCTCGCCGGCGTCGCCGACGTGGAACTCGGCGTCGACGGCGAGGCCGGGGTACTCCTCACCGAGCACGTCGATCGCGTCGGCGTTGATCTCGATCCCGTGGAGATCCTCGAAGCCGGCGTCGTGGACGTGCGCGAGGTGGCGCCCGGAGCTACAGCCGATCTCCAGGACGCGCGCGGCGGGGTCGAGGAAGTGCAGCAGCAGGTCACGGACCTGTTCGCTGGCCTCGTTGGGGCCCTTGTGGGCGTAGTACGTCGGGGAGAACTCGCCGGTCCGCTCGGCCCACTCCTCGCGCACGTCCTCTGGGTTCACTGTCTGTCGATCGTGGACGAGCGAGTAAAGACCCGTCGGCCCGGGGGCGGCGCCGATCCGACGGGCGAGCTGTCGAACCCCGAAGTTCTCACGAGCACGGACCGAAGGGGTTAACACCCGTCGGCAGGTTTGTTGGAGTGTAATGGCGACTGGTACGGTTGATTTCTTCAACGACACGGGCGGTTACGGATTCATCGAGACTGAGGACGCGGACGACGACGTGTTCTTCCACATGGAAGACGTCGGCGGTCCCGACCTGGAGGAGGGCCAGGAGGTCGAGTTCGACATCGAACAGGCCGACAAGGGCCCCCGCGCGACGAACCTGACCCGCCTGTAAGTCGGATTCGGTTCTTCGCTGCGCAGTAACTATTCGGGCGTCCGCGTTGCGGACCCCTGAACTCACACGTTCTAGCGGCGACGCCGTCCGGCGTCGTCGCGGCAGCTACCCCGGAAGCGTCGGCTATCCGCAACCGCCTTAGGCCGCGCCGCGCAACGCCGAGCCATGCAACCACGATCGATCGCGGAGCTCTCGACGGCCGAGCGCCGGGCCTTCTTCGATCGGGACGCCGGCGTCGAGAGCGCCCGCGAGGACGTCCGCGAGATCCTGCCGCGGGTGCGCGAGGAGGGTGACGTGGCGCTCCGGGAGTTCTCGAAGGAGTTCGACGGCGTCGAGGTCGCCAACGTCGACGTGACCGCCGAGGCCGAGCGCGCCGTCGACGACGTCGACGACGACACGCTGACCGCGATCCGCGACGCCATCGAGAACGTCCGGGCGTTCCACGAGCGACAGCTCCCGGCTGACTGGCGCGAGGAGTTCGAGGGCCGCGAGCTCGGCCGCCGGTTCCGACCGATCGACCGCGTCGGCGTGTACGTCCCCGGCGGCACCGCGGCGTACCCCTCGAGCGCGATCATGGGCGTCGTGCCCGCGAAAGTCGCGGGCGTCGACCACGTCGCCGTCGCCACGCCGCCCGCCGAGGAGATCAACCCCGTCACCCTCGCCGCCATCCACGAGGCCGGCGCCGACGCGGTGTACTCCGTCGGCGGGGCACAGGCGATCGGCGCGCTCGCCTACGGCACCGAGACGGTGAAGGCGGTCCAGAAGGTCGTCGGCCCGGGCAACCCCTGGGTCACCGCCGCGAAGGCCGAGGTCCGCGGCGAGGTCGAGATCGACTTCCTCGCGGGCCCGAGCGAGGTGCTGGTGCTCGCAGACGACACCGCCGACCCCGAGTTCGTCGCCGCAGACCTGCTGGCGCAGGCCGAACACGACCCCGAGGCCAGCGTCGTCGCCGTCACGGACAACGAGGCGTTGGCCGAAGCGGTTATCGACGAAATCGACCGCCAGGCGGACGGCCGCGAGCGCGAGGAGATCATCCGCGAGGCGCTCGACAACGACGCCTCCGGCGTGCTGGTCGCGCGCTCGATGCCCGAAGCGGTGCTGTTCGCCGAGGAGTACGCCGCCGAGCACCTGTCGGTCCAGGCCGACGACGACGAGGCGCTGCTGGACCGGATCGACAACGCCGGCAGCGTGTTCCTCGGCGGGTACGCCCCCGTCGCAGCGGGCGACTACGCGACCGGCACCAACCACGTGCTGCCGACCGGCGGCGGCGCGAAGGTCCACGGCGGCCTCTCAGTCGACGAGTTCCTGCGCTCCTCGACGGTCCAGCGGCTCGACCGCGACGCGCTCGACGCGCTCGCGCCGACGGTCACCACGCTCGCCGACGCGGAGGGGCTGGAGGCCCACGCCGAGAGCGTCCGGGTGCGACTGCGCGAGGACGAGGGCGGCGACGGCGACTCCGCCTGATGCCCCGGCCCGCCGCACCCACGTTCGCCGACGCCTGCGAGCGCCTGCTCCGGAACCCGGACGGGGAGCACTCGCTGCACACGACGCTCGCGCCCGTCTTCGACCGACTGACCGACGAGGAACGCGTCGCCGGCGACTTCGAGGCGGTGCGGGCGTTCGCGCCCGAGTCCGGCGACGCGCTCGAACTCGGCTGCGGCGTCGGCGCGCTGCTGGCCCATCTGGGCGACCGCTACGACCGCGTGCTGGGCGTCGACGCCCACCACGAGCTGCTCCGGTTCACGGCGCACCGCGCCCCCGCCGCGGGCGTCGCGGTCGGCGATCCGCTGCGTCCGCCGACCGACGAGTCGTTCGACGCCGTCGTCGCGATGGCGGGGCCGGCGGCGCCGCCGGCCGTCGACGACCCGGGGGCGCTGATCGAGACTGCCGCCGAGCGGCTCGCGCCCGAGGGGACGTTCCTCCTCCGGGCGGTCACCGACGCGGCGGCGATCCGCGACGCGGTCGAGTCGGTCGGCGTGCTCTCCGGCAGCGGCTACCGGCTCGAGCGCTCGGTGACTGATCTGCCGGCCGACGGCGGCGTCGACCTGCGAACGGGGTACCGCGCGACCGACGAGTCGAGCGGCGACGCCGCGACGACGAGCGAGACGGTTCACGTCCCGGTCCACGACGCCGAATCGCTGCGTGACGCCGCCGAGGCCGCCGGGCTCTCGGACGTGCGACTGCTCGGCGGGGACGCGACGACGCTGCTGGTCGCGCGGAACTGAGCTCAGTTCTCGTTCTCCTCGTCCCCCTCGCCGCGCTCGGCGATCCGGACGGTCTCGATCCGGGCGCCGTCGACGCTCGTCACCTCGGCCTCGTAGCCGTCGATCTCGACGCTGTCGCCGCGTTCGGGCGCGCGGTCGAGGTGGCTGAGGATCAGGCCGGCGATCGTTTCGACCGCCTCGTGGTCGAGGTCGGTGCCCAGCGCGTCGTTGACCGCCGAGATAGTGACGCCGCCGTCGACGTCGAACTCGCCGGCTTCGCCCTGGCGGATCGAGTGCTCGCGGTCGTCGGCGTCGAACTCGTCGCGCAGGTCGCCGACGACGGCCTCGACCACGTCCTCGACGGTGGCCATCCCCTCGAAGGCGCCCCACTCGTCGATGACCGCAGCCATCTGCTGGTCGTCGGCCTGGAACTGCAGCAGCAGGTCGTTGATCGTCGTCGTCTCGGGCACGACGAGCACCTCCCGGGCGAGGTCGGCGGCGGTCGCCTCCTCCTCCCGATCGGTTTCGCTCGCGCGGAGCACGTCCTTCACGTCGACGAACCCGACGACCTGCGTGGCGTCGTCGGCCGCGACGACCGGGTAGCGGGTGTGCTCCCACTCGAAGACGGTCTCGCGGAGGTCGGCCAGCGTCGCGTCGGCCGGCACGCTGATCACGTCCGGCAGCGGCACCATCACCTCGCGCACGGCGGTGTCGTCGAGCTCGAACACGCGCTCGATCATCGCGACCTCCGCCACGTCGACGTCGCCTTCGTCGCCGGAGCGCGCCAGGACGCGGCGGATCTCCCGCTCCCCCAGCGTCTCGTCTGACTCCGAGGCCGGCGCGACGCCGAGCGCGCTCGTGAACGCGTTGGCCGCGCCGTTGAACACGACGATCCCGGGGTAGAACAGCAGGTAGAACAGCTTCATCGGCGGCGCGAGCAGCAGCGAGAGGCGCTCGGTCCGGGCGATCGCGAACGTCTTGGGCGCGAGCTCGCCGAACACGACGTGGAGGAACGTGATGATCGAGAAGCCGATCGCGATCGCGACGAGGTGGACGATCCCCGGCGGGAGCACGGAGCCGAGGACGGGCTCCAGCAGCGACGCGATCGCGGGTTCGCCGGCCCACCCCAGCCCCAGCGAGGCGAGGGTGATGCCCAGCTGGGTGACCGCGAGGTAGTTGTCGAGGTCGGTCATCACGTCCTGCAGCGCGCCCGCGCCGGCCCGCCCCTCCTCGACGAGCTGTTCGACGGAGGTGGCGCGCACCCTGACGAAGGCGAACTCCGCGGCGACGAAAAAGCCGTTCAGTACGACCAGAAACAGCGCGAGGGCGAGCCGCCCCAGCGACAGCGCGAGCTCTACCATCGCGCCCCAGCGCCGGCGACGTTCGTGTGTGTCTCCATACGGGTCTCTCCGCCGCATCGGACAAAAAGGGTCGCCCCCGGGCGGCGTCGACGACCGCCGGCGGGACCGGGAGGGTTTTTCCTTCGGCCACCCCGTCCTCTCAGTATGTACCACGTCGTCGGCGGCGGTATCGCCGGACTCGCGGCCGCGTACAGCCTCCAGCAGCGCGGCCACGAGGTGGCGATCCTCGAGGGGAGCGGCGATCTCGGCGGGCTCGCGGCGAGCTACGAGACCGCCGGCGACCCGATCGAGAAGTTCTACCACCACCTCTCGAAGTCCGAGGAGACGATCGTCGCCCTCGCCGAGGAGCTCGGCGTCGGCGACCGCATCGAGTGGCGCCTCGGGAAGAACGCCTACTACGTCGACGGCGAGGCCCACCCGATGGACACGCCGTGGGAGATCCTCGCCTACCCCCACATGAGCGTGTACGACATCTTCCGGCTCGGGATGCTCACGATGGAGATCGACGTGCGCGGCGGGGTCCCCTCGTTCGACACGTACGACGACCTCAGCGAGTTCGAGGACGTGCCGATCAAGCAGTTCCTGCTCGAGCACACCACCCGCGGCGTGTACGAGAACTTCTTCGAGCCGCTGCTCGACGCGAAGTTCGGCGACCGGAAGGAGGACGTGAGCGCGGCGTGGCTGCTCGGCCGGATCAAGTTCCGGGGCGAGCGCGACCTGCTCCGCGGGGAGATCCTGGGCTACCCAGACGGCGGGTTCGACGCGCTGCTCGACCCCCTCGTCGACGCCGTCGGGCGCGACACCGTCCGGACGAACACGCTGGTCACCGACCTCGGCATCGAGGACGGCGCGGTGACGACGATCACCACCGAGGCCGACGGGGAGACGACGACCCAGGAAACCGACGGCGTCGTGGTGGCGACGATGCCCAACGTGCTCGAGGAGCTGGCGGGCTACCGCTGCGAGATCGACTTCCAGGGCGCGGTCTGTGCGGTGGTGACGATGGACCGCCCGCTGACCGACACGTACTGGCTCAACGTCGCCGACGAGGCCCCCTTCGGCGCGCTGATCGAGCACACGAACTTCGTCCCGCCCGAGCGCTACGGCGGGGAGCATCTCCTCTACGTGGCCTCCTACGTCCAGAGCGACGAGGCGTGGCTGGCGACGGCCGACGACGACGCGATCGAGGAGCAATGGCTCGACGCCATCGACGGGATGTTCCCCGCGTTCGACCGGGATCACGTCGAACGGTTCCGGCTCGCGAAGGCGCCCCGGGCGGCGCCGATCTACGAGCGGGGCTACCTCGACATGGTCGTCCCCTACGACCTGGAGGACGACGTGGCGGACGGGCTCTACTACGCCGGGATGGCGAGCGAGGCGCAGTACCCCGAGCGCAGCCTCGACGGCGGCATCGTCGCCGGCTTCGAGTGCGCGAAGCGGATCGACCGCAAGGCGGACTGATTCGGGCTATACGGGTGGTTTGGCGCGGACGGTGTCGCTGGTGTGTCGGGGCCCTCGATTGGCGACGAATTTCGACCGCGACAGCGACAGCATCTCGGTCGTTGGCGTATTGCGACCGCACCGCGGCTGTCGGCCCGAAACGCGCGTCCCTCCGTGGACGACCCAGCGCGAGGGGTGAGCGACCGTAGGGGAGCGAACCGGTTGGGGAGGCTGTGGCCGCGGCGCGGTGCGGTACAAAAGGTCGAGCACACTCCGCGGTGACGTACGCGGTAGAACCGTCAAACTCCGCGGTCCCGTTCGTGGGCAGAACTCCCCAACCGAACACTACCTCGGCGAGCCGCCGACCGAACTCCCAAGAAACGTATCGCCGCTATCCAGTCGACTCCTGGATCTCGTCGCTCCGGTCGCCGGCGACGACGCCGTCCTCGGTCTCGACGTACACGTCGTCGGCGAACCCCTCCGCGGCGTGAGGGTGGTCGGGGTCGTCGAGCTTCGCCGGCGTCGACGGCGCCTCGGGGATCTCCCGGTCGCGGAACTCCCCCAGCGGGTCGTCGATGGTGATCTCGTGGCTCTCGAAGAAGTCGGCGTAGCGGTCGTAATGCTCCTCGACCTCGTCGACCGGGAACTCCATCATCTCCGTCCAACCGTGGTTGTAGAAGTCGAAGTTCGCCTGCAGGTGGGTGATCTCGCGGGCTTCGGCCTCCGGGTAGCCGGCCGAGAGCGCGGCGAGGTACGTCGCCATCGTGCAGTCGAAGAAGGCCTCCATGTGTGGCTCCCGCTCCTCGCGGTGGCCGTCCTCGGCGCGGTCGCCGAACACGCCGACGTGGAGATCGACCAGTTTGTCGTTCATCATCTCCCCGACGACCGGCATCGTGAGCGCCTGCTTCGCCGCGAAGTGGCGAACGTTCTGGCGGAGCTTCATCGACCGTCGGTAGCGGGGCGACGGCCTTCAACCCACCGAGAGTGCGAGATGTGGGTACGGTTCCCCTACCGAAAGCCGTATGGTAACCCACATTAACCCCCACTGCCAAACTGCAGGCCATGAGCGAATCGTTCGTGATCATCGGCGATGGGGTCGCCGGGAGTTCGGCGGCGGAGACGTTACGGGAGAACGATCCCGACGCCGACATCACGGTCATCACCGACGAGGGGGAAGCTCTCTACAACCGTATTCTGATCAAGGAGTTCGCGAAGGGGAAGCTCCCCGAGGCCCCAATCTCCATCCACGACGAGGAGTGGTACGCCGAGCGTGACATCGACCTCCAGCTCAACACGCTCGTCGTCGACATCGACACCGACGGCCAGGTCGTCACGAGCCACCAGGGCGACACGTACGAGTACGACAAGCTCCTGCTCGCCACCGGCGGGACGCCCGCACAGCTCCCGGTGGACAACTCCGACGCCGAGGGGATCCACCACTTCTGGACGTTCGAGGACGCCCGCAAGATCAAGGCCGACGTCGAAGCGGCCGACACCGGCGTCATCGTCGGCGCGGGGCTGCTGGGCATCGACTTCGCGGCCATCTGTGGCGCCCAGGACGTCGACGCCAACTACCTGATGCGCGGGAACGCCTGGTGGCGCTACGCGCTCAGCGAGGACGGCGCCGAGATCATCCACAACGCGCTCCGCGAGCGGGGCGTCACCCCCGTGTTCGACTCCGGCGTCGACCACTTCGAGGTCGACGACGACGGCCGCGTCGAGTCCGCGGTCGACCCCGACGGCGAGGAGTACGACGCCGACTTCGTCGGGGTCGCGATCGGGCTGGACATCAACACCGAGATCCTCCGCGGCACGGGGCTGGAGTACGACGCCGACGGTATCGTCGTCGACGAGCACATGCGGACGAACCTCGAGAACGTGTACGCCGCGGGCGACTGCACGAAGTTCAACGACCTGATCCTGGGCGACCAGGCCCAGAACGGCGCGTGGGGCTCGGCGAAGGCCCAGGGCGAGTGCGCCGCCAAGAACATGCTCGACTACGGCGACGACGAGTTCCGCTGGGTCTCCTCGTACTCGATCACCCACTTCGACTTCCCGTTCCTCTCGTTCGGCCACCCGACGATGGGCGACGACAGCGTCGAGGCCAAGTACTCCGACACGGAGTGGCGCCGCCTGGCGCTGAAGGACGGCCGCATCGTCGGCGGCGTCCTGATCGGCGACCTCGCGCCCCAGTCGGCGTACAAGCAGCTGATGCGTGAGGGCACCCACGTCGGCGACGAGAAGGAGAAGCTGGTCGAGAAGTCGTTCAGCGTCGACGATCTGGAAGCTCCCGTCGCCGACGACTGACGGCCGCAACCGACATTTTCTCACCTCGAACCCGCAGCCAGTCGACGCCGACGACACCGAAGTCGTTTTGCGGCGACCGCCCCCAGTGCGGGTATGGACTCCGGCGGCTCCTCCGACATGACGCTCGCGTTCGAACTGGACGCGCTGAAGTCGCTCGCCGACCCGAACGCGGTGTTCAACGACGCCCGCGGGTGGACGAGCTACGTCGGCGTGGTGAGCGACAAGCCCACCTACGTCGTCACCAACTTCACGCGAAAGGAGCGCATCCGACAGGACTTCTTCTCGGGCCCCCGCGGCGTCGAGGAGAGCCTGGAGAACGTGAAACGCCAGTTCGACACCGAGCGCCACGTGTTCGTCGGGACCGGCGAGGAGCACCGCGAGCAGGCCGAGGCGACCGGCTGGGAGTACCTCCCCCTCGACGACGCCGCCGAGGCTGCGGGCTGGGAGCTCGCCGAGGACGGTGACGACACCGATCACTTCGAGGAGGGAGAGCAGCGCGACGATTGGCCCTAACCAGCCACGGCTCACGACCGACGCCGACGACGGTCGGCGTCGCGGAGACTACGCCGTGGCTGTGCCGTAGCCACTCACTGCACACGAACAGGAGCGACCGCCGTGTCGCTCCCCCGGGCCAGCGGCGTCGCTCGTTCTCCACGCCCGCGCGTGCGCCGGCGCGCGTGCCGGTTCCAACAACACTAATCGCCCCGGGGGACTGAGTAGTGGTAATGAGTCACCAGCTTCCGGACGTGCAGGCCGACGAGCCCGACGTGACCGTGGGGCTGAGTCAGGTCGGCGTCACGGGCGTCGAGAAGCTCGTCGAACTCGAGGGCGACGACCGGCCGTACGTGCTGACCGCGGAGTTCTCCGTCTACGTCGACCTCCCCAGTCGCCGCAAGGGGATCGACATGAGCCGGAACATGGAGGTCATCGACGAGGTGCTCGAAGACGCCGTCGACGGCGAGACCGACCGCGTCGAGGCGCTCTGTGGCGACGCCGCCGAGCGCCTGCTGGCGAAACACGAGTACACCACGACCGCCGAGGTCCAGATGGAGGCGGAGTGGATGCTCAAGGAGGAGACGCCCGCCAGCGGCCGCCCCACCCAGAGCACCGTCGACATCGTCGCCTCCGCGACCGCCACCGACGAGGGGACCGAGGAGGAGATCGGCTGCCGGGTCACCGGGATGACCGTCTGCCCCTGCTCGCAGGGGATGTCCGAGTCCCGCGCCCGCGAGACGCTGGCGGACCTCGGCGTCGACGACGAGACCGCCGAGGCGTTCCTCGACGAGGTGCCCCAGCCCGGCCACTCCCAGCGCGGCCACGCGACGCTGACGGTCACGCAGGACACCGAGCCCGAAGTCGACCTGATGGAGCTGATCGACATCGCGCGGGACAGCATGAGCGCCCGGATCTACAACATGGCCAAGCGCCCCGACGAGGACCACATGACGTACGCGGCCCACGCGAACGCGAAGTTCGTCGAGGACTGCGTGCGCTCGCTGGCGGAGGGCGTCGTCGACGCCTACCCCGACCTCGACGACGAGGCGGTGATCTACGTGAAACAGGAGAACGACGAGTCGATCCACCAGCACGACGCCGTCGCCGAGCGCGAGGTCGCGATGGCGCGGCTCCGCGAGGAGCTCGCGGCCTGACTACTCCGGGACGGTCAACGACGTCGCGTCCGCCCACCGCGGGTCGAACGTCTCCCGCACGTCGGCGGTGAACCCGCGATCTTTCAGGTCGAGCATCGCGAACGGCTCCCGCGGCGTCAACGGGTTTGGGATCTCGATACACGCCTCGACGCCGTCGATCAGGTGGAACGAGCCGCTGACCTGCTCGGTCGTGCGCACCTCGAAGGCGTCGTGGTCGGCCAGCTCCTTCTCGTAGCGCTTCAACACCGTGTTCGGGAGCGTCTCGATCAGTTCGGGGCCGAGCAGCACGTCGACCTCGGCGCCGCGGTCGAGCGCGCGCTGGAGCGCGGCCGTCACCTCGTCGCCGTACTCGCCCACGTCGAACTGCGGCGTCGGGCCGCCGGCGACGGTGATCACGTGCTCGGTGGCGGTGTCGAGCCGCTCCAGCAGGAGGTCGGCGCTCTCCTCCGGGCCGACGACGGCGGTCCAGAACCCCTCCTCGGTCGGGACGCCGGCCTCGAGGTCGCCCTCCAGCTCGTCGACGGCCGCCTCGTACTGTGACTCCTGCTCGGCCAGCTCGTCGCGTTTGGCCTCGAGCAGGCGATCCAGCGCGGCCTCGGGCTCGACGGCGACGTACTTCTTCGGACGGCTCGCGGCCTGGCTCCGGGCGAGCCCCCGGCGTTCCAGATCCTTCAGCACGTCGTACACCCGCCCCATGGGCACGTCGCTGGACTGCGAGAGGTCCTTCGCCGTGCTGGGGGAGTCGTCCAGCAGCGCCCGGTAGGCCCGAGCCTCGTACTCGGAGAGCCCGAGATCGCGCAAGCTTGCCATGCTCCACGCTCACACGCTGTGCGTTCAAAAACTCACCGGACGTTTACCCGTGGCTCCAGTTTCGCGGAGTTTCTCGGCTACTCCCGCCGGGCGACGCGCCCCATCAGCGCCTCGGGGTCGCTTGCGGGTTCGTCGACGCCGAGAACCTGTGCCGTGCCGCGATCGAGGTCGGGCGCGATCGACTCGTCGGCGTCGGGGACGACCACCTTCTCGTGGTCGGCGATCCGGAGCGCGGCGCGGTGGAGGTCGCTTCCGGGGTCGTCGGCGACGGCGACGGTCAGGGGGTCGTGGACGAGCCGGCTCGCGGCCGTCCCGTACTCCGCGACCTGCACGCCGACGCGGTGGGAGGCGCCGGCGAAGGCGCCGACGGTCTCGCGGGCGATCTCGCGGTACGACTCCTCGCCGGTCAGCGCCGCGAGGTCGACCAGCGCGTTCGCCATCGCGGCGTTGCCGTCGAGCGGTCGGAGCGGCCGGTCGAGCAGGCCGGCGCCCGCCGCGGGCCCGTCCCGGAA
>SDGW01001017.1_pt1 | contig 11653 bp, 10 predicted proteins | sample 2873831 | NCBI WGS metagenome assembly SDGW01 (sample SAMN08132700, study PRJNA421101) | hypersaline lake metagenome | isolation source: celular fraction 0.22 microns magnesium sulfate-rich crust from ephemeral... | place: Spain: Penahueca Lagoon, Toledo | collected 2011-07
GCCGCGCGCCCCCGCCCGCCGACCCCGCCCACGCCGGCCTCCCGCGCGTCTGCGCGGCCAGCGTCCCCGGCCGCCGCCGCGCGGTCGCCCGCGACCCCTCCGCCCGCGCGTCCCTCCCCGGCGGGCGGCGCCCCCCGCCCCTCCCGCAAGGCGCTGCCCCCGTTGGCGGGGGTCACCCTCCGCTGCTCGTCCGGCCCGGCGCCCGCCGTAGGTCGAGACGATCGCGTAGTTGACGATGCCGATCCCGGCGACGGCGACGACCATCAGCCAGATGACCTGCGGCTCGAGGGGAATCGACAGCCCGGCGAACTCGACCGTCGTCTCGGCCGGCAGGAGCGGGTAGACGACGAACGCGAGGATGGCGAACTCCGTCGTCGAGCGCATCTCCTCGTGGGAGAGCCCCCAGGCGAACTCGTGGAGTTCGCGCTTCAGGACGAGCAACAGCGACGAGAGGACGGCGACGGTCACTCCCTCGAGGATGAAGCCGACGGTGACCAGAATGCCGACTCCGTAGGCGACGAGCATCGAAACCGAAGTCGTCAGTGAGAGCCCGGCTTCGCCCTCGCTCATGAGTCCCTGGACCGCGAGCAACACGCCCTGGACGATCACGAGCACGCCACCCAGAACCAGCAGACTCTCACCGATTACGGTGTCCGATTCGGTGACGAGAACGGTGAAGACGGACGCGAGCAGGCTGATGAGCGAGAACGTTCGAATGCCGGCCGACTTCTGGGACCACTCGCGCTCGAGGCCGAGAAACATCCCCAGCGCGCCCGCGAGCGCCATCCGGACGACTGTCTCCTCGAGTGGCGCGTCGCCGACCTGCAGTACGACCTCGTTCACCCGCGGAGATTCACTGCGGTCGCACATAAGCGACCCGCCGGCGGCGATGCTACCCGGTCGTCGCATCCGTTCTCGAGTATCGAGTAACAAACAGTGGGTCGATGTCGCTTACCGAATAGATCGAACTGACGGAGACGAGACGGTCACCGCAGCAACCGTTCGAAGCGGCACGATCACCGAGCCGAGCGAGTCGTACTACAGGTCGACGTACTGGGACTCCCACTCGCGGCGCGCCTCGAGTTCACGACGGCCGCGGCGGGTGAGCGTGTAGAAGTTCGTTCGCCGGTCGCGTCGGCCCTTCTCGACGAGCCCCTTGTCGACGAGCGTGTCGAGGTTCGGATAGAGTCGACCGTGGTGGATCTCCTTCTCGTAGTACTGCTCGAGTTCCTCTTTGATCGCCAGTCCGTGCGGTTCCTCCTCGCCAGCGATGACGTAGAGCAAGTCCCGCTGGAATCCTGTCAGGTCGTACATTGGGTAAGTACCAATCTCACTTACTGTCGAATTTTAATAAGGCTATCGGGTTGTTTCGACCGAAAGAGGGGTATTACTAGCGAGAAGACTCGTTTCGAGCGTGGGGGACCCATAACGCCGATGACTGATTATCCAGCAAATCTCCCATAATGTGCTGTTCATGTTTACAGTACAGCCGTTTCGTTTCGGTACTATTATACACGCAGGCGGTCTCTCCGTTCCACTTCGTTGCAGTGGGAGCGAGAAGCACCGCTACTCGGAACTGGTAATCGTTCGAAACAGGAAAGCAGATCGCGTGACGGAAAAGTGTCACGCGATCGCTTGCCGCCCTGAATTGGTCCCCGCTGACGCTTCGGCCCTCCAAGCGAAGCGTCACGTGGAAGATTTCGCTGGTAGAACTTAAAGGTAACGACAATGCGTCGGCCGCGCACGTCCCGCGTGCAGATCAGATATGCTCTTCTTCGAGCACCCAGCCGAGCGCGCGCTTGTAGTAGGTAAACATTTGTCTGACGCCATCGTGGCGCATCTCGTCGCTCTCGAGGTTCTCTTTGAGGAACTCGTACTGCTCGCGGATTTCTTCTTCGTCGCGCATACCTCCCATTATCGGCCGGGAAGGGAAAAAAGTCGCCACGCAGCAGCGCGGGTGATGGGCGGCCGGCGCTCGCCCGCCGTCGTCTGTAATCGTTTCACTGGAGAACGGGATATTTCCGTCACGAAACGGTCGTAACGGTAGAGGACGGTTACGCTCCGGTTTCGGTACCCGCGCTAGCGGTCTCGTTCGTCGACTGGTTGCCGGTTTCGTTGCCGCCATCGCCGAGCGTGAGCGTGATCTCCTCGTCACTGCCGTCGATCTCGGCGGTGTCTTCGGTCTGCTGGCCCTCGTTTTCGGCGATCACGGTGTACTCCCCGTCTGTGAGCCCTTCGAACTCCGCCTCGCCGCTCGTGCCAGTCTCTTTCTCAATCGGGAAACTCTGTGTGCCGACGGCGGTATCGTCGTCGGTGGCCGTCCCGTTTCCGGACTCGTTTCCGGTCATGTTCCCGGACTCGTTGCCCATTTCTCCATCGTCACCCATGGTGTCGTTTGTCGACTCGTTTTCACCTCCCATTCCGTCGGTTGTCGTCGCGTTCGCCGATTCGTTTCCGGTCATATTCCCGGATTCGTTCCCCATTCCTGTATCGCCGCCCATACCGCTCGCGCCGGCTTCCTCGAGAGTGACCGTCGCTCCTTCGACTGGACCCTGACCGTTCTCGACGACGACGGTCAGCGTGTACGTATCGTCGGTACCGGCGTCGGTATCGTTGGTCTCATTCTCCGTTTCGTTGCCGCCGGGACCGCTGGCACAGCCGGCGATGGTCAGCGCGCTTACTGTTCCTGCCGCGGTCACGAATGTCCGTCGGTTTAGCCGTTGATGGGACATGTCCTTCGATTTGACGGTCAGATTCGTTGCTATCTGGCCTGCACCTGCTATCCGTTAATCACCTGTTGAACGATATCCCCGTCTGAAGGACCGTTATCAGTTCCATGTTTTCGACCGGCTATCGATCGGCTGTTCGTCGGGGCACCTCAGTGGCACGGAAACGTAGTCGCGCACGACCGAGCGGAGGGCGGGTCCGGTGGGACTTTTTGCCTTCCGGCCGTAGCAGTCGCCATGAAGATCCGGGGTGAGCGCGAGTGCCAGGAGTGTGGGACGCGCTGGTCGTACTACGAGACGGGAAGCGTCGGCTGTCCGGCCTGCGGGAGCCTCCGGAGCGTCGGCGTCGACGACCGCACCGAACACACCGACCTGCAGGTGGCGTTCGATCTCACCCCCGTCCGAAACGCGATCGACGAGATCGAGACCGACGACCTCGCCGAACGCGCCCGCGACCGCTGTCGCGAGTACGTCCGCCGGCGCGGGTTCGTCAACGCCGGCACCCTCCGCGAACTCGACGATACCTATCTCGCCGCGACGGAACTGCTCCACGTCGCCGACATCGTCGCCCGCGAAATCCAACTCGAGGACCGCGAGGAGCTCTACTTCCTCGCGCTGTTGCGCGACGCCGATCAGGGGGGTCGCCCACCCGTCGAGGACGTTCCCCCGACGCTCCAGGCGGCCCGCGGGCTGGCCTACGCCAACGCGGTCCGCGAGTACCGTCGCGACGTTCGCACTTGGGCCGAGGACCGGGATCTGACCGCCAGCGAACGCGGCGCGCTCGAGACGCTCGGCGAACACGTCAAGCGAATTCGAATGCTCGACGGCGACGTCGAGCCGCGGATCGCCGACCGGCTCGTCGAAGCGACGCGCGACTTGGCGAACGGCCTGCGAGGCGACGAGTTCGCGTTCTCGCAGGCCCAGGAGCGGCTGGATGGCCTCGAGTTCGATTCGATCGAATAGGAATCCAGTCACGAACGGTGCGAAACGTAGCGCACCGGTCCCGGCTCAGGGAAGGTCGACGGCGACGTCTTCCTGCAGGCTCGCGGCCTTGACCGTGTTGTAGAGCAACATCGCGCGGGTCATGGGACCGACGCCGCCGGGGACGGGCGTGATCGCGCTGGCTTTCCCCTCGGCGCTCTCGTACTCCACGTCGCCGACGAGTTCGTACCCCTTGTCGGTGTCCGCGTCGACGCGGTTGACGCCCACGTCGATGACGACGGTTCCCTCGGAGAGCATCGAGCCGTCGACGAGTTCCGGGACGCCGGCGGCCGCGACGACGATGTCCGCGCGGCGGGTCTTCTCGGCGAGGTCGTCGGTCCGGGAGTGACAGACCGTCACCGTCGCGTTACCGTCGTCGGCCTTCTGGATCAGCAGGTTCGCGAGGGGTTTGCCGACGATATCCGAGCGGCCGACGATCGTCACGTCCTTCCCCTCGGTGTCGATCCCGGCGGACTCGAAAAGTTTCTGCACGCCGTGAGGGGTGCAGGGACGGAAGCGGGCGTCGCCGGCGACGAGTCGGCCGACGTTCTCGGGGTGGAAGCCGTCGACGTCCTTGGCGGGATCGACCCGGCGGATCACGTCGCGGTAGTCGACGTGGTCCGGCACCGGTGCCTGGACGATGTAGCCGTGGATATCGTCGTCGGCGTTGAGGTCCGCGATGGCGTCGTACAGCTCCTCGGGTGGCGCATCGCCGTCCACGTCGACGTGGTGGCTCTCGATCCCGACCTCCTCGCAGTCGCGCTGTTTCATGTTCACGTAGGTCTGGCTCGCCGGATCGTCGCCCATGAGGACCGTCGCCAGGCCCGGCCGCGCGCCCGCGTCGGCGAGCGTCTCGATCGCGTCCGTCAAGCCGTCTCGAATCTCGCTTGCGACAGCGTTGCCGTCGATGATCTCGGTCATTACTCGAGTGGGCGGTCGCGAGGCTCATTAATCTCCGGATTCGTGCTCAGAACAGCCCTCACTGGGCGACAAATATACACGTCCGTGGATATCGAACCTCAGACTCGTTCGTCGAGGAACGACTCGATCGCGTCGTTGACCGGCTCCGGTCGCTCGAGGTTCGAGGTGTGACCCGCTTCCGGAATCAGTTCCATCTCGGCGTCCGGTAGCTCGTCGAGCATCGGTTCGGCCCGCGAGGGGTCGATCGAGGGGTCTTCCTCACCGTGGACGATCAGGACCGGGACGTCGATCTCGGAGAGCCGGTCGGTGACGTCGGATCGCTCGAGCCACGAGTGGAGTTCGCGGTAGACCGACGCACCGGGGTAGGTCGCCCAGCGGTCGACCCACGATTCGACGAGGTCGGGGTTCTCCTCGCGGGTCGTCTCGCCGAAGAGGTAGCCGGTCACGCCTTCGGCCAGTTCCCGCGGGGTCGACTCGTGTGAGCCCTCGAGCGGAGCGACCAGGTCGCCGTAGACCTCCCGCTCTTCGTCCGTGTGCGGCGCGGCCATCGAGTCGATCAAAACGAGTCCGTCGACGCGCTCGGGGTGCTCGAGCGCGAAGCGAAGCGCCATGAAGCCGCCCATCGACATGCCGGCGATGACGGCGCTGTCCTCTCCAATTCCGTCGAGCAGCGCGTCACAGTCGTCAGCCAGATCCCACAGGTCGTACTCCCCCGCGTACCGGTCCGTCCGCGCGCGCAGATCGTAGGCGACGGCTCGATACTCGTCGCGCAGTGCCTCGAGTTGCGGCGCGAACATCGTCCGATCCATCAGCGTCCCGTGGGCGAAGACGACCGGCTGTCCCTCGCCGACGTCGGTCGTCAGCGCGTCAGTTCTAGTTCGGTACATCTCCGTTGCCGTCTCGTCTGTCATGTGAGTCGCTAGCGCGAGGCGTCTTGAAAAGTGTGCGTCATGCGGAAGATCGACGAACGGATCTCCCGGCAGATGTTTCGACGAGAGAGACTGAAACCGAGCCGATTACCGCCTTACGAGCGGTCCTCGAGGTACGATCGAATCGCGTCGTCGACCGGCGCCGGGTCATCGAGCGTGCGCTCCATTCCCGGCGCGGCGACATCCCACTCAGTGGTGTCCTGTGCGTCGGTCACGACCAGCGCGTACTCGTCCTCGAGCCCCTCGTACTCGGTCGTCGCGGCGAGGTCGATCAGCACTCGGCCCTGCAGCTCGTGGACCGCCCGCGCAGCGGCGAGCGACTCCGAATCAACGTCGACGCCCTCCGCCTCGAGTTCGGGACCGAACTGCTCGGTCCAGACGTCCTCGGGCAGGAGACAGACGGCTCGCGAGTCGACCGACAGCGGCGGGACGCCGGCGACGTGGTCGCCCGTCCCGACGAGGTCGAAGCGTTCGACGGCCTCGAGGAGTCCGATCACGTCGGTCGCGTCGGCGTCGCGCTCGGCGAGGGCCGACTCGAGCACGGCGGGATCGATCGGGGCGTCCATCGTCTCGGGACGGGGCGTCGGATCACCCCGGCCTTCGTGCTCGAGTACCGCCTCCGCGACGGGGTCGCTATCGTCACCGACGTCTGGCAGGGGTTCTGCGCGGTAGGCTTCCCCGTCATCGTATCGGACTGGAAGCAGGCCGATCGTCTCGCCGGACGCTATAGCGTCGAACAGTAGCGGCCGGTTAGCGTCGTACACCTCGAGTGCGATTCCCAGCCCCTGTGGCGGCTCGGCGCGGACGAGCGTGTCCGGAACGGGCGCGACGATCTCGCCGTCCTCCTCGCGGAGCTCTCGCGGGTACGGCGCGTCGGCAGTGGCCGCGTCCTCGATTTCGCTGCAGACGAGCATCGGCTGGTCCTCGTGCTGGTCGATGTCCCAGTCGATGTGGTCGCCGGGCGTTACACCCAGGTACTCGATCACCGGCGTCACCACGACCGCCAGCTTCGAGGCCGCGGTCTCGTCGGTCTCCCGGAGCTCGAGCAACCGGTCGTCGTCGAGGACGGTCCCGGTCGGACGCGTAGACATGCGCGGGGATACAACCAGCCCGAGCAAAAGGCGCGTGCCGGCGAGTGGCAGGCAGGGATCGATCGACGTTCGAGCGTACCAGAAGAAAGTCGAATGCGGCTTGCGTCGCTACTCGTAGAGAGGGTTCTCGTCGCACAGCGTCGCGACGTCAGCGCGAACGTCCTCGATGACTGCCTCATCCTCGGGGCTGTCGATGACGCGGGCAATGAGATCACCGACTTTACGACAGTCGTCCTCGTCGAAGCCGCGGGTAGTCAGCGCCGGGGTGCCGGCGCGAATGCCGCTCGGGTTGAACGGCGAGCGCGTCTCGCCAGGTACCGTGTTTCCGTTGAGAACGATGCCGGCGTCCTCGAGCGCTTCTTCGGCGTCGCCGCCGGTCGTGTCGGGATGGCTCTCGCGCAGGTCGACGAGCACGAGGTGGTTGTCGGTGCCGCCCGACACCAGCGAGAGGCCGTTCTCGGAGAGACTCTCGCCGAGCGCTCGCGCGTTCGCGACGGTCTGCTCGGCGTAGTCCTCGAACTCGGGCTCGAGGGCTTCCTTGAAGCCGACTGCCTTGCCAGCGACGTTGTGCATGAGCGGACCGCCCTGGCCGCCGGGGAAGACGGCAGCGTCGATGTCGTCGGCGTACTCCTCGTCGCACATGACGATGCCGCCACGACCCGAGCGGATGGTCTTGTGGGTCGAGCCGGTGACGAAGTCGGCGACGCCGACCGGTGAGGGGTGGGTCCCCGCGGCCACGAGGCCGGTGATGTGGGCGATGTCCGCGAGATGGAGCGCGTTCACGTCGTCGGCGACGGCCTGAATGCGCTCCCACTCGATCTCGCGCGGGTACGCGGAGTAGCCCGAGACGACGATGTCGGGGTCGAACTCGGCCGCGTGCTCGGCGAGGGCCTCGTAGTCGAGATAGCCGGTCTCGGGGTCGACCTCGTACTGTTCGACCTCGTAGAGCTGGCCCGTGAAGTTCGCCGGATGGCCGTGGCTCAGGTGGCCGCCGTGGTTCAGATCCAGCGAGAGGATCTTGTCGCCGGGCTCGAGCATGGCGAAGTAGACGGCCTGGTTGGCCTGCGTGCCCGAGTGGGGCTGGACGTTGACGTGCTCCGCGCCGAACAGCTTCGTCGCGCGCTCGATCGCGAGCGTCTCGACCTCGTCGGCGTACTCGCAACCGCCGTAGTAGCGCTCGCCGGGGTACCCCTCCGCGTACTTGTTCGTCAGGGCGCTCCCCTGTGCGTCGAGGACGGCCTCGCTGACGTGGTTCTCGCTGGCGATCATCTGTAGCGTCTCCCGCTGGCGCTCGACCTCGCCCTCGAGGGCGTCGGCGACGGCGGGGTCGACCTCGCGAACCTGGTCGTGGTTCATATCCGAACTGCGGTCTGGCGGCTGCATAAGTGTACCCGTCCTCGGCAAGTCGAGCCACTATCGCCGGCCGGTGCCGGATCGGTCGTCGGCCCGCGATCGACCACGGCCCGATACAACTAACTTGTCCGAGTGACATTCAACCAACGAATGATCGAGTGGGCGGTAGACGGCGACACCCTCCACGTCACCGACGCCGACAACGCGGAGCTGACGGTCACCGGTGACGAGTTCGCCGTCGACGGGTCCGGCGTCGACATCCCCCGTCCGGCCGACGACACGGTCGTCGTAACCGCCACCGAGCTCCGATTCCCGCACGCGGTCGTCTACGCGTTCTCGCTCGGGCTCGAGGATCAGTACGAACTCGACCCCAACGGCGACCCCCTCTCGTTACCGCCCGGCGAGTACGTCGTCGATATCGACACGGAAATCAAGGCGTATCTGCGATTCTCCGGCGCGGCGCGGATCGAGAAGACCGACGATTACGAGGAAACCGTCGTCTCCTTTCCGGACCGGACGCGCGTCATCCTCGGACTGCGCTGTCGCCACGAGTTCCCTGCGGGCACGATCACTGTACCCGACTCCCCGTCGGCGGTCGCCGACGCTATCACGCACATGGCCGCCTCGCACAAGACGGACAGCCCAGACCGCTCGTATCCCACGCTTCGGGGCCACCCCTCCTTGCTTGAGCACGGCGACGAACTCGAGATTTCGGACTGCATCCGTTCCGACACTCCCGATCACGGGATCCAGCTGGTCGTTCCACCCGACTACCGGTCGCTGTTCGTGACCGCACCGTTGGCGTACTATCTCCAGGCGACAGTCCAGACGACGGACGAGCGACTGGGAAACCGGACGGGGTCGAGGGCTGCCGATTCCCGGCCGTACCTTCGGCTCTCCGACCATGCGATCGAGGAGCCGCTCTCGCCGATGCCCGACCTGGAGCGCGACGTGGAGCGGCTGCTCCGTAAGTCGTTCTTCCTCGACTGTCTAGTCCGCAACGCCGGTCCGTACGGAACGAACCTCTCGGAGCTCAGCCTGCTCGAGGCGCTGGGGCTGGACGCCGACACACTGTACGAGGCATCACCGCAGGATCGGCTCGCTGCCTACCTCGACGTGCCGTACGCGGCGATCAAACATCGACTTCCCGACTGGCATCTCTCGACGTACGTCGCACCCGAGTACGACAGCATCGAATCGCTTCCGTTCTTGCTCGACCGACTGAGCATGATCTACACGCCGCGGACGTCCGAACTCGAGGGCAGAGAACTGGTCGAGCGGTCGCTCGAGGACTTCTATCGGGGCAACGGTCCCGACCCGACGGTCCACTCGGGATTCGACCCCGTCGCCGACAGGGCCACCGGGCAGGTTGCCTCGGTCGACATCGTCAAACCGGATCTCCGAAGCGGCCGAACCCACGGCTGGCTCGCCGACGGCGTCCCGATCGACGTCTTCAAATCCGCTCCCGAAGCCTACTACAACCGCCTCGAGTTCCTCGAGGAGGCGAGCGATTCGACCTCGATCTGTATCGTCCTCAACGATCCCGAGATGGCCGGCGAACACGATCACGTCGCCGAAATCTATCGCCAGCGCTCGGAGGAACTGACCATGGATCTCACCGTCGAAGAATCACTCGAAACAGCCGCCCTCGCCCGTGTGTTCGAAACCGACCACGACTTCGTCCATTACATCGGGCACTGCGAAACCGGCGGGCTGTGCTGTCCCGACGGAACGCTCTCGGTCTCGAGCCTCGATCGCTGTAACGTCCAGACGTTCTTCCTCAACGCCTGTGGCTCTTTCTACGAAGGGATGAACCTGATCGAAAAGGGCAGCGTCGCGGGCGCGGTTACGTTCACCAAGGTCTTGAACGATCACGCGGTCAAGGTGGGGTCGACGTTCGCCAAACTCCTGGTTCACGGTTTCAGCATCGAGCGCGCGATGGCTCTCGCGCGCCGACGAATCATGATGGGGAAGGATTACGCCGTCGTCGGTGACGGCACCCACTCGCTTACCCAGGCTGAAAGCCGTCTCCCGACGACAGCGACGCTCGAGGAACTCGACGAGAGCGGGGACGAACGGCGGTTCCTGCTGACGCTCGATTGCTTTTCGACGCGCGTAACCGGATCGTACTACTTCCCCCACACCGAGCACAACGAGTACGCCTACCTCTGTGGGAACGAATCGAGCTTTACGCTGACGGAGCCGGAGTTAGCGACGATGCTCAAAGAAACGGAGGCGTCCGTGATTTACGACGGCGATATCTACTGGTCGAAAGAGCTCTGGTCGCGATTCGACCGCTAATCTATGGTCCGCCGTACGTGCTCACTCGCTTTGCTCGGACTGCGAAGCGTCGTGCCGAACGGTCAAAGGCCGCTTCGATCCGCGCGCCGTCGACCAACTCGTGAACGACGCACTGCAGTCGCTTGTGTCGGACACTCATACGATACTGTAATAACACGATCTCGTCATATACCTATCGTTAGTATTCACACACTTGTCGGGCGAGTGGGGAACACTACGGATCCTGTCATAGTTTAATTTCCAACGCAAATAGCTGTTAGCGACGACGGTATTCCGTTGGTGAACTAACGGGTAATGGGACAAAAATTACCGGTTCGGCCGCCAGACCAGATGTTCTGCTGTGCAAACGGCCACCAAAATTAAGTATGACGACTGCGATTACTTCTGTATACACATGGCTTCGAATTTACTCAACCATCAGATTGACGATATACTCGAGTCCGTGCTCGAGGATGCAAGCGGCGACGTGTACATGGTGAACCCGTCTCGGGACGCCATCGAGGAGTTCGTTTCGGTCGCGACCGCGTTCGACGGCGACCTCCCCTCGGTCCACATGCTCGCCGACGAGCGCACCCTCAAAGACGTGATGGACGACTTCATCATCGCCTCGAACGCCGCCGACCTCATCAGTGAGGGCGCGCTGGCACTGCGAACGCTCGCGGAGGCGCCCGAAAACTCGCTTCTGGTCACCGAGGACCGCGTCATCGCCGTCGTCCACGCCGGCGACCGCGTCGGCGGGCTCATCACCGACGACGACAGCTTCGTCGACGACACCTACGACACCTACGCGGCCCGCTGGGACGACGCCTCCCAGTTCAACCTCCGGACGCCCCCGATCACGGACGTTCGCGAGACCCTCTCCGACGAGATCAGCCCCGAAGCCGAGGACGACTTCACCGCGATCCTCGACTCGCTGGAGTCCGCCCGCGGCGACGGCGACGGCCTCGACGAGGTCACCATCTCGCTGCTGGTCGCGGCGAAAAACGAGGCGCTGCTGTACGACATCAGCAAGTGGGGCGAGGACGTCGGTATCGCCTCCAAGGCCACGTTCTCCCGGACGAAGACCAAGCTCGAGGACATGGGCCTGATCGACACCGAGAAGGTCCCGATCGACGTCGGCCGACCGCGGCTCCGCCTGAAGATCGGCGACGAGCGCCTCAGCGAGGCCGACAACGGCCAGCTCGCGACGGTGGCGCAGAGTATTCTCAACTAGAACCGAACTTTTGCTCTGCGGGCGCGGCTTTGCCGCGCCCTCGGCAAAACTTCGATGAAAAGCACTCCTCCTTCCGTTTCGACTCGCGTTGCGAGTCTCCACATCAGTCGTCGGCCCGCTCGCTCACTCGCGCGGCGC
>SDGW01001018.1_pt1 | contig 11651 bp, 11 predicted proteins | sample 2873831 | NCBI WGS metagenome assembly SDGW01 (sample SAMN08132700, study PRJNA421101) | hypersaline lake metagenome | isolation source: celular fraction 0.22 microns magnesium sulfate-rich crust from ephemeral... | place: Spain: Penahueca Lagoon, Toledo | collected 2011-07
GCCTAGGGGTCGGGCGATCTTAGGCCGTGGGCGGTTCGGGCGCTTTGAATCGAGTTGCGGGCGATCTCGGGACGGGTTCGGGCGCCCCTCCCAATATACTCACTCATTCCTTCATTTTAGAAAACATTTTTTCTATTAAAAATCCTATCCCCCCTAGGCCTACACCCAATACAACGCCACTAAACACAGGACTCACAAGGAAATTCCAGTGCAAACCTGTAAACATGCCTAAAAATAGACCAATAAATATCCCTTGATTTTTTGAACACTTATTAGGTTTAGGTACACCTCTTTCTTCTAATTCACTATTAATGACGTTTGCACGATCATAAGCATGCCAGATATTAAAAACATAGACGGAAGGGTAAAACAACCCCCATTGCCAATCCACTACCTCCAACGACTGCTGCAGTTCTCCTGTAAACGAATAATATATAGACAAATTTAAGTTAGACATCAGGTTTAAACCGATCTCCCATACACCTAAGATAATCCCAACAATATAATCCCTGACATAAAATTGGCCGAACCCTGGTAAACAAGCCGACCAAAAAGCAGCTGCAAAAGGTGATTTATACACATTTACCTTGAAGTTTTTTTGTTGAATATTTTTAAAATAATCATTCATGCATTAACAGTCCTTCTAGAAGATGAGCTAACCTTATTATTATCCCAGTTTCAAATAACTATAATTACAACCCATCTCCTGGAAATTTTTACTAAGTTATTTTCGTTCCAATGACCAGCATCAAAAAAGAAAGCACACGTCTACAAGAGACGTGTGCTTTCTATCTAAAGGAGTAATCCCGTTATGCTTCAGTGAACTTAAACAAGCTTCATTTTTTATTTAATCTGACCTGCCCCACGCACAATATAGGTCGTAGATGTCAATGCCGGTAATCCCATCGGTCCACGGGCATGAAGCTTTTGGGTACTGATACCAATTTCCGCTCCAAACCCAAATTCAACACCATCTGTAAAACGAGTTGAGGCATTATGGTAAAGCGCCGCAGCATCTACTTGTTTAAAGAAGGCCTCTACATGCTCATTGGTTTCCGAGATTATCGCTTCTGAATGCTTTGTTCCATACGTATTAATGTGTTGAGCCGCTTCTTCTACATTTTTTACAATTTTGACCGAAGCAATGTAGTCAAGATACTCTGTTGCCCAATCTTCTTCTGTTGCTTGCTTTAACCATGATGCGTATTCTTTTGCTTTTTGGTCTCCACGAAGTTCTACATTTATATCATGTAAAGCCTGAACGAAATCGTTAAAATGATTCTCAGCCCACTTTTCATGGATGAGGAAGCTCTCAGTAGAATTACATACCGAAGGACGTTGCGTTTTCCCATTTATAGCAATTTCTATAGCCATCTTTGGATCCGCTGATTCATCAACGTATATATGGCAATTTCCAGCTCCTGTCTCTAGAACAGGAACAGATGAATTGTCCACTACCGTTTTAATCAGGTTTGCCCCGCCTCTAGGAATCAATACATCTAGATATTCGTTTAGTTTAAACATCTCAGAAGCCGTTTGACGACTAGTATCCTCTACCAGTTGAACAGCATCAGGTGAAATGTCAGTTTTCTCTAACGCACGATGGATCACCGATACAATCGCTTTATTGGATGAAATAGCTGAGGAACTTCCTCTTAAAAGTACAGGGTTACCTGTTTTTAAACAAAGACTGCTCGCATCCACAGTGACATTAGGTCTTGCTTCATAAACCATTCCAATAACACCTATTGGAACGCGAACTTTCTTAATATTAAGGCCGTTCGGACGATCCCAAGATTCAAGCACCTCATCTACGGGGTCAGGTAAGTCAATTAATTCCATCAATGATTCAGCGATGTCTTTAATCCGTTCATCTGTTAAGGTTAAACGATCAAGCAGCGATTCGCTAAATCCATTCTCTTTACCTCGCTCAAGATCCTTTTGATTTTCGTCAAGAATAAAAGCGGTCTCCTCGATCAGTTGCTTAGCCATTGACTGTAAAGCCATGTTTTTTTGTTCTGTTGTTTTTATCCCTAATTGATGAGCTGCCTCTTTTGCTTTTTTCGCTTTCTCTATTAAGTCGCTCATTTTGTTACATTCTCCTTCACCCAAAGATTTCGATGAATAACTACAGAACTTTCATAATTGGTTTCAACCATTGCGTTATGACTAGATAAGTCTTTAATATTGAGTAGATCTTGTGAGCTGTAATCAACCTGTCCTCGTCCCAAAACTATTCCTTTGGTATTGATCACTTCGACAACGTCCCCAGCACTAAATTCCCCATAAACATTAGTGACTCCAACTGACAATAAACTTTTTCCTCTTTGTAATAGCGCCTCTACAGCACCTGTATCAATTTCAATCTGTCCTGTGACTTTTGAATGAAACATGATCCATTGTTTCGTGTTTTTCAAGGAAGGTAGAACGGAATTGCCAATATACGTTCCATCGCCTTTTCCCTCTATAATATCGGTGAGCTTTTCTTGCCCACCTCCTGCTCCACTAAAGGAGTTCACGCCTACGGAAAGCGCAGTTTCTGCTGCTTCAATTTTTGACTTCATACCACCTGTTCCAACCTTGGAACCTGATCCTTTTGCAACGGACTGTAATTCTTCCGTGATCTTTGGCAGGAACGTGTATTTTTTTGCTGTTGGATCTTGATGAGGGTTTTTATCATATAAACCATTTATATCCGTTAAAATAATTAAACAATCCGCATGAATAAGTCCACTTACAAGGGCAGACAACATATCATTGTCCCCAAAGGTTAACTCATCCACCGCTACCGAATCATTTTCATTAATGATAGGAAGAACTCCACGTTTTAACAATTCTGTTAACGTCTGATATACATTTTTGTATTGTTCCTTTTGTGAAAAATTTTGACGAGTTAGCAACAACTGTGCTGTATCAATATTATGTTTTGTAAATTCTTTGGTGTAACCTTGCATTAAAAGTCCTTGCCCTACTGCTGCAGCTGCTTGTTTTCCAGAGATCGTAACAGGACGAGCTGGATAGCCTAAGTCACTAAACCCAGCGGCAACTGCGCCAGAGGAGATTAAGACAACTTCATTTCCTTGTTCTTTTAAATAGGAAAGTGCCTGAACATGTTCTTGTAATTTCTCTGTAGATAATCCACCATTAGCATTCGTTAAGGAACTACTCCCAATTTTAACGACAACTCTCTGTTTCCCCATCCTATTACCTTCTTTCAAATGTTTCTTTAAGATGACTTTGCAAAATATTTTCTGTTCTTAAAACTTTAAAAAGACCCTTCACACCTTTTTTAAAAGGACGGAAGCGTCTATATCAGCGCCACTACAATCATGAACATCACATACCATATACTTCATAGATGTCCCATTTGTACTTAACACCAATTTCACATGTAGAGTTTATAGAATTAGCTCGTTGGCATGTTTACTAGCTTGAGAATGTTAGTACCTCTCTTCTATTCTCTTTACCAACCCGACTTTAAGTCTACTTCATAGCCTTCATATATATGATATATGTCGTGCACTTTTTGCTTTTTTCAATTATCCATGTGGAGGTTTGATCTTGTCAATATACAATCTCTAGATGTTTTGCAGCATTTTTAAACTATTACACCATACTTTAGAGAAATTGAGAAAGTTTTACTGGAACAGTACGGCTTTTACTAGATTTAGATCGCCACATAAAGACCTGTATCTAATAGCTTGTACGCTATAGATACAAGTCTCCCCCTTTACCTATTCAGAAAGATACTGCTCTCTAAGTTGTCCTTCAATCCCCTGCTTTTTCGACGCTTTAAGAAAAGTCTAAGCATAAGCCATGCGTTATCGAACGATCCAAAACTGGATTTTCCACCCCATCCTTTGAAAATTTTCTCCTACTACTATTGTACCCAAGAGGGAGTTCTTGCGGAATTTAAATTACTAAAACTTCTAACAACTATATTTCTATAGTGCTCGTCACTTCAACTTTTTTCAAGGCCTGTGATGCCAGCTTATCTGCTTCATTGTTCTCTTTACGTGAAACGACCTTATACTCAGGAGTGATATTCAATTCGCTCAGTTTTCCTTCAATTCGATCTGCCCATTTTGACAGTTCTTCCTCTAAACATGGCCATTCTCCATTTAATTGGTTGATTACCACTTTAGAATCGCCAATGATCTCTACAGTTAAGTCCTGAACTCCTAAGTATTCCACCTCTTGTAGACCGAGGTGAAGCGCTGCATATTCAGCTTCGTTATTCGTGTCTAATTCTTCGACTAGGGCGTTCTTGCGGAGACGATAAGATTTTCCGTCCTGTTCATAATAAATTGCGCATCCCAAGCCCGAGCTTTTCGTTTCAAGTTCAAAACCACCATCAAAATAAACCGTGATGTTATGAGGTTCGGTTTGAATGCCTTTCATCAACTCTTTTAGTTCTTTCAAGGTCCATGTGTTGTCTGACCTATCGATAAAAGTTACATCTTTCATTCGCCCTGACTTATCTAAATCCTCAGCGAGCAGTAGACCTTCCCCTGCCAACATTTCTTCTGAGGCGAATGTGGCTTCTATTCCTTTTGGTGTTTTGTATGTTAACTCCATTCTGACTTTCATCATAAGACCACCTTTCACAAGGATCTTTCCTATCGATTTCACATTTGTTCCGTCATGACCATTGTACCCTGCATGATACAATATTATTTCACTAATGACTGAGCAATGAACCGTTATCTTTGAATCTGCATCCTCCAGACCTTACACTAAAATTAGAATGAAGAAAGGATGATTTGTAATGGGACAAGAGGTAAAAGGTAAAATTGCCTACATAACGGGTGCTGGAAGTGGCATCGGACGCGCCACTGCTCTAGAACTCGCTAGAGAAGGCGTCCATGTAGGATTAATCGCTCGTACTGAAAGTAAACTTAAAGCAGTTGCTGAGGAAGCAAAATCACTTGGGGTAAAGGCTAGTTATGCTGTGGTTGATATTGCGGATATAGAGAAAGTAGATCAGGCGGTAGCTCACTTACAACAAAATATTGGCTCTGCGGATATTCTTATAAATAACGCAGGAATAGGCATACATGGATCATTTTTAGAAATTGAACCAGAGGACTGGAAGCGAACTTTCGAGGTTAATGTATATGGCACCTATCATGTAACACGCACAGTATTACCACACATGATCGAAAAAGACCAGGGAGACATCATCAATATCTCATCAAGTAACGGACTAAAAGGAACAGCAGGATCAACTTCCTATAGCGCATCCAAATTCGCTATTCAAGGAATGACCGAAGCGCTTATGCAAGAAGTACGCAGAAACAACATCCGCGTCTTCACGCTCAATCCAAGTCTGGTCGCTACAGAACTAGCCTTTGGAGACAAGCTAGATGAACAGGATAAAGAAAAGTTTATGCAGCCTGAGGACTTAGCTGAATATATGGTTTCTCAGTTGAAATTGAATCCAAGAATGTTTATAAAACAGTCATTACAGTGGGCGACGAATCCGTTTTAAGAGCTTTTGTTAAATTAGAACTCCACCAATTAAAATAATGAACGTCCCAATTTTCCATTACTTCACTAACCTTCTGAAATTAGGTGAATTAGTAAGAGAATCAGTCATCGCTGCATGCGTAAGCTTATTGTTTTGTTGTACAAAGTCAATCGCAATGAATACATTAGTGGGTCGGCCTCTCCATTCCAGTAAAAACCCTCCTTTAGGTTTGTTTACGTTATAACCCATAGAAAGGCAGTAAAACAAAGAAAAGAAGCTCATGAGAGGTGTGTTTTTTTTAGAAGTATATAAAAGTAGAAAGAATCCGAAGTTTTTAGAGGAGTAAAACAAAGTTTTGGAAAGTACCTTTGTGATCTGTAACGAATAAAGTTTCTTATTCTTAACGCGTAGCCATTTTCAAATCAGGTACTTTCCAATTTCATGTCATATTAATAAACTCGTGCTCCTTTTATTTTTTTAATGGATCTCTTCTTAGTTTAGGTTGAGATTGGTTTGTTTTTTCTTTTCCACCTTGCATAGAAACATTGTAGTGTTTAACCTCTTGGCTAGTTTGATAATCCTTTTCGAAAAGTTCACGAGCTTTGAAAAACATGTTCATTTTGTAACCTCCTTAAAAATTTGGATATCCCTTGTATTTGAGAGTAAAACTAAGGAATTTGAATTCTATTCTAGATATCTTCCTCTGTTTGTTACTCACGAATATATAAGGACTTATTTTGAAATATACCACATTTGTATAGTACTCTACACTACTTTTCAATAATTTGTATAAAAAAGTTTGTAAAATATATGCTGTATGAAAAGGCTTTCCTAAATGAATTGTTTTTCCTTCTATACCCTTCCTGATTATTGGCTTTCTTCTAACTAGGATCGGACCAAGATGTTCAAACACAAAACAAAGAAATAGAAGGAAAAGTTAAAGAATGATTACTTAATTAGTAAGCGTCATATAATCCCCACCTTCTATCTATTATTAAGCTGTGTGATAATCTAATCAAGCTCAAAGATAGGAGGTCTGCTTATGACTCGAAAAGAAAAACGAAACCTATGGGAGGATCGTTTAGCGGCTTTCGAAGAGAGTGATCAACCTGCAACGAAATGGTGTCAGGAGAATGAAATCAATCTTCATTCGTTTCGTTATTGGAAGAAAAAGCTTCGTAGTGAACTTTCTACCCAATCTCTTACGAATTGGGTTTCGGTTGAAGTAGAAGAAAGCTGCTACGTTGGAAACGCTCAACTATCAATCCAGGTTGGTCGTGCTTCTATTGAAGTGCCAGAAAACTTTAACCAGAACCATCTTGCGAATGTCTTGAAAGTAGTTCAAGCCACATGTTAAATGAAACACACATTGAGAAGGTTTACCTGGCTCAAGGGAGTACCGATCTACGCAAGTCGATCGATGGACTGGCTGTTCTGGTTCAGGAAGCCTTTCAGCTAGATCCTTTTTCTCCTTGTCTATTCGTGTTCTGTAATCGCAAGAAAGATAAAATTAAAATCCTGCAGTGGGATCATAACGGTTTTTGGCTTCATTATCGCCGTTTGGAACGAGGGACGTTCCATTGGCCGGCAGATAACGACTCTACTCCCCTTACCATAAGTCATCGACAGTTTCGCTGGTTAATGGATGGTCTTCCACTACATCAAAAAGACGCACACAAACCTGTTCATGCCAAGAAAATCATATAAAAATTGAAGGTTAAAAAGAGGGATTCGACAGAATATGTCGAATCTTATTTATATGGAAAAAACAAAACCAATACCTCAGACAATTGAAGAGCTTGAAAAGCGTTGCCTTTCACTTGAAGATGAGAATGCTGCTTTGGCTGCCAAATTAAAATGGTACGAAGAACAATATCGTCTTAGTATAGCGAACCAATATGGATCTTCTAGTGAAAAGACGGATCAGGATCAGATGGAACTACCTCTTTTTAATGAAGCAGAAGTTACCGCTGATCCAACTGTTGAAGAACCTACTACAGAAACGATTACATATAAACGTAAAAAGGTACAAGGTCAACGTGAAGCGTTACTGGAAAGTCTCCCGACTGAGACGGTTGAATACCGTCTGACGGATGAGGCTTGTTCATCATGCGGTCATGATCTTCATGAAATGAGCACAGAGGAACGCCGAGAAATCGAGGTTATCCCAGCTCAGGTAAAGGTGAAGAAGCATGTTCGACATGTATATAGTTGTCGCCAATGTGAACGTCATGGGATAGAAACACCTATTCAGACAGCACCCATGCCAAACCCCGTATTTCCTAAGAGTTTAGCCTCGCCATCAAGCCTGGCTTATATCCTGAATCAGAAATACGTGGAAGGTCTGCCACTTTATCGCCAAGAAAAACAACTGAACCGAATGGGGATTCCTTTAAAGAGACAAACGATTTCCAATTGGATCTTGGAAGGGGCGAAACCTTGGCTGGAACCGATGTTTGATCGCCTGCATCAACATCTTATTCAACAAGATGCCCTGCATGCCGATGAGACCACGTTACAGGTTCTACAAGAGCCGGGTAAATCGGCAAGTTCCAACTCGTACATGTGGATGTACCGCAGCGGTAGAGAAAGTGTGCCAATTGTATTGTATGATTACAAGCGCACACGAGCCGGGAAGCATCCCGTGAAATTCCTTCAGGATTTCACAGGGTATCTCCATGTGGATGGTTATCAAGGATACAATAAAATACCTCGTGTTACATTAGTGGGCTGTTGGGCTCATGCGAGACGTAAATTTGATGAAGCACTAAAAGCTTTACCAGATTCGATGTCTTCCTCCAATACGTTGGCTAAGCAAGGATTGGACTACTGTAACCAGCTGTTTCAAATTGAAAAGAAAACGAACGAGTTTTCTTCTAAAGAACGTCTAGATTACCGTCATAAACATAGCCAGCCTGTGTTAGAGGCTTTTTCGGAGTGGCTAAAAATTCAAAAGCCAAAAGTACCGCCTAAAAGCGCACTCGGAGAAGCGATCAAATACTGTCTAAATCAATGGGGGCGATTAGAGGCATTTATGAAGGATGGCCAGCTAGAGATTGATAATAATCGAGGAGAGCGCTCGATCAAGCCCTTCGTTATTGGAAGAAAAAACTGGTTGTTCGCCAATAGTTTAAAAGGAGCTGAAGCAAGTGCTCTTATCTATAGTATTGTCGAAACAGCGAAAGAGAACAATCTCAATCCTCTTTATTACCTTACGTATTTGTTTGAAACGCTGCCAAACATTGATCTAGACGATCCAGAAAAGCTAGATCAGCTTTTACCTTGGTCTGAATCACTTCCAGAGGAGTGTCATATACCGAATCAAACTAAATAAAGCATAAAACAATCCCTGCCGTATTCATAGGTGGGGATTATTTTACGCTTACTTTTTGACTAAGATTAAGATATAATACATCTGTTATATAAGATGAAAGAAGGTAATATTATGAAACTCGGCGCACGGATGATCAAAACAGGCCTCGCAGTAGCCATCGCACTATATGCGGCCTATATGATTGGATCTAGCCCAATTATTGCAGGTATGACGGCTCTATTTTCGATCCAACCATCCATTTATCGCTCTGTACAGTCTATCATTGAACAAGTACAGGCCAATTTCATTGGAGCCCTTAGTGCCATCATCGTCGTGTTAACACTGGGAAATGATCCATTTATTATTGGTTTTACGATCGTAATTGTTATAGCACTTTGCATTAAATTTAATATGAATGAAAATACTGTTTTGCTTGCGTTAGTGGCTGTTATTGCAATTATGGAAACAACGGACATGCCGTTTTTTCAGTTTACACTACTGAGGTTCTCCTCTCTCATGATTGGAGTGTTTTCATCCTTTTTCGTGAACTTGCTTTTCCTCCCACCTAAATATGAGACAAAGCTTTTTTCTAATATTGACCGTAACACAAGCGACATCTTGCAATGGTTACGCATCACAACACGTCATCTATCTGATCGTCCTGCACTGCGTGAAGAAATCGACCGAATTGATGGTGAATTAATAAATATAGATCGTATTTACAGCCTTTATCAGGAAGAACGAACATACTTAAAGAAACGTCGACTACGCAAGGCACGTAAATTAATTCTATTCCGTCATTTAATTGCTACAACACAAAGAAGTTTCGATGTATTAAAAACATTTAGTAAGCTTGAAAATGAAATGGACAAGGTGCCACAAGATTTTCGCAAAACTTTAATCGAGGAATTAGATAAAACGATCCACGCTCATGAGAAAATCATTTTATCCATGATGGGACGAATACGTACTGAGCATGACCCAATTGAAGAATCCGGTACTCCTGATATACCAGCACTTGTAGAATATTTAATTCAATTCTACGAAAACAGGGAAAGTGAAGAGGAAAAGCTCATGTTCTTACCTCTAGCTACAAAATTGATGGATTACCATTACCAATTAAAACGATTAACCAAGCTCGCCTCAAGCTATCAGCATTATCACAGTACAGAGCAGATTAATATAGCCAAAAATCATAAACCAGCAATCAAATAAGATATGGAAATGGATAACAAAGCGCTCATCATACTGATGAGCGCTTTGTTTCTTACGGATCGGCAACGCTAATGTCTGCCCCTTTTTCACTAAAAAACCACACCCCAAAAGGAGTGTGGTTCATAATTACGTACCCAAGTATTCTGGATTCGAGTCATCAAGCTGTTGCACTTGATACAATCTATAATACCCGCCTTGTTTGCGCATGAGTTCATGATGGCTTCCGGCTTCTTTAATTTGACCGTCTTCGATAAGCACGATGCGATCGGCGTGTGTGATGGTGGATAAGCGGTGAGCGACGATAAATGTTGTACGATCAGCCGCTAGCTTTTCCATCGCTTCTTGAATAAGATTTTCACTTTCTAAATCAAGTGCTGAAGTTGCTTCATCCAAGATTAATAACGGTGGATTTTTCAAAAAGACACGCGCGATGGCGACACGTTGTTTTTGACCACCAGAAAGCTTCACGCCTCGCTCTCCTACAAGAGTGTCATACCCATAAGGCAGCCCCATAATAAAGTCATGAGCATTTGCCTGTTTTGCTGCTTCGATCATTTCTTCATCTGTAGCATCAGGGTGTCCCATCTTTATGTTCATGCGGATCGAATCACTGAACAAAATATTATCTTGGAGCACCATACCAATTTTATCTCTCAGGGAACGTGCTTCGACATCCTTAATATCTTTTCCATCAATCTGAATGCTTCCCTTTTCAACGTCATAAAAACGCGGTATCAAGCTGACGAGTGTGGATTTCCCTCCTCCACTCATACCGACCAGCGCAATTGTTTCACCTTTTCTCACATCTAGGGACAGGTCCTCTAATACAAGCGGTTCATCTTCATCGTAACGGAAAGATACGTTATCAAACTTCACATCGCCATATACACTGTTCAGTTTATCGGCACCCTTTTTATCTTTGATGTCGTACTTTTCATCCATAAATTCGAAAACACGGTCCATGGATGCAAGTGACTGAGTTAATACAGTTGATGAATTCACAAGACGTCGTAGCGGGCTATACACACGTTCCATATATCCGATAAAAGCTACCATTGTACCCACTTGGATGTTATTCGTGATAACCTGATATCCTGCAAAGGTAATAACTAATAAGGGCGCTAAATCAGTGATCGTAGAGGTTACACTAAACGTTTTCGCGTTCCAGCTTGTATGCTTAAGCGCTCGATCAAGGAAGTTTCGGTTTTGCTCACCGAACTGATCTTGTTCATATTCCTCTAAAGCAAAGCTTCTTACAACGGGCATCCCTTGCACACGTTCATGCAAGTGTCCTTGAACTTGAGCCAGTGCTTGAGAACGTTCCTTCGTCAAATCCCTCAATCGCCCATAAAAATATTTAATTGCAAATCCATATAGAGGGAATAGTGCGATAGAAACGAGCGTTAGCCAAACATCCATATAAAGCATAATACCAATTGCAATCACGATTGTAATCATATCTAACCATATATTCATTAGACCAGTGATTACAAAGTTTTTCGTTTGCTCAACATCATGAATGACACGTGAAATAATTTCTCCCGTTTTTGTTTTAGAATAAAAACGAAGACTCAAACGTTGTATGTGATCAAACAGCTTATCTCGAATACCAAATAAAATCTTGTTAGCAGTCCATTGAGCCAAGTACTGCCT
>SDGW01001019.1_pt1 | contig 11650 bp, 15 predicted proteins | sample 2873831 | NCBI WGS metagenome assembly SDGW01 (sample SAMN08132700, study PRJNA421101) | hypersaline lake metagenome | isolation source: celular fraction 0.22 microns magnesium sulfate-rich crust from ephemeral... | place: Spain: Penahueca Lagoon, Toledo | collected 2011-07
CTTCCACCTACTGCTTCCCACCGACCGCTTTCGAGACTCCACGCCACCACCGCTTGCCGCCCCGTCGTTTTCCGTCCCTGAGTCACTCTGCTCCCACGCGGTACACCCCGTCGATCGCCGGAGAGACGACCGGACAGCGCCGTCGGCACTCCACACCCTTTTGAGGGGCGACGGCCAAGGTTCGGGTATGGAAATCGTACCGGACACGAGCGTGATCATCGACGGTCGCGTGTCCGAGCGCGTGGAGTCCGGCGAGTTCGCGGACGCCACCGTGGTCGTTCCCGAGGCCGTCGTCGGCGAACTAGAGTCCCAGGCCAACGACGGCCGCGAGACGGGCTGGGAGGGGCTGGAGGAGCTCCAGCGGCTGGTCGGCCTCTCCGACGGGGGCGAGATCGACGCCGAGTACGTCGGCCGTCGGCCGGACGCCGTCGAGAAGCGCGAGGGCGGGGAGGGCGAGATCGACGCCCTGATCCGCGACATCGCGGGCGACCGGGGCGCGACGCTGGTCACCAGTGACGACGTCCAGGCGGAGGTGGCCCAGTCGAAGGGCCTCGACGTCGAGTACATCGAGCCGCGGGTCCGGGACTTCGAGCGGCTGACCATCGAGAACTTCTTCGACGAGGGAACGATGAGCGTCCACCTCCGGGCCGGGATGCGACCCCACGCCAAGCGGGGCACAATCGGCGACATGGAGTACCAGCCGATCCGCGACGAGGTCGCCGACGAGGCGGAGATCCGCGAGTACGCCGCCAACATCGAGGAGGGCGCCCGCGCCAGCCCCGACGGCTTCGTCGAACTGGACGAACCCGGCATGACCATCGTCCAGTTCCGCGACATGCGGATCGCCATCGCCCGGCCGCCCTTCGCCGACGCGCTGGAGATCACCGCGGTCCGCCCCATCGTCAAGACCGACATGGCGGACTACGAGCACGCCGACGAACTGCAGGAGCGCCTGCTAGAGCGCCAGCGCGGCGTCCTGATCTCGGGGTCGCCCGGGGCCGGCAAGTCCACGTTCGCCCAGGCGGTCGGCGAGTTCCTCGCCGACGAGGGCTACGCGGTCAAGACGATGGAGAAGCCCCGCGACCTCCAGGTCGGCGACGAGATCACCCAGTACACCGAACTCGGCGGTTCGATGGCCAAGACCGCCGACTCGCTGCTGATGGTCCGGCCGGACTACACCATCTACGACGAGGTCCGCAAGACTGACGACTTCGAGGTGTTCGCGGACATGCGCCTGGCCGGCGTCGGCATGATCGGCGTCGTCCACGCCACCCGCGGCATCGACGCCCTCCAGCGGCTGATCGGCCGGGTCGAACTCGGTCTCATCCCGCAGGTCGTCGACACCGTCGTCTACATCGAGGCCGGCGAGGTCGACACCGTCTACGACGTCACGACCGAGGTCAAGGTCCCCCAGGGCCTCATGGAGGAGGACCTGGCGCGCCCGGTCATCCTCGTCAGCGACTTCGAGACGGGCAAGCCAGCCTACGAGATATACACGTTCAACCGCCAGGTCGTCACCGTCCCGCTGGACGAGGGCGAGGGCGACGGCCGCGACACCGGCGTCGACCGCATCGCCAAGCAGGAGATCGAGCGGGAGATTCGGTCGATCGCCCACGGCCACGTCGAGGTGGAACTGAAGAGCTCCGACACCGCCGTCGTGTGGGTCGAGGACGACGACATCTCCCGCGTCATCGGCAAGGGCGGCGGCCGCATCTCCGACGTGGAGAACCGCCTCGGCATCGACATCGACGTCCGCACCCTCTCGGAGAAGCCCTCGACCGGGGGCGACGGTGGCGGTGCCGGCGCCGGCGGCGGCGGTCAGAGCAGCCAGACCGTCACGCCGGAGGTGACCTCCCGCCACGTCGTCGTCCCAATGGACGGCCACGAGGGCGACACCGTCGAGGTGCAGGCCGACGGCGACTACCTGTTCACCGCCACCGTCTCCCGCGGCGGCGAGATCCAGGTCTCCCGCGGCAGCGCCATCGCCGAGGAACTCGAACAGGCCATCGACCGCGGGAAGACCATCAGCGTCGTCCCGTCGTAAGAGTCACCTCACTACCAGCGACGCATGACGAGCGACGACAGCGGGACCGATCCTGCCTCAGACGCGGTGGGGCGGTACACAGACGAGCCAACGCTCTTCGACCTGTACGGGCTCCACGAGGGAGACAGCGGGGTGGCTGATATGCACGACGCCGTCGAGTCGGCGAGAGAGCGAAGCCGAGACGAAGTCGCTCGGTTGCGACGTCGCGACTCGGCCGATAACTGACTCATCCTTCTCGGTTCTCCTCCCGCGCCAGCGACTCGTCCGGCAGGTCAGTGCCGGGTTCGGTTGACATCCGGCCGGTCGACCGCTGCCGGTAGCGCCACCGCTCCGCGTCTCCGCTCGCCCGCTGAACGCCCGGTATCGCCTCGAAGGCGGGCTCGACGCACTCGGTCCACCACTCCTCGGGCGAGTCGTAGCCCGCGGGATACTCCGAATAGACTGCGTCGACGATGCCGTCAGCGTCGCCCTCGCCCTCGCGGACCAGCCAGTCGACGGCGGCCCGGACCGCTGCCTGCTCCTCGTCGGAGAGGTCCAGCCGTTCGACGGCGAACCGGGCGCTGAAGGGCGTCACCGCCCATTCGAGGAGGACACGGCCGTCGTCTGTCAGCTCCGCGACGGTCGGCGCGCCCTCGTAGCGCCACGTGGCGCCGGGCGCGTCGGGCGAGTCCGGCGGGTCGACGGTGGGGAGGTCGCTCAGGCGGTCCCGGACGCCCTCCGCCCACCACTCGTCGCGGGTCTCGTAGCCGGCGGGGTCCTCGCTGTAGACGGCGTCGACGATCTCTCCCCGGGTGGCGTCGCCCCAGTAATGCAGGACGGCGAAGGCGGTCCGGACCGCGGCCTCCCTGTCGGCGCGGAGGTCGAACGACTCGATCCGCCGCTCGACGTCCGGGGGCGTGTCGATCCGGTCGTCCTCGGTTCCCTGCCCGCTGGCCGCGAGGACGCGCTCGCCGTCGCTGGTGATGCGATACCCGCCGTCGACGGCGGCGACGAGCCCGTTGTCCGCGAGCTCGGGCAGTCGATCCCGGAGGTACGACGGGTCGCACTGGACCGTCTCGGCCAGCGTCGCCACGTCGGCGTCGCCCCGGCGGAGCCGCCAGAGCGTCGCCGTGTCCCGGTCGTCGAGCGTGACCATGCGCCCGCTACGCGTCGGACGCCCTTACCGTGGCCGGGCGTGGAAGGTATCAGGCAAGTACCGGGCGCGTGCAGCGGGCCGGACGGCGAAGGACCGCGCGTCCGGGCGGCGGAGACGCACGAGAGGGAGGGCAGAAAGAGCGGGGAACACGGCGACGACAGCCCGTATCAGTCGGAGACGGCGGCGTCGGCCTGCTCGGCGGGAGGTTCGCTGATCTCGTAGAGGTTCTGCCGGGCGTCGGCGAAGTAGACGTCCTCCTCGATGACGCCCACCTCGTCCAGTCGTTCGAGCGCGTAGCGGACAGTTCGGGCAGAGAGCATCGACTCCTCGACGATCCCCTTCTGCGTGAGGGGGCCGTCGTACTCCAGAACCTTGTACACGAGCTTCGCGCTCGGCGGAAGGTCTGCGAGGGCCTCCCCGTCGGATTCGGTCATCACGTGGTACGAGTCGCGCGTTCGCCATAAAGATTGAGGAGTCAGGCGGCGAGGCGGCCGTCGCGTCCGGGGATCGAGCGGCGACGGGCGCGCTCGCGCGGCGACCGAACCGGGCGGCTTTTGGTCCCGGGTGGCCGACCTTGGACCATGGCTACGGACACGGTCGAGGGAATGAGCCCCCACTTGCGCGGGCTCACGGTGACGACGGTGGCGGCGATCGGCGGGCTGTCCGCCGGCGTCGCCGCCAACATGGTCGCCGCCGGCCCGGGCGACGAGCTGGGCGTGATCGTCATGGCGGCGGCGATCCTCGCGCAGTTCCCGATCCTGCGGCTGATTGGCGTCGACGTCGAGGACTTCTCGAAGAAGGACTACCTCTACGTCGCGTTCATGACGTTCGCGCTCTGGTTCGTCTCCTGGGGAATCCTGCTGACGACCGCCTCCCTCTAACGATGGCAGAGGACAGCATCGCCGTCGTCGATCTCGATCGGTGTCAGCCCGACCGGTGTAACTACGAGTGCGCGAACTTCTGCCCGCCGAACCGGACGGGCAAGGAGTGCATCGTCACGCGCGACGAACGCTTCGAGGAGGGCGAGGAGTTCGACGGCACGCCCGAGCAGATCAGCATCTCCGAGGAGATATGCCTCGGCGAGTCCTGCGGCATCTGCGTCGAGAAGTGCCCGTTCGACGCCATCGAGATCATCAACCTGCCCCAGGAGCTGCAGGACGAGCCCGTCCACCGCTACGGGGAGAACGCCTTCTCGCTGTACGGCCTCCCCGCGCCCCAGGAGGGCCGCGTGACGGGCATCCTCGGCCCGAACGGCATCGGGAAGACGACGGCCGTCCACATCCTGGCCGACGAGCTGACCCCCAACCTCGGTCGGTTCGACGACGAGCCGTCCTGGGAGGCCGTGCTGGAGGAGTACCGCGGCACCGAGCTGCAGGGGTACCTCGAGGAACTGCGCGACGGCGACGTCACCGTCGCGCGCAAGCCCCAGTACGTCGACCAGATCCCCGACCAGTTCGACGGGACCACCCGGCAGCTGCTGGAGTCGACCGACGAGCGCGGCGCGCTGGAGGACCTGATCGAGCGCGTCGGCATCGGTCCCGTCGTCGACAACGACGTCGACAACCTCTCCGGGGGCGAACTCCAGCGCGTGGCCCTGGTCGCCACGCTGGCCCGGGACGCCGACTTCTACTTCCTCGACGAGATCACCCCCTACCTCGACATCGGCCAGCGGATGACCGCCGCACGCTTGATCCAGGAGCTGGCCGAGGAGGAGGACCGCTCGATGCTCGTCGTCGAGCACGACCTCGCCATCCTCGACCTGCTGGCCGGCGCGCTCCACGTCGCCTACGGCGAACCCGGCGCGTACGGTATCATCACGAGCCCGAAGTCCACGAAGAACGGGATCAACGAGTACCTCTCGGGCTACCTCGAGAACGAGAACATGCGGTTCCGCCAGCAGCAGATCGAGTTCGAGGAGCACGCCCCGCGCCAGGTGAGTTCCGGCGACGTCGTCATCGAGTACCCGGACCTGGCGAAGTCCTACGGCGAGGGCGAGTTCTCGCTCGAAGTGGAGGGCGGCGACATCCGCGAGAGCGAGGTACTCGGCGTGGTCGGCCCGAACGGGATCGGCAAGTCCACGTTCGCGAAGATGCTGGCCGGTCGCCTCGAGCCCGACGAGGGAGAGGTCGACGCCGAGCTGGACATCGCCTACAAGCCCCAGTACATCGAGATCGACCAGCCGATGCGGGTCGACGCGTTCCTCTCGTCGATCACCGACGACTTCGGCAGTTCCTACTGGAACACGGAGATCGCCAAGCCCCTCCAGCTGGAGCGGGTGATGGAGCAGGACCTCACCGACCTCTCCGGCGGCGAGCGCCAGCGGGTCGCCATCGCGGCCTGCCTCTCGAAGGACGCCGACCTGTACCTGCTTGACGAGCCCTCCGCGCACCTCGACGTCGAGCAGCGCGTGCTCGCCACCGACGCCATCCGCCGCTACGCCGAGAACAACGACGCCACGGCGATGGTCATCGACCACGACATCTACATGATCGACCTGCTGTCGGACCGCCTGCTCGTGTTCGACGGCGAGCCCGCAAAGCACGGCCAGGCCAGCCCGCCCGTCGGCATGCGCGAGGGCATGAACCAGTTCCTCTCGAATCTGGACGTGACCTTCCGCCGCGACGAGCGGACCGGCCGGCCCCGGATCAACAAGCCCGGGTCGCAGCTGGACAAACAGCAGAAGCGGGACGGGGAGTACTACTACGCGCCGTGAGGGTGGCCGTGACTGAAAGGAACGGCCACCTATAAACCGAGCGGGGAGCGCAGCGACCCGCGAGGTGGGGAGATTCCGAACGAAATGAGGAATCTCCGAACTGGCGAACAAGGAGCGAACCGGGGAGTACCTCACTGGCGAACGGGAGACGCAGTGATCGGTGAATCGCAGGGAGGCGGCCGCTTTCGGCCACCGCTCGTCGTGATTCTCCACTCGAAACCCGGGGCGAAGTGGTGACAACGTGGAACGGTTACCAGGTGACGATCCGCGTGAGCACGAACACGAGGATCGCCGACAGCAGCGAGCCGATGATGGTCTCGACGGCGGCGAGCATGCGGGCGTAGGCGCCGACCGGCTGGATGTCGCCGTACCCGAGCGTCGCGAACGTGATCATGCTGAAGTAGAGGCTCTTGAAGAGGATCCGGGTAGTCCACCACAGCGGTGTCGCCTCGGGATCCTCGATCGTGTAGGTGATGGCCTGTCCGCCCTGGGTCTCCTGGATCCCGCCGGTGAGCGGGAAGAGGAGCGCGCAGATCACGATCACGAACAGCGAGACGCCGAGGACGCGATAGGGGCTGGAGCCGTAGTGCATCACCCACCGCGAGACCTCCCACTTGATCGCGTTCCCGTAGTCGCGCTACGTCCAGGCGAGCCGGCGCCGGGCGTCCTTCTCGAGGTTGTAGCTCCGGCGGGCCAGTTTCGGGAGCGCGTTGTCGCGGTAGAGCTGCTGGAGTTCGCGGTAGGTCCACGACGCGGCCTTCAGCGGGTGATCGTTCCCGAACGCCGGTTCGACGCCCTCGCGCTCGTAGATGGACAGGTCGCCGAAGTCAGTCTGCTCGCCGATGTGGACGTCGGTGAGCACCGCGTCGTTGAGGTAGGCGCCAAGCAGGTTCGCGCGCCGGAGGTCGGCGTTCGTGAAGATCGCGCCCTCCAGGATCGCACCGGAGAAGTCGGCGTTGATCCCGTTCGCGTCCGTCAGCGTCGCCAGCGTGAGATCGGCGCCGGAGAAGTCGGCATCGATGAGCGTGGCGCCCGAGAAGTCCGCGCCGACCAGCGACGCGTCGGCGAACCAGTCGACGCCGACGAGCGACGCCTCCCGGAGGTACGCGCCGTCTAGGTCGCCGTCGCCCTCGGAGCGGGCGTCCTCGAGCTGTTCCTGCGTCTTGCCGTCGCCCTCGGAGCGGGCGTCCTCGAGCTGTTCCTGCGTCTTGCCGTCGACCTCGGCGTGCCAGATGCAGTGGTCGTGGTCCTCCCACGTCGGCCGGTCGCAGGGCTCGCCCGAACCGGCGTCGATACCGACGTTCAGGCGGAATCCACACCGGTCGGAGAGATCTGATGCCATACTGACATATAGTGTGCCAGCCACAAGTGTCTCCGGTCGCAGCGGGGAGTACGACCGCCGTGGCCGGTGCTCTGCGGTCGGTCCCTTGATCGGGACGTCGTGGCCAGTCGAGAGTGGCCGACGTCCCGACGTCGACTCGCGGGGAGAACTGACGGGCGCCCGCGACGCGTCCCGTCAGGTGACGGGCGGGTCGACGTGGCCGCACGACGGCGTGCGGCGATTCACGGTCGGATTACATCCGTCGTCAGGTAGACGGATCGCCGACAGTCCCGACCTCCGCGCCCTCGACGGCGTCGTCCAGGCCGTCGTCGACGTCAATCTCCTCCTCTTCGGCGACCTCGCGGTCGGTCTGGTCCTCCTCCTGGCGCTCCGTGACGGAGTCGTCGCCCGTGACGGAGACGAAGATGTCGCTCAGGTCCTCGGTGCTGGAGTTGGATGGACTCTCGCTCATGACAACGTGTCATAATAGTACACAGTAAATAGCCATGTCGCCTAACTAATTTGGGAGTGCGAAAACCACGGTGTTGTGGGGTCGTCCGACGGAGTATCGGAGTCGAGTACCGCTCCAGCAGTCCGTCTCAGTCGAGCTGGCGCTGACAGGAGCCACACAGCGACTGCTCCTTGACGTCGACCTCGCGGACGGTCGGCGAGAAGTTCATGACGCAGCGCTTGTTGTCGCAGTGCTCGAGGCCGAGCGTGTGGCCGATCTCGTGGACGACCTCCTTGCGGACGCGGTCGGCGAAGATGTCGCCGGCCGACCGGTTCGAGAAGCCGCCGTCGGAGGACGTCTGGAGGCGGTTGGTCGAGATGACGCTCCCGCTACCGGAGAGGTACGCCAGCCCGAAGACGTAGTTCCGTCGCCGGTAGTAGAGGTCGTGGTCGGTGATCGCGATGTTCTTGCTGCCGTCCCCCACCCGCTGGGCCAGGTCGATGAACTCCTCCGCGCGATACTGGTCGCGGTTGGCGTCGTACGCGCCGGTCGGCACCGACTCCGGATCGTGCATGGTGACCTCGCAGTCGTACACCGAGCGCAGACCGTCCGAGGCCTCCCGCTTGACTCGGGCCGAGATGTCACCCACCGGCACGACGTCGACGTGCATGCCAACCGATATGGGTGGGGATACCATAAACATCCCGCCATGACCGACGGCCGCGACGCCATCGTCGAGCGGTTGTCCGCCTTCGACCGGGTCGTCGAGGTCGGGGTCGGCAACCGACCCGGCGTCGCCGCGGCGCTGGCCGACCGCGGGGTCGACGTGACCGCCACCGACGTCGTCGACAGGGAGGTGCCCGACGGCGTCCACTTCGTCCGCGACGACGTGACCGAGCCCGACCCGTCCGTCTACGCCGGCGCAGACGCCGTCTACGCCCTGAATTGCCCGCCGGAGCTCCATCGGCCGGCGTGGGCGGTCGCCCGCGGGGCGGACGCGGCCTTCCTGTTCACCACGCTGGGCGGCGACGAGCCTGTGATTCCCGTTGAGCGAACGTCGCTACCGGGCAGCGTGACGCTCTACCGGGCCCGCGAATCTGGGCCGGGCGTGCCGGAGTAGCGCCGCGATGCGGCCACTGGCGGCGTCCCGACGCCCCGAATGGGAAGCGAAATGTGGCCCGGCCGCGAGAGAGCGGACATGAACGTGGACGCGGTCGTGCTCGACGTCGACGGCGTGCTGGTGGACGTGGCCGACTCCTACCGGCGCGCGATCGTCGAGTCCGTCGAGCGGGTGTACGGCGAGACCATCGAGAAGGCCGATATCCAGCCGTTCAAGGACGCCGGCGGGTTCAACAATGACTGGGAACTGACGTACGCCGCCGCGCTGTACGTGCTGGGCTCGCGGGCGGGACTAGACCTCGGGGTCGACGCGTTCACCGGCCGCATCGCCGAGCGCGGCGGCGGGCTGGACGCGGCGGAGGCCGTGGTCGAAGCGGCGCTCGGCGACGATGCCGAAGCCGTCTTCGACGAGTGGGACCCCGAGCGGCTCCGCGACGTCTTCCAGCAGCTGTATCTCGGGAGCGACCTGTACCGCGACCTGGAGGGCGGCGAGCCGGACCTGGAGGCGGCGGGGTTCATCCACGACGAGCCGGTCATCCTCGAGGAGTCGACCGTCGCCGCCCTGCAGGAGCGCTACGACGTGGGGATCCTGACGGGCCGGCCCGCCGCGGAGGCCGACATCGCGCTGGAGCGGGCCGGGCTGGACGTACCCGGCGAGCACCGCTTCACGATGGACGACTGGGACGAGGGCAAGCCCGACCCCCGCGCACTCGTGACGCTGGCCGAGCGCTTCGACGCCGAGCGGGTGGCCTTCGCCGGCGACACGCTCGACGACGTGCGGACGGCGGTCAACGCCGACGCGGCCGACGACCGGGTCTACTACGGCGTCGGCGTGCTGACCGGCGGTCTCACCGGCGAGGAGGGGCGCCGGAAGTACAGCGGCGAGGGCGCGGCGGCCGTCGTCGAGAGCGTCAACGAGCTGCCCGACCTGCTGGAGTAGGCGCTCCGTCCGTATCGACCGGGCGAGACGCGCGCATTGGGCCGCGTCCGGGACCGAGGCAACCTCGGCCGGTCGCACAACGCTTATTCGCCGTTCGTCCAACCAACCGACATGGACATCGCGCTGCTCGGCGGCACGGGCGACATCGGCGAGGGACTGGCGCTGCGGTGGGCGTACGACTCGCCCCATGACGTCATCGTCGGCTCGCGGGACGCCGACCGCGCCGCGAACAAGGCCGAGGAGTACGAGACGGAGCTGGACAGCCGCGGCGTCGAGGTCTCCATCGACGGCCTCGCCAACGAGGACGCAGCCGCGCGGGCGGACGTGGTCGTCGCCGCCGTCCCGGCCTACCACCTGACGGACACGGTCGAGGCCGTGGCCGACGAACTCGAACCGACCGACGTGCTCGTCTCCCCCGCCGTCGGCATGAAGCGCGACGAGGCGGGCTTTCACTACAACCGGCCCGGCGCCGGCAGCGTGACGCAGCTGGCCGCCGGCGCCGCCCCCGAGGACGTCCCCGTCGTCGGCGCCTTCCACAACCTCGCGGCCGGGCGGCTGGCGAACCTCGACGTCACCTTCGACTGGGACACCGTCGTCGTCGGCGACGACGGCGACGCCAAGGCGACCGTGATGGAACTGGCCGAGTCCATCGAGGGACTCCGGGCGCTGGACGGCGGCCCACTGGAGAACGCCGCCGAGGTGGAGGCGGTGACGCCGCTCTTGATCAACGTCGCCCGGCACAACGACGGGATGCACGACCTCGGGCTGGAGTTCCGCTGAAGGCGACGGGGAGAAGGGGCAGCGAGTGATAAGCGGAACGTCCATCGCAACCGGCGACGCCGCTACTGGGGAGTAGCGACGAGCGGCGGCCGGTCGGCCGCCGAGAACGGACGGTTACGCGTCGGCCGTCTGCAGGGCCTCTTCGAGGTCCTCGCGCTGGGTGACGCCGACGAAGCGTTCGACGACGCCGTCGTCGTTCTCGACGACGAGCGTCGGGAGCGAGCGGACCTGATACTCGTTGGCCACGTCCTGTTCCTCGTCGACGTTGACCTTCTCGAAGTCGACGTCCGGCCAGTCCTCCTCGAGTTCCTCCAGGATGGGGTCCTGGGTCTTGCACGGACCACACCAGTCGGCGTAGAAGTCCTTGAGCGTGACAGACATACTCGCCACGTACTTACCCTGCGGGCGGGATAAGGATTGTCACCGCGCTCGCCGGCCGCGCACATCCGTCCTGCGACGGATCAGTGTCGATCGTCGCCGGGCGTCCGAAGGGAAAGGCTTACTCTGGCCCGTGAGGGAAGGTGAGGTATGAGCAGCAACGACAGCGGCGGACTGATGTCGAGTGCCGGGCTGGTCCGGTACTTCGACGCGGAAGACAAGAACACCATCCGGTTCGACCCGCGGACCGTCGTCGCGGTCGGGGCCGCCTTCGGCTTCATGATCCTCCTGCTGAACGCGCTGTAGCTTCGGGACCGCGACGTTTTCCTACCGGGCCCGCGAAGCGCGGGCATGCACTTCAGCTCCCGCGAGCAGGCGGCGCTGCGCGAGGCCGGCCTCTCGACCGACGAGATCAGCGCGGCGTCCGACGCCGTCGCCGAGGCGACGGAGGAAGCCGCCGAGGAACTCGAGGCCTTCTTCGACGGCCGCGACGTCGTCTACTCGGACATGGACCGTGCCCACAGCAGCAGCGACATCCAGGAACACACCGTGGAGTACCTCGACCTGTTCACCCACGCCGACGATATCCGGGGGTACCTCCGGTTCGACACCTGGGGCGTCTACGTCGAGGGCGGGCGCGTCCTCTCGGAGGACGCCGTCGAACTGACGCTGGGCCCGACCGTCCACGACCGGGTCCGCGTCGCCGCCGACCGCGACGACCTATGACGGTCCGGGTGCGGGGCATCTACGCGACGGCGCTGACCGAGCT
>SDGW01001020.1_pt1 | contig 11647 bp, 11 predicted proteins | sample 2873831 | NCBI WGS metagenome assembly SDGW01 (sample SAMN08132700, study PRJNA421101) | hypersaline lake metagenome | isolation source: celular fraction 0.22 microns magnesium sulfate-rich crust from ephemeral... | place: Spain: Penahueca Lagoon, Toledo | collected 2011-07
ACGAACCAGGACGCCGAGGACGCGCTGGCGATCCTGACGGCCCGCGAACTCGCGCCGAACACCCGCATCGTCGCGGCCGCGACCGACCGCGAGAACACGAAGAAACTCGAGCGGGCCGGCGCGGACGCGGTGATCAGCCCCTCGGTGCTTGGCGGTCACCTGCTCGTGCGGTCGGCGCTGGGCAGCGACGAGAGTCGACTGATCGACCGCATCCTCGAGCGGAACTGAGTCCTGGAAGGGCATCGAACGGTCGGGATCCGGACCGAACCTCGAACGGAGCGGAGACGCCTGTAGAGAACGCCCGGCTTGGCTCCGCCGGCATCAGTCGTCGTCCGTCGAATACCGCCGTCCGGAGCTCGCGGAGGTCGTTCGCGGATCGCCCTCTACCCGTTCCAAGACGGCAAGCGTGCCCGCCGAGTAGGCCCCGAGTCCGGCACCTGCGACGAGGAACCCGAGGCCGAGACGCAGTTCGTTCGAGAGCGGGAGCGCCGGACTCAAACCGACGAGGGCGGCGAGGGAAACGAGTCCGACGCTCAGTCCGGTCCACCGCTTGTCGGCCCACGTCTCGCCCGTGGCGTACGCCGGATACAGGTGCCCGACGCGGAGGGCGAGTTTGAGACCGCAGGCCCAGCAGAGACCGGTTACGAGCGCGAGGCCGACGTGTCCACCGAGCCAGTAGAGACCGAGGCTCGTCGCTCCCCCGACGAGGACGGCACCGAGAGTGTCCCGAACCGCTCGTTCCATACCGTAACGAACGGAGGGGGCGCAGTTAAGTGTTACACGGCCGACAGTGGCCGCTCCGGGTATCGGTGCACCGACGCGGGTTAGCGGCGGCCCCGGTGGACGATCGCCACGTCGCTCTCGAGGTCCGAGAGCTTCCGGAACGTCGGCGGGGAGACGAACCGTGAGGCGGTCGAGCGGTCGGTGCTCGAGCCGACGAAACAGACGTCGTATCGGGGCGCGACGCGGGCGAGGTAGTCCTCGACGGCGGCGGTGACGACGTGGGTCTCGAAGGGGCCGGAGAAGGCGTCGACGAGGTCCGCGAGCGTCCCCTCGGCCGCCCGGCGGCGCGACTCCCGGTCGATGCAGGTACAGACGCTGACCGGTCGGTCGGCGTCGGTCACCCTGATCGCGAAATCGAGCATCGCGCGGGCCGTGTCGCCCGCCCCCCGCACCGCGACGAGGCCGCCGTGCCACCGCTCCCGTCGGACGCCGTTCGAGCGGAACGCGATGACGTCGATCTCGCCCTCGAACAGTCCGGTGATGAACGGCGAGAGGCCGCCGCCCTCGCGCTCGGCGTACGGCGTGACGACGAGGTCGCAGTTCTCTGCCCGCGCCGTCTCGAGGGTCAGCCCCGCCGACAGCTCGCTGTCGGCCGCGACGACGACCTCGCAGGGGACGTCGTACGCGCTCTCGAGGTCGACCGCGAGCGACTCGAGGCGGCGACCGGCGTCGGTCGCCGCGCGTTCGGCGGGCGACGGTTCGTCCGGGTCGTCGCCGTCCGGCGCGTCCGATTGCTCGTCGTCGACCGCCTCGACGACGTCGAAGAGGACCACCTTGCCGGCGTCGTGGGCCCCGGCGATCGACGCCGCGAAGCGCGCGACCGTCTCCTCGCCGTCGGTCATCGGGACGAGAACGTGGTCGTCCCCGCTGGTCGTCCGGTACAGGTAGCGGGCGCGTCGCTCGTAGAACCGGTCGCGCCAGAGGACGAACGCGGCCGCGACGAACGAACTCGAGACGACGATCCCGAGGACGTAGGCCACCTGCGCGTTGCCGGTCACGAGGACGAGCAGCGCCGTCGAGAACGCCGTCGGCTCCTCGAGATCGAGCGCCCACGTGCAGACGCCGGTACAGAAGACCCCGAGGGCGGCCCCCCAGGCGCTGACGCCGCCGCCGAATCCCGCGGCCGTCGCCAGCGCGAGCGCGAACCAGCCACAGCAGGCCCCGACGGTCATCCCGCCGACGAACTTCCAGGGGGTGGCGTACTTCCCCTCGGGGTCGGCGAAGAGCGTGTACGTCCCCGACGCCAGCGGCGGAAAGAGCAGAAACGAGATCACGGGGGTCGCGTTCGCCAGCCACGTCACCGCGGCGATCAACAGGGGGACGAAAACCAGCACCGACAGGTGCAGCAGGTTCCCCGTCCGCTCGAGCCAGCGGCCGACGGCGTCGAGTTCGCGTCGCTCCAGCCGGCGACATCGCCTCGCGAACGCGCGGAGTTTCGCACGTACCCCCTCGAGCATGGGATCCGTTGCTCGAGCGACGACCAAAACCGTTTGGCTTCGCTTCAGGGTCGGCGTTCCACCGCTGGGGCGGAAAGGGGTCCGTGAAGAGAGTGCGTTCGTGTAAGAGACAATAACAATTCGGTTATGCTCGGTAACCCGCGTGCGGTGGCGCGCGCTGGCAGCGAGGCGCGACTGACGGGAGCGCCTCGAGCGCGAACGGTGAGCGAAGCGAGCCGTGAGCAGGCCGGCCGAACGGAAGTGAGGACGGACGCTGACATTGCGCGAGGTCGTCGCGAGTGCAACGAGCGACTGCTCGGAAGACGCCTCGCGTCTTCCGTTGGACGAGCGAGCGAACGGAGAGAGAGCGTTAGCGCGAGACCGAAGGTCCCACGAACCATGCGAACGGGCGCTGCGCGCCCGTGAGCAGAAATCGGCTGGGGAGGGCGTGGTCCTCACTGTTGCCACGATAGCAGGACGCTTCGGTCCAGAAGGAGCTTTATCGCCCCGTAGGACGCTTCAATCCAGAATGTCTCTCATCCTCGATCGGTGAGATCGAACGCGCGAGAGCAAGTCACGGACGCCGCCTCTCGACTATTCGGGCGCGTCCTCGAGGATCGCGACCCCGCTCGAGGCCCCGATGCGTTCCGCGCCGGCCTCGAGCATGGCTGTCGCGTCGTCGTAGCTGCCGACGCCGCCGCTGGCCTTGACGGGGAGGTACTCGCTCATGAGGGCGACGTCGTCGACGGTCGCGCCGCCCCCGCCGAACCCGGTCGCGGTCTTGACCATCGTCGCGTCGGCGGCCGCGGCGGCCTCGCAGGCGCGCCGTTTCTCCGCGTCGGTCAGCAGCGGGGCCTCGACGATGACCTTGACCGGGATCGGGACGGAGGCGACCAGATCCGCGAGTTCCGCCTCGATAGCGTCGTCCGCGCCGGCCCGCAGTTGGCCGACGTTGATCACCGCGTCGAGTTCGTCCGCGCCGTCCTGCCAGGCCCCGACTCCCTCCGTGCGTTTCGCCGCGGGCGCGTGCTGGCCGTGGGGGAAGCCGACCACCGTCGCGAGGGTCACGTCCGGGGCGTACTCGGCGGCCATCTCGACCGCGTACGGCGGAATGCAGGCGTTCATCCCGTACTCCGCGGCCTCGTCGAGGACCCGCCGAACGTCGGCCGGCGTCGTCTCGGGGCCTAGCACCGTGTGATCGATCAGGGGGGCGAGTTCGCTGCGATCCATACGCGGGGCGACTCGGCGAGCGGACAAAAAGCCGGCCGGTCGTCTCGAGGCCGGGTGCCGACCGGATCCGCTCGAGCCGACCGGCCGCTCGCAGCGGGACCCGTGGCCGTCTCGGAACGCCTTTGCCCCCGGCCGTCGCCTCCTCGAGTATGAACGTCGACATCGGGAACGCGCTCGCGTCGGTCGCGTCGCCGGGCGTCTCGCGGGCCGCCCTCGAGCGGCTGGACGACCAGGTCGCGGCCGCCCACGAGCGTATCGAGCGCGGCATGGAAAACGCGGAGCACGGCTACGAAGCCCTCAACCTCCCGGAGCGGACCGATCCAGACGAGATCCGGGCGGCCGTCGAACCGGTCGCCGACGCCGACGCCCTGCTCACCGTCGGCATCGGCGGCAGTTCGCTGGGCGCGGCGACGATCGCCGACGCCCTCGAGTCCGACACCGAGACGGTCTTTCTGGACAACGTCGATCCCGAGTGGGTGTCAGCCCGCCTCGAGGCGGTCCCCCTCGAGAACGCGGCGATCAACGTCGTCTCGCGGTCGGGGACGACCGCGGAGACGCTGGCGAACTTCCTCGTGGTGCGGGAGGCCTTCGAGGACGCCGGCGTCGACTGGACCGAGCGGACCATCGTCACCACCGGCGAGTCCGGCCCCCTGCGGGACCTCGCGGACCGTCACGACCTGCCGTCGCTGAAAGTCCCCGACGGCGTCCCGGGACGGTTCTCGGCGCTGTCGGCCGTCGGAATGGTCGCCGCCGCGGTCTGTGGCCACGACCTCGAGGCGCTGCTGGCGGGCGCGGCTGCCGAGCGCGAGACGCTTTCCGGGTCGCTGTTCGACTGTCCGGCCTACGCCTACGGCGCGACGGCCTACGCGCTGGACGGCCGCGGCGCGGGGGTAAACGCCGTGATGCCCTACGCGGAGTCGCTCGAGACCTCGGCGGAGTGGTTCGCCCAGCTGTGGGCCGAGAGCCTCGGCAAGGACGACCTCGGCCAGACCCCGGTGCGGGCGCTGGGGGTCACCGACCAGCACTCCCAGTTGCAGCTCTACCGGGCGGGCCCGCGGGACAAGCTCGTCACCTTCGTGACGGCCGGCGCCGACGCCGACCGCACGATCCCCGCGACCGACGTCGAGGAACTCGCGTACCTGGGCGACGCGACGCTCGGCGAACTCCTCGCCGCGGAGTTCGAGGCCACCGAGGCGAGCCTCGCGGCGGCCGGGCGACCGAACGTCCGCGTCGAACTCGAGGCCGTCGACGAGTACGAACTCGGCGGCTTCCTCTACGGGATGGAGGCCGCCTGCGTCCTCGCGGGCGAGCTCTACGGCGTGAACACCTTCCAGCAGCCGGCCGTCGAGTGGGCCAAGAAGGCCACCCGCGGGCTGCTCGGCGGCGGCGAGTTCGAGGAGGCGGAAGCGGTCGCCGAAAAGACGGAACTCCGCGTCGAGCGGTAGACCGCCGGACCGACGGTCGATCGCGCGCCGTCCGGTTGCGGTGTGCATATGGGCCCTCGGACGAACACTCACGTATGACCGAGACTGCACGGGCCGACGACGCCGGCCCGGTCGCGTCCGGCGCGATCCCGGGCATCGGGACCCTGCTGGCCGGGATCACGACGGTCGCCATGTTCGTCCCCGTTCGCAACGGCGTCGACGACCCCGTCGTCTGGGCCGGCACCGGCCTGGCCGTCGCCGCCGTCCTCGCCTTCCTCGTTCGCCGCCACGGCTCGCTCGAGCCCCGGCTCTTCGCGGGCGTCGCCGCCGCCTCGAGCGTCGGCGTCGTCCTGCTCGCCGGCTACGCGCTGAATCAGGGGGTCACGACGTCGCTGCTCTCGATACCGATCGTGTTCGTCGCGTTCGTAACGGCCGGGCTGACCGTCGGCGTCGCGGTCGCGGACTTCTTCGGCATCGGCGTCGTCGGGCTCAAGGAACGGACCAGTCAGACCCTCGTCATGACCGGGGTCGGCCTCGTCGGGCTCGTCCTGCCGCAGCTGTTGATGATTCTCTTCGCCGCCCCGATCTACCCGTTCATCGAGACGCTGCCGGAGATCGAACGGCTCGTGGCGACCCAGCTCGTCACACAGCTCGGCGTGGTCGTCGGCACGACGATCGTGGTCGTCGCCTTCCTCCGCTGGACGGACCGGGGACTGGGGTTCATCGACCTCCGGTGGCCCACGCTGCGGGAGGTCGCCTGGACCGCCGGCGGCCTGATCGTCCTCTTCGGCGCGCTGTTTGCGATCTCGACGCTCATGCAGTCGACCGGCGTCGAGAGCGCGGAACACTCGACCACCCAGCGGGCCGCGGACAACCCCGAACTGATGCTGATCATGGTGCCGATCGCCGTCCTGATCATCGGGCCGTTCGAGGAGGTCCTCTACCGCAACGTGATCCAGAAGTCGCTGTACGGGACCTTCTCGCGGTTCGGCGCCGTCGCGGTGGCGAGCGTCATCTTCGCGGCGGTCCACGTCCTCGCGTACGCTACCGCCGGACTGGGCGCGGTCGTCGCTAGTCTGGGAACGATCTTCGGGCTCTCGATCGTCCTCGGCGTCATCTACGAGCGGACCGATAACCTCCTGATCCCGGCGGTGGTCCACGGACTGTACAACGCGTTGACGTTCCTGAACCTCTATTTCGCCTACGCCTGATCGGAGGTGGTCGGTACGGGTAGCCGTCGTCCCGACGGAGACCGACCGAGGACGTTCACTCCGTCTTCACGAACTTCGCGGCACCGTTCTGTTCGACGGTGATCCGATACTGGTGGTAGCTAAACGTGACTTCCATCTGTGCCTCCGGCGACGGCGGGTTCGAAAAGAGTTCGTTGAGCATGCCGTCCACGCAGTCGTAGATCGTGGGTAGTTCAGTGGAATCGACGCCCTCGATGTCCATGATCTGCTCGACGATCTGCACTGCTGGATTCTCGCCGGCGGCGTCGAGCGTTCGGTGGAGGATCTCGCTCTCGGATCGGTCTGACATCGTGGGACGACCGTTCGTGAACGACCGGTTTATTTGTTCGTATCGGACAAGGAGAATTTACCGCCGATAAGGAGTGGTTGACGGGGCGGTCACCGACGACCGCGAGCCTCGAACCGGCTAACACGAACGCGATCCCGAATCGGCGTCCCGACCCGTTCCGAGTCGAACGCGGACCGACTACCGAGACGATCGATCGCGAACGACGGGCCGATCGCGGGCTACGAGGGATTCTTCCGGGCCAGTTCCGACCCGCAGATCGGACACCGATCTTTCTCCTCGTCGAACTCGCGGCCACAGCCCTGACACTGGTAGGTCCAGTGGCGCTGTTCGTCGATCCCCTCGCGGGCGATCACGTCGACCGCGACGTTGAGCTTCTCCGCGACGTTTTGCATCGCGTAGTCGTCGGTCACCAGGGTCGCGTCGAGTTCGAAGCTCGCGGCGACGAGCCGAACGTCGGTATCCGAGAGGACGCCGAGGTCGCCGGACTCGCGGGCCGCCCGTTCGACCTTCTCGGTGGTGTCCTCGTTGGGAATGTGGATGTGCATGCCCGATCCCTCCATCGCGTCGTAGCGATAGGCGCTCTCGTCTTCGAGTTCCTCGCGGACGAGCGGGATCGTCGCGGTCTGTTCGGTCGTATGGAAATCGTGGATAAAAGCCGATGAGTCGAGAACGTACATACCGTTAGCGCTGGACGACGATGTAGTCTTTCACCGCTTGGACGCGGTTGACGGGAACGAGAAAGCGACCGCCGTCGTCGATATCGAAGTCGACGGCGCGGGTCGACAGCTCCTCGTCGGGCTCGATGACGAGATCGTGGAGCGCGCCCGATTTGAGATCCATCGTGATGTTGTAGAGCAGTCCGAGCTCGGTGCCGTCGGAACCCATGACGGACTTCCCCGAGAGGTTTTCAGCGAGTATATCGCTCATGCATACCCGTTCTTACTAATCGGTATTAAAGACCACGGGGAGCGCTCGAGAGGGCGTCGGAACCCGGCAACTATCGCCGAGCGGGCGTCTCGAGCGTGATGAAAATATCTTCATACGACCGAGTGAAATAAAGATTGGCCGGGACGGGCCGGACACGAGCCGCCGGTCAGCGCCGGTGAGCGTGGCGTCCGCGCGACTGGGCTGGAACGCGGATGACGATGGGTTTAACTACGGCGCTACGGACGATTTAGGTACGACCTTCTCGGGTGGTTCATCATGTCGGACACGGACACACGCGACCCCACATCCCTCAGAACGCCGATCGTCGCCGTCCTCGGACACGTCGATCACGGCAAGACAAGTCTCCTCGACAAGATCCGCGGCTCCGCGGTCATCGAGGGCGAAGCAGGCGCGATCACCCAGCACATCGGCGCGACCGCCGTTCCACTGGACATCATCTCCACGATCGCGGGCGATCTCGTCGACCCGGACGATTTCGATCTCCCCGGCCTCCTCTTCATCGACACGCCGGGTCACCACTCCTTTACCACGCTGCGATCGCGCGGGGGCGCGCTGGCCGACATCGCCATCCTCGTCGTCGACGTCAACGACGGCTTCCAGCCCCAGACCCTCGAGGCGCTCGACATCCTCAAGCGCTCCGAGACCCCCTTCATCGTCGCGGCGAACAAGATCGACACCGTCCCGGGCTGGAAGGAGAACGAGGACGCGCCGATCAACGACACCTACGAGGCCCAGTCCGATCGCGTACGCGAGCGCCTGGACGAGAGCCTCTACGAGATCATCGGCAACCTCTCCGACGAGGGCTTTTCGGCCGACCTCTACTGGCGGGTCCAGAACTTCCAGCGCAACGTCGGCGTCGTCCCCGTCTCGGCGATGACCGGCGAGGGGGTCCCCGACCTGCTGACCGTCATGATGGGCCTGTCCCAGCGCTACATGAAAGAGGAGATGGAGATCGACGTCGCCGGCCCCGGCGTCGGGACCGTCCTCGAGGTCAAAGAGGAGAAAGGGTTCGGGACGACGATCGACACGGTGCTGTACGACGGGACGATCCGGGCCGACGACACGATCGTCGTCGGCGGGCAAAACGAGCCGATCGTCACCGAGGTCCGGGCCCTGCTCCAGCCGCGCCCGCTCGCCGAGATTCGCACCGAGAGCCGGTTCGAAACGGTCGAGGAGGTCTCGGCCGCGTCCGGGATCAAGGTCGCCGCGCCCGACCTCGCGGACGCGATGGCCGGCGCGCCGGTCCGGGTCGTCCGCGACCGCGACATAGACGAGGTCATCGCGGAGGTCCGGGCCGAACTGGCCGACATCGCCGTCGACACCGCCGAGGAGGGCGTCGTCGTCAAGGCCGACACCCTGGGCAGCCTCGAGGCGATGGCCGACGCCCTGGGTGAGGCCGAGGTACCGATCGTCCGCGCGGAGGTCGGCGACGTCGCGCCGCGTGACGTCTCGGTCGCCTCGACGGCCGAGGATCCGAAACAGCAGGTGATCCTCGGGTTCAACGTCGACGCCCTGGACGACGCCGAGTCCCGCGCCGAGGTCGAGGACGTCTCGATCTTCACCGACGAGGTCATCTACCAGCTCGTCGAGGGCTACGAGGAGTACGTCGAGGGCATCGAACAGGCCCAGCAGGACACCATCCTCGAGAACATCACCCGGCCCGCCCGCTTCCGGATCCTGCCGGATCACACCTTCCGCCAGAACGATCCGGCGGTCGTCGGCGTCGAGGTGAACGCGGGAACGATCCAGACCAACGCCAACGTCGTCAAGTTCGAGGGCAACGAGCCAGAGCGCGTCGGCCAGGTCAAAGGCATTCAGGAACAGGGCGAGGACGTCGACGAGGCCCGCGCGGGCAACCGCGTCTCGGTCGCCATCGACGGCCCCACCGTCGGCCGCGGGATCGAGGAAGACGACGAGCTCTGGGCCGAGATCCCCGAGAAACACGCGAAGATCTTAGAGCAGGAACTGGCCAGCGAGATCCCCGGGGACGAACTCGAGGCGCTGAACATGTACCTCGACAAGCAGCGCAACCGGGATCCGTTCTGGGGCAAGTAGACGTACCTTTTTACGCCTCGGGATTCCTCACTTCGTTCGGAACCTCTCGGCGCAAAAATCTACGCTAAAAAGGCCGCCTTCACGGGCTTCGCCCGTTCCGGCGGTAAACCGCTCACTTCGTTCGCGGATGCTGGCGGCGGTGAGTTTTTCAGTTGACATTTACCGCTAGAACGCCGACCGAACCATCGATACAGCCGTTCATCTCAGAACGTCCGCGTACTCACTCTTCAGCCCGCTCGAGCTGAACCCGCGCCCCGCCCTCGAGCTCCGACAGCGCTGCCGGCTCCTCGAGACGCGCGACGACGGTCACGGGCGCGGCGGCGCGGGGCTCCCCGTCCTCGCTGGCCGGCGTCGGGCCCCAGAACAGACACAGTTTGCCGCCGGCCGGCCAGTAGGCGATCGCGCCCTCGTTTCGGGTGCGTCGTCGCTCCAGGTCGCCGCGAGATCGCGGTCGCCGACGGTGACGCGGAGGTCGCTCGTGGCCGGGTCGACGGACGGACGGTACTTCGGCCTGGCGACCGCGGCGGGCGCTCAGTCGGCGGTCTCGACGGCCCGTAGGTCGGGGCGCGTGGCCCGTTCGCGTGCGCGCTCGAGCGCCTCGTAGACCGCCTCGGGGTCGTCGATCGCCGAGCGGTCACAGCGGAGGTCGAAGACGCTACTGTCGAGGCCGAACCGGTGCCGTTCGACGACGAGTTCGTCGTCGGTCAGCCGGACGCCGTCGATCGCCCCCCAGGGAACGAACTCCTTCGAGAACGATCGGTCGACGACGAGGCCGGCCTCGTGAACCCGGATCTCCGGCGGGTTCCAGCGGTCGGTCTCGTCGAGGTCGTACAAGTCGTAGTGGCGCGAGAGAATCATGGCGACGCCGTAGACGACCCAGAACGGACCGAGGTACCACTGTCCCTGCCAGACGCTGACGAGGCCGGCGAGAACCATCAGCGCCATGATCACGGTGTAGGCCGGCTCGCCGGTCCAGCCGCCGCTTCGCTGCCACGTCCACGTCGCGGCGGGCTCGTCGCCCGTGAGCGCGTCGACGTACCGGTTCTTCGCCATCCGCTCGAGACCGAAGCCCGAGACGCCGGCCAGGGCGGCCGCGGCGACGGTCAGGACGACGAACCGGCCGGTGGCGTCGATCGGCGTGACCCCGGCGGTGAGGAGGACCGCGGTAAACGCCGCCGCCGGGGCGTAACAGCCGAGGCGTCGCCAGCGGCTCCGACCGATGCGCTCGGGCAGCCCCCGCGTCCTGCTGGCGTAGATGTGACCGACGATGGCGACGGCGGTCACCGTACTCGGCAGGATGCCAAGCAGCGCCGCCGTCCCCGCGTCGGCGAGCAGTCCCGCGATCGCCACGACCCCGGTGACGACGATCCCGAGGTAGAACCCGAAGCCGGCCTGAAAGCCGACGTCGGGCTCGCTCACCTCGAGGGAGAGCTGTCGGTGGTGTGATGCCACGATGTTCGGGACTTCGGTTTCCGGGTATAAAATAAGAACGGTCCCCTTAGTCTGCTTACACGCCCGCCGGTACCTCGGCTCGCCCGCCCGCGCCTCGAGCGTCGGTGGCGTCCCGGCGACTCGAGACGGACCGGCAGTTCGGGATCGGCCGGCGAGTTCCAGTGTGGGAGTTACCACGCTGCGCGTCGTGGACAGCGTATGCTCGTACAGCTCCGCCAGTACAAACACGAGGAGGTCCAGTTCGACGACAACCGGACGACCGGCGAATCCCAGACGGAGGACGCGGTGAACCCGGACGCGGACGACTACTTCGGGGCCGAGATGGACGAGTTCGACGTCGAGACGTGGGACACCGTCGAGTACGGGGGCGATCCGATCCAGCGCCGGTCGGTCACGGTCGACGGCGTCACCGCCGTTTCGGTGCCGCAGGACGCCGACGAGGGCGATCCCGGACTTCCCGGGAAGACGATCCAGGTTCGAATGGAGGGTGGGATCGAATCCCTCGAGCAGGCAGAGATCGTCGAAGTACAGGACGAGGCGCCCGGGTGAGACGCGCCGGTGGACGAACGTGGACGCCGCGACCGTGACGGTGACCGTCTCCAACGGCAATGGGGGGTGACAACCACTGTCGGGCCGGTTCGGTCCCGAAATCGTTTTCAAGCGGTCGCGCGCACACTCGGTATGCCGACGGAATCGGACACTCATTATGACCCCTCGCTGGGGAACAAGTTCATCTTCGTCACCGGCGGCGTCATGTCGGGGCTCGGCAAGGGGATCACG
>SDGW01001021.1_pt1 | contig 11645 bp, 6 predicted proteins | sample 2873831 | NCBI WGS metagenome assembly SDGW01 (sample SAMN08132700, study PRJNA421101) | hypersaline lake metagenome | isolation source: celular fraction 0.22 microns magnesium sulfate-rich crust from ephemeral... | place: Spain: Penahueca Lagoon, Toledo | collected 2011-07
GAATCTGGGCGGGGGAGAAAGAGATCAGTGGCAGACTCATTACTGGTGTGCTGAGTGTAGTTTGCTGTAGTTGTGACTCCAGTTTTTCGGTCAGGTATATTTCGGAGTTCGAACTGTGGCTTCACCGAAAATATATAAATGAATTTGAGAAATTCTTCGACAAGACGATGACTTCTAACAACTACTTCTTTCAGCTACAGCTCTACCCTTTCAAAACCTGTAACGCCGAATCCGGCTTCTGCAGGGCTTGATACCGTATCAGTCACGGCAAAAGCCCGGCGATGTATGCCACGATTCTCTCGGCCTGGTCTGCCTCAATATTGGTTTTCGGCGGTGAGGCACTGCAGATTCTGTATTCGGTTCAAGGAGTTCTACAGAGAGGGGTTACAGCCTTCCTGCTTGCGTCCATCTCCGTGTTCTGGCTGTACGGGATCTACAACATCGTAGTCCAAGTATTCGGATACCTTTACCAGAGGCAGCCCGAGAAGTTGTCGAAGGAAGAGGTCACGGACATGGATGCAGCGATTCTGTTACCGACTTTCAACGACTTCAACCCGGAGACAGCAAAGGACTGCATCCAGCAAGACCGTGACGCAACACTGTACATTCTCGATGACAGCACCGATGAACAGTATAGAAGCAGTGTCGACGAGTTCGCAGACGGCCACAGTGATGTGGAGGTAATTCGGAGAGACAACAGGGAAGGTTTCAAAGCTGGGGCGTTGAATCACGCTCTCCAGCTGATCAGTTGTGACTACTTCGCTGTCGTGGACAGCGACGAACGGATACCCAGTGACTTTCTCACCGAAACTCTCCGATACTTCACTACACCAGAAGTCGGGTTCGTCCAAGCCAATCATGATACGAACCAGCAGAACTCCCGGTTCGCAAAGCTGTTGGGGAAAGGTATCGACATTCACTGGAACCGGTATATGCCGCAGCGGAACAGGTATGGTTTCGTCATGTTCCTCGGTCACGGAGCAGTACTGAGGAAAGAGGCTTGGGAAGAGATCGGCGGCTTCCCCGAGATAGTATCGGAGGACTTGGCGTTCGCCACCCGGATCCGTGAACACGGATACAGAGGGGTTTTCGCCCGAGATGTTGCTTGTGGCGAAGACTTCCCAGAGGATTACTATGCGATGTGGAAACGCCACTTGAAGTGGAGTAGCGGAACGACGGAGTACATTTTGAAAGAGCTTCCACGGTTCCTTCGAAGCCGTGCTTCGGTGACGGAGAAGTTGGATGTCGCGTTCCCTGTTCTGAATCTTCCGTTGTCGACGCTGTTCCTTGTGTATATTTTAGCAGTGACAGCAGTGTTTGGGTTCGGCTTAGAGCTGAACTTCAGCTCCGGATTCTACGGGATGACGGTGGTGACCTTGGCCAGTCCAGTGCTTTCGTTCCTCATCGATATGAGGCGGAAGCCGTGGCAACTCCTCGAGTTTGTCGCTGTCAGTACAGCTGTGTACTGCAGTTTGGCTCCGACAGCAGTGAAGAAGATCATCGAGGTGTTGGCTGGCGGCGATGCGTTCTTCCATACTACGCCGAAGCAGGAGAACGGGCACCATGTCTCTCATCAAGTCCGGTTGATGCCGTTCACAGTCGGTACTGGAGTCTTTGTCTCTCTAGTCGGGCTGTGGTATGATCTCCCGCTGCTTGCCGTGGGTTCTGCGTTCCTCCTGGCTCCAGGACTAATTCTCTGGAACCGGGATAGCTTCAGTTCGAGATGGGTGCGTCGGTTGTCGTGGATGCCGTTGACCTTTCTCTTGTTCGGTGTTGTCGGCACCGGCTTGTCTATAGCTGGGTTCGCTGAAGCATTGACGGCAGCAGGGTTGGCAGGTTTATCCAGCATCCAGCTGGCCCGGATCTAAGAACCCGTCTTCCCCCTCTCTTTTTTAAACAGAGGTTTCCCAATTCTCCTTATGTCTACGCGGAAACTGCTCTTGTTGATAGCTGCAGCACTGGCTCTATTGTCATCTGCCTCAGCTCAGCCGATTCAGGTTGAGGGACTTGAGTCTGAGAATGTTGATGTATCGGCTACCAGCACTCATCTCAAGTTTAATACTTCTTATATGAATCAGTCTTTGACTCCTCGGCAGGTGTATGTTCCAGAGGAATTAGACGACACGATCAGCGATTTCTCATGGAGTTTGTCTTCTTGGGATTCAGGTTCTACCTCAAGCTATACAATCCAGTACAAGACAATTTACCAGGATAAGAGTTACAACGATACTGAGGATACGGTTAGAAGACTTCTAGGTGATGACCCTGATGTTGCAACCAGTTATCCGCAGAACCAGTTTATCTCCAGCGACTCCAAGTATTCCCCCGAAGTTGACGGAGAGATAGGCTCAGTTTTTGATAGGAAGATTACGGACGACAACTCTGGGTACAACATTACATGGGACATCAAGGTCGAAGCACATTACGAACACCTCATCATCAACTACGACCTCATCTACAACGAAACAGGACAACCCGCCGAAACAGTCTGGGAAACCCAAGACATCTACAGCGAAGAAGAACCTGAGCGAGTGCCCTTTACACAGGGAAGCACTCAGCATATCATCTATCCTGATCAGAATATCCAAGAGATTGGCTTGGGGCTTGACAACCGCTATGATAAGGACTCGAAAGAATACAAGGTTGTCGTAGGTAAGCCTCTGGCGGATTCTGTCAGGAGTTTTGAAGCAGGATCTCTCTCATTTGAGGAAGTTAATGTCTCGTACTCTGAAGTAGAAGAGAGTGTGAAGAGTGCAAATCTTTCAGGCCGTATTCTGTTGGACAAGCCTTCTAACTACGATTTCACTGCTTACAATGTTACGGTTCCTGCTGATAGCACGGTTAATTTGACCGCTAGAATAAATACTCACTCTGCCGGGAGCGACCAGCTCTACATGTGGGCTTTAGGTTCGGCAGGAGGCTCAACAACCGTTTATGAGACCTCTGATTTTGAAGTGAGCCAAGCCACAAATAATGTTAATTGGAGGAACATCATTTTCAACTCTTCTGTAAGCTCTGGTACTCAAATTAATATACCTTACAACAATTCTGTTGATGGCTTTGTAAGTGGAACACCTGTTCCTGCGGTAATTAAGAATGGTACTGATTCCACTCCCACTTCAAGAGTGTACTCTCAGGAGTTTGGCGGGGTCAGTTATTTTAGTGGTTTGGACGGCCAGTATGCTCAGTATGATCTTCAGAATAGTCTTTCAAGTGGAGATGAGCTTGACTTTGGATATGGAAATAAATTCAGTTTGAATAGCGGAGGTTCAAACAGTTACAACCTTGATTCAGAATACGATATTGACTATCAAAGTCTTATAATACACGGAGACGGTATCGGAGATGGGTGGAGCGGAAGTTGGGATAAAGACCCTACAAATGCTTTTTATACTGAAAACAGCATGGATGCTCACTGTGCTTGTGAAGAGAATGCTTATGACTCAGATTTTGGAACATCTTTCGGTGCTAATCCTGAAGATGACGGTTATTTTAAGACAGAAGAGACTTATGATTTAACAAGTCAGGTGGGTACTGGTCAAAAAGTCGGGGGTATCAAAGTCAATTCAAAGATAGAAGTTTCACAATTTGATGATTTTGGTCACTTCTATGTGGATGTAGCTGGAAATAGAATAATAGATGTAGGTCAGACTGATGATGTTGAAACTGTAACTGGGTCGTCTACAGCTTCAGGTACAGATTATGCTGATTCAGGCGATCAAGTAACTATATATACTGAACTTTATGGTTGGGATGGAGCATATCTTGATTACTATGAATCGGAACTTCAAGCTTACAGGTTGCAGTTCCCATATAATACGGAATTGAGCGTTTCAGGTAATCAATTCGATCAGGTATCAGGGACTCTTGATTCTACGCAAACCACGAGTTCAACAAGTATATTGAGTGGCAGTAATAATTTTGATATTTCTACTGATTACGGTGGCAAACCTGTTGTGGCTTTTGAGCATAATAAAGAAAACACTCCTCCTGTAGTTGATGCTCTCAATACCCCTGGAAACAATTTGAAAGTCAATTCTACGAGTCCAAGTCTTTCTTTGGATGTTTCTGATCCTGACGGCGACAGCATCAATGTCGAATACTTCCTGAATGGGACAAGTATTGGGACTGATTCAGGGGTTTCCAGTGGATCAAGTTCAAGTCTGGAAGCCAGTAACCTTGACTGGGGTACTACTTACGAGTGGAACGCAACACTGAAAGACGGTAATGGAGGAACAGCCTCGAGCTCGACATACGAGTTTACAACTCAGTCCCGTCCAACACTATCCAGCTTTTCATGGAACAACTCTGACCCTGCATACGGGGACACGGTCAGGTTGGAGGCTGACATCAGTGACCCTGAAAATGATTACATCTCGGAGACTTTCCTGAGTGCAGAGGAGAACGGTTCACAGATCTTCAGTGGGAACGGCAGCAAGGACAGTGGCCTCTGGGTAAGCGACCCAGTCAAAGTAGATGAGGCGAATGTCTGGTACAACGGTTCGGTCTTCAATTCGACTGATACTCACGGTGGTACAGCCACTTTCAACACAGGAAACACGGACAGTTTCTACATAGATAATCCGCCGCCACGGATCTCTTCGGCCAAGTTGGTGGACGACAGGAATAGCAGTGATAGAAGACTGGAACTGGTTCTGGATGATCGTGGTCAGGAAGATATCTCCTCCGAGTCAGGAATTAGTAATGTGCGTAGCTTCACGAACAGTTCCCTGGTAGCCGGTGTCCAAAGCAGTTCGTTGGCTTCGGACATCACGGTCTCAGACTTCCCCGGACTTTCCAGTGACCCGTTCACGGCGAACTTCACAGTATCCAACTCCGGACTGAAAGATGATCCAGGCTACACAGGGAATCTATCCAGCCAACTGGTAGTTCAGACTTTGAACATCACGAACAAAGCCGGTGCCGAACTGAATTACAGACAAGTATTCAACCCTCCGAGCCGGGGAGAGAATCTGACTAAGACAGAAATAAAAGGAAAGGTACAGCCCGATTCAACAGTTTCCAACACTGCAGAATGGAAAGGAGACTGGATCCAAGAGCAAACCTACAACACGAGCTTCGGTTCTGGTCAAGTGGTCTATGGGGGAGGTATTCAGGAACGGTTCAACGCCACCCAGAATATCTATACGAACAATACTCAGAGTAGTGTCGACTTCGATATCGACTTTACAGAAGCTGTTTCCACAGGTTTCTCCAGCTGCCAGTTAGTGAACGATACAGTTCAGCCAGTTGCAGCTGGACACGCCGGGAATCACAGTTTCGTCAAAAGCTGTAACCCTGGCAAGGAAATTAGCTATATCCCTGTTCAGAAGACAGATCTTGGTGACAAGTACAGATATAATCTTACTACACGGGTTGAGGTGTTCTCCGAGCTAACCTCGGAGCAGGAGCACTGGATCGGTATTCCACAAGCCCGTTTGGACAAGTGGCCGGAGAGAAACCCTGATGACACCGAAGCGTATGTTGACGGTCAAAGCAGTGAGGTCCGAGTTGAGCAGGGCGTAGTCAACGATACAGAATATGTTTTCATAGTGGTCAGCGATGAGTTCGGATCTTCCTCGCTGCATACCGGCGAGCATACAGCTTCCCTGATCTACACAGAAGGAGGTGACAGTTCATCAGGTACAGGAAGCTCAGGTAGCCCCGGTCAGATTGGCGACCCAATCGAGGAGGTTGAAGGAGAAGACTACAGCTGGGATCTGTATAATGTCCGTAGTCAAGAGCAGGAGAATGTCGGATTCAGTATTGCAGGTGTTCCAGGACGAGAGTTCGAGAGACGGCTTGCTGTCAGGAACACCGGTGACCAACCTTTCACACTTGAACTGGAATGTGTTTCCCAGGGTGATGCCTGTGACTGGGTAGAGACCTCAGTAGACAAAATCCGGTTGGATACTCAGGACAACACGGTTTCCTACTTCGATGTGAACGGCCGGGTTCCTACGACAGCAGAACCTGATGACACATACCGATTCAGTATCCGGGTAAGTGATCCGAGCTTCGATGAAAGTACTCCGTCAACCTCTGGCTCTGCCTCCGCTGATTTCGTAGTCAGTATTTCACCATTCTTCGGTTCGGTGATTGAGGGTATCCGTAACCTGCTGTCTTGGAAGGAGTGGACGCCGCCGGAGTGGGCTCCATCAGGTGCGAAGTCGATTCCGTATCCGTTCGCTGCTCTTCCACTGCTCAGCAGTATCGCTGTCTACGGTCTTCTTGGCCTGGTTCAGAGACAGTTCAGTTGGGAGGTTAGTCAGTACGATGAGATCGGGAAGTTCATCGTGGCTCTCCTGGTGTTTGTCGTCGTCACCGGATTAGCCTAACCACCCCTCTGTTTTTTAAACAGAAATTGACCTTTTCTGTTGTAAGAGGCTGATACAAATTCGATTAGACTTCCTGCAGAACAGGTGGGTACTCGGTATATTTGCTTTAGCAGCAATTACGGGAGTTTTCGGACTCTTCTACCATTTCGATATAGTTGAGGGATCGATTATAGGAGACGGAAGCAACTGCCAGAACGGTTACTTCACTCCAACCGATCCGGAGACAAGAGAGCCGTACACCAGTAAAGATTCTCTCCGTGAAGATGTCACGGCTGCCAATCCCGAGTGGAATGAAACCCGTGTTGACCGGTATATGAATAATGCTGAACTGCGGACGACGGAGAACGGTACGGTAATCAAGCTACAGGAGGTGTGCAGCTAAGAAGTGGGACGGCGATTCGCATTACTTTCGGTTCTAATTGTACTGTTGAGTGTCTCGGGTTCTGCTTCTTTGTCAGCACCGACTAGTGCAGAAGTCGAGAGTGATACTTCATTCTTCCAGGGTTCGGATGAAGTGATTGTATTCGAGTTTACCGGTGACCGTTTCAGGTCCGACGAGATCACGATCCAGCCTGAGGATATCAACGACCGGATTCAGGGAGAGATCTCGGAGCCAATCACAATCAGTATCTCTAATGTCGAAACAAGGGCTCAGTATCCGGTGAAGGATGCAGGTGATGAGCCTGTTCGACGAGTCGATTTCCTGTTGAACCGCTGGGAATGGGAAGACCAGTATAACTGGGTTCCAGGCAGTGAGGAGAGAAAGGATATTGCCCAGCAGTGGGCGTATGACAACTGCGGAATTGTCTCCGATACTGCGACCGAGATCCCATACAGGTACTATGAGGAGTATTCCGGTCTTCTTGGCAGCCAGCTTGATGGATGGGGTTACTGCTCCCGGTTCGATACTATAGAAGCTCAGATCGGAGAACTGCAGTCGACTCCAGATATAATTATGGAGACCTCGTTCAAAGTTGAGGACGCCAGTGGTTCCAGAACAGTTACAATCACTTCCGGTCAGAGAGAAGGCGAGGTCGGAACTGCAGTTCTGGAGACCACTCCGTTGACAAGCAGTGGCGGTGAGCCGATTGCTAAGATCAACTGGATGGGCGGCCTCGAATCCGGATTTGACTATCCAGTACCGCTTGATGAAAAGGTAGCGTTCAGCAACGATTATGAGAACAACTTCCGGTTAATTCAGCGGTCAGAATACGAAGAACAGTACCCGTCAGTGCTCTCTGAGGTTGACGATGAAGCGACTTACGAAGAGTGGCATAACGAGTACAGTACTCCGGAAGGGAAGAAGAACAACGAGCGAAGCTTGGAACGAGCATACAACAACGATATCCTTGATGTTGTCCAGACCTACGAAAGTTCTGAGTTCTTCGAGTACGCTGACAGCAACGCCGACTTGTTCAACGGTGCTGGAAAGCTGACTGACGGAGTCGTCGAGATCAGCGGTGACCGGGAAACAGTCTACCCACAGTTCCAGGTTATCGTCAAGGCTGACGAGGTTGGATGGAGTATTCCTTCAGCAGATCCAGTAGTTGAGGACATCCAGTATCCGGATACCTTCGAGGAAGGAGGAATCGGAGAGGTCGAAGTTGATGTCCGGAACGCTGGTGACGGAGCTCTCGACGGTTCAGCTTATATCAATGATTGCAGCAGTGAGTTCACATCACTTGGAACCAGCCGGGGAGTCAATGTTGAACCCGGGGAGACCGAGACGGTTTCTCTGGATGTGAGCTTTGCCACCGGTTCCTACAATTCCAGTACTGTCTCCGGGAGCTGTGATGTCTATGTCAAGGATCTACGCAGTGGGGAAGTGATTACAAACAGTATCGAGGTAACCGGTGAGCAGGCTCCGGAGTGTACTGCTGGACGCCAGTCTCGTTCGATTACTACGGAAGGCGAGCCGATCATCAATCCGGAGACCGGTGACAAAACCGGTGAAGCAGTCGGCGGCCGTATGGGTATCTATGTCTGCGGCGGAGAGTCGCTTCAGAGAGATCTGGTCAATGAATGCGGTCAAGATGAGTCAATCACCAGTACCGACGGAGAACTGACCTGTGCAGATCACACCGATGATGACGATGATGACGATGATGACGATAACGATGGATCTGGATTCTTAGAAGGACTGTTTGACTCACTCGGTGTCGAGGATCCACGGGACAAAGCCGAGGAAAAAGGATTCATCGCAGGAATCCTGCAAACGGTACATCTCGGATTATCGCTTGGCTTCGGCCTGATCCTCGGTCTGATCACTGGAAGCATCTCCTACTACATTTCACGGTGGATTGACGGTGAGAGACAGACTCAGGGAGGATTCAACCCGTTCAAATCAAAGGGTGTTTCCCGAGTCAAGCGGGGACGACTATTGGTCGGATTAATCGCTGGGCTTGCCGGTGTAATCGTTGGAATCGGTCTCGGTGTCTACATCGGACTGATGATCCCGCTTGGAGCACAGGTGATTGCCGTCGTGATAGCAGCGGCCGCAGTGTACTACCTGTCGAAATTCGCAGTACTACTCTGAAGAGGTGAAAACGAACAATTAGACGAAAACAGACTACTACTAAGATAGCAGCAGTACTGTTGACAACGCTTTTCCTAGTTTCAGGTGTTGCTGCTCAAAGTCAGAATACTACAGTTGAGGAACCGGGTTTCTTTGAACAGTTGGTTGACCGGTTCTTTGACGAGGAGATCTCGGATGAGATTCCTTCTGCGGATGAAATAGTCGTTGAGAATATCTCTGTGAAGGATACTGTGCCGTTATTGGGTACGATTGTCCCTGGTGGCAGTGACGGCGTGGTTAATCCGGATGAATCTCTGACCTACGAAGCAGATGTCTCTCTCGACAACAGTGCCTCGGACTGTTCTCTGTATCCGGATGAGGTTACGATGGATACCTGGTTGAAGGTAGGAGCGATTCACTACACCATCAGCACCGGTGAGACCGTTGATATACCGTGTGAAGGCTCTGTAAGTCTTTCAAAGAGCTTCCCTGCTCCAACTCCGGATGACGGTAACCGGCAGCAGGATTTTGAGGTTCAGTTACTGATGGGTGACTCGGATGAAGTCGGTCATATCGGAGATAATGAAGGTGCAATTGTAGCTGACAGTGATTCCGTCACGGTTTACGAAGAGATTGCTCCACCGACTGCTTCGATTGATGCTCCTTCCTCGGTTACATTGGGAGAGTCTTTCAGCTTAGATGCGTCCGGCAGTTCTGGAGAAGACCTGAGTTACAGCTGGGATGTCGACGGCAGATCTGAAACCGGTGAATCTGTGTCGACCAGTTTCGACAGCGAAGGGTTCCACACTGTGGAGTTGACTGTTGAGGATTGGCAGGGTCAGACCGATACTGCTTCAACAACGATTGAAGCCGAGTTGGAGGATGTTGATGCGAATATCGATGGAGCTGGTTCGTCGACGGTCGGTGAAGAGGTTGAGTTTGACGGCCAGTTCAGTCAGGGCCACGACGGTATCTCCAGTTATACTTGGAGTATCGAAGGTGAGACCGTATCCTCCAGCAGTTCGTTTACCCGTACCTTCGAGCAACCTGGTGATTACACGGTTGAATTGACTGTAGAGGATGGGGCAGGACAGCGGGATACAACTACGGAAACGCATACTGTCTCAGCTACGGATCCATCTGCATCATTCAGTGTTCCATCCAGTGTGGAAGCTGGAGAAACGGTTACTCTCGATGCTTCTGAGAGTTCCAGAGGCAGCTATCCGATTGAACAGTACAATTGGGATGTCGCCGGGAAATCCTTGTCCGGCGAGACTGTCAGCTACAGTTTCTCTGAAGGCGGTCAGAAACAGATTGAATTAGAGGTTGTCGACAGTCAGGGGAATACCGCTACTCAGTCCGGTACAATCCTGGTAGAGACAAGTGGTCCGCAGGCTGTAATCGATACAGCATCAGCCGATCTTGATCAAGTCGTTGCAGGCGAACCGATAGGCTTCGAGGCAGGTAAAAGCAGTACGGGAAGCAGCGGAATCACTCAGTACGAGTGGAGTATCAGCGGTGAACTGTATACCGGTGACTCAGTGACTCATTCCTTCGACGAACCGGGAGGGTACACGGTTGAATTGACTGTTGTTGATGATCAGGGCCGGAGTGCTTCGACTTCGGAGACGGTCAATGTTATTGAGGCCGATTGTGCTGACTGCGACGGCAACGAAACCGATGAAGAAACCGGTAGTCAACCTGGTGACTCGGAAGATGATTCCGGTGGTACGGAAGATGGTTCCGATACTGGCGGCGGTTCTGATGACGAGAGTGACGATACAGATGACAGCAGTTTCTTCGGAAATCTCTGGGACTCGATCTGGAGGATTCTAACCTTCGGTTGAAGAGGTGAGATTCAGTGAGTAAGCAGAAACTCGTAGCGGTGCTGGGAGTATTCCTGTTGTCGATGTCTTTCGGTTCCGCGGTTCAGGGGAACTTGACGAATACTACTTTGGGGAATATGACTGGTGTCGAGTACGGAGATGTTGTTCGGGAGGCCGGTGATCTTCCTTCTCTTGAGCATATGGATGCGGTGTATGATGCGTTCGGTGTTCCTCTGGCTATCGTAGCCCTGCTGCCGGTCTTTGTAATGGTGGTTGTCGGTGCGTTCTTGGGTGAGTGGCAGCGGAGGAAGTTCTGGATAATGGCTGTGTTATCTGGGTTTACAGTGGTTCTGTCTTTGATTCTGTTCCCGGTGTTGCTGACCCATCTCTGACCGAAACTTTATAAATGAAATTTGATACATTCAATGGTACAGGTGAGAATACAACATTGACACTCACAGAAAACGACGGAACGGGCTCCGCATTTGAAGCACTCAGAAAACGAGCTACACCGAAGACAGAACTCTACCAAGAGATGCAGGAAACCAGCGAAGACACAGCAAGATCAGAAGAGGAACTGGAAGATGAGGTACGGCAGGAAATGATTGAGCGAGCCGAGGAAACAGAAGCCGTGGAGAACAAGGACACCAAGCTGACCGGGTACCTCTCAAACTGACACGGGGTGGCCATCACTGAGTAGATCTGAAGATTTTGAAGCCAGAATCAAGGACGGGCTAAGCGACGACTTGGAAGATGAACTGGTACAGACAGACTTTGAGTTGCTTCAGGAACTGTTACGGGCCGATGAGGATCCGGAGTACAAAGGGTTGACTCAGGACGAGTTGATCGAACGGACTGGCCGGAGTCGGAGTCACATCTCTGGACGACTTAGCTTTCTTGAGGAGCAGGATTTGTTGGAGTGGTCGATTCCCTGGGGGTATCAGAAACGCCACTACCAGCTGAAGC
>SDGW01001022.1_pt1 | contig 11643 bp, 9 predicted proteins | sample 2873831 | NCBI WGS metagenome assembly SDGW01 (sample SAMN08132700, study PRJNA421101) | hypersaline lake metagenome | isolation source: celular fraction 0.22 microns magnesium sulfate-rich crust from ephemeral... | place: Spain: Penahueca Lagoon, Toledo | collected 2011-07
ACGCGCGTTTCGCCCGGACTTATACGTCGGCGCCGACAACGGCGGCGTATGAGATACGGACACGCGGCGGGGGAGCGTCGATGACGGCACAGGCGTTACACCCTCGTATTCGGGTCGTGTGGGTCCTCCGCGCGGTACTGGTCGCCGCAGTACTCTCTCTCCCGTTCGCCGGCGCGTACTACCTCGGTCGACTCCCGATGTGGGCGCCGGCCGTCGCCGGCGGCGTCTTCCTCGCCGTCGGGGTTTCCCACGCGGTACTCAAGTACCGGCGCTGGAGCTACGAGATCCGCGAGGACGCGCTGTACCTCGACCGCGGCGTGGTCACGCAGGTCCGGACGACCGTCCCGCTGGTGCGGATCCAGCACGTCGACTCCCGGCGCGGGCCGGTCGAGCGCGGCGCCGGGCTCGCCTCCTGCGTCGTCTACACGGCCGGCTCCCGCGGCGCCGACGTCCGGATCCCGGGGCTGACGCCGGACGGCGCGAGCGACCTCCGCGAGGAGCTGAAGCGACTGGCGATCCGCGCGGACGGGGAGGACGCGGTGTGAAGCTCGCGCCCCAGTCGGTCCCGTACCGCGCGCTCCAGAAGGTGTCGGGATTCGTCGTGATCGCCTTCTTCGTCGCGAACAGCAACGACTGGGGGCTCCCGGCGGCGGCCGCGGCCGGCGGGGCGATCCTCCTCGCCGCGCTCGCGTACGAGGTCGCCTACTACCGGCGGTACGAGTACGAGCTCACGGCGGACACCCTCGACATCTCCTCCGGCGTGATCTCGCGGCGCGAACGGGAGATCCCCTACCGGCGGATCCAGAACGTCGACGTGAGCCAGAGCGTGTTCCAGCGGGCGCTCGGGATCGCGGCGGTCGATCTGGAGACCGCGGGCGGCTCCTCCACCGAGGGGTCGATCCGGTTCGTCAAGCCGGACGAGGCGACCCGGCTCCGGCGCGAGGTCCAGCGCCGCAAGTCCGGCTCGTCGGGCGGCGAGACCGACGCGGCCGACGGGGCCGTCGCCGACGAGACCGCCGACCGCGACGCGGTCGGTCCGGCGGAAGAGGAGCTGTTCGCCATCTCGCCGGGCGAGCTCGCCCTCGTCGGCGCGCTGTCGTTCGACGGCCGGCTCATCGGCCTCCTCGCGTTCCTGAGCTCCGGGTCGGTGCCGGTGCTCTCCGGGTTCATCCCCGAGACGTCGGCCGTCGCGCTCACCGCCACCGCCGTCGTCGCCGTCGGCGGGCTGTTCATCGTGTCGTGGATCCTCGGCGCGGGGGTCGCGTTCTCGAACTACTACGGCTTCCGGCTCTCGCGAGCCGGCGACGAGCTCCGGTACGAGCGCGGGCTGTTCCGGCGGTACAGCGGCTCGATCCCGACCGAGAAGGTCCAGACGCTGACGATCTCCGACAACCCGGCGAAGCGGGCGCTCGGCTACGCGAGCCTCTCGATCGAGACCGCCGGCTACGCCCCCGGCCAGTCCGGCGACCAGGGGAGTCAGGCGGCCGTCCCCATCGCGACGACCGACCGCGTCTACCGGCTCGCCCACGAGGTGGAGTCGTTCGGGACGCCGACGTTCTCCCGACCGCCGAAGCGGGTCCGGTGGCGCTACGTCTTCCGGTACGCGATCGCCGTCTCGGTCCTGGTCGGGATCGCCTTCGCTGTCGACTGGTACGTCACGCCCGACCTCCCGTGGTACGGCCCGGCGGTCCTGCTGCTCGCCGTGCCGCCGGCCGCGCACCTGAAGTGGAAGCACCGCGGCTACTGGCTCGGCGACGATCACCTCCTCACGCGCAACGGCTTCTGGAGCCGGACGGTGACGGTCGTCCCGTACTACCGGATCCAGACCGTCATCGACAGCCGGACGATATTCCAGCGTCGCTGGGACGTGGCGACGGTCGTCGCCGACACCGCCGGGAGCAGCTCGCTCGCCGGCACCTCGGCCGCCGCCGTCGACTTCGAGCTCGACGAGGCGATCGAGCTCCGCGAGACGCTCCAGGAGCGGCTCCAGTCGGCCCTCGCGTCCCACCGCGACCGGCGGGACCGATTCGAGTGGTTCGAGGGTGACGTCGACGAGATCATCGGGTCCGACCCCGACGCCGCGGAGACCCCCGACGCCGCGGAGACGCCCGACGCCGCGGAGACCCCCGACGCTGCGGAGGCCACCGCGGCCGCAGACGCCGAAGACACCGAAGGCGATGCAGACACTGCGGACGCCGCCGAGATCCCCGACGCCGAAGGCGCCTCCAGCGCCACGGACGCCGACGGGACCGACACCGAAGCGACCGACGCCGACGGGACCGACACCGAAGCGACCGACGCCGACGGGACCGACACCGAAGCGACCGACGTCGACGGGACCGAGATCCCCGACGCCGCGGACGCGGAAGACGCCGAGGAGAGCCCGGAGATACCCGAAGACGGCGTGATCAGGCCGGACTTCTCCACGAGCGACCGGGACTACTCCGAGCCCGCGGAGCGGATCGACACCGGCGAGTACGCGGTGGACCGATTCCCCTCGGACGCGGACGTGGCGCATCGCGGGGGCGAACCGGAGGAGGAGGACGACGACGAGCCCGAGGACGGTTCGGCCGAGAGCGACGACGGGACCGCGGAAGAGTCGGTCGGGGGCGGAGACGAGTCGGCGGACGACGAGAAGTAGGCCGTCCCCGGCCCGGCTACTCGTCCAGCAGCTGCTGCGCGATCGTGTTTCGCAGCACTTCGCTCGTCCCCTCGTAGATCTCATTCAGCTTCGCGTCGCGGTAGAAGCGCTCGGCGGGGAAGTCCTTCGTGTAGCCGTAGCCGCCGTGGATCTGGATCCCCTCGTTGGCGACTTCCCGGGAGATCTCCGAGGCGTACAGCTTCGCCTGCGCGGCCTCCTTGATGTAGTCCTCGCCGCGCATCTTCAGGTCCGCCGCCTCGTGCATCAGCAGCTCCGCGGCGCGGGTCTTCGTGTCCATGTCCGCGAGCTTGTGCTGGATCGCCTGGAAGTCGGCGATTGCGCGGTCGAACTGCTCGCGCTCCCCCGCGTACGCCTTCGCCTCGTCGAGCGCGGCGCGCGCGATGCCGACGGAGCGCGCCGCGATCGTGATCCGTCCGCCGTTGAGCGTTTTCAAGGCCTGCACGAACCCCTCGCCCTCCTCGCCGAGCCGCCGGTCCTCGGGGATCCACATGTCGTCGAAGCGGAGCTCGGCGGTCGGACACCCCTTGTCCCCGAGCTTGTCCTCGGTGCCTTCGACGATGAACCCGTCGTCCTCCTCGGGGCGGACGACGAACGCGGAGATGCCCTTCCGGCCGGCGTCGGGGTCGGTCTTCGCGAACAGGGTGACCGTGTCCGCGACGGAGCCGTTCGAGATCCAGAGCTTCCCGCCGTCCACCGTGTAGCCGTCGCCGTCGGGTTCGGCTGTGGTCGACATCGCGGGCACGTCCGAGCCGGCCTCGGCCTCCGAGAGCGCGAACGCCCCGATGTCCTCGCCGGTGTTCAGCGCGGTGAGGTACGCCTCCTTCTGGCGCTCGTCGCCGAACTCGTACAGCATGTTGCCCGCCAGCGACGTGTGCGCGGCGACGACGGTGCCGAGCCCGCCCGAGCCCCGGGAGATCTCGGCGAGACCGATCGCGTAGCTGTGGTAGTCGAGGCCGGCGCCCTCGTACTCGACGGGGAACGGCATCCCCATGAGCCCGAGCTCGGCCATCTCGTCGATCAGGTCGGCCGGGAACTCGTCGGTCTCGTCGATCTCGGCGGCCCGCGGAACGACCTCCTCGTCCACGAACTCCGCGACCGTGTCGCGGATCTGACGCTGCTCTTCGGTGAGCGTGAAGTCCATGCCACTCCCTCCCGGGCACGGCGACTTATCGGTTTCCACACGATCCTACACGGGGAGGCCGTTTCTCGCGGTCGGTCGGCGCGCATTCGGTCGATTTCGTCCTTCGGAGGTCGCCGCAATCGACGCCGTTCGGGCGCGTGGGGGCCTGCGGCGTTCCACGAGGCTTTTTATGCGTTGTGCCGTAAGTGTCGGTAACCGAATGAGCGGACGAGAACACGGTCCCGTCGAGCCCGACCTCCCGTGGTGTCACGAGGCGGTCCAGGGCGTTTCTCGGACCTTCGCGCTGACGGTCGACGTGTTGGAGGAGCCGATGGCCTCGCAGATCTGCGTGGGGTATCTCCTCTGTCGAGTCGCCGACACCGTCGAGGACGCCGGCCACATCCCGCCCGAAGCCCAGAGCGACGTGTTGCGCACGTACCGCGACGCGATCGACCCCGACGCGGACGTCGACATCGGCGCGTTCCGCGAGGCCGTCGACGAGTGGCTCCCGGCTCCCGCCGAGCGCGACGATGACTGGGAGGTCGTCGCCGAGGTCCCGACGATCGTGGCGACGTTCGAGGACCTCGATCCCGAGGCCCGCGAGGCCATCGTTCCGCCCGTGCTAGAGATGGTCGACGGGATGGCGATGTTCGTCGACCGCCACGCCACCGAGGGCGGGCTGCGCATCGACGACCGCGACGAGTTAGAGCAGTACTGCTACTACGCCGCCGGCACCGTCGGCAACCTCATCACGAACCTCCTCACCCGCGGCGACGTGGGGGAGGAGCGGGCGCGGCGCCTCCGCGAGACCGCCGAGGAGTTCGGTCTGCTCCTCCAGCTCGTCAACGTCTCGAAGGACGTGTACGACGACTACACCGAGGAGAACAACGTCTACCTCCCCGCCGAGTGGCTGGCCGACGAGGGGGTCGACCAGGAGCGCGTCGTCCACCCCGAGAACCGGGAGTCGTCCGCCCGCGTCGTCGATCGCACCGCCGAGTACGCCCGGTCGTTCCTCGACGACGCGCAGGCGTACCTGGAGACGATGCCGCTCTCGAACGGGAACACGATGGAGGCGTGGACCGTCCCCTACCTGCTCGCGGTCGGTACCCTCCGCGAGCTCAACTCGCGGCCGGAGGACGCGCTCACCGAGACCGGGGTGAAAGTCTCCAGACAGGAGGTGTTCGCGGTGATGTCCGTCGCCGGTGAGGTCGGCCGCGACTCGCTGGCCGACCTCCGGCGGACGATCGCCCGGACGCCGTTCCACCGGGCCGTCGAGCCGGCCGACTGACGGTCGCTTTTTGTTTCATTTATAAACGCCCCCTCGCCCGCGAGACCGCCGGCACGCTCACGCCGACCGTCTCCGCCAGCGCCTCGGCGGCGCTCAGCAGCCACTCGGCGCGCTCGATCCGCGAGTCGAGGTCGCCCGGGCCGATCCGGTACGCCTCGACGAGCTCCTCGACGGTCGCGCCGCCGATCCACTCGTCGAGGATCCGGGCGGTCTTCACCGACTCCAGCCACTCCTCGAAGTCGTCGGTCTCGTGCATGGCGGTGGTCAGCTCGCCCGCGTTCGCCCGGGCGAACCGGTAGATCTCGGCGCGCTCCTCGTTGCCGAGGTAGGTGTCCTGCATGTCGGGGGTGTCGCAGATCACCTCGAGGACGGTGAGCGTCGTCGCCGCCGTCATCCCCGCGGCGGTCCGGAGCCCGGCGACGATCCGCTCGCCCGTCTCGGGCCTGACGTACTGCTTCGAGGTGGTCTCGCCGACCGGGGTGGCGACGAGCCGGTACTCGTCGACGCCGCCGGTCTCCCGGCGGACCATCCCGGCCGCGACGAGGTCGTCGACCGCGACCGCGACGGCGTCGGCGAGGCCGCCGGCGCCCGCCTCCCGGGCGTAGAAGGTGCCCTCGAAGACGCCGAGGATCTCCTCCTCCGTCTCGGCGAAGCCGGTCGCGACCGCCGAGAGGACGTGCGTCCGGAGCGACGCGGGGTCCGCGAGCGTCGACTCGACGGCCTCCGGCTCGCCCTCCACGTAGCGCTCGACGAGCTCGGCCTCGGTGTCGTCGTCGCCGACGAGCACCGCCTCGCCGTGCGGGTCGAGGCCGGGGCGACCCGCGCGGCCGCACATCTGGTGGACCTCCAGCGTCGGGAGCCACTCCATCGCGGACCCGGCGTAGCGCTTCTGGTCGCGGACCACGACGCGGCGCGCGGGGACGTTGACGCCGGCGGCGAGCGTCGGCGTCGCGCAGATGCAGGCGACGTCGCGCTCGCGGAACGCCGCCTCGACGACCGAGCGGTGCCCCGAGCGGAGCCCCGCGTGGTGGAACGCCACGCCCGCCCGGAGGCAGTCGGCGAGCTGTCGCCCGGTGACCGTGCCGTCGACGTCGGCGACCTCGTCAGCGGCCGTCGCGGCGGCCGACTCGATCCCCATCTCCTCGGCGAGGCCGTCCTCGGCGAGCCGCTCCGCCAGCGCGACCGCCTCGGTCCGCGACCGGACGAACGCGAGGCACTGGCCACCCTCGGCGACCGTGTCGGCGACGAGCGCGGCCGCGACGTCGCTGTCGTCGGGGCCGTCGCTGTCGTCGTCGCTGTCGTCGGGGCCGTCGTCGGGAGGGCGGCTGTCGCGCTCCCCCGCCTCGTCGTCTCCCTCGCCCGCGACCGCGACGTCGATCGCCGTCCCGTCGTCGAACTCGACGTGCCCCCCGACGGCGACCCCGGTCCGGAGGTCGACGGGGCGCCACTCCGACTCGACGAGCGTCGCGTCCAGCCACCCGGCGATCGCCTCCGGGTTGTCGACGGTGGCCGAGAGCGCGACGACCTGCACGTCGGGGTTCCGGCGGCGGAGCGTCGCCAGCGTCACTTCGAGCGTCGGGCCGCGCCGCTCGGCGCCGAGGAGGTGGACCTCGTCGACGACGACGCAGGCGAGGTCGTCGACCCAGCCGGCGCCGTTTCGGATCGCCGAGTCCACCTTCTCGCTGGTGGCGACGACGACGTCGTTGCCCGCGAGGGCCTCGCCCGTGGCGTCGAAGTCGCCCGTGGAGATCCCCACGTCGACGCCGGGGAGCGCGGCGAAGGTCTCGTACTTCTCGCGGGCGAGCGCGCGAAGCGGGCAGACGTACAGCCCCGGCCCGTCGGCGGTCAACAGCCCCAGCTCGGCGACGAACGTCTTCCCGGAGGCGGTCGGGATCGCGGCGACGACGTTCTCGCCCTCGCAGACGCCGGCGTCGACGGCGGCCGCCTGCGGCGGGTACAGCTCCCGGATCCCCCGCTCGGCGAAGTGGTCGACGTACGACTCGGCGAGCGGGAGGTCGCGAACGCTCATTCGGTCGTCGGTTCGGCCGGACCGTATTTAAATAGTCGGCGGGCTCCGGGAGCGGAAGCAGCGAGAACCGCCGGACCGACGGTCGCCTCGGGTCAGTCGCCGCCGTCGTCGAACTCCTGGAACAGCTTCTCGAAGTCGTCCTCGTCTTCCGTCACCGCCTCCAGCGACTCGTCGGCCCGCGACCGGAGCTCCTCGATCCGGTCCGTGAGCCGCTGGTACTCGTCGTTGTCGGCGAGCTCGGTGGCGCTCTTCTCGGTCTCCAGCATCGCCTTCTTCGAGGTCAGCGAGAACAGCTCCTGCATCTCCGTGTCGTACTCCCCGCGTCGCAACAGCCCCGCGACCGTCTCCTTGAGGGTGTCGCTGGTGACGGGCTTCACGAGGTAGTCGTCGAACCCCATCTCCAGGATGTCGAAGTCGGGCTCGACGGCGGTGACCATCGCGACCCGACAGTCGATCCCCCGCTCGCGCACCGCCGACAGCACCTCGTCGCCCGAGAGGCCGGGCATCCGCCTGTCGAGGAGGATGGCGTCGACCTCGTCGTCGACCGCGTCGAGCTCCTCCAGCGCTTCCTGGCCGCCGTACGCGGTCCGGACGCGATACTCGTCGCCGAGCCACGCGGCGTACAGGTCGGCCAGATCCGGTTCGTCCTCGACCACGAGGACGAGCGGCGGTTGCTCACTCATGGATTCTCGGAGCGACGACGTGTTCGCTCACACGTTTCGTCTCTTCGCGGACTATATTAAAATACCTCTTCGGGTCCACACCGCCGCTACCGAACCGCGTCGGATCCGCCCGCCGGTCGCTCGCTCGGGTCGGGGCGCAGCTACTCGTCCGGGCTGTAGTTGGGCGCCTCGTCCGTGATCATCACGTCGTGCGGGTGGCCCTCGGTCTGTCCGGCGCTGGAGACGCGGACGAACTCGGCGCGCTCGTGCAGCTCGGGGACGGTCTCGGCGCCGACGTACCCCATCCCGGAGCAGATCCCGCCGGTGAGCTGGTGGAGCTCCGAGGCGAGGCTCCCCTTGTACGGAGTCGCGGCCTCGACGCCCTCGGGGACGAACTCCTCGTCTTCGTCCTCCTCCTTGAGGTACCGGTCGCCGCCGCCGGACTTCATCGCGCCGACGGAGCCCATCCCGCGGTACTGCTTGTACTTCTTCCCCTGCATCGTGATGACGCGCCCCGGCGCCTCGTCGGTGCCGGCGAAGTAGGACCCGAGCATCACCGCGTTCGCGCCCGCGGCGAGCGCCTTGATGGCGTCGCCGGAGTAGCGGATGCCGCCGTCGGCGATCACGGGGACACCGTGTTCGGTCGCCACGTCCGCGACCTCCGAGACCGCGGTCATCTGCGGCATCCCGGCGCCGCTCACGACCCGCGTGGTGCAGATCGAGCCCGGCCCGATACCCACTTTCAGCCCGTCGGCGAAGTCGACGGCGGCCTCGGCGGCCTCGCGCGTGCCGACGTTGCCGACGACGACGTCGGCGTCGACGGTCTCCTTGATCGCTCGGGCGGAGTCGAGCACGTTGAGGTTGTGGGCGTGCGCGCAGTCGATGAATATCACGTCGACGTCGGCCTCGTCGGCCGCGATCGCGCGCTCCTCCTCGAAGGGACCGACGGCGACGCCGGCCAGCAGGCGCCCCCGCTCGTCGCGGGCGGCGTCCTCGTGTTCGCGGCGCTGGAGGATGCCCTGCATCGTGACGAGCCCGACGAGTCGGTCGTCGCCGTCGACGATCGGGACGCGCTCGATCTTGTGGTCGTACATCAGCTCGAGCGCCTCGCGGGCGTCGACGTCCTCGGGCGCGGTGATGACCTCGTCGGTCATCGCCTCGCTGACGGCGTCGTCCTCGCCGACCTCCAGGTAGGGGCGGATGTCCGTCCCGGAGATGATCCCGAGGACGGCGTCGTCCTCGTCGACGACGGGGGCCCCGGAGACGCCCTGCTGCTCCATCACGGCGTCGGCCTCGCGCACGGTGTCCTCGGGCGAGACCGTCACGACGTTCTCGCGGCGGATGACGAGCTCGTGGGCGCGCTTGACGCGCTCGACCTCGGTGGCCGTCTCCTCGACGGTCATGTTGCGGTGGAGGACCCCGAGGCCGCCCTCGCGGGCCATCGCGATGGCGAGGTCGCTCTCGGTGACGGTGTCCATCGCCGCCGAGAGGACGGGCACGGTGAGTTCGACGTTCTTCGACACGCGCGCGGAGAGGTCCGCGTCGTCGGGCTCCACCCGGCTCTCCTTGGGGCGGAGGAGCACGTCGTCGAACGTCAACGCTTCCGGCACGTCGAGCTTCGCAGAGAATCGACCGGAGTTGGTCTCCATATAAACCGTCATGAGTGGCGGATAAAAAACGTTGCGAGTCAGCACGGACGTGTACGTCATTCACATCCGAGTTCGTCATATATGCAATTTCGTGGATCGAACTGCCGTGGCGGGGGCGGCGTCGGATCCGGCCGATATCGCGATCTCTCCCCTTCCCGACGAGCGCGCAGCCCCCGATCGGTCTCCGCGAATCGCTCTCCGTGGATCGCTTTCCGCGGATCGCTTCCCGCGGATCGCTCCCGCGGATCGCTTTCCACGGATCGGGGATCGAACGCCGAGCGCGTCGACCGATCGTCGGCTGAACGAGGTATCGGTCGGCGGTTTCCACCCGAGTATATAAGTGACCGACGGCGATCGTTCGTGTCGTGCGGACGGGTCTCACACAACCTTTAACGCGACCGAAACGCGTATATGAGGTATGGACTCCGACAGTCCCGTGAACGCGCGTACCGCCGGCCAGCCGATCCGCACCCTCGGCGCCTCCTTTACAGCCGGCAATACGCGCAAACCCTTCACATGGGCTCGTCGGGTCGCTCGCGGCTTCGACTCCGCACGCCGGGCCCTCGGCTATCGCGGGTTGTCCGCTTCCCACCGCCTCCCCGTCGGTCAGGGACATCGCCCCTGAATGAGCGTCTCACGCCACCCGGTAGCGCTCCGCTTAGAGCGGCAGGTGGGCAGCGCGACGAAGCTGCTCGCCACCGTGATGGTGCTGCCGCTGATCGACGGTATCTTTCCCGCCCTGGTCGTCGCGGGCGTCTTGAGCACCGCGACCGGCGTCGTCGAGACCGGGATCCTCATCTTCGGCGGATCGGCGACCGCGGCCGTGATCCTCGCGGAGATGGACGGCGACCGCCGGGAGATGGTGACCTCCGTGCTGCTCATCGGCGCGGTGATCATCCCGCTGGCGGCGCTCGAGGCGGCGTTCGCACCCACGTTCAGGGGGTTCCTCAACCTCCCCGTCTTCGAGCGGTTCGCCGGCCTGGTGATCCTCACGATCGCCGCCAAGACCGCCAGCTCGGAGATCGGCGATTTCCTGCCGAGCCCCGGCGTCATCATCTCGCTCGGGCTCGTCGCGAGCTTCGACCCGAGCGGCTTCGCGATCGAGACGTCGCCGGAGTACGTGCTCAACGGCGCCGCCGCGGCCGGCGTGGGCGTCGCGTTCGCGCTCTCGATCGCGCTGCTGTCGCCGCACCTCCGCGGTCGGGTCGACATCGACCGCTTCCGGTTCGGCTCGGCGGTCGCGCTCGGCGTGCTCGCGCTCCCGATCCTGCTCGGGCCGTTCGACCTGATGCAGACCGAGGCGCCCATCGCGCTGGCCGTCCTCGCCGTCACCACGCTGTTCGCGTACGACCCGAACGCCGGCCCCGTCGCAGGCGACGACTCGTCGGACGACGACTCGCCGGACGACGGTCCCGTCGACAGCGGCGTCGATGACGCGGGCGACGCGGACGAGGACGCGACCGGGGACGAGGGGCTCGCCCCGACCGACCCGCCGCTCGACTCCCCGCCGAACGCGCCGGGTCCCATCGTCGACGACGACGTGGCGGCGCTGGCCAACGGCGGCGACCGCGACGCGAGCGACGACGACGCGGACCCGTTCACCGACGACGACTCTCGGGCGCCCTGGCTGTAGGCGTCGCGCGAACTCGGGCGAGCCCCCGGCGTGTCGCCGGGGTTTAGGTGCTCCGCGGTCTACGCGGGGTATGTCCAATCGCGTCGTGCAGGGGCGGATGGTGACGCCCGAGAAGCTCGCGGAGCTCGTCGAGGGCGAACCGGTGCTCGAGGCAGAGTCGATCGCGGACGCCGACCGCGACTGCCCGGAGTGCGGCGGCGACGTCATCACCGTCGGGTACATGCCGAGCGTCACCGAGTTCATCACCGGGTACAAATGTCAGGAGTGCGACTGGAGTGACGACGACCGCTGAGACGCGATGTCGGCGATCCGGTTGAGCGGCCGCCGGTATCGGCGTCGCTCGCGTCGCCCCTGCGTCCTTCGATCGCCCGCGATCGAAACCCCTTTATCCGCGTTTCGGCAATCACCGAGTGCGAAACCGCGTGGGGCTGTGGCCAAGCCAGGCATGGCGACTGACTCCAGAGGTTCGCGCCCGGGACGACACTCCAGACTGATATACCGAGCGGGCGACTGATCATCGCTCGCGTTGACGACCCTCTGGAGTTCCGAGGCGCACCGGAGATATCAGTCGATCGGGGGTTCAAATCCCTCCGGCCCCAT